>Ga0316217_10000046_pt1 | contig 180621 bp, 176 predicted proteins | sample 1anoAmetaG_FD_203633 | JGI IMG/M metagenome (GOLD analysis project Ga0316217, IMG submission 203633) | Freshwater microbial communities from Trout Bog Lake, Wisconsin, USA - 1anoA | ecosystem: Environmental > Aquatic > Freshwater > Lake > Hypolimnion/Profundal zone | place: USA: Wisconsin... | reverse complement strand
CAAGAAATGTCGAACGTTTGGTCGGTCGGCGGTAACGGTCGAAGCCAACAGCAGACAGGGAGAGCTGATCATCACGTGTCATGCCGAACACTTCGAATTCAGCGAACTAAATCATCGTTGCCCTAGGCGCACATTTGCCGTTAGGCACCGCAGCGAGAGCTGCAAAAACCGTGGCCGTGCTAAGGTGGGATGCTTCCGCTAATCCGTCGTCCTCTCCGTCGTTTTTGCTCTTTTTAGAGCCGTCTTCTAGGGAGTTCAAGCAAGAAAACCGCGCCGGTGTTGTGGGCAGGTCGCGAAGTGAGCTGTCCACGTCAGAGCGGAGCGTCGGCGCTGAACGGCAACCAGATAAGTCTTACTTGTGCTTCGAGTAGTCGGGCAGCTTCGCGCTTTCAAAAGAGCGCTGTAGAGGCCGCCCGAGGTGGGCGAACTTATCCCCGTTCGCGGTATGCCACTACAGGTAAGTATTTATTACGGGAAACGCAACCTGCTCGCCTCGCCCGCGCAGTGTCGATAGCCTCCCACGTATCCCGTTGAAGCCGCAAACTTTGGCACCCGTAATCATCTTGCGTTTGAGGAGTCGAAGCCATGGGTTGGATTATGGTGCCATAACGGCACCTTTGCAAGGCCTTTTGTATGATTCAGCGGACTGCTTCTCTGTTGCTGCTGAGAGAAGGCAAAAGGCCACGGCTTATATCGGCTCCGGGTCTTGTTTCGGAGCGGGGCTGGGGTCGGTGGTTTCTTCGGTAACGCTGTCGATGGTGGGCTTTGTTGGCGGGCTCTGGTTCCGGGGCATCAGCCATTTCGGCCTCTTCCTCGGCGCGTTCTTCGTCGAGTCTGGCACGCTGGCACTCGCGTTCGGCGGTAATGTAGTCCTCTTCCATCTTGTTGACGATATCTTGCAGGTCCGGACTGGGGATGAAGACGCCGTTTCGGGTGACGGAATCGCTCTGCGACTTGCCGGGGCTTCTGAGGAACTGCATCACGTCGCGGTGAACGTCCAGCTCGATATGCTGGTCGTAGCTGTCGAGTAGCTGATTCATGGCCAGTTCGTAGCGCAGATACTGGCAGGCAAAAATGGAAAAGGCGGACAGAACCAGCCAGTAGCCGAGCGCAAATGACAGACCGCTTTGCACCAGAAACACGCCGAGCAGAAGACGACATCGGTTCAAGGAGGCGCTGCACCCGGTCGTAGCGGCGAAAATAAGGCGGTATCAGCGGCACATGGTTGAGCCACGAATCACCAAAGCTGTAGGTGTGAAACTTAATGCCGTGCAGCATTTCATTCCAGCGCTGATGTTTCTGGCGAAGCCCGATGATGAGTGCCCCGCCCGCGTAGCCGTTGAGCAATAACGAGCCGAGAGCGCTGCGCGGGCCGCCCATCCACGCGGCCATGCCGGTCAGGAAATTGCCGACCACGAACAGCAGCAGGCAGCTTCCGATGCTGAAGCCACCCCGTGTCCTAACGACGGCTGTACGCGAACTACGCACAAAAAAATTGGTATTATCTCTTTTAGGGTTGCAGAACGATCGTTACTTTAACGCACAGTTGCCAACGACTACATACTCCGGCGAGTATCATTCATCGCGGTAATCTCGGGCAACAGCTGAACCTGCTTGGGATGGTGGAACATGGCGTCTCTGATTCGTTTCGTTCAATGCCACGCGGTTTGGTCAAGTAGCTGAAGGGTGCGGCATAGTCCCATCGCACGGATCTTCTTGCGTGCGTTGAGCATTGCTGAAATCGCAAGAAACCATGTCGTCATCGGTAAGTGCGTATGATGGAAGATCACTCCGACGGTTACGCTGAAGGATCTTTCATCTTCAGTACAGCGCCAACGAGGCATCCGTCACCGCATTTCGGTATTGCCGAATACGTTGAAGCTACCGCAGTAGGTGCACGCGGGTGTGCCGTTCCAACGAATGGCTTCCGGATGAGCTAATGCAGCTTCATGACTTGGTCAGTGCTGCCTTCCTTCTTCGAACCAATTTGCTAACGCGACTTCGGAACAAGACGTTTTCATCGTGTACCCTCGAGGTTGACCGTGTCTATCGTTCTATCCTTAATATCGGCAGCTGGAATGACGAACGAAAAGCACGCATTATTCACGGAGGCGACCCTTGAGTCTATTTATCTTCCAAGGGTCGGGAACCCGTCACCGTTTCCAATTTATCGTCCCGGTCTAGGATAGTCTTTGATTTATCAAACTCGGCGTGGAAGAAGTTCCCAGCAACGTCAAGCTTGTCGTACGTTTGCTTAAACAGCCCTTTCAAACATTCTCGTAAGCGATTGTTCTCATCAGCTTTTCCTTGACCGTCCAAAGCGTTCGAGTACCATGTTTCATATTGACCAAGCAGAATTTCCATGTTATCAAGCGCCAGTTCTAGTGTGCCGGAAAACTCCATAAGCAGGGCAATTGCCTCGGGGCACAGCCGATCTAACATTTCTGAGCCCGTGGCAATGCGCATCAAATAAGCCGCTTTGCCTTTCATCCTTGCGATATTCCAGATACTACCATTGTTGACTTGCTGACGTATATAAGGCTCTAGCGCTTCGAGCTGAGCCCGCACGATAGCCTGTGTTTTCCGTTCCGCTAGAGACCGGTTGTTGTCTTCGCGTTTGGCCTCCAGCGATTGCGTCAATATTTGCCCGCCGACACCGCCAAAGGCTGCAGCAAGCAGAGTAGACAGAGTAGTCAGAGAGAGGCGGTCAAAGCGTCTGTCATTAGCGAATGTACTCTATATAATGCATCGTTCTTATCTCCTTGGTTTTCGTGAACGAAATGGTTAAAAATACGGTTGATTTTTGGAGGAAACCTGCTCATAGAGACGCGGCTGAAAACCTATGAAGGCTTCGCGGATGCGTTTCAGATCACCGCCGAGGGCGGCGACGCCGTCGTTTAGGCCGTTGTATTTTAGCACCAGGAGGTCGGCGAGTTTGACCTGATCGAGTTCTTTCACGTCGTCTTCGATGTATTTGGACAAGACGAAGGCAAGGAAGGTCTGGAGTTTTTCGTCATAGGGGGAGAGGATCGCGGTTTTTCTGGCGCTGACGCGCTCCTGCCGGGTAATGGTGGGCAGGGCAAATGCAATATAGGCAAGGACGTCGTAGAGGTCGCTTTTGTCGGCGTCGATCATGCGGCGAATTTCGTTGAGCGCGTGGGCGTTGTAGCCGCGCTCGCTGAGTGACTCGAGCAACGCATTGCGCGTGGTGGGGTTGCCCCAGAGGCGGCGAAGCTCGTTTTCATTCTTGAACAGGCGGGGGAGTTCACCGAAAAGGCGCTCGATGAACTCCTGAGCAGATAGCGGCCGCCCGTCGGCGCTGTAAAACATCGTCGAGCTGATATGCTGGAAGGTGCGCTCTTTGCCGTCGGCAAGACGAATTTTGACGCGCTGCGGACGCTGGGTTTCGTCCGGTTCTTTATTCTCGGCGTTGCCGCCGTTTGGTTCACCGGGCGGACGCGAACCTTGTGAGGCTGAGAGCGACACGGGGTCCAGCGGTTCGCCGTCCCATTCGGAATCGGAGAAATGCTCGTAGGCTTTAACGAAATCGTAGATGGTGAAATAGTCTTTGCCGTCATAGAGACGGGTGCCACGGCCGACGATCTGCTTAAATTCGATCATGGATTTGACGCGGCGCATCAGCACTATATTGCGGACGTTGCGGGCATCGACGCCGGTGGAGAGTTTCTGCGAGGTGGTGAGAATGGTCGGGATAGTCTTCTCGTTATCCTGAAACGTCCGCAGAAACTGGTCACCCGCCGCGCCGTCATTGGCGGTGACGCGCACGCAATAATCCGGGTCGGCGCTGGTTTTCATCTGGTTGATGAGGTCGCGGACGGCGGCCGCGTGGTCTTGCGTGGCGCAAAAGACGATGGTTTTCTGCGTCTGGTCGATAGCATCAAGGAAAAGTTGAACTCTATACTGCTCACGCGCTCGGATCTCGATGATGCGATTGAAATCGTCCTCGGTGTAACGGCGTCCGGCTTCGATCTCGCCTTCCAGCACTTCGTCGTCGCTTGTATAGACGTAATCGTCCAGCGTGGTGGCAAACTGCTTGACGCGGAACGGGGTGAGAAAGCCGTCATTGATGCCGTCGCGCAGGGAATAGACATAAACCGGCCGCCCGAAATAGGCGTAGGTATCGACATTGTCTTTGCGCTTGGGCGTGGCGGTGAGGCCTAGCTGAACGGCGGGTTCAAAATAGTCGAGAATCGCCCGCCATGAGCTTTCGTCCTTCGCGCCGCCGCGATGACATTCGTCGATGATAATGAAATCGAAAAAATCCGGCGGGTAGTCAAAGAAGTAGGGTTGCGGCGTTCCGTCCGGGTTCGTGCCGGTCATGAAGGTCTGAAAGATGGTGAAGAAGATGGAGCCGTTTTTGGGAACCCGGCCGGATTTACGAACCTCTTTCGGGGTGATGCGGACGCGGGCGTCTTCGGCGAAGGGCGAAAACTCGTTAAAGGCCTGACCGGCGAGAATGTTGCGGTCGGCAAGAAACAGGATGCGCGGTTGCCGGTTTGGCTCACGCGAGAGATTCCAGCGGCTTTGAAAGAGCTTCCATGCGATTTGAAAGGCGATGAAGGTCTTGCCCGTGCCGGTCGCCAGCGTCAGGAGAATGCGGTTCTGGCCGCCAGCGATGGCTTCGAGTACGCGGTCGATGGCGATGTCCTGATAGTAGCGCGACGTCCACGAGCCGCCTTTGTCTTCCAGCGGCACGGCGGCGAAGCGGTCACGCCAGCTATTTTCCTCGGCGTAGGTCCAGCCCCAGAGTTCGTCGGGGGTGGGGAAGCGTTCGACGTCGCCTTCCTTGCCCGTCTCCATATCTACGGCGTAGATGCCCCGGCCATTGGTGGCGTAGGTAAAGCGGATAGCCAGTTTTTCCGCGTAGGCTTTGGCCTGACCCAAGCCTTCGGTGACGTGGGCGGCGCGTTTCTTGGCCTCGATGACGGCGAGGCGCTTGCCGCGATAGATGAGAACGTAGTCGGCCTTTTGCGACGGGGCGCGCCTCCCTGCACCCTCCAGACGGCCGAGCGTGATCGGGAACTCCAGCGCAAGGCGGCTGCCCTCGACCACACCCCAACCGGCGGCACGCAGGGCGGGGTCAATCAGCTCTGAGCGTGTTTCGGCCTCGTTCATGCTGCCACTGGCTCCGCTGCGGTGAGTTGCCCGGTGAAGGCGGCGTGAAGGAGAGATTGCTTAAGGTCGTCGAGTGCGGTGAGTTTGCTGCGGCTTAGTTGTTCAAGTTGTCTTGTCTCATGATTAAGTTCACGAAGGCGCGAGACAATTGCCGTTTGATCATCGACGGAAATCGGTACGGGAATTGTGAAATTTATTAGTGTCTTAATCGGTAGCTGAGGCTGTGCTGCTCCTGTAACAAATTCATTGATTTGAGATTTCATGATTTTAGAGCGGAATATTTCAAATAGGAAATCCGATAATATGATGTCCTCATTTGGCCGGAAAATAAGCATCCCCGAGTTGATTCTTATGTTGTTGTATTCGACGTCATCCCCATAAAGCGCAATGTTTCCGATAGTCCCGCGAGTAGTCAAAATAACGTCACGCCGTCGGAGCTTACCATTGCGTAGAGATTGATCCTTGCTCTCATCGATAAAGACTATGTCATCAAACCTAAACCCATCTGGACGGACATTCTTGGTACTCAAAAATACGCAATGCCCCTCATTCGTAAAGTCTGTTTTCTTTGGATAGTTAGCCCCTCGATCACCATCGATTATTTGGAGCATACTTTGATCTCCTAACTTTCGTGGCAACCATTTCGTGTGATCACCTGAAAAGGCTGTGTCTAAATATCTTTCAAAAACATCCCGTGCATTGGCGAGGTTCTTTTCGGTGTTGGCCTTGGCGATGGCGATGGAGGAAAAGGCCTGATCGAGAATGGCCACGATGCGCTTTTGTTCGTCGAGGGGTGGATATGAAAACGTCAGTTTTTCAAGATTTGTTCGAGTAATTTGAGGTTGCGCTGCACCAGTAATGGCCTTGTAAATATCTATGCCGCCACGGAATAAATACTCAAGAAACCTAATGTTTATGTTGGAATCCTTAGGGCGAACGACCATTGCATTTCCGGTAATCCATGATCTTGGCTCTGAGGTATTTACCGAACCACAGGTGGCACCGCGACAGGTGATGAGAAGTTGCGGGTCTTCATGATTAAATTTATCGTAGCGACCGATAACACCATTCGCACCATAAACAGGATAAGCACCTTCAGGAACCATCTCTTTGCCTGAGATGGTTTTGGGCTGATACATCTCGCAAGTATCGGCTAAAGTACTCGTGCGCCACCCATTCACAGCAGCACCCGAATCTTTTGCAGCATCTCGGCGCTCTCGGCGTCCAGCGCGGCGATTTCTTCGAGAATGTCGAGCGGCTCGCGGTAGGTGACTTCTTCCACGCGGTTGGGGTTTTTGACGGAGAGATCGAACGTGTCCGGTTTGATGTCGCTGGCCTTTATAAGCCATGAATTATCGCTGGCGCTGCGCGTGGCTTGCAGGGCGATGAACTCTTCAAAATCCTTATCGGTGAGGGCCGTGGTCTTGCCGAGATTGCGGCCGGGGTTGAGCTGGTAATACCATGTGTCGCGGGTGGGTGCGCCTTTGGTGAAAAACAGCACGACGGTTTTCACGCCCGCGCCCTGAAACGTGCCTTGCGGACAGTCCAGAATCGTGTGCAGGTTACAGGTGGCGAGCAATTCCTTGCGGATGGCGGTGGCGTCGCCGTTTGACAGGAAGGTGTTTTTGATGACGACGGCCGCACGGCCGCCGGGTTTGAGCATCTTGATGAAATGCTGCAAAAACAGATAGGCGCTCTCGCCGGAGCGAATGGGGAAATTCTGCTGAATTTCCGGGCGTTCCGCGCCGCCGAATGGGGGATTGGCGAGGATGACTTCCATCTGCTGGCTCGGCTGAATATCGGACAGCGAAACGCCGAGCGTGTTGTCATGCTTGATGTTCGGCGCTTCGATGCCGTGGAGAATCATGTTCATGATGGCGATGACGTAGGCGAGGCTTTTCTTCTCGACGCCGCAGAAGGTGCGCGTCTGCAAGATTTTGAGGTCGTCGGTTCCCTTCGCGTGCGGCCGCATATAGGCGAAGGCTTCGCAGAGGAAGCCCGCCGAGCCGACCGCGCCATCATAGACGCGCTCGCCGATTTGCGGTTTGATGACGGCGATCATGGCGCGAATCAGCGGGCGGGGGGTGTAGTATTCGCCGCCGTTGCGGCCCGCATTGCCCATGCGCTTGATTTTGGCTTCGTAGAGTTCGGAGAGTTCGTGTTTCTGCTCCTGTGAGCCGAACTGAAGCTGATCCATGAGTTCCAGCGCGTCGCGCAAGCTATAGCCGCTGGTGAATTTATTTTTGATCTCGCTGAAAATCTCGCCGATTTTATATTCGATGGTCGCGGCACTCGTGGCGCTCTGCTTGAAGCCGCGCAGATATGGGAAAAGGCGGTCATTGACGTAATTGACCAGATCGGCCCCGGTTAGAGCGGTGTCGTGGTCAAAAGAGCCGTTAATTTTTTTGGGAGCTGCCCAGCGTGACCAACGATAGGGTTCGTCGAGAATGAAGCGATAGGTCTTCCCCTCCAGCTCGGCGCGCATGGCACGCTCTCGCTCCAGGTCGTCGAGGTACTTCAGAAACAGAATCCAGGACGATTGCTCGGTATAGTCCAGCTCAGTGGTGCATCCCGGCTCATGCCGCAATACGTCGTCTAGGTTTCGAAAAGCTTGCTCGAACATCGATCCTCATAACTCATGCCACGCCAGCATACAAACGCAGCTGCTGTGGGCTTCGACATGTTCTCGATCTTGCTTCCGCGTGAACTCCTGACTTTTCCTACAGCAAGAGGCTTGAGAGTGCGGAATTTGGGTGGATACGTTTTCACGCCCTCTCATATTCTACGACTGGCTCATGCCTCTTAATTGAACCAGGGGATTGCGGGGGCAGCTGCTCTCTGTTACGTGAGGGCATAAAATCAAGGGGTCCATGACAAGAGACGATATCGCAAAAGTAAATAACCATACATTTGATTTTTTCGAACGTCGTGTAAAGAGAGTACAAGTGCTTCTCCAAGAACATACTAAAGAATGTGACTCAAACTTAGAGCCTTAGTATAGAAGCGATTTGCCTACTCACTAGAAGTCATCTCAAAATACTTAACGACTAGGTCATCGATTATGCCGTTTCGTTTGACAGTGAGCTTTCGGTAGAGGGGAAGATTGCTTTACGCATGCATGGCATAATTTGGTTCCTGGGTTGCCAAGCAATGTTCCGTTTGCCAAAGAATTTGCGGCATTCTGAGGGGCTAAGCATTTGCTGGCATCCCCCTCAAAATTTGGGAAAGTCAAAGTATAGCTGCATGCCTCTTTGTGCCACCACAAACGGACGTTTGCAGGAGGCACTGCAACTGAAAACGTCTTACACGCCGGGTCGTGTTACATTTTCCATGCGACGAGAACAGCACCGGTGCTTATCAGCGCAATCCCGAGCCAGTTGATCCCTGATAGGCGTTCGCCAAGGAAAGCGACCGAAAACATCGCCACAAGAACCACGCTGAGTTTATCCAGCGGCGCGACACGTGCCGCGTCACCTAGTTTAAGTGCCCGGAAATAGCAAACCCAAGATGCGCCGGTTCCAAGACCTGAGAGCAGCAAAAACACGTAGGTGCGTGGTGAAATCGACGTCATCGGTTGCCATTGCCGGGTAACGCAGAGTATCGCCCCCAATGCTGCTATGACAACGAGCGTTCGTATAAATGTCGCCAAATCGGAATTGACATGCTCCACACCGATCTTGGCAAAAATCGCTGTCAAAGCTGCAAATACGGCTGACAGGACCGCCCAAAACTGCCAGTGAGAAAGCATATGGCTACGCGAGTGAGCGCATAAACATCATGCGAAGAGCATCCGCAGCGCCGTTAGATGCTGCTTTTTGCTCGGCGTGCTGAGGTCAAGGCCCGTGATATAGGCGGCGACGCGCATCGGCTCCACCTGGTCGAGCTGATGAATGCCGTATTGCGCCGCGCACCAGGCCGAGAAGGCGCAGGCCGTGCGGGAATAGGCGCGGCGCGTATGCGCGCTCTCGATATGGACGGTGAAGCATTCCATGAACCGCTTGGCGGCGCGTGACTCGGGCGTAAAGAGCGCCGGAGGCTCGCGCCGCGTCGGGGGAAGCGCGATAGCGGTATTGGTCATGCGCGCCTCACAAGCCAGCAGCGCCGTGCAGCAATGACGCTCCATACTGCCTCAACACCTCCAAACGGCCAGGCACCTTGCAGAAACCCATAGGCGGAACCGAGCATACACGATCCGGCGAAGGCGAGGATGAACCACGGACTGCGCTGTTCCAACGCGTAACAGACAAGCATGGCCGTCACGGCGAAGAGGCCGAACAGCGTCAGAGCGTTCATGTGACGTCACTCCTGGCAGTGTGTGATAATGTCCTTTATCACACACTGGACGACGCGGCAACAGCATAGGCACTAAACGACTTTTATCAAAATCTAGCCCAACCGGTCCCAACAAGTTTCAACGCCGATTTTTAAATCGTGTCTACTTGCCATGAGAGATAACAAGCATATAGCAACTTCTTGAGCAGTTCATTTTCGGTAACGAAAACGAGATACTATGGTGGTTTTTCTCCTTAAAAACGACTTTACTTAACGATTCTTAGGTCTGGCTTTTTGAACGATTGAGTACGCGTGCCTGAGCCTTCTAAGCTATTAAGTATTAGGCCAAAGACCATTTTATCAAGCTCATCAGGGTCTATAAATAGCTCTTTAGCAATCATGTTTTTTGTGATTCCATCCTTACGAAGCATTTCAAAGGTTTTTGCGAGAACCATAGACATTTCACGAGGCGAACCATCAGGCTCGTTCGTTCTATATCCTCGCTGCCCGATCTCGATAACAAGACTGCGGTGATGCCAATCGGATATTGCTCCTAAAGCATGAAGACGATACGTGATCGAAGCCAATGAAACATTCCATATTTTCTTGAGCTTTATTAACGAGTTTAAAGTAGCAAGTACAGGAACATGAGCCAACACGCTGCCGCGAGGCATCAGAAATGAAGAGGCAAATTGATTTGCCTGGTTTTCCGCGTCTTTTCCTTGGCACTCAGCATGGCGATGCAGCACGAGATGACCTAATTCATGTGCCGCATCAAACCGGCTGCGCTCTGCTGATTTACGAGTGTTTAAAAAAACAAATGGAACCGTTCCACGCCATAATGAATAAGCATCAATCTCTTCCGTGTCTTCCGCCATCGAAAAAACACGAACACCTTTTGATTCTAAAAGGTGAACCATATTGCGAATTGGACGTTCGCCTAAAGCCCAGTGCTGGCGGAGAGAATCTGCCGCGCTCTCCGGGTCTTCTTCCCGCAAGTCAGGAACATCGACATCTGGCAATGTGAATTGCTTCTCAAGCCAATCACTTAGCAAAAAAGCAAAACTACTGAAGGACAGGGCCGCATCGCGATTGCTAGCCGACATTCGTGCTAGAGACCGAAAACTTGCTGTCTGTGCAGATGGATGATGCAAATCCGAACCAGCAAAGAAACCAATATCGAAACGCAATATGCTGGCCAGTCGCGCAAGGGTTTCGGGCGATGGCTCAAATTCACCATTCTCATAAGCTGAAATGGTGCGCGACTCCAAGCCGCTAAGCTGAGCCAGTTGCGCCTTGTTCAATTTCCGGCGCTTACGCGCGACACAGAAACGGGACGGGTTGAACATTATGCTCGCCTTTGAATATCGATATCTACGTCAGGTCCGAAATCCGGAACGACATCAAAATGCTCTGCCGGATCAAGCGGAATCGCTGGCAATATTATGCGTTCGCGCCAAGTCGCAATATAGCCCTTTACATTCATATTAACAGGGAGCGACAGTTCACTGCGAATTTCTTTCTTATCAAAGACATATAATAGAAACCAAGTATTTTTATCTCGGTCTGTCTCTGAATACTCCAGCTCTGGAACAGGAGAAAAAATGTCCAGCGAAAGCTGTGCAGCGTTACTGGACACCACAGCAGCGGTGCAAATTCCCTTAGGCCGCCGAGTCGTTGGGTTTTCTAAAACCATCCCGACGCTATTGCTCCCAGAGGACACGGTAAGCGCCCAAGGGCCATTCGGACTCGAAAGTGTCGGAAAATTCTTCTTATCATGCCGTGTCCATTTTAATAAGCGAAGGTCTTCGCTTATGGTTCTAACGGTCTCGTTCCACTGATAGAAACCGCCAGCGTTCCTAGCATCATTGCCGGTACGCGAAGTAAACGCGAGGAAACCGGCTTTTACAGCTTTTTGGGGGATAGCTAGCGGTATCCCCAAACTATCTAGGGCCGCCGCAACATCTTTAGATTCAGACCGTAGAATCGGAACCATTACCACCTCCTTGACTTCCTATTTCTCAACATCATACGATGTAGAGAAAAAGGAAGTCAAGGAGGTGACTGCTTACGAACCACGATTTTCTAGCGCCTAGCGCGGGGTCTCGCCCTCTGCCTTCAAGCGTAACCGCTCCGCTGCGGCTGCCTCTTCTCTCAAGCGTACCCTCTCGGCCGCCTCCATCACTCGTGCATAATGTCCCGCCGGATCAGCTTTTCGAGCTTCCCGGTCCGCTGCAATGCGCGCCATGAATGCAGCCTTCTCCGCGATCTCTTCTGTTGTCGGTGGTCGAAAATCACGCTCCACGATCTCGGCAAAGGTCGGAAACCCCGGCTCGGGTTTAGGTAAAGGCTTCGGAGGGCTCCACGGCTCGTGCGGGTCTCGATACTGGCTCATGGGCAGATGGTTCGACTTCCTTCGGTCGCAGCCCTGACTGAGCATAGCGCGGGCGTCAAGGCAGGCCGCTGGGGCAGGGCATCTAGCTCTCATGGCCGGTACTCAGATCGACCGTTCGTCACCGGCATCAGGAGCACGATCGGGAGCATCACGAAGGATGGCAAGCAATCGATTCCCGGTTGGATCACCGCCGGCAGCCCGCTCGCAGAAAAAGTCCACCGCCTTCGCCGAGCCGACTTTCTCCGCAACTGCCGTCGTAATCCATTGATTGAGCGAAACACCGTCGCGCTTGGCACGGAGCTGGGCTTCCTGCTTCAAGCTGTCCGGCAAGTTCAGGGGATAGCTACTCATAGGAACCACCTTTTCAGGGCATCGTGAGGAGACACAACGGCGATCCCAAAGCGTGCGGCGGCAGCCGCGAGATCGCGCCTGACCGTTCACCGCCCCGCCTCGATCACCATCTCGTCGCCGACGTCACGCATTAGTGACTCCGTCTTTGGGGATTAACGAGCTACGGAATACGGAGCAAGAATCTTGCGTGCTTGCTCGCTTAATATTGTACCCTCATGATGGTAACATGACGCCGTGATCAAGAGCTTCTTCGATGAGGGGACTGCGGACATTGCGAACGGTGATGCTACGCGCGCTGCACGAAGATGTCTGCCGAGCGAACTTCACCAAAGCGCGATGATACAGCTCGCAAAGATCGACTTTGCGGTACGAATTGATAATCTTCTGTATACCGCCAAGCAACAAGCTTGAAGGGCTCAAGGGGGATCGCAAAGGCCAATTCTCTATCCGCATGAACCAGAAATACTGTATCTGCTTTACTTGGGATGGCCAGGATGCATACGATGTCGAGATTGTTGATTACCACCACTAAGTTGAGATGGCTTTGCGGTTTGAAGCAGCCCTAGGTGTATCCGCTGAGTTCTGGATCCGGGCCCAGAGCGCGACTGATCTCTATCGCGCACAGCACGATAGAGATACGGTGAAGCAACAAAGCAAGGTCCAACGTTTATTCGCCGCATAGTCACGCGTGGCGACTTGACCGCATGTGTTGATCCGGTCGGCGGAAAAACCGAATCAAAGCCACGATCCCTATTTTTCGAGATGCCCTTAAGGTCGGATAACTTCAGCAACCGTTCCATTCTTGCGCTGAATGAGCACCTTACCGCCACTACTGATGGTCTGACGATACAGGTCTTCGAGAGCCAAAGCTTGCCGAATAACTTCGGCTTTCCCCTCATCGTCCTGTGCCATACGCTCTAAGCGTTCGGTGGAGCGAGAGTCAAAGGTCACGGAAAAGCGTGAACGCTTGGGGGGAGTATTCGCCGGTTCAAATGCGTTGGTCATACAGACTCCTCGGAAGCTACGAGAGCATCATACCACCGCACCTAGAGGGAAGAGATGCGGCGTCGCCCATCGGTCGCAGGCGTCAGGGCGAAGCGTTCATCGCGACCTGGACGATCTCGACGGCGAGCGCGAGATCCCAGAGGCCGATGCCGAGACTCTCGAAGAGCGTAATCTCGTGCCGATCGCGTGCAGGCTGCGGAGCCCCGAGCAGATCCGACAACAGCTCGACGCGCGACCAGTCGAAAGCGGACGCTCGCAGCAGATCGCCGGCCTCGATCCGCGCCTGCTCCCGATCCTCAACGACAATGCGCCCGGCGCGGCGCAGCACGTCGTCGTCGATCTCTCGGTGTTCGGCCTTGTTGGAACCGACCGCATTGATATGCGTCCCAGGCTGAAGCCACGCACCCTCCAACACAGGCTCGCGACTCGACGTCACCGTCACGACGATATCCGCCGCGACCACTGCATCGTACGCGTTTGCAACGGCAGTAGCCGGTACTCCGAGTCGGACGCGGACGTCGTCGGCGAGCGCGATCCGATGCGACTCGCTGCGCGACGAGACGAAGACATGCGCCAGCGAACGGACCTGAGCGATCGCGGCAATCTGCGTGAAGGCTTGCGATCCGGCACCGATAATCGCCAGCACACTCGCCTCGGTGCGGGCGAGGAGTTTGGTCGCGACGGCGCTCGCAGCGCCTGTACGGATGCGACCCAACGTATCGGCGGCGATCAATGCCTGCAAACCGTCGCGATCGAAGAGCGTATACCAAAAGTCGGTCCGTTGCCCGCCGGAGAGATAGAGCTTCGCACCCATATGCGCGAGGCGATCGGAGCCCGCAGGCAAGATATGCAGCATCCGTCCCGCCGACTTGAGACGACGCCTCGGCGCATTCTGCGCCTGACCCGAGAACAGATCTCGCGCAGCCTGCTCTACGACCTCGATCGCTCGCGCCATCGTCACCGAGCGAGCGACATCTTCTTCTTGCAGCACAAGCACCATAGTGCCGAACATTATGTTTGATCGGCGAAGCACCCTGGAAGAATCGTATGAATGATTTTGGCCGCCGGCAGCTCAACATCAGGCGACGGAAGCAATCCCGTTTTTGCGACTAGCGACAATAACTTTCACGTCGGGCCGTGGGATGTTTTGCTCCCCGTTCCCATTGGCTTATGAAGCCAGCGGTCACGTTTAGATCGCGGGCGAAAACGGCCTGGCTTGCGCCTTTGCCTTGCCGTAGCGCACGAGTCTCTTCCGGCGATAACGGGTGCCTCGGCGTCAGACGCGTTGCATCGAATGTACTTGTCACGTTTGTCACGTTTGTCACGTTTGTCACGTTTGTCACGTTTGTCACGTTTGTCACGACTTGTCACAGGTTGTCACAGATTGTTACGACATACACCCTCAATACGACGGTAACGGGATAGGAGATAGGGGATTCCGAAACTGCACCCCCCTCCGTCTGACGCTTGGCGGCTTGGCGGTCAGGGGTAGAACGGTCGAGCTCGAGGCGGTAGGCTACGTAGCAGTGGGGCGGCGTTGATATAGGGAAGCGGCACGGTGATGCTCCTTGCGGTTAAGCATGGTGCAGCCGCATCACGACGTAGAGCATAATGCGCTATATCCAGGCGAATAAGTTTAGTCTTGTTCGATTATCTACAGCGTTTTATATATTTTATAATTGATTGGCGTTATTGGGAAGATTTTTTGATTGTTTTTTCTTGATTTACATTCTCACCTCGAATAATAAATCGAAAAAGCTGAAACGCTTTCCTGGCATTAAAGGACCAAACGCAAGCATACTTTCCCCTGCCGCAGTTTGAGAATGCCGCTCGTCAATTGAGTCGGGACAGCCTATCCTTTAGGAATCCGGCACAGTACCAGTATCAAAAGGTTCTCAAGGTCCTACACCAAAGGGGTGTTTTACCTTTTAAGAACCGTCCCTCAGAACCACCCACTGTAGGGTACCGCACTCGCGGTGATATTGGACAGCTACAGCGCCTGCTTGACAGCCTTGGGATTAAGGCATCCGACGTAGGGACTTTTAATTAATCCGACTCGGTTGTTCTCCATTCATTACATAATCTTAGGCAGGAACCATAAGGAGAGCTTATGTCGATGACTCGGACCTCAGATGCCTCTATCGGGGTAGAAACCGGATTTGAGCAGGTTCTTAGAGCAGCAGACCGGCTGCGAGGAATTGCACATAGAACGCCGACGCTGACTTCTCGACAATTCGATAGCATTTTGGGTGCTCAGACTTTTTTCAAATGTGAAAATTTTCAACGTGGTGGGTCTTTTAAATTCCGTGGGGCTTTTAATGCCATCGCTTCCATTCCGAAAACCGATCGAGAAAAAGGTGTAGTTGCTTTCTCATCCGGTAATCATGCCCAGGCGATTGCGCTTGCAGCCCGAGAACTTGGTATTCCGGCAACCGTCATTATGCCTGAAGATACGCCAGCGGCGAAGCTAGAAGGTACAAGAACATACGGCGCTAACGTCATACAATATAACCGTTTTACTGACGATCGAGAGGCTATAGCAAGGACCTATGTTAGCGAAGGTGGCATGACTCTTGTACCACCTTTTAATCACTGGGACGTGCTTTCAGGCCAAGGAACAGCCACGTTAGAACTCATAGACGAAGTTGGCGCGTTAGATTACATTTTCTGCTGCGTAGGCGGCGGAGGCCTAATTAGCGGAACAGCCCTGGCTGCAAATAAACTCATTCCGAACTGCGTCGTTATCGGCGTAGAGCCTGAAGCCGGAAATGATGGTCAGCAATCCTTAAGAGAGAATCGTATTGTTAGCATCGATCCTCCTAAAACGATTGCTGATGGTGCGAGGACTCAAGCGTTAGGCACTATCACATTCCCCATTATTCGGGCATTGGTCAAAAATATCGTTACTGTAACGGATCGCGAATTGATCAGCAGTATGCGTTTTTTTGCAGAGCGTATGAAGATCGTTTTGGAGCCGACCGGCTGCCTCGCCGCAGCCGGTGCTTTAAAGCACAGAGAAATGCTGCAAAACAAGCGCGTCGGCGTTATTCTGAGCGGCGGTAATGTCGATATGACTCTCTTTTCATCGTGCATAGCGGCTTAGAAAAGGACCTGAAACCATGTCACTCACTTTCATCGCAACCGACAAAGCTCCGCTCCCCGGAGGACACTACTCCCAAGCTGTGAGCGTAAATGGGTTGCTTTTCGTGGCCGGAATCCTTCCATTTATTCCCAACACAAAACGGGAAACGCCAACCGGTATTACAGCTCAGGCAGAACAAGTTTTTCGCAATTTGCATGCAATTCTAGAAGCTGCGGGTGCGCGCATTAGCGACGTGGCCAGCGTGCAGATATTCATTCCGGATATTGCGGCTTGGGAAGAAATCAACGCCTGTTACATGAGTTTTTTCAGGGATCATAAGCCAGCCAGGACTATTATTCCATGTGGGCCTTTGCATTATGGCGTGGCGTTAGAGGCAAACGCTGTGGCGGCGATACCCAAGGATCGATAATCTAGGATGGATTACGGTAGGGACACGCAGTACTGCGTGTCCCTAATTCTCGAAGCGCCGATTTTTTTAATAGATATTTTGGGCGTTGTTGCATAATTGCTACGTCACAACAGAGCTTTTTGGCATACCCAAGCTGGTCATTATGTTGAGCGCTTTACATCGTAGTAATGCCTCAATACGTTGGCTTTCGTTCATGCGACCCGAAAGATGATCACCGAAGATTTGCTTTATTCGAAATATTGCCGTTTCTGCTAAACTCCGTCGATGATATCCGCTTTCAACCTTCCAGCCCTTTCTCCCAATTTTGCGAATACGACGTAGGGCTTCATCACGCGACAAACGTTGAGCTCGACTATGACCATGTTGCCAAATACGTGCATTTTTCCGCGGCGGGATTAACGCCTTTGCCGTTCGTTTGTAAAGCAAATCGTAACACGTCCGTTGGTCATATGTGCCGTCAGCTGCAACCGATGCGATTGGTTCGACGACATTATTGAGCAGTGGTTCAAGCATTTCACCATCGTGCACATCATTTTCGGTTACTTCAGCAGCGGCAATTTCATGAGTATGAGCATCTACGGCAAGATGCAATTTACGCCACGTTCGGCGCTTACGATATCCGTATTGCCGGACGTTCCATTCGCCTTCGCCATAAATCTTCAAATCCGTTGAATCTACGACCAAATGAAGCGGCTCGCTTGGTTACTGGATTTTTTGCAGGTGAGGGGCAAGCAAGCGACGACGTCGGCATAGGGTGGAAGAGTGAGGGATATCGATCCTGGCCTGGGTGAGTTTGGGAATAATCGACGCGAGAAAGCCTTGCGTTGCACGCAGCGGAAGATGGAAAACGGTGGCGACAAGTAGACCGGCAGAGATTGCGGCATCACCATACTATCTCGGACGTCCCGGAGTAGATGAGGCCTCAACATCATGCCAGGATTTGAGCACTTCCGGGGAAAGCCAAACCGCGAGGCTTCCCCTGCAACATACATTCTTGTTATGCTCGGGCCAGTTACGGATGCGGTATGTTGACTTGTTTATTGGTTTTTTCACACATTACAATTCGCAACTTGCGCATCGTATCCGTAGCTACCAATAAAACGCCTGATTACTCGCTTTTAATTATGCAACAACGCCACTACTAATTGCTTTTATACAGCAGCGGATGCAGCGCGGCTCTTAAGGGATTACTATCATTCTCTTTTGCTTCAAAATTCAAAAAGCCAACCGTTTTCTCAACTTGTCCAAAACCTTATCGGATATCCCAATACGACGGAAACAACACTTATCGCCCACAGCCAGGTGGTTGCCATTGAAGGGATTGCCGAAGCTCTCTGCATGAGCCTAAGGTCGCTCGACTGCAGCGCATGGCGGGGGTTACTCGAGATACCAGACGGCGATGATCAGCGGGATCTGCAATGGCACACGGAGGATCCAGAACAGCGGCGGAGCGACGGCGATGAATCGATGCGCCTCAAAGGCCATGTACCAGTTTGCAGGCCAGACGGCGAGCAAGAGCGCGATGAGTCCATACCGTGCGATCCGGCGCGTCCACGGCAGCAGAAGCCCGACTCCGCCGGCAAGCTCGGCGTATCCACTGATCAGCACGTCCCAGAGCGGGTCACCGAAGCCGGGAGGAATCGCAACGACGAAGAGCGTCGGATGGAGCAGATGCAAGATCCCCGTCGCGGAGAAAAGCAACGCACAGAGATAGCGGAGCGAGCGTCGCCAGATTATCCTAAGCATGAGAGGCCTTCTTCGGTGCGCACTCTGGTAACGCTGCTTGTGCGTTCAATCATGCCCATTTTCAACGTGACTGAACACAGCCGTCTCGACTCCAAACACGGCGACACTCCGATCCGGCGGCGCTGATGACTGGGTAGAGGTGCTCGGAGACAGGCTGCTCACCAGAATTCGCTCATGACGCGGGGCTTCGAAAGGGTATGGCGACATCGGTGCCTAGGTTCGAGGCTCACGAGAGAACGGTGAAAAGTACACCGGCAAGCACGGCGGTGCCCGCAATGAGTTGGCGGAAGTTGAGGCGTTCATGAAAAAAACGTCGCCCAGCGATAGCGGAAATGGGGGCTTCGACGATTCCGACTGCACGTACGGCCACTGCTGGGGTCAGGGCTAAGGCAAGAAACCACGCAATCGAAGCACACGTTCCACAACACCCCGCACTCAGTGAACGCCGCCAATTGACGAGCACGTTCGCTAACGCTGGTCTATCGAAAATCTGTAAGCAGAGCGTAAGGCATGCAGCTTGTATCGTTTGAATAATGGCAACATTTGCGACAACAGCAAAAACGTAATGATGCGGCTCAAAAATCAAGATTGAGTGACGGAATGCATTGAGAGAGAAACCAAAGCTGGCACCGGAAAGCAAACCAAGCATCGCACCCGACATCGAACGAGGCCCTGTAGCAGCCTGAGTAGGCCAACTCAATACTGCGAGTCCAATCGTTGTGACGACGACACCAATCCATGAGCGCATACTGAGCGAATCATGAAAGATCAAAGCACCGATTACTGCGGACAACGGGAGAGAGCTTTGTTGTAAGGCGGTACCGACGGCGAAACCGGCACGTTGCATGGCAATTAAGAGAGATGCGGTTGCAAGAACCTGGGCGAGTGCACCCGTCAAAGCCGCCGACCAAAATGCCGTGCTGTACACCGGATGGAGTCCGGGGCTTAACAGCACCACGCATACGACGAAAAGCCATGCAAATGGAAGTCCAAATAAAAAACGTACCAACGTGGCGGCCCATGGCCCAGCAGACTCCATGAGGCCACGCTGCAGACCGTTGCGTGCAACCTGCAGTGTAGCGGCAACCAGTACGACGGCAACCCACATGGCTAACTGAAGACCGGCTCGACGAGGTCTTTTTTGAACGCCGGGTCATCCTGGGAAGACTGCTTGGACATCGAAGCACCCTCTCTCCGCTGTGGGCTAGGTTGGCGTCACACCCCAAGGGGGATTGTCACTTCTGGGTTTATGGCAGCAACACCGGCCTTCTTATCTCGCTTGCCTGAAGAGCAGGCTTGAGACATGAACCTCTTCGGAGGTATGACGGTGGGAACGTCTTTCAGTTGTTTGTATCCACGCGGTCGATATGGCTCTGACGAGGTCAGCTCTATCGGCACGGTATCGCAGGCAGACGCATCTTCGTCATCTTCTGCAAGCAGAGCGATGCCCGGCGACCGGATCGATATTTCGCAACCCACCCATACCCCAACGCCACCCCTACCCAACTTCACGCCTGTTTTATCGGCAAGCGGCATAGTACCGAAATCACTGCGGTACGTTGGTCCACATCTTGCCGTTACGCCGGAGGCGACGGGATACTTTGAAGAATATGCCAAGCACGAACATGCGCAGCTGGGAGTGCTCCAAAGCCTGAAGAATCCTTCGGCTCTCGTTGTTTTTACGACAATGTCTCCGAATAAGGAGTTGCCTTTCGTAAACAATGGCTTTTCTTATGCAGGTCACGCTTCAGGTCGAAGAGTCTCTCAGAGCTTGGTGAGTATTGATCCGACATTAGGGACGATTGCGCGCGGCGGTCAAACAGCGGCACCCATTGTTGGAGTCGTTCATGAAATGCAGCATGCTCTTGATCGGGCGCTTACCGATCTTGGTCACATGCTGTATCCGCCATTGGAAGAAGAGCATCCGGTCTTTTTGAATGGTTGTGAATTTCGGGCAGTGGAGGCGGAGAATGCCTGTGCTCGACGACGCGGCGAAGGAACGCGTGATCGATATCTGGACGGTTATATCTATTGCGAAACCAAGGGTTTTACGTCGAACGCAGTGCGAGACCCAAAAGTCCAGGAGCTGCTAGCACGATATCGCAACGACATGGTTGACGACGAAGCATCGGCATGGGAACGTCTGAAAACCGAACTCCAGAAGACGGGGAAATGGATACCTCGTGGCTCACAGCATGATGCTCTCAACGACGATCGACGAGAAACGCGCTAAAGCAACGAAATCTTCGACCGCTCACGACGTTGCGATGCCAGCGCCTCGATGAAAGAGGTTGCGACGGCGTCGAGACGCGGATCGCTCAGCTCTTCGATGCTGCCAGAGTCGGCGTAGCGTAGCCAATCGCTCACGATCGGTAACTGAGCCAAGATCGGCGCGTTGGCGAGATCGGCGACCTGAGCGGCCGACGAAGGCCCGAAGATATCGTACCGCTTCTGCGTATCCGGCGCCTCGAAGTAGGCCATATTCTCGATGACACCGAGAACGGGACGCTTCAATTGCTGCACGAACCGCGCCGCCTTACGGACGATCATCGTCGCTAAGGCCTGCGGCATCGTGACCAACACGACGCCGGTCACGGGAAGCGACTGCAGAACGGTCAGCGGCGCGTCGGAGGTGCCGGGCGGTAAGTCGAGGAGCAAGACATCGCATGGACTCCACAACGTCTGTTCATACAATTGACGGATCACACCGGAGAGAATCGGACCGCGCCAGATCATCGCGGCGTCCTCCTCATCGCTGAGCAGATTCGAACTCACGATCTCGATCGCGGCACGACTGCGCGCAGGGACGAAGAGATTGCGCGGTTTTGCATCGACCCCTTGACGCGGATCGGGGACAAGATCGAGCGGCTCTCGCAGGCCGAAGAGTCGCGGGATCGACGGCCCGGTAATATCGGCGTCAAGAATCGCGACGCGTAACCCCTGACGGCGTAGAGCGACAGCGAGCGTGGCCGTCACGAACGATTTGCCGACCCCGCCCTTGCCGGAGACGATCGGGACGACCGCGCCGATCCGACTCACCGCAGCGATCTCCGGCGGAGGACGACGGAGCGGCGCACGATCGGCGTCGGAGATCTGCGGCATACGACCGGTCGTCAAGGCCTCATCGAGCGCACGCAACACCGGCTCAAGGGCGAGACCGTGCGCCGCGATGCCTTGCGCCAGCGTCTCCGACGAACTGACGCTACACGAACTACAGTGGAGACCGAACGCCGTGAGCACCTGGCGGACAAGGGGCGTACGCTCAACCAACTCGGCGATACGCGTCTGAGGATCGAGCCCCGAGGCGATCGCGGGGCTCGGGCTCGCCGAGGGGTGGGGTGGAGCGGGAGCCTGCACCGCGCGCGGCGACTCACGCGGAGCGAAGAAGCGACGGAACAGGTTCACGATGCCTCATTTCGGTCGGTAGCGACCCAAGCGGCGAGACTGGTACGAGGGAGGGTTCGATCATCGTGCGCGCGCCCGCAACGAAGCTCTTGGCGGAATTCGGCGACGGTGCCGGCGAGTTCGGCGACGGCGTCGTGCTTATGGATCGACTCGTCATTGATCTGCCGCGCGATGAGATAGGCGGTATCGGGCAAGGCGGGCGAGCGACTCAACACCCCGGCGATTAAGGCACGAACAACGTCCTCCACAAAACGAGGGCGACGATGGGCGCGCTCTACGACCGCGTACTCATCTGGACGTTTGAGCAACTCATAGGTCGGACTCGACATGGCCTCCTCGGTGATGGCGATCATCTCTTCGATCACGACCGTGTCGGCGACGGCGAGGGGGAGGCCGATCGAGAGGCGGGCACGACCACGCTGATTATGGCTGGCAATCGGCATGATCGCAAGGACCTGCTCGATCGCCTCGGGCGTAAAGCCCGCGCCGCCGAGATCGCGTTCGGCCTGTTCGCGAACCATCAGCTGGGCACACGGACAAGCCGTCATGCCCTCCACCTCCACGCCGATGAGCGCACGCAGACCATGGGCATCGGCCCAGAGTCGAATCTGCAGGTGCGCGAACTCCTCGCCCTCTTGACCCGTCACGGGACTGCGCCCCGAAAAAGGATAGAACGTCTCAAAGGTCACTTCGGCAGCGCGAGCCGCCTGCACCTGACGGATCGCCTCGGCGACCGCGCCGAGACGCGTCACAAGCGGCCGATGCGCACGCGATGCATCGTCGAGCGTCGCGTCCAACAGCGAGCCGAGCTGCTCGGAGAAACGCGACATATGCACACCGGCACGATCGGCCGGGAGATCGGTCGTCATCGTCAACGTCGCCAGCAACTCACGCACGCGACCGGCGATCGTCGCACGAAGGCTACGCCGTAACCGGGTGACTCCTGCACGATCGATGGCAAGCGCCACCTCGGGACGCGCCGCCTGGCGATCGGCATGAAACTGCAAAGCAGGGATAAGCGACTCCACACTCCCCTGCTTCGACGCTCACACACATGGCTCCGGGCGAGGTCGCCGTAAGGGGCGATGCATGAACGGAGCGAAGGGCACGGGCATGAACGGAGCGACTCGGCGGCGGCGGTATGTCGCACTCGCCTCAGGCATGTTCACCACACACGCAGCGAAGAGCATCCACGGGATTATCGCCTACGGTGACGATCGCGTCGTCGCCGTTATCGATCCGGCGCTCGAAGGACGCGGGATCCGCGACGTCTTGCCGCATCTCGACTCGGATGCACCGATCGTTGCGGAGCTGCACGCAGCGCTCGATCGACGACCGAACGCGTTGCTGATCTCCGCGACGCCTCCCGGTGGCGGAACGCTGCCGGAAGGGTGGCGTGCGACGATCCTGAGCGCCCTTCGCGCCGGACTCGAAGTCGTCAGCGCGCTCGATACGCCGCTCGGCGACGATCCGGAGTTCGCCGAGGCCGCCTATCTCGGCGGGGCGCAGATCTCGGATATCAGCACGATGCCGCTACGCGCTATGCCCTATACCGGGTCGGCGGCGACGGTCAAGCCGTACGTGCTGCTGACCGTCGGTAGTGACTGCGGCATCGGCGTGACGACCGCGACGCTGGAACTTGCCAAAGCGGCTCGCGAGCGAGGGCGCCGGGTCGAATTTCTCGCAACGAGCATAACGGGGAGGCTCATCTCCGGCAAAGGCGTGGCCATTGAGCGCGTCGCGACCGAACAGGCCGCCGGTGCGGTCGAAAGCTTGGTCTGCGGCCATCTGCCCGAGAGCGAGGTGCTCGTCGTTGAAGGGCAAGGCAGTATCCATCATCCGGCGACGGCCGCAGTCACCATGGCCTTGCTCGGAGGCGCTGCACCCGACGGTTTGGTGCTCGTTCATGAAGCGACGCGTGTCGCGCTCACCGACTTGGGGACGCCGGTCTTGCCGCTCAGCATGCTGAGACGACTCTATGAAACGCTGGTCGGAACGATCAAACCGGCTCCCGTCGTCGGTATTGTTGCGAATACACGCGGCTTGAACGATCGCGATGCGCGCGCGACGCTGACCGCGATACACGAGGCGACGGAGTTGCCGGTCGGCGATATCATACGATACGGCGGGCGGGAGTTCTACGACGCCGTCGCCGATCGACTACGGACGAAGACGCAGCGTTTGGCATAGCCTGCGGGCTTTGCTTTAATGGAGGAGGCTGGAGAGAATGTTGATACCCAAAGCGAGAATCGCGGTATTGTAGGCAAACGATAGCAAGCCGTGCAGTAAGACGACTTTTCGCACACCACGATCGGTCACCTGAACATCGGAGACTTGAAACGTCATGCCGATGACAAAAGAGAAGTAGGCGAAGTCGCTATCGGTCGGGCTATCGGTACCTGGGAAGGTTAGCCCACGGTCGATTTGGGCATCTTCATCGGTATCGTAATAGTACAAATGCGCATACCGAAAGACGAAAGACGTGTGGATCAGCAACCATCCCAACACAACGGCCGCGATACCAAGAGCATACATGGCGGCATGTTGCGCCCAGGTGAGAGTATGCAAACCGATACCAAGAATATCGATCGCAGCCACAAGGCCGACGACGATGCAGATCAAGACGAGCGTCAGATCGACATTGCGCCCTGGATCCTGTTGGGCGGCACGACTCCGCGTCGCACTCGCCGAAGTGCGCATGCCAAAACGCCAAAGATAGACCAGCAACAGCACCACGGCCACGTCGTAACCGGCGACACAACGCGGCAGCGGGCCAAGCCAAGACGGAGCTAGGCTGGCGACCGCGACGCCGGCGACGCCGGCGAGGGCGATGCCTTGCAGACGCCAGCGCCTCGGTGTGGTGGGAAGCCTATACCGCATCGGCGGCGCGCTCCGACGGGACGGCGCGGCGTAAACGGAAGACGTCGGGGTCGGTGGCCAGCGCAGTACGCAAGCGCTCGGCACCCGGACGCTCGCCCCAGGCATCATGGACCACCGAGAAATTGCGGCCGCCGACGAGGTCGCGCGGCTGCTGCGTGATCCAATCGAGACATGCCGCAATGTCGCGAAAGATGGGGGCGTCGTCGGCATGCGTCACGGGATCTTGCTCAAGAAATGCCGCCGTACGCGAGAAATTTGAGCCGGCCGCTGCACCCGCACGCAACGTCTGCTCGTGAATGGGTGTCGGGACCCAGCCGGGGCCGACGATCGCGTACCGTGTCGTAGGATCTTCTTGATGCAGATACTCGGTCATCTTCATCAAGGCGATCTTCGCGACGCCGTATGCACTATACCGCTCGAGCACACCGTTCATCGCACCACCGGCGAAGAAGAATACGGTTGCATCATCACTACGGAGATCGTGAAGTGCGTGCAGCACTTCCCACTGGCCAAGCGCATTTGCACGATACGCTTGCTCCCACGCCGCAAAGGGTTGTTCGAGAAACAGTCCGATGGGTTCTAAGACGCCTACGCTCAGAATCAATATGTTCCAACGAATACCCTGCTTCTGCAAAGTTTCGCGAAATTGTTGGATTTGTGCACGATTATTGACATCGAGGGGATATGCCGTTGGGTCACGGCGTGACGTTCCTAGTACGCGCATGCCTTTAGCGTGATAATGCGCCGCAAGTGCGGCACCGATTCCACTGGAGAGGCCAACCAACACGACCGTTTTTGTAGCGACATCGGCATCCGCAGTAACTTCAGTCACGCGTCACCGTGGGAGCGAAAGAAGGGTCAGATGGGAAGAGTATCTTTTTGGTCTCTCGTTCTCGTCGAGGAAGCGTGTAATAATACAGGTTAAGAGACTTACGATACATACCGACTGGGCATGTAATCGGCTCCGGGAATCCATGAAAACTCGATGGCGACGTCGTAAAAACTGCAAGTCGATTTCCGTGGGGGAAAAAACGCTGCATGGGTTTGAGATCGGCATCGTAAAGCGTCAACGCTCCGCCATATGCTTCTTGCCATTCATCATTCAGATAAAATAGAATGTTCACTCGTCGTTCAAGACCGGTACGATCATGATGACTAAAATCAGCATGTATATCAAGGTAACCTCCTGATTCCGACATCGCGAAGCTGCCCTCAGCAAAATACGGATCTGGTAACAACCCGGATATACCTGTGAGAATTTCAAGGAAATGAAGGAACATGCTGCTATGCAGCTCCATAAAAAGACGCCGCTGAGACTCGTTAAAGAGTGACTCTTTAAGGCCCAACTCACCCTGCCTGGTCACACTTTTACCTTGAGTGTGCTTATTCGATGGCTTTTTCCATATCTCACTACCAGGATCTGGAAATGCCAAACACATCTCCCGGTATGTCTCCGATGAAAAGAAATCTTCAAACAGGATGCTAGGAAATGGCGTTGCGTCAATATACTTTGAGTGCAGCTCTTCAGCTCGACGATATAAAGCACGGTAATCGATCGTGAAAGGGGTTCTCTGAGACTCCAGAACGGTAGGCATCAAAGCATCCATTTGTTCCCTCCAGCAAAGCAGAAACACCGATCAACGCAACAACGCTTGCATGGAATGCCATCGAGCAGCACACACAAGACACTCCCACGATTGGTTGGCATGCCGCACTCTCTCCATCGAGTCTCTTGATTTTACCTGCATACGGCACGACAGCACTCGCGTACGACACATGTTTATTGAATCACGCTGTCAGTAGAAAAAGGCTACGACATTATAGAAAGCTCACAAACATGTAGTAGACAGTGACATAGCACGAGCAAAATCCAAAACCTAAGGACATTTCTTTGACTGTTTTACACCATACTTTTATTTAAAGCAAAAAAACCGCGTTTACACGCAGTTTTTTGGAGCCGACGAGCGGATTTGAACCGCTGACCTGCTGATTACGAATCAGCTGCTCTACCAACTGAGCTACGTCGGCAAAACGCACTCATTAGCGAGAAACCATCATTCAACGTCCAGGTCAAGCCACCTTCCTAGATACTCGCCGGTAAGATCGTGAAATGGCGTCATCGCTGGGGATCGAATGTATCACGAAGTCCATCACCCAAGTAATTCACCGCAATAACCGTCAATAAGATAGCCGCTCCCGGGAAAATCGCTGCCCAGGGCGCAATCGCCATATTTGCTTGCGCATTAGCTAACATATTACCCCAAGAAGCCGTAGGTGGCTGAATACCAAAACCCAAGAATGAAAGTGTCGACTCAGTGATAATCACATCTGCGACTGAAAGAGTTGCCTGGACAATAATGGGACCCAAGGCATTCGGCAAGAGATGAATGCAAATAATACGCAAATCGCTGCAACCGATTGCACGAGCGGCATCGGCAAATTCTTTTTCACGCAGCGATAGAAAATCGGCCCGCACCAGTCGCGCTACCGGCGGCCATGATAATCCGCCGATAATTAAAACAATAGTACCAAAACCAAGGGAAGCTTTATTTGAACTAGCCGCAACAAGTGCGGTCAATACTAACAGTAACGGCAAGAGTGGGATGGATAAAACAACGTCAGTAAGGCGCATAACTATACTATCAACCCAACCGCGATAGTAGCCGGATAAAGCGCCTAGGAATGTCCCTATCCCGATCTGCATAATGACGGCCCCTAAGGCAACCGTTAGCGAAATGCGCGCGCCATAGATAAGGCGGGCGAGCAGATCTCGACCATTTTCATCGGTACCCAAAAGGTGACCGGCAACACCAGGTGCAAGCGGCAAACCGTTCCAATGAGCCTCATCGATAAAATTAGGGTCTGCCGGTGCTAATAAGTGAGCAAAACAGGCAATAAACGCCAAACAGAGCAAAACGCAACCGCCGATACATGCAACTTTATGACGACGGAATCGTACCCAAAAAGAAGTATCACGCATTAATCGTACCTCACTCGTGGATCAAGGAGAGCATATGCAACATCGGCTAGAATATTACAGAGCACCACAAACACTGAAACGAACATCAAATATCCCATCAACAAGGAAAAATCTGATTGACCCAATGCTGTTGAAAAAAGACGCCCCATCCCGGGCCAAGCGAAGATTGTCTCGGTAACCAATGCACCTGCAACAAGACCTGGCAAGGAGAGAGCGATGATGGTTACCAGCGGAGTAACCGCATTCGGCAATGCATGCTTCAAGATAACGCTGAACGAGCGTAATCCTTTTGCCCGAGCAGTTCTAAGATAATCAGCACCCAGCACATCGAGCATGGAGGCGCGCAAAAAACGACTCCACGTTGCCAAAGAAACTAATGCCAAAACAAAAGCGGGTAGAATAAGGTGTTCTATCCGATCACTGAGCGGGCAATCATCGGTTGCGCAGATACCTGCAGACGGCAGTTGCAGGATATAGCCGAAACCGGATATTCCATGAACGGCAAAAAGCAGTTGCAACATGAGGGCAAACCAAAAAACAGGCATTGATTGACCGATAAAAGCAAAAGTTGTCACGATATGATCATAGAGAGAATGAGGCATTAGTGCGGCCAGAATTCCGGCCATACCACCAAGCAGAAGAGAGAGAAAAAACGCGGTCAGCATCAGTTCTAAGGTTGCAGGGAGACGTTCAAGCAACGCTTGGGTAACGGGCATCGCATTGGAGGTCGAATAACCGAAATCACCATGCAAAACAGCAAGCAACCAACTAGCATAGCGAAAAATGATCGGTCGATCCAAGCCAAAATTATGACGTAACCGCAAAATATCAGATTGAGTAATATGAGGATTCTGCAGATAGGGAGCTAAAGGACCACCTGGTGCATTTTCAAGCACAATAAAAATAACTAGTGATATACAGAGTAGTAATGGAATCGACTGGAGCAATCGTCTCACAAGGAATCCTATCACGCGTACCCCCAAAACCGAGTCATGGTATTCTTACTTCCATGCAAAATCGTTCCTAGCCATGGCCAGTTACTTTCAGGACGATGCCTAGCAAACCGGTAACGGCGAGGAGCAAACCAGCGAGCAACTCGGCACGTGAGGCCAGTGCATTGCCCAAGCTCCTTCCCAGACTGAAACCAAGGATCGTTGCAACGACCGTCGTCACTGCGAGGATGCCGAGCAAACGCGGAAACGACACCCCTAAAAACGGCAACGCAATTCCGACACCGAGTGAATCGAGACTAACCGAGAGAGCAGTCAAGAGTAACCCCCATCCACGAGAGAGATCGATGCGATGTTCTTCATGCTGCTGCCCCTGGACAATCACGAAAATGCCTATGCCGATCAGTGCTATACACCCAAAATACGCGGCAAAAGAACCGATGATGCGCGCCAGGAGAAGGCCGATGCCTCCACCGATACAAGCCATGGTAAGCTCAGCGACGACAAAGGCTATGCCTAAGCGAAGACGCGCGCCGTGTGTCAGCTGACGCACGCCGAATCCAAGGGCTACCGCGAACACGTCCAACGCAAGCGAAAGCGCGACTAGCGGCGTTCGCACATCAAGTATCATGGCATGCAGGTTGTCAATCGAGCGACTCGGATCCTCGAGGAATCAAGGGACGATTTCTTGACGCTTTTCCATAGAGCGTGCTAGTGTATCGTATGTCGTTTGATACCCTCGGTCAGCCTCCATCACGCGCGGCATCCTGTCGCAACGCAGGCTTTAGCACGAAAGCCATCCGTATTGGACAAGATCCCGACCCAACGACCGGTGCAACAATTGTGCCGATCTATCAAACATCGACATACACACTCGAGGCCGTCGGGAGCAGCAAAGGGTTCGATTATTCGCGCAGCATCAACCCAACGCGCCTCGCACTCGAACGACAGCTAGCGGCATTAGAAGATGCAGAACACTGCGTAACCTTTGCCTCAGGCATGGCCGCGATCTTTGCGGCATGCTCGATACTGCGCACCGGCGACCATATCGTCGCGACACAAGATATCTACGGCGGCACCTATCGCCTCTTTTCCGAGGTCCTTGCCCAATACGGCATTCTCGTCACCTACGTCGATATGACCGACCTTGAGGCGACTCGCAAGGCGATACAACCAGCCACGAAGCTCATCTGGATTGAGACGCCATCAAACCCCGTCATGAGACTGATCGACATCGCCGCAGTCTCAGCTCTTGCAACCGCCGGGCAGATCGTCGCCGTCGATAACACCTTCTGCTCGCCATACGGTCAGCGTCCGCTCGCGCTCGGTGCACATCTCTCGGTCCATTCGACGACGAAGTTTCTCAATGGGCATAGCGACGTCGTCGGCGGCTGTGTTATCACCCACGATGCGGCCCTCTATGAGCGATTGGCTTTCCACCAAAACGCCGTCGGCGCTATCCCAAGTCCCTTCGATGCCTTTCTCACAATGCGCGGCGCAAAGACTCTCGCCCTTCGCATGGAGCGCCACGCCGAGAATGCGATGGCGATCGCGACGTGGCTCGAGCAACGTCCCGAGGTCGACTGGGTCGGGTACCCTGGACTGAGTAGTCACCCGCACCACCAGCTCGCTCAGCGACAGATGCAGAACTTCGGCGGCATCCTCTCGTTTCGCATCCGCGCCGGTGCCGAGCGAGCCTTAACGTTCGCCCGCACGACGCGTGTTTTCAACTTAGCGACATCGATCGGCGGCGTCGAGTCGCTGATTTGCAGCCCATACACGATGACGCACGGCCCGGTACCGGTCGAGGTCAAAGAGGGGCTCGGCATCACGCTCAATCTCTTACGCCTCTCCGTTGGGATCGAAGATATCACCGATCTTATCGCCGATCTCGAACAGGCATTTATCACAACCGCCTCATAGGTCGCCACCTTACGGCGCTCGTTCGCATCGTAGGTACGCGTCCGGCTGAAGCGCGGTTTCGGCGCACCAATTCGCGTGACGATCGAACGGGTTGAGAAAACGAGCGACTCCCCCGCCGACACGATCAAACGACAGTTTCAACGAAAAGGCGCGACTCGTTCGTTCTCGATCGTGCATGACGCGCAATGAAGCAGCGGTGATGCCTTGCATGTCGTATCGCTGATCAACGTCATAAGCAAACGACCAGAGATTCTGCGCTCGCCCTCCGAGTGCCGCCGGATCGAGCTGCCAGACGCGCACATCACGAATATCTCCCGCTGCGTTCACCTCAAGTTCAGAGAACGCGGGAGCATTACCGAAAATCGGCGAGACCGACGGCAGACTCAGGATTGGTACGGGATGAGCGCCTGCTGCGGTGCGGTATCCCATCTGATGGAGATGACCGGTAATCATCGCCGTCACAGGGCTCTCGACGGCAGTCAACAGATGCAGCACGCGTCGCTGCGCCTCGCTTTGATAGTACGGCACGGGTAACCCTAAATGCAAAAACGTCGTAAATGCATCGATACCGGGCGGAATATGCGTCAAGAGCAATGTCGGCATGCGCGGTTGCTGCTGCAATGCCGCCTGGAGCCAGAGGATTTGCCGATCGGTAGGCCGTTGCCAAGAGAGGCCGCATGGGTTTTCGTAACGCGCTGCTAATGGAACGCTATTGAAGTCGATCAACCGGAGTCGCGACGATAAGGCGATCACCGCATTGCCGCCTTGAGCATAACTCCGCTCGAAGTGCGAATCTGCGACAAGCGGTGCCCAACGGCGTGCCTGCTCGCTCAGATATGCATCGTCGGGCGTGCTATGATAATCGCCGCAGAGACCGTCGTTATTCCCGATGGTGGGGATGATGCGTGCATGCGGATAACGACGCGCAAGCATCGTCGCCAAGAGATCACTCGTCGCGTAAACGAAGCGACGATACCGCACATCATCATCGCCGAAGACGCGACGATACCGCTCGCGAAACGTATGCGCCAACAGATCGCCGGCGACCAGCACGACATCCGGGTGCGGCACTGCCGCCTGCATCGCATCGATCGCCGAGAGCAGCAACGCCGGATTCGTATCGTGCCCCACGCTCGGGAAGTTACCCGCCGGCGCAGCGCGCATCACCCCTTCCCACGCTGCGACGGGGCTCTCCGCCAATCGTCGCGCGAGACGCGGCTCTACGAAGGGATCGAGGTGTGTATCCGCGATCACGAGCACTCGCAGCGCAGCGCCGTCTCGCACGTCATAACTAGACGACGCGACCGTCGCCGATTCGTGACGTGGAGCAAACGGTATCGAACGATGCAGCACGACGACGACGCCAAGCAGCACCAGTGCCGCTGCCGCCAAACGTCGCCACAGCGGTCGAGGCGTCGGCCGCCACCAGATGTTCATCGCTCGCCCGTTCCGCAGCCTTGGGCGAGCTCCCGCGTGACGCAGGCAAAAAATCACCGCCGACGAGATGCCGACGGTGATTCGGTCATTGGTGGAGCTGTCGGGGAGCTGCCCCCCGAGTCCAGATCGGGTGCCCGGGTCGATTGTACAAGCGTTCCTACTTTGAGGCTCATAGGAATTGCCTCGATCGATCTTTCAACCGATCAGGAGCGCATCGACAGCGGCGCTCTCCGATGCGCGAGGCGCGGCCCCGCGAGCGACTCGTCATGATTCCCGAACGAGCACGGTATCACTCAGGCCGGAGTGAACGGTAGAGTCTGCAAGAGACTCCTACCCCGTTACCTACGGGGCCAGAGGTTTTTAAGCGGCCGCCGCAACGAGCTCGCGCTGGGTCTTCGACGCGTTGAACGCGTTGAAAGCCGCAACGGAGAACTCGTTCTCGTTGACCTTGAGATTTGACGTGTTGTCGTTTCTCATTGTGGTCCTTTTACGTGCCTGACCAACACGGCTTGTCGATATCCGAACGACCTACGAGCCGTCGAAGCCTACTCAGCCCCATGTAAGACAAGAGCTCTGCCGCCGAAGCGACAGAGCCCTAGCCTACCACGTTACTCACTCGTCGTCCAGTAATCTTTCAGGACCTTGCCGCGCGAGGGGTGGCGCAGCTTGCGGAGCGCCTTCGCCTCAATCTGGCGGATACGCTCACGAGTCACACCAAACTCATGCCCGACCTCTTCGAGCGTCCGCTGGTGGCCGTCTTCGAGACCGTAGCGCAGCACGAGAACGCGTCGCTCACGATCGCCGAGATTTTGTAAGACGTCGGCCATCTTCTCTTTGAGCAGCATGACCGAGGCGGCCTCGGCAGGCGCGACCGCTTCAGGATCTTCGATAAAGTCACCGAGATGCGAATCCTCTTCTTCACCGATCGGTGTCTCCAAGGAGATCGGATCTTGCGAAATCTTGATGACCTCGCGCACCTTTTCGGGCGTGAGGTGCATCTCGGTAGCGATCTCTTCAACCGACGGATCGCGTCCGAGTTGCTGCAAGAGTTGGCGCGAGACTTTGATGAGACGGTTAATCGTCTCGACCATGTGCACGGGGATACGAATCGTGCGAGCCTGATCGGCGAGCGCGCGGGTAATCGCTTGACGAATCCACCACGTCGCATAGGTCGAAAATTTATAGCCCTTCGTGTAATCGAATTTCTCGACGGCACGGATAAGGCCAAGATTCCCCTCTTGAATGAGGTCGAGAAACAGCATGCCACGGCCGACGTACTTCTTCGCGATCGAGACGACGAGGCGCAGATTCGCCTCCGTCAGCCGGCGCTTGGCATCTTCGCCGCCTTCGACAATCTCGCCTAAGCCTTCGTCGCCTTTGTCGGCTTCGAGTAAACCGGCCTCGATTGCCATGGCGAGTCGGCGCTCATCCTCCATCGAGAGCAGCGAGACGCGCCCGATCTCTTTGAGGTACATCCGTACCGGATCGTCGAGCGAAAGGCCGACGGCGACATCGGTCTCAGCCTGCATCTCGGCATCGGAGCGCTCTTCTTTATCGGGTTTCTTGCTCTCCTCGAGCAACTCCACGCCTTTGGAGGCGAACTCTTCGAACAGCTCCTCGAGACGCTCGGGCTGAATCTCTTCGAGCACATCGAGCGCAGCATGTACCTCATCGTACGTAATGCTGCCACGACGTTTACCTGCCTCGATCAATCTCTTTGCGATCTCTTCAAACGTTGCCGGCGTTGCATCGGCACGTTGAGCATCAGACGCTTTCTTTTTCTGACTCGCCATAATTTTCCGACTCACCTCCCCTCATGCGGGTACCGTCTTGCATTCACCATCGAGGGCCGAAACCTCTCCGTAGAAGGGTGTCGGCATGTTCAACGAGCCCGAACGGTGATCTCGCAGCTCTTTTACGCGATGATGAGGATCACTTCTCTCAACGCCCGTGTTCTCATACGCGTGGCGTCGATGCGCGAGCAACCCCACGATAAAGACGAGCCTCGATATCACGCTGCTCAGCGAGCAACTCGGTCGGCACCGGGACGCCGGTTGCAAGGTAGACATCGATCTGCTGTCCGAGCTCTTGACGCCGCTGTTCGTCATCTTCGCGAGCGAAAAGGGCGAGTAAACGATCGAGCGTCAAGCGACGCGACTCCATGTCGCGATAGCGCAGCGTCGGCGAGCGTTCTTCACTCGATAATGCAAGCAAAGCCTCTGCGGCCAATTCATCGGATCGAGCCGCCATCAACACATCGACTCCCGTCTCTAAACGATCGGCGGCTAAGAGACAGCGATAGAGTCGACGGAAGGGCAGCTCTCGGATTCGCTCAGGCGCGATACGATCACGATACTCAGCCAACAACGACGGCGTCTCGACAAAGATGCCCAAAATGTCGCGATCTCTCGATGGTCGCGGCGCCGGAGTCGGCGGCCGTGGCGGCAACGGACGATCGACCGATCCTGTCGGCGACGGAATCGGACGTTGCGGCGGGGGCGCGATGCGAGCACGACGCAGATCATCGATCGCGAGTCCCAGACGATCGGCGACGTAGAGTCGCCAACGATCCCATTCGGCGCGCGGCATATCCCGAACGATACGCTCGGCGGCGGCAACGCGATCGGTCGGCGTAGCGAAGCCGTCATCGAGCGCGGCGAGTCGCTCGTCGATGCGATACTCCGCCTCGTGCCGCGCCTGCTCGAGCAGACGGCGGAATGCATCGGGGCCGTGAGCCCGGAGAAAGGCATCGGGATCTTGCCCAGGGGGGAACTCGATCACCTTGGAGTGACAGCCCGCGAGCGTCAGCATCTCAAGCGCCTTCAACGTGGCCCCACGCCCGGCCCGATCGCCGTCGAAGGCAAGATAGACATTCTTCGCATAACGCGCGATCAACGAGGCCTGCTCCGCCGTAAAGGCCGTCCCGAGGCTAGCGACCGTCTGTTCGAAACCGGCGAGGTGCAGAGCGATGCAGTCGAGATAGCCTTCGACAACGATAAGGGAGCCGACGCTCGCGACCGCCCGGCGCGCCTGCGAAAGCGCGAAGAGCGAGCGCCCCTTACTATATACCGGGGTGGTCGTGGTATTGAGATACTTCGGCTCCTCATCGCCGAGACTGCGTCCACCGAAGGCGATCACCTCACCGGTAATCGCCTTCGTCGGGACCATCAAGCGATTGCGGTAAAAATCGTAGACGCCGCGAGTGCCCTCACGGAGCAACCCCGCCTGGAGAGCGACGGTATCCTCGACGCCGGCGGCCCGCAGCATATCGCGCAAAGCATCCCAAGAATCGGGGGCATAGCCGAGCTGGAAACGCTCGATCGCGGCACGATCGAGACCGCGTTGCGCGCAGTACCGACGCGCCGACTCGGCGGAGGCGGCTTCACAGAGCATCCGATGGAAAAACTCAGCGGCGACGGCATTCGCCTGGACGACGGCATCGCGTAAGAGTCGACTCTTGCTCGTATACTCGGTCGCCTCGCCGATCGTTACACCGACCCGACGAGCCAGCACGCGTACCGCGTCGGGGAAGCCGAGACGCTCGGTACGCTCGATGAAACGAATAGCATCGCCACCGACGCCGCAACCGAAACACTTGAAAAAACCGCGTTCGGGACGCACATAAAACGAAGGAGTACGCTCCGTATGAAAGGGACAGAGCCCGACATACTGTTTGCCATGCTGACGAAGAGAGACATGCCCACCGATCAAAGCGACGATGTCGGTCTTCGCGAGAACTTCGGCGATAACGCTGCGCTCGATCTCCAGAATCGACCCTCCACGCGCGCCCAAAGGCCCAAGGACGGTTCTGCTGTTTCGTCGGACTCCGGCACTTCCCCCGCTCCACGCTACCCCGTAGGGACGAAAGAGAGCCGATGAAGCGCATCTTCGACCCCATTCACCATGTCATCGAGCTCGAACCGGGTGAAACGGCGCTCCTCGACACCGCTCCCATGCAGCGCCTCCGCCGCCTTCGTCAACTCGGCCTGGCCCATCTCGCCTTCCCGGCGGCGGAGCATTCACGCTTCGGGCACGTTCTCGGAGCGATGGTCTTCGGCGACCGCGTGCTCAGCACGTTGCGCCGCACCTGCCCTGAGGCCTTCTCCGATGAAGCGGAGTACCATCGCCAGCGGCGCCTGCTCAGAGCGAGTCTTTTGCTCCACGATGTCGGGCACGGGCCGTTCAGTCACTCCTGCGAAGCCGTGCTCGGCGTTCACCATGAAGCACGCACGGCCGCGATCCTCGCCGAGCCCGATATCGCAACGGCGCTTGAGCGGCTTGAAGTCGATGCGCGCGAGGTGCTTGCCCTCATTACCGGTGCTCAAGAAGCGCACCCCATTCTGCGCGAATTGGTCAGCGGCCCGAATCTCGATGCCGATCGCATGGATTATCTCCAGCGAGATGCCTATTTTACCGGCGTGAATGCCGGAAGATACGATGCCGATCAACTCGTCGCATCGCTACGTATTTATAACCATCACGGCCGTCCGATACTCGGCGTCGACGGCCGTGGTCGCATTGCTCTTGAGAGCTTTGTCATGGCGCGCTACTTTCTCTTTGCAAGCGTCTATTTTCATCATACGACCAGAGCCTTTGAACGCTCGCTGCATGAGGCGCTCCATCTCCTCTGGCCCGATCCGAGACGCCTCGATACCTTAAGCGAATTTCTCGCCTGGGACGACATGCGCGTCATCGACGCCTTGCGCACGCTCTCCGGTGAAGCCGCACTGGCTCTGCGAAATCGACGGAGGCTCTACTCACTCATCGCAGAGTACGATACGGCCCATGACGACGCCACCTTCGCCCACACCGCACGACGTTTGCGAGAGCGATACGGTGACGCACTCTGGGAAGATACCCAAGCGCAACTCTTACATCGTCTACCGCTCGGCACCAGCAGCAATGCGCCGACGATCTTTGTGCAAACGGCAAGCGGCCTTGTCGATGCGCGCGAGGCATCCGATCTTATTGCGAAACTCAGCGGTCGAGCCTTTTGGCGAAAGCTCTATCTCCGACGAAGTGCGGGCATCGATATTGAGGAGGCGCGGCGACTCGCTCGCGAGAGCAGAGCGATCGAGACGGAGCGTTCAGAAAACGCATGCAACAATCGGCATGACGCCACGGAGTAAGTCGTGCACATCATCGACGAGCATACGATCTACTCGATCTCCGATCTCATCGGCGATCTTGCATGCGATCACCTCACCGTGCTTGAGCAGCGGACGGCCATCGGCCTCGCGACGCCGCCGGAGAGCGGCGCAGATACCGCCCTCATGCAACGCAAGGCCGATGAGCACGAGCAGCGGTACCTGAGCAGATTACGCGAGCAACACGGCGGCGACGTCGTCGAGTTTGCGACACATCGACACAACAAACGTTCGCTCGAGAGTCTCCGCCAGGCCGACGCCGAGACCTTTGCCGCGATGGCGCAAGGTGCGGCGATCATCGCTCAACCAACCTTCTTCGACGGCATCTTTCTCGGTCGCGCAGATATCTTACGCCGTATCGATACTCCCAGCGCGAAATGGGCATGGAGTTACGAAGTACTCGACCTCAAGCTCGCCCTTCAAGTCAAGGTACATGTCCCTCTCCAGCTCTCTCATTACGCCGAGCACATTACTCGCCTTCAAGGGAGCAGCCCCGACTACGGCTACGTTCTCCTCGGAAGCGGCGTCGAAGAACGCTTCCGCCTCCAAGAGTATGCCGCTTACTACCGTTACCGACGAAAGATCTTTCTCCAGCGCATAACGGAGCGACGCGATACGTATCCGATCGAATGCGCTCATTGCGCCGTCTGCCGCTGGAGTACGCAATGCGACGCGCAACGAGAGGCCGACGATCATCTCAGTCTCGTCGCCAATATTCGCCATGACCATATCGGTCGGCTCCGGCAGAGCGGCATCACGACCCTATCGCAGTTGGCCGAAACGAGCGAGGATACTCGTCTACCGGGATTACGTCACGGTATGTTTCTGCAGTTGCGCGCTCAAGCGAGACTCCAACAGAAGCAGCGTACCGCACCGCCGACCATCACGCATCCGTACTACTATGAACTCCTTGAGCCCTCAAATGGCGTCGGGTTCGCTACCTTACCGGAGCCCGATATCGGTGATCTCTTCTTCGACATCGAGGGAGATCCGATGTATACCCCCGAGCGCGGTCTCGAGTACCTTTGGGGATTTTACCTCGGGCACGAACACGCATATCGTGCCTTCTGGGCGTATAACGAGACCGAAGAGCGCGCGACCTTCGAACGCGTCATTGACTTTCTCTGCGAACGATTACGGCAGTATCCTCGCATGCATATCTATCACTATGCACCTTACGAGATCAGCGCCCTACGACGTCTCTCGTCGCAATATGCGACGCGCGAACACGAACTTGATTCGTTGTTGCAATCGCACATCTTTGTCGATCTCTACGCAGTCGTTCGGCAATCGGTACGAATCTCGCAGTCGAGTTACTCGATCAAAAAACTCGAACCATTTTACGGAATGCTACGAAAAACCGACGTTCGACGCGGCGACGACTCGATCGTCCAATTTGAAACGTGGTTGCTCAATCGTGACGACACGATTCTGGCAGATATCGAACAATACAACAACGACGACTGCCGTTCAACCTATCTGCTACGACAATGGCTGATTGAACGCAAAGAAGAAGCCGAACGGCAGTATCAACAACCCATTCCTTGGTCACTCCCACCCGAAAACACCGTCACCTCAGAAGCCCCGGTTCATGGCGACCTCAGCCAACGCCTGATCTCGGATCTCAAAGAACCGAGGACAGAGGCACTATTTCGCACGATGAACGAAAAAGAGCGGGCGCGCTGGCTCCTGGGTCATCTGCTTGAGTATCATCGACGCGACGCGAAACCTGCATGGTGGAAGTTCTACGACCGGCAAGCCAATATCGATCGCTTACTCGACGAAGATCACGAATCGATCGGCGGACTTGTCTATCGTGCAGACATTCCTCGATACAAGAAAAACGAAAAAGACCGAAACGAGGTGCATACCTTCGCCTATCCGGAGCAGCAGCATACGTTTAGTGTCGGCGACAAGCCGTTCTGTCCGGAGATAAATGGCCACGTCGGAGAGATCGTCTCTATCGACCATGATACGAATATGCTCCATATCAAGCTATCAAAAGCCATTTCGGCCTCGAACATCACGTCGCTCATCCCGGATAAACCGCTCGCGACGACAGCACAGAAGAACGCTCTTGTTCGTCTTGCAGAGGAGTATCTCGCACAGGGAGCCGATCGTCCATCCGCGACGCATGATCTCTTACTGGCACGTATCCCTCGCCTCAAGAATCACGAGCCGGGTGCGAGCATTCAACCAGAACGGGTGACGACCGAAGCGATCATGCACGTGATCGAAGCACTCGACGACTCATACCTCGTCATCCAAGGCCCGCCGGGCACCGGAAAAACAACCAAAGCGGCATCGATCATCGTCGACTTGTTAGCGAAAGGGCAACGCATCGGCATCCTTGCGAGTAAGCATAAAACAATCCACAATCTCCTCCACAAAATCGAAGAGGTCGCCGAGAGGAGAAAAGTACGCTTTCGCGGCCTGAAAAAATCGCAGAAAGAGGCTCTCTATCACTCAACGCTCGCCACGCCAATGGTGATCAATATACACGACACAAAAAACATCGATTCCAGCCACGATCTTATCGCGGGCACGCAATGGCTCTTCTCTTCGGCGCAGTTTATCGACGGATACGACTATCTCTTCATCGATGAAGCGGGACAAATCTCACTCGCCGACGCCCTAGCCTGCTCTCCGGCAGCGAAGAAAGTCGTGCTTCTAGGAGATCCTCTGCAACTCGCACATGTCTCGCAAGGAACGCATCCTACGGCGACGGGGCTCTCGATTCTTGAACACCTCCTCGATGGGCATGCGACGATACCGCCACATCGTGGGATTTTTCTGAACATCTCGTATCGTCTGAGTCCGCAGATCTGTTCTTTTCTCTCCGAGATTGTCTATGAGAGGCGACTCTCGACCGAAGGGAATACCGATAAAAACAGCGTCACGAGCACGCGCCTCAACGGCAGCGGCCTGCGACAGATGCCGATCGATCACCGATACAATACACGATCATCGCCCGAAGAAGCCTCGGCCATTGTCAACGAGATCAAGACGCTGCTCGATGGATACGTCGTCGTCAACGACCAATCTCCACGAAGGATCACGCCCCACGATATTCTTGTCGTCACCCCATACAACGCACAAAGAGCCCTCATACTCAAACGACTCTCCGATAGCGGCATCGACGACGTTCAGGTCGGCACCGTCGATAAATTCCAGGGCTTAGAGGCTCCCGTTGTTTTTTACTCGCTGGCGGCATCAAGTGGCGAGAGCATCCCGCGCGATCGCGATTTTCTCTTCGAGATCAATCGACTCAATGTGGCCATTTCACGGGCACAGTGTCTTGCCGTCTTAGTCTACTCGCCACGTCTGCTCGACGTCGACTGCACAAAACCGAAACAGACCTCTCTGATCAACGCATTATGCGCCTTCATTGAACACGCCGAAGAGGCCGTGAACCACCAGTATCACGATTCTCAGGGATAGCATGAACGTCGAGATGCAGAACGTAACGCAGCGAAGAAAAGACCTCCGCTTTTTCGGTCACCCGCAGCATGGCGGTGAACAGCGCCAATTGCACAACTCAACTGCTGCACCAAAGAGAACCACTCCAGGATACCCACGATGCACGACCCCGTACCTTGACCATGAGCACCCACATCCCGCGATACGGTAGGGCATCTCCAACTCATCAGGGTTCGATCGTCGTGCCGTCTCCCCGCAGCGCCGATGTCAACGGCGTCGCTCCACCGACAATCACTGCACTCCGTGCACCGGCGGCGAGTGCGGCGAAGACGGCACGCATCTTCGGCAACATACCGCCCTCAAAGACACCTGCGGCGAGTAAGTCGTGCGCTTCGGCAAGACTCATGCGTTCGATGCCGCTCTCTGGGTCGCGAGGGTCACGGCGTACGCGAGGCACGTCGGTGACAACGATATAGGGGTCGGCATGCAGCGCACCGGCGATCGCACCGGCGGCGGTATCGGCGTTGAGGTTATACGCCGTCTCTCCGTCACGCGAGATCCCCAAGGGCGCAACGACCGGCAGAAAACCGGCATCGAGTAACGCGTGTAAGACTCGCGGCTCGACTCGCTCGACCTCACCGACAAAGCCGTATTCAGCGAGCGGGCGCGCCACCAATAGCCCCCCATCTTGGCCACTGATCCCGACTGCCGCGACACCGATACGAGCAAAATCGCGGACCAAGCGTTTATTGACGCTGGCGACGAGAACACGCTCCGTCACTTCAAGAGTCGCGGCATCGGTCACACGCAGACCATCGATCCGTCGATCGACGATACCCGCTTGGCGTAGCGCAGCGTCGATCTGCGGCCCGCCACCATGAATAAGCACACACTGCCGACCATGACGCCAGAGGTCGGCACACTCCGTGAGAAACGCATCGGAGTCGGCACCCATAGCATTGCCGCCATACTTCACCACAAACATGGCACCTCTCGTTCAGCGCACTGCGGATAGGGCCTCTCATGCGGCAAGAAGGCCCTATCTTGCTCGCCAGGAGAGATGTGCTACTCTCCGCTACTCACCGGCATGAACCGTGACGCACAGAGCACACCGCCCCTCAACCAACCGCATCAGCCGCTCCGTGCCTTGGTTCTCAGCGGCGGCGGCGCGAAAGGTGCTTACGAGGCCGGCCTGATCGCCGGCCTCATCGAAGAGCAGGGTGAGCACTTCGATATCATCTGCGGCACCTCCATCGGCGCGATCAACGCGGCCTTCATCGCCCAGGATGATACCCAAGGCCTTCAGTCGCTTTGGAAGGGTATCGCCGCTCGTCGCATCGTCACACCGTACCCCAAGATTGCGCGTTTGCAGCGACTCTTCACGCGTTTTTTACCCGTAGCCACGACGCACGGTCTACGACGTTTGATCGCGTGGATCGGTGGTTTTTTCGACGTCCTCACCGCGCTCCACGATATTCATCCCATCGGCGACTTACTCGCGCTCACCGGTGTTCTCGATCCGACGGCGACACAATCGCTCTTACGCGAGCATCTCGACCTGCAGAAGGTCAAACGCGTCTTGATCACCACCGCCACCGACCTCACCACCGCAAGTCCCGATGTCTTCGCCCACTTCCCGGCTCCGTATACCGCCTTGCGAGCGAAGTTTCTCCACGAAGAGCCCGCGACGATCGCGTACACGCCGGAGACGTACGCGGAGACGATTCGCGCATCGGGCGCGATCCCGGCGGCATTCAGTCCCGTTGAACTCGCAACAGGCAATCTCTCTGCAGCGTATGTCGACGGCGGCGTTGTCAACAACACCCCGATCGGGCAAGCGATCGACGCAGGCGCCACCGACGTGACGGTCATCTATCTCGATCCTCCGGCCGAACAGAAGAGTCGGCGTCCCGATGCACGGAATATCGCCGAGATTCTGCTCTCGTGTTTCGGTATTATGCAACAACGGCTCCTCGAACTTGACGTCGCAATGGCCTTACGCGTCAACGACGCGGTCGGAGCGGCGGCGCACGATACGCAAGGTCTCCGCCTCGTCAGAGTGCGCACGTTCCGCCCGGCACAACCCCTCGCCGTCGGTGTCCTCGATTTCGATAAGCAGGAGCTGATCGACGCGGCATTCGAAGCGGGACGCACCGACGCGCGCGATCCGACGCGCCGCGCAGCCTATGCAAGCTAACAGAAAGGCTCTTCGCCCATGACCGAGACGCTCAGCGTCCTTGAAGTCGCCCAGCGTGCCCAACGCGTGCGACCGGCCTTTCGCGTCACGTGGCGACCCGCGCTGATGCAATACGCCGAACTCTTCTCGGCGGCTGCGGCGACGACCGAGAGCGTCGACGCCTGCATGCTCGCCGCGATCGTCGCACGCGAAACCGGCGGCCAAAACATCCTGCAAATCGGCGTCTCGCCCGGCCCGGGCTGCGGCGTCGGCCTCTGTCAGATTACGAGCGGCGTCGATTGGAGCGTCATCAGTGCGCCGGCCTTCCCCGGCTACGGCCCCTTGCTCGATCCGCACACGAACCTGCTCGTCGCATCGTGCGAATTTCTGGTGCCGCTTTTCCGACAATTCCCCAACAACCATCTCGCGGTCTTTGCCGCGTACAATGTAGGGCCGAGCGCCGTCAGCAACGAGCTGCAGCACGGCCTCTCGCCGGATGCCTGGACGACGAACCATGATTACGGGACCGACGTCTTCACCTCATGGATCAACTTCTCTGCCGTCGCCCTCGGCGTCAACGTCGACTGGGCGAATCACCAAGCGCCGCAACCGACGCCTCCGCCGAATCGGCCACCGTCCCAACCTCCGGCACCGCCATCGACGGCACCGACCACCAAGCCCAGCGATCCATCCGACGATCTCAGCGAGTAGCGACGCGACTCCCAACGGCACCGGCAAGCGTCGCATGACCGTCGCGACGTAAGAGCCGCGCAAGATCTTCGAGGATACGCCACACGACGAGAGGGCCGTGATAAATCAGCGCCGTGTAGAGCTGCAACGTCGAAGCACCGGCACAGATTTTCTCATACGCATCGGCACCGGAGCAGATGCCACCGGTGCCGATAAGCGGCACTCGATCGCCGACGAGCGAGCGCACAAAGGCGAGACGAGCGGTTGAAAGCGCAAACAACGGTCGCCCGCTGAGACCACCGCGCTCGGGCGATCTCACCTCCGGCGGTCGCGTCAGTGTCGTGTTCCCCATACACAACCCGTCGATACGCGCCTCTTCGAGCACTTCCACAATCGCTGCGAGTGAGGCATCATCGGTATCGGGAGCCAACTTGGCGATCAACGGGACGGCCCGCCCGCCGGGAGTCGGCGGCGAGACCTGAGCGATCGCCGCCAGGAGAGCACGTAATGCCGCCGGTTGTAAAAACAGTTGCCCATTCGTCGTATTCGGGCACGAAATATCGAGGGTCAGGTACTGTGCCCGGGGCGTAAATCGCTCCACCAACCCAACGAAATCGGCGATAGGATCGCGACTCGTCGCGTTGCTGGCGAGATTGATACCCACGGCATCGAGTCGCGGGCGCCCGTGCTCGGCGACGGTACCGGCACTCTGCCGGAGACGTCGCTCAAGTCGCTCGGCACCCTCGTTAGGGAAGCCCATGCGATTGATCACCGCTTCGACCTCGGCGAGGCGGAAGACCCGAGGTCGCTCGTTGCCTCGCTGCGGCAGCGGCGTGACGCCGCCGAGTTCGGCGAAACTGAGACCGAGATCGGCGAGATGCTCGAGCGCCAAACCGTTCTTATCGAATCCCGCCGCGAGGCCCAGCGGATGAGCGAGAGGAATGCCACAGAGCCGCGTGGCGAGAATCGGATCGTGTCTCACCGTCACGGGCGGTAGAAGCCCCAGTCGTAGCATACGTAACGCGAATCGATGAGCAGACTCCGGGTCGAGTCGATGCAAGAGCGGCCGCAGCAGAGGATAGAGATCCAACACCCTCCACCTCTTCGCTACCAGCCGTGACGAAGCCTGAAGACCTCCCAGCAGCAGGAGGTCATCTCGAAAAGCATGAGAGAGGAAGCCATGTCCGGCACCGGTCAGAGCAGCATCCAGCCGCGCAGTGTCGTCGAGTACGGGGCACGCCGCAGCATCGTGACGCTAGCCGTGATTCTTGCAACGCTTCTGGAGATCGTCGATACGACGATCGTCAACGTGGCCTTGCCGACGATTCAGGGGAATCTCGGTGCCAACATTGAGCAAGGGAGCTTCATCGTCACGGGCTACATCGTAGCGAACGTCGTGATTATCCCGTTGACACCATGGCTCTCGGAGCGTTTCGGTCGAAGGCCGTACTTTTTCGCCTCGATCCTCATCTTTACGATCGCGTCGATGATGTGCGGCATCGCCAATAGTCTCGTCTCGCTCGTCATCTGGCGCATCGTGCAAGGGGCAGGCGGCGGCGGACTCATCTCGACGTCACAAGCGATCCTGCGCGATACCTACCCGCCCGAGAAGCAAGGCATGGCGCAGGGCCTCTTCGCCATCGGGGCATTGGTCGGCCCGACGATCGGTCCGACCTTAGGCGGTATCATCACCGACAATCTCTCGTGGCGCTGGGTTTTCTTTATCAACGTACCGCTCGGCATTTTGGCGATGGTGCTCGTCGCCTTGTATCTCAAAAACCCCATTGACCCGCACAAAAAACGCATCGACGGGCTCGGCGTCGCGCTACTCGCGATCGGCTTAGGCTCGCTGCAGTACGTGCTCGATCAAGGACAAGAGAAAGACTGGTTTAGCAGCTCGCTCATCGTCGGTTTTACGATAGTAGCGACGCTCTGTTTGATCGGTTTCTTCCTCTGGGAGATGTTCGGCACCCGGACGCCGATCGTGCCCCTGAACGTGCTCCGCTATCGCTCCGTCTCGGCAGGCAGCGCGTTAGGTGCGGTCTTAGGACTGACGCTTACGGCGAGCCTGGTGACGTTGCCGCAGTTCGTTCAAGGGCAACTAGGCTTTACCGCAACGTTAAGCGGCGAACTCATCTTCATGCGCGCAATCGCCGTTATGCTGCTGACCCCGATCTCGGTTCGCCTCTCGACCCATCCCAAAGTCGACACACGCCTCCTCATCGGTCTAGGCTTTACGCTGGTCGGCGTCTCGAATCTCTTACAGGCGCAAGTCACAACGACGACCGCCGGTTTCTGGGATTTCGCCTTCGCGGCGGCGGTCGGCGGCTGCGGCCTCGCCTTCACCTTCATTCCGCTCTCGCTCTCCGTCTTCGCCGGGGTGACTCAGCGCGACATTCCGGGAGCCTCGGCCTTCTTCAACCTCGCCCGCCAGCTCGGCGGCAGCGTGGGGACAGCCGTTCTCATCACCATCATTTCCCGTCAGATAGCGGTCCATCAGAACGATATCGCAAGCACCATCACGTTACGCCGCCCACCCATCGCCGCCTTGATGGCCCAGAAGCGCGCCGCCGTCCCTCCCCTGCTGCGGCTCAACCAACTGGCGGCATCGCAGGCGACGACGCTCTCCTTCGCCGATGCGTCACGAGCGACGGGTTTTACGACCCTGGGCCTCGTCCCGCTGGTCTTCTTACTCCGACGCCCACGACCGCAGAGCGGCGCTCCGCTGCCCGCAACGGAGTGAAGGCTACCCTACTCCGGGAAGCGCCCGCTACGGACATCGGCGGCGTAGTTTTCGAGCGCTCCCTGCGCGACCGTCGCGAGATCGACGTAGCGCTTCGCAAAGGGCGGCGGGTGAGGATAGAGGCCGAGCAGATCGTGTAAGACCATCACCTGCCCGTCGCAGGCTGCCCCACTGCCGATACCGATCGTTGGGATCGCGGCATGCTCCGTCAGCTCAGCGGCGAGATCGGCCGCCACCATCTCCAACACGACCGCATAGACCCCGCTCGCGACCACCGCATCGAGTTCGGCGAAGAGACGATCGCGATCACGGCGCCGGCGAAAGCCCGCCTCTAAGGCGGCCGTCTGCGGCTGCACGCCGAGATGCGCGACGACGGGGATCCCGGCATCGACGATCGCGCGCAAACGGGGCGCCCGTTCGATACCGCCCTCGACTTTGACGGCACCGGCACCGGCACGAATCAACGCGATCGCGGCGCGCACGGCGTCGGCGTCGCTCGCCTCAACGGTACCGAAGGGTAGATCGGCGATAATATGCAGACGTTCGCTCCCGCGCGCAACCGCCGCAGTATGCCGCTCGATATCGGCGAGCATGACCTGGAGCGTATTCGCCGCACCGAGGACGACCATGCCGAGACTATCACCGACCAGCACCGTATCGATACCGGCGGCTTCGACGACGCGCGCAAACGCCGCATCGTAGACCGTCACCACCGGGAAATGCGCCCCTTTACGCCCTCGAAGGCTCTGCGCCGAGAGTCGCGACGGCTTCATGGCAGCGAAGACGCAGCGGGAGACGGTGACGTACATGGTTGCAGCATCGTGAATCCCTCCGGAGTCGTATGACGCAGAATCTCGCGAATCACGGGCGAGAATTGGCGAAGATCGAAGTTCGGCGGCGGCGTCTGTACTAAAGTCAGTGCATGAGGATTATCGCGGTTCTGCGGCAGAAACGGATCCTCTTCGGCACGTGGATAGAGGAACCGATACGGAAACTCCTCGGCGACCGTACTCCCATTACGCCGCTGGATAGAGGCACGGACACGTACGGCGTAGACGCCGTCGTGGATCACGGTCGGCTCGATATTCTCTAAAATCGGATCGCCGCACGGTGCTTCACCGGCATCACGACCCAACCCGACGGCGCCGAGACCAGTACCGTCGCGTTGCGTACCGGCCTCACCGCCGAGATCGCTCTGTCCCTGCGCCGTCGTCACCTCTCCGACACGAGGCGCCCCGATGCCGGGCGCGGTACTCGCCGTCGCTAGCGCCGGCGATGCGATCTCTGGGCGCGGAGCGAGGAGCTTCGGCACAACGAGCGACAATCGACGGCGCACGATATGCGGGCGACCGGCTCGTGGGGCATGTGCACGCCGATGTCGCGGTCCGGCAGCGCGCCCTCCCCTCCGATAGCGAGCATGAGCATGCGCCAAGAGCACCGGTCGCCGCAGGCGAGCATGACGATGCGGTGGTGCCGGTCGTCGACGCGGCGGCTTGATCAAGCGCAGCAGAAGCAGCGGCCGACTCTGAGCGACAACCTGATGCACCGGTCGCACCGGCACAGGAGCGAGAAGCAAGAGCGCCACGTGCACGAGCAACGCGACAACAAAGGCGAAGAGCAGAGCCCAGGGACGACGCCCCTTCACCACAGCTCCAACCTGGCCAACATACTTACCGATATCGACCGTTGTGCCTCATTGCCCGCGCGGAGAACGAGGCACAACGGCGCTGGGGACAACGAATGCGACCGTTGTCTAGTGCGTTACCGTCGGGTTGACACCGTAGGTGCGGTAGTACCAATCGTGGTACTGCTGCTCGCTGGGGTAGTACCCGTATTTGTTGTAAAAGTACTGACGGTACGATGCCTGACGACGGTGCTCTTGGAGCTGCTCTTGCTCTTTAATCTTCTTCTTATGATTGTAATTGGTGACCCCGATGCCGACTGCGGCACCGATGCCGAGCAGCAGATTACGGGTCCCTGCGGCACCGTCGGCCAGCGCGGGCGTCGCCATCGGCCCTAACGCCAGAAGAGCAGAGAGAGCGCTGACAACGATACGTTGACGATTCATAGACAATCCTCTCACAACATACGATCGAGTATAGGTTCCACAGAGGAACGCGTGGGAGCAGGAAAGAGTTCCACCGCGTGGCCACCGAAACAGGCGGGCATGCCAGCACAGATTAACGCCCTGATCAGAACCATTCCCGATTTCCCGATCCCCGGGATTCTCTTTCGGGATATTACCCCACTGCTACGAGACCCCTCCGGCTTCTCCGCCGCGATCGACCTCTTCGTCGAACGATACTCCAACGAAGAGATCGACGCCGTCGTCGGTATTGAGGCACGCGGCTACATCCTCGGAGCGCCGCTCGCCTACGCACTCGGCGCAGGCTTCATCCCGGTACGTAAACCAGGTAAATTACCGGGGGCGAAGAGCAGCGAATCGTACCACCTCGAGTACGGGACGAACACGCTCGAGATCCACGATGACGCCGTCAAACCCGGTGAACGTATTCTCATCGTCGACGACCTTCTCGCGACAGGCGGCACGGCTGGCGCCACGGCCCGCCTCCTTACACGCCTCGGTGCCGAACTCGTCGGCTTCGCCTTTCTCATCGAACTCGTCGATCTTCAAGGGCGTCACAACCTGCCCGCCGGTGAGGTCACCGCATTTCTGAAGTACTAGCCCCGATCTCGATCGACGAGATCATCGCCCGCGTCAGCGCATACGACCCCGGTCTCGACCCGGCTTGGCTGCGGCGTGCGTATGAGCTCGCCGACAATGCGCATGAAGGGCAACTGCGGGCCTCCGGGGAGTCGTACATCATTCATCCCCTCGGAGTCGCCGCGATCCTCACGAACCTCGAGATGGATCGCGCGACGATCGCGGCGGCGCTCCTGCACGACGTCGTCGAAGATACCGTCGTTACCACCGAGGAGGTTGCGGCCGCGTTCGGTGAGGAGGTGGCGAACCTCGTCGAAGGCGTCACCAAACTCACAAGTATCCCGTATCAGTCCAAAGAAGACGCGCAAGTTGAAAATCTGCGCAAGATGTTTATCGCCATGGCACGCGACATCCGTGTCATTATTATCAAACTCGCCGACCGTCTTCACAATATGCGCACGCTCTCGCATGTATCGCCGCACAAACAAGAACGCATCGCGCGGGAGACCCTGGAGATCTACGCCCCGATCGCCCATCGACTCGGGATTTGGCATATGAAGTGGGATCTCGAAGACCTCGCTTTACGGTATCTTCAACCCCAAATCTATCATGATATCGCCGAGCGAGTCGCAAAACGGCGCACCGAACGAGAAGACGTCGTCACACAAGTCGTCGAGACGATTCGGCGAGAGCTGCACGCGATGCATATCGAGGCCGATGTCGGCGGGCGACCCAAACATTTTTACTCGATCTATCAGAAGCTCCAACGCGGCCGTGACTTCACGACGATCTACGATCTGATCGGTGTACGCATCATCGTCGAGAGCGTCAAAGATTGCTACGCCGTTTTGGGTGCGATCCACGCCCTTTGGCGGCCGCTGCCGGGTCGTTTCAAAGACTACATTGCGATGCCGAAGCCGAATATGTACCAGTCGCTGCACACCACGGTCTTCGGTCCGGGCGGCGATCCGCTCGAGATTCAAATCCGTACATGGGAGATGCATCGCACCAATGAGTACGGCATAGCGGCGCACTGGCAATATAAAGAAGGCGTCCGCAGCGGCAGCTTCGACGCGAAACTGGCATGGTTACGCTCACTGCTCGAATGGCAAGATGATCTCCGTGATTCGCAGACGTTTATCGAGAATCTCAAGCTCGATCTCTTTGATAACCAGGTCTTCGTCTTCTCGCCGAAAGGCGATGTCTTCAGCATGCCGGCGCTGGCGACGCCGCTCGACTTTGCCTACCACGTCCACACGAACATCGGCAACGCCTGTGTCGGTGCAAAGGTCAACGGGCGCATCGTCCCGCTCGATTATCAACTCAAGAACGGTGATATCTGCGAGATCCTCGTCAATAAGCATGCACCTCGTCCCTCACTCGATTGGCTGAGCATCGTCAAAACCTCGAGTGCCAGGCACAAAATCAAACAGTGGTTCCGTCGTGAGCGCAAAGAAGAGAACGTGATCGCCGGTCACGAGGCACTCGAGCACGAACTCTCACGGCATCATCTGCGCATCGACTATGCACGCGGTGAGCCGATCACGGCGATCGCGTTGCGCCTCAATTACCAGCGTCTCACCGACCTCTACGCCGCGATCGGTTTCGGTGACATCTCGGCGATTGCCGTCGTCCAACGCATCCGCGACGAGCTCAAGGCGAGCGCACCGCCCGAGCCGATACAAGCGAAGCCGAGCATCCCGCGTCGGGCTCCACGCGGCAAGACCGGTGTCCTCATCGATGGCATCGACGATGTCTTAGTCCGTCTCTCGCGTTGCTGTCGACCGGTGCCGGGCGATCCGATCATCGGCTACGTCACGATCGGACGCGGGGTCTCGGTCCATCGCGCCGACTGCTCCAACGTCGCCTCGATGAAGACGAATCCCGAGCGCATCTTGCAGGCCCGTTGGGGCGAACAACACGATCGCCCACATGCGGTCGATGTCGAGATCGAGGCGGGCGACCGACCCGGTCTGCTGCAAGACGTGATGGCACTCTGCGCGAGTTATCAGACCAACGCGGCCTCGGTCACAGCCCGGGTCAGGCGCGATCGCGTTGCGATAGTCAACCTCACGCTCGAGGTACGCGATCTCGCGCACCTACAAAAAATCCTCGCCGGTTTTCTGCGCATTCGCGACGTACGCGACGCCTACCGCACGACCAAACGCGAAGCGGGATAGCCCACGAACGCCGAGGGGCGACACGCCTCGCGTGCCGCCCCTCATCTCGTAAACGGCGTCCGTCACCGAACGCCGCATCTCACGTATTTAGTGATGCGAGACGTTGTGCATCGCCTTCATCTTCATCGAGTGATGCTTCACGACGGCGACGTGGTGCTCCATCATCTTCTTGTGGCTTGTTTTCATCATAACGTGATGCTTCATCATGGCATGATGCTTCATGGAAGCCGTATGGCTGAGGTGATGGTGGTGGTGGTGGTGACCCAGAAGCGGCTGTACCTGATGCTGCGACGCAGCGAAGGCCGGAGCGGCGAGCAGGGCAAATGCTGCCAAGCTGGATAGAACGATCTTGTTCATACTCTCTCTTTATGTACACCCTCAAGAATCTTGAGGGAAGTTATGGGTGAATATATGAAGACGAGGAGAGTCCTGCAACGCTCCTCCGGGGAGCCCCCGAAAGCAAGCGGGAATCAGACATTCGGCATACGAAGTCTCACCGTTGCGTTCCACATCTGCGGTACGCGCGTGGAAACTTCCTTTTCACTACACACTCATCTGACCAGGAGCTGCCAGATCGCATGACCGTTCCGTATGAGATCACTTCCATTCTCAAGCCGACTCTCGACGAGACGGAGCTAGCGGCGGCGATTCAACGCGTCACCGACCAACTTGCGACCCAGGGTGGCACATTGATTCACCTCGAGCAACTCGGCCGGCGGCGTTTGGCCTACGAGATCGACGATCTGCGCGAAGGCTACTACATCATCTATACGTTCACGCTCGACGCCGATCAAATCTCCGAGTTCGAGCGACGCCTCAAGCTCAACGATACGGTCATCCGTTCCTTGATCATCCGTCTTGAGAGCGTCCCCAAGCCACCGAGCCCCGAGACGCAAGCCTCTAGTGTAGCAGTCGCGGCGGCGTGATCCCCTTAAAGGACAAGCGACTCTAGCTCCGTTGGAGCACGCACAGCGTCGACGCAAGCGCAGAGTCCCCCGTAGCAACGCAACCAGGCAAAGAGGAGAGCATTCGTGGCAGCGAGTTACAATCGGGTCATTCTCGTAGGCAACCTGACACGCGATCCCGAGATCCGTTACGTCGGTTCGGGCTCTGCGGTCACGAAATTCTCTCTCGCCGTCAATCGTCGTACGAAGAATGGCGACGAAGTCACCTACATCGACATCGTCGCTTGGGAGAAGCTCGCCGAGACCTGTAACTCCTACCTCAAAAAAGGCATGAGCGTTCTCGTCGAGGGCCGTCTCGTCATCCGTTCGTACGACGACAAAGAAGGCGTCAAGCGTAAAGCCGTCGAGATCGTCATCGACACCATGCAGATGCTCGACCGGCGCGGAGAGGGCGGCCCAACAAACGGCAGCGATCGCCCCGCCGCCACCGGCGCGAACAGCAGCGGCGCAAGCTACAACAGCAGCAACGCCCCAAGCGGCAATCCCTTCGACGACGTCGCCATCGAAGACGAGATACCGTTTTAGGAAACGCCTAAGAAGCAACTTACTTTGGAATGATGCGACTGAAACCACGTAGGATGTGGAAAATGGTTAACGACGGTGACGCCAACAATGGCACTTTGACTTCAAACGCCAACCTCAACCGGCGAAGACCCAGTTCGTTTAGCAAAAATGACGCGTAGTGCGTCAGAACCATCATGAACGTCCCCGTGATCAACCGCCGTGTCGTTTGCATCGTTGACCGCCAAAGTACACTGCTGGCGGCGGTTCTATCCTCCCACCTGTCGCACCCTAGAGAATACCTTCCACTGTTCACATTTCCGAGTATCACGGAGGCAAGGAAGAGCGAGAGCACGATCGATGACGATGATTTCGTCCCGGTGCTTGTCGGCGCCGAGGCCGCGGTGAAAGTAAACAATGCAATCGCCCGTCTCGGCTGCCGCGAATACGTCGTGCTCGGCGGCATCAGTGCAGCCCAGAAAAGTTATCTGCTCCCATTCGGCAACGCCAAAGTCATCGAGATTGGCTCGATCGACGAAATCGATGCAAAACTTGCGGCGATTGGCATATCGAAAAACGGAGATCTACGCTGCAAAGCATCCCAAATATTTATTGGTCTCAGCCTTGCTCAACGCCAAGACCAATGTCTCATCATTGACAACAACGCGGCGGAACTAAATGCAGAGCCGCTCGGCAAAGATGGCCTTATCGTAATCGAGCAGGACTTTGAAAGCGCCGACACGGTCATCGCGGTGAACTACGCAGCATCGATTGATGCAGATGTGGCGTTTGTGGCAGCACTCGGACGCGAAGAACACCGGCAGACGTTTGATCTTCTGCATGAATGGCAGAAGGGTGACGACGCTGCATTCACAGAGGTTGCGGCAAAAGTGAACCAACGGGTCGGCGGCATCGACTTCGCCGCGCACGAGTTCGCGACGTTTTTCACCTCAGGGCTACCCTATTCGCTAGTTCTCGAGAACCTGATCCCGTTCAGTGGAGTCGATATAAATCTTCAGCCGGATCTCTTCGTCGTGAACTGCATCCTTGCCGAGGCTAATGAACCTTTCGGTGCGGCACTGATATTTTGCCATGATGAGTTCGTCACCAACGGCGAAACGAAGTGGCTCTTTGAGTGGCTTAACGCCAAAGAGACCATCGTGCGCGTCCTTGCGGAGCAAGAGGCGACAGTGGACAGCTTTGACTATAACGCGCAGCATTTCCCATACGACCTTCTGCACATCGTAAGTCACGGGGGGTTGATGTCGGGCAATGCTGTGCGGCAAACCTTCGTCGATCGAGACGGAAATTCGCACATAGTCGAATATGACGAGGTCATTAATTTTCAGTCGAGGCCAGGACGCAAGAAAATCAGTGTTCAATCATTACGGATATTCCGGACACTCGATGGCTTTGTCTGGCGGAGCGCAGACCTTGCGGCACTGAATCTACCGAGCTACGTCTTCACTGACTTGAATAAGGCGATCGCGGCATGGGAAAACCGCGCCCAGACCGCCACGCAAACCCGAAAAGACGACATTCCAGCCTCACGTGCGATTGTTTGCAACGATAGTTTCCATCAAGGCATCTTCCAATCGCTCGCGGCTTACACGTCTCCGATCATCTTCAACAACGCATGCTGGTCGTGGTCGGATATCGCATCCTTCTTCCTCAGCTCTGGCGCACGCGGCTATATCGGGACATACTGGGCTATCTCAAATTCAGTTGCAGTAACGGGAGCCAAAGCATTCTACGAAGCTTCGACTAACACGACGACGATGGAAGCCGTTTATTGCGCGAATGCAGCGATCGCAGACACAGACGCAGCGAACATTTTCATGTATTGGGGACTGCATTTCAGCAGGTTGTCATTCAGCGGCAACCAAGCATCTAATCTCAAACGGGTAGTTCACGCTCTCGTTGATGAACTTTTCTTGTTGATCGACCGTATTCCGGGTATCGCAGCCCTAGACGACCTGAGGAATACATTCGATGTGATACGATTGATCTGCCGAGATCTTCAATCGAAGTTCCATATCGAAAACCAGTACGAGCTTGAGAATCAAATTGAGACCAGACTTGAGGACGCAATACGTCAATTACGCGCACGACAACGTGCGGCTCGAACAAGATGCACGATTGCGCTGGGCAATAAGAAAAGTAGTCGTGGGGCCTTCTTCTAGTCCCCACCAAGCTTATCCAGCGCCGGGAGAACAGATAGCAATGCCCTATATTGCCTTATCTGAGACCGAGAGAAGAACAAGTGTGATGATATCTTTCGACCATTGTCAACAGTCTCTCGGGGCAGCTACATGGCGATACGAAGACCCGTGCGATTGGGCTATTTCTGGAAGTGAACACTCTTGCATATAACCGTTCGCGGGACACTACACAATTCGGAATGGGCTTCAGGCAAGAACGTGCGATACAGTTGGGTTGAATTCAATTAGACTTTCTCTGCTACAGTCGCAACGCCAACAAAGACTTTCGCCATCTGCCGTAGGGCAATCAAGAGGTCGGCTTGATCGCCCTACTCGAGAATCTGATTGAGCTAGTGTACAGCATAGACTGGATCTTCACGCAGCAGCTCGCTCATAGCATCATCGTGGACTCTATCTTCCACCATCGAATCCTCTCTTCCAAGGAGCCCAGTACGGTCCCTCATCCCTCTTGCACCGAGGCTTCGGGCTTGTTCACACAAAAATGGGGATGGGCATGGATCGGATAGCAGTGCGACCGTATCGCTCCGGAGATGCAGAATCGCTGGTCAAGCTATTCTTCACTTCGGTTCATGAGCTCGGTCGCATCAAATACAACCATGCCCAAGTGAGAGCCTGGGCTCCCTGTATCCCCGATCCGGTTGAGTGGGAAGCGCGAATGCGCTTCAACGAAACACTCGTCGCTGAACGCAACGCGAACATCGTCGGGTTTATCGAGCTAACGCTTGGTGGTCACCTCAAGATGCTGTATCGCAGTCCCGACGCCCCTGACTGCGGCGTGACCGAGGCCCTACATAACGCAATAGAAAGACGGGCACACGAACTCGGAATTCCACGCATCCACACCGAGGCCAGTCTCCTAGCAGAGTCATTCTTTCTGCGACATGGCTATCGTCTTGACGGTCGGGAATACATCCAACGGAGCGGAGTCACTCTGCCACGGGCACTGATGTCAAAAAGATTGAGAGAACGCTAGACGACAGAGAATCGGCACCTCTCAGGAATGCGTTGTCGTCAGAATATCTTCGAACTCTTTCCAGGTTGGTGCCGTTGTCGGCATAGGCGGTTGAGCGCCGTAGCATAACCGTGCCAACAGACTCCGCCGCGGACGGACAAGGTCCGCACGTGCTGCGTTATATGATGCGATATACGCCTTGTAGGCAGAAACGTCATAGACCGTTTTCTTGCCATCTTTGTAGATTGCTCCAAGCACCGCGTCGGCATCGGCGCGCGGCCGCCAGAAGAGGGCAAGCATCGTACTGTACTGTGCATAGACTTTATGACGCTCTATGAAGAGTCGTGCTTTCGCCTCGACATCCTCTGCGGCTACTTGGACGAACCCTTCCTTCTGTTCTCGACGTTGAAGAGAGGCTCGTTGTACGGCACGCGACGTGTGACAGAGGCCCAAATGAATGTCATAGCCGCGTTGTTGCAGCCCGTGTAGATATCTACCGGTTTGTCCGCCGGTTAACGTACTTCCGTCGGCAAAATGGTAGCGATCTGCAACGATCTGGTTGCGTATCGTATTCGTTCCTGCATTGGAGCGAGCGCGTGACTTTTCGTACGCCTCTCGCTTCGCCTTTTCAGGACCTAGCTGGGCCATAGTCGCCGCAGCAAGATGATCATGATAGAGCAAGGAGTGCACGAGAAAAACTCGATCAGGGTCGGCTAAAACGGTTTTCGCATAACGTGCGTCCGAGTGAGCATGCTGTTGGTCAAGCAGCGGCATGCTTTCGTCCGGCAATGACTCACGATGAGGCCAGCAACGCTCAAGGATGCGTGCAAGCCACGCACCTCTTGTCACTCGCTGAGACGCATTCGGGGCTAGGAAGGCACCTCTATCGAGGACCTGCTCCAAAAGAGTCGACTTTCCGGCGCCGGGAGCCCCTGCGATAGCGACATAGACGGGTTGCTCACCGGGCTCGGCGGGCGTTTTCCCAAGAAAACTCGTGTGCCGGACGTGCGTCAAGTCTTCGATAAGCAGCGTATCTACCGAGGCAGGTTGTGTCCGTGGTTTTTGTTGTTGAGATTCAACGCCCTGAGCAACGGCAGATTTTGCGTCTTGCAAAATAACCGACAATGGGATGAGCGGCTCTGAGATATGCTGGTGCAAATCTGCTAAATGACCAAGATAAGCGGTCCCTGGCGATGTTATCCCAGCCATTTGTATCGTTACTCCTCACTACAGAGAAACACGTTCTACGAGTGTTCTGCGGCGGCACTTCTTGCCAAAGCCTCCAAGGCGGAAACCAGTTTGCTCACGGTATCCTCGCCGCCCAGACGCAAAACATCTTCGCGAGCTTGGTCGACCTCGCGTAACGGAAATCGCTCGCCCGAGGCATGCGCAGCAAGGAGATGCTCCGTGCACTCCTGCAAAAGCGCTCGCGAGGAGGGAGAGAGTGCGGAGGGAGAGGGTGGCGGTGCTAGACCGTACGCAATCTCTGCGATATCATGGGGTCGCAGATACATGCGCTGGCTTCGACGAGCAGACGCGTGCTTGGTCAGGATGTCGATGAGGCAAGCCGTCCACTCTGCCTTTAAACCGCCGCGAAGACCTTTTATGCTGCGCGCAATCTCAGGACAAGTTAAATACTTCTCTTGTTGATATACGGCGTAAGCATGGTCGATAACGCTATCGGCAAGATCGGCACGAGCATCGTGACCGTTATGGTCAACATGCCCGATATGGCCGATGGCACGTAGCATAGCGGCAATCCCTTGCGGATCAAGATCCGGCACATCCGTCCGCCTTAAGAGCGCAGCGATCGAGCGCAGCAGACGATCGGTAACGCACAATGTGCTCAGAGAAACACGTTGACTGTTGCCTGATCGCGTTGGCTCGAAATCGGCACGTTCACGTTCACGTTCCCAACACGGTCGAATCGCCGATGCAAGCGAATCAAGATGACGAGAAAACCACTGTTGAAGGGTCGTACCCCGATCCGTGAATGAGCGTGACGAAGGTCGCCAATCAAACGATGGATCTTCGAGCACACGCATTGCATGCAAAAAACCACGGACAGCGGTGAGGTCTTTCGACGAGAGCCTTGTCTCACTCGCTCGGGCAATGTTCGACAGCGGCGGGGGAGAGTCAAGCGATAAATCCGCCCATCCGATCGAGGGTCTACGGTGTATTGGTGTATATCCTGACATGCTTCAGTCTTCATGTTACCCAAGGAAGCTCTTGGCAAGATGGATACTCTCCGCAAAACAAGGTAAACGCTAATCAAGGCATCGGCGATCACGCCAGGAGGGGTATCCTCGCGCCAGAAGCCCGACCCTAGGCAACTACGCTCTACCCTGAGAGAAACGGAGTGTTTCGTGAAGACGGTATCGGTCGCGGAGCAGATTGTGGAGACCTTAGTTCGAGCCGGAGTACGACAGGTCTACGGCGTCGCCGGCGATTCACTCAACAGCATCACGGAAGCGATTCGCGTTCGCACCGATATTCGTTGGACGCCGGTGCGCCATGAAGAGACGGCGGCCTTCGCCGCAGGCGCCGAGGCCCACCTCACCGGTTCGCTCGCGGTCTGCGCCGGGAGCTGCGGCCCCGGCAATACGCACCTCATCAATGGACTGTACGACTGCCATCGCAGTCGCGTTCCGGTCCTGGCCATCGCGGCGCAAGTCCCTTCGAGTGAAATCGGTAGCAGCTACTTTCAAGAGACGCATCCTGAAAAAATTTTCAGCGAGTGCAGCACGTACTGCGAAACGATCGCGCACCCCAGTCAACTACCCCGAGTCCTCGAGATTGCGATCGCCTCGGCACTCGGCAAGAAATCCGTATCGGTGCTGGTTATCCCAGGCGATGTCTCGGCGCAAGCAGCCGTTCAGGCAACCCGCTCCACGCCGTTCGTGACGGCCGATTCCAGCGTTCGCCCGGCGCCGTCAGCGATACAACGCGCAGCAGAGCTGCTGCAACAGGCCAAAAACGTCACGATCCTGGCCGGATCCGGTTGCGCCGGAGCGCGTGACGCTTTATTCAAGATAGCCGAGCATCTCAAAGCACCGATCGTCCATGCCGCACGAGCAAAAGAATTCGTTGCCTACGACAATCCTTATGACGTCGGCGTTACCGGCCTCATCGGATTCGCCTCCGGTTACCATGCGCTGATGAGCTGCGATGCGTTGCTGATGTTGGGCACCGACTTCCCCTACCCGCAATTCTATCCCAAGCAGGCACGGGTCGTACAAGTCGACATTCGCCCGGAGCAAATCGGTCGTCGCGTCGCCGTCGATGCACCGCTTGTCGGCGACGTCGGCACAACCGTCAAGGCCCTGCTCCCGTTTCTTCCGGTCAAAACCGATCGCACCCATCTCGATACCGCACTCGAGCATTATCGCCGCAGTCGTAAAAGTCTCGACGAGTTGGCGACGCCGGGCTCCGGGCGCACGATTCACCCGCAATATCTCGCCCGGATGATCGACGAGATCGCGGCGAAAGATGCTATTTTCGCCTGCGATGTCGGCACCCCAACCGTCTGGGCGACACGATACCTCAACATGAACGGCGAGCGGCGTCTCTTAGGCTCATGGAGTCATGGCTCGATGGCAAATGCACTCCCTCAAGCCATCGGCGCACAAACCACCTATCCCGCTCGACAAGTCGTCACGCTCTCCGGCGACGGCGGTCTGGCGATGCTCTTAGGTGACCTGCTCACCTTACGTCAAGTCGAGCTACCGGTGAAGATCGTGGTCTTCAATAACGGCTCATACGGCTTTGTCGAACTCGAACAGAAAGCCGCTGGTCTTCTCACCTTCGGCACCGATCTAAAAAATCCGGATTTCGCCAAAATCGCCGAGGCCAGCGGCATGCTGGGGATACGCGTCGCCGACCCGGCCGATCTTTCAGCGGCACTTACCCGCGCCTTTTCTCACGATGGTCCCGCCCTTGTCGACGTCATCACCGCCCGTCAAGAACTCTCCATGCCGCCGACGATCGACTCCGCGCAAGCCTTCGGGTTCGCTACCTATCTGAGCAAGGCGATCATCAATGGACGCGGCGACGAAGTGCTCGACCTCGCGCTGACCAACCTCTGGCGTTAGCACCGTATCGCAGGCGACTTCTCGTTGCAGCGGCAGGGCTTCATACGCCCGAAGCCGTACCCCATGGAGCCCCTCTGCATGATGCATCACGGGAGCGGTGCCGTTCTTCGGCACCTGTGTAGGGTCGTCGATCGACCACCTCCACCTACATGAAAGGATCTTCTCCGCCCCATGGCTACACCCCCGACCAAAAAGCGCGCCCAGAAAAAAGAGCGCCGTACCCGCCGCAAGGCTTGCAGCCTCTGCGTCGATCGCGTCACCGAGCTGACCTACAAGGATGTAGCACGGCTCCGCAAGCTCATCTCCGAGCGCGGCAAAATTCTCCCACGGCGGATCTCCGGCAACTGCGCTAGCCATCAGCGTACCCTGACCGTCGCGGTGAAGCGCGCTCGTTTTATCGCCTTCCTTCCTTTCGTCGCCGAATAAGAGGCCGCACAGACCATGCAAGTCATCCTTCTGGAAGATGTTGAAAAACTCGGCAAGCGCGGCGACCTCTGCGACGTCAAAGATGGGTACGCCTACTACCTCATGCGGCGACGCGTCGCCGTTGAGGCTTCGAAGGGCGCAATCGCCCTGATCGAGACGCAGCAGCGCGCCAAGCAACGGCGCGAAGCCGAGGCCAAAGCCGATGCCGAAGCACTCGCCACGTTATTGGAGACACGCCCCGTCAGCGTCGCCGTCAAGTGCGGCGGCAACGGTCGTCTCTTCGGTACGGTTACCAATGCAAACGTCGCCGAGGCGATCTTGCGTGATTTTGCCGTCGAAGTCGATCGCCACAAAATCGATGTGCCCGAGAACATCAAGTCGCTCGGCACCTATCCCATCGTCGTTAAGCTCGGCAAGAGCATCACCGCGACGGCATCGTTGCAGGTTGTTGCTGCGTAAGAATGGAGTGACTCCGTGATAGCGCCTATCGCCTCGATCGAGCGGATCCCTCCGCAGAATCTCGAGGCCGAGATGGCGCTTCTGGGCTCTATTCTCATCGACCGTGAGCTGATGCCGCTGATCAGCGAGTTGGTCAACGCGAGCGACTTCTACTCACATATCCACGCGATTATCTACGCTGCGGCGCTCCAACTTTATGAACGAGGCGAGCCGATCGACAAGGTCACTCTCGTCGAAGAGTTACGTCAACAGAGTCAACTCGAGCGCATCGGCGGCCCGACGTATCTCTCCAGCCTCCTCGAAACGATCCCCACCGCCGGCTCCGCCGAGTACTACGCCCGCATCGTACGCGAGAAGTCGCTGCTGCGGAGCCTCATCCATGCCGGCACCCAGGTAACGACGTTAGGCTTCGACGGCGAGCAAGACGTCGAAGGCGCTCTCGATAAAGCCGAGCAAGTCGTCTACGAAATCGGGCAACGCCAATCGAACGGCGAGTTTGTGCCGATCACGAAGCTCCTGCGCAGTACGTTCGAACAGATCGATCGACTCCATCACAATCAAGGCGAACGCACGGGCCTCACCTCCGGCTACCGCGACATCGATCAGTACACGGCGGGCTTTCAGCCAGGCAACTTCGTGATTCTCGCGGCGCGTCCGGCGATGGGCAAGACAAGTATGGCACTCAACATGGCGGCGGCGGCGGCGAAAGAGGACGGCAAGCCCATCGCCATCTTTTCGCTTGAGATGACGAATGAGGAGTTAGTCGCGCGACTTCTCTGCTCCGAGGCGCGAGTCGATGCCCAGCACCTCCGCAAAGGCAACATCAAACCCGAAGAGTGGGAGCGCATCTCGTATGCGATGGGCGTCCTCTCCGACATGCCGATCTACATCGATGATACCGGCGCCGTCACCGTGACCGAGCTACGAAGTCGCTGCCGCCGCCTACAGACCGGGGCGGGGCTCGGTGCGGTCTTCATCGACTACCTGCAACTCGTACGTCCGAGCACGATGAACCGGAATACAAACCGGAACGAAGAGCTCTCCGATATCTGTCGTGTCCTGAAAGCGACCGCGAAAGAGTTAAAAGTACCGATCATTGCCCTCGCCCAATTGAACCGAGGCGTCGAGCAGCGCACCGATAAGCGCCCCATGCTCGCCGATCTACGCGACTCCGGTGCCATTGAGCAAGAGGCCGATATGGTCGCCTTTCTCTACCGCGATGCCTACTACAATCCGGAGAGCCCCGACGGCGATATGACCGAGTTCATCATCGCCAAGCAACGGAACGGGCCGACCGGCATGATCAAACTCCGCTTTCTCAAAGAGCACACGCTTTTCGTTCCCTACGGTGAGGAGAGTCACTATGCCGGCCCATGACGAAATGCCTGAAGGTGTCGCGCCACTCTCAACCGAGTCGCTCTTCAGCGCCAAAGGTGAGCATCGACACCGCAGCGAGCTACGCGGTCAACAAGTCATCCCGCATCCCGACCCAACACACCCACTCACCACGACGATCCATCTCGCCTACGCCGGTCAGATTGGCCGCATCCATGAAGTCGTGACGATGCAAGGGCAACAACTCGCCAAGGTCGGTTTCGCGGATAAGCGGATCGTGTATTATCGACTGGGTGATGTAGAGATCATCTCAAAAGCGTAATGTTTTGCGATGATCTCGAGAATCATGATCCAAAGAGAGAGAGAATCAGTGGTGCGAAATCTTTCGAGAAATCACCATGATAACCAGCGAGTCCTGAGCCTATGTTGCTACCATCGAGTATACGTGTAGCTCCAACGGTCTTGTCATCATGCTGAGCGGTAAGATTGATCGTGTTCTGGAAGCTGCCGCCAGCTGGACCAGCGAGGTTTTTCCCAAGACTTTGTAGATCGGTCAGCACGCCGATACCCGGATCAGTCAGCACCCCTGGTGGCGCAGAACCGGGATTGTATGTTGAGAAAAGACCCCAGGTGGTACTATTATCTCCCGAATGGTTAGGGTTAAAATCGCCGGTTTCATTCTTCGCGACAGCGATTTCGTACTCGGTCAGTTTTTCGGCACCACGCACACTCGGATCAGGAGACATGCCCGCGAGTTCCTGCGGCGAGAAGAGACTGTCCGAATCAGAGCTAGAGAAATAATCTTTGATATTTTGGGGTATCGCTCCAGGAATATTCCAGTTATCTTTGATCGTATCGGTAATATCTTGTATGACGTACGACACGTCCACACTGCCGTCGGAGTTGTATACAGATCCGCTTTCAGACGGCAAGACTGCGCCCGGCGGTAGACCTAAGCCCGCTGGGACCGATGACGCTGGTCCTGCAGGAGCGAGCGGAAGACCTGGTGCGCCGCCGACCTTGCTCTGTGGGTGAAACGGCGTACCCGAGATAGGCACACCACCGCCAGGGGCAGCACCACCCGGAACACCACCAGCCGGAGCACCACCACCAACAGAAGAGCCGGTCCCATCTCCGCCGCCGCTATCACCACTACCGTCACCACCGCCATCGGCACCCATCTGGCCAACAACCTGTGCCATCTGCATGAACATCGAGTAGAGCTCCGATGCCATCTCATCCATCGTCCCGGAAAGACCAGACAAACCACCAGGACTCGATAACAGCGAATCAATATGCGCAGCAAAATTGCTGAGCGTCGGATCGGCGCCACCATGCAAAGCAGGATCGCTGTTCGCAATCGCATGAAGCTGCGTGTCCAGCGAATGCATCGAAGCCATCAGTTGATTCTGAGCAGACGGATTACCAGAGTTCTCGATGTAGTCGACCATGTCCGTGATCAACTGCAGAAGATCATCCAGCCCACTGCTCCCAATATCAGGAGGCGTACTGCCGTGCAGAATATCGCTGAGATCAGAAGCATACGGCGTACCGGAGAGCGCGCTCTGCAAGCTGATGAGATCTTGGCCAAAATACGACGCAGCAGTCGGATCCGACTGGATGTGTTGCAGCGCAGATACTGCAGGGGCTTCGCCACCGATCTGGTTGAGGTAGCTAATAACGTTTTGAATACCGTCCACGATCAACATCCAACCTATTTACAAAGAGAATATTTGAAGATTGCTGCATCCAGCACAACGAACACACGAGACAAAATTTTACGAGTCTATCTATTAAAAAAGAAAGAGTATAGTCGAGCTTTATCTCAAGATCTATTCTACCCAAGGATACTGTTTTATCTTCACTCTCCACAAGAGCACCATACGAGACCTTCGCCCCACGCCTTTTCTCAAAGACTCATAATATGCCGACCTTCAGGACATAGACGGCACTGCACAGCGCTACATACGAGCGCAGCAGTGCAAAAACCGACGAGATAGCTATGAAGATGGCCAATACTGCAAGAGACTATTCTCATAACCAGCGTCCGCAAGATTAGTCAGCATCCCTGGGCCACCAGCATTCTCGCTCCAGTTGTCCATAATACCCGGTATTGCAGCGACCATACCTGGGACGTTGTTAGGACCATATGCGTTTAAGGTACTCCCGAACTGCTGGAGATCAAACAATGTTGCGGTGCCTGGGTTTGAAAGATCGGTAGGCCGATTCACGAGATCTGAGTACATGCCGACCGTAACACCAGCCTGTGGCCCATCACTCCAATTAATCGGATCGCCAGGCTCAACCGTATTGGTACCGCTACTACCAGTCTGCCCCTGAACCCAATAAGAAGGCAACTTGGTGGGATCGTATGTATCACCAGTCTCACGCTTCGATTTTGCCAGCTCCCATAAGGCGGTTTTCTGTTCAGCCCTCGTCGTCGGATCGCTACTCAGGGAGGCACCTGGAAAGTATTGATCGGTGGCAGAACTCTCAAAGAATGCTTTAACACTATCAGGAATAGCGCCGGGGACATTCCAATTTTGTTGGATCGTCTGCATAACGGCCGAGAAAATTGCCGGTTTATTCGTTGAACCGCTATCCCCGAACTGATCTTTCTGCGATGGATCGGCACCCGGGAGATAATAAGCACCTAAACTCGAGGTAGGAAGCACGACGCCTGGTGGCAATCCTAAACCGCTCGGAGCGGGAGCGAGCGGGGGGCCTGGGGGTGGAGGTGGTACAGCCGGTGCGGCGACTTTGCTCTGTGGGTGAAACGGCGTACCCGAGATAGGCACACCACCGCCAGGGGCAGCACCACCCGGAACACCACCAGCCGGAGCACCACCACCAACAGAAGAGCCGGTCCCATCTCCGCCGCCGCTATCACCACTACCGTCACCACCGCCATCGGCACCCATCTGGCCAACAACCTGTGCCATCTGCATGAACATCGAGTAGAGCTCCGATGCCATCTCATCCATCGTCCCGGAAAGACCAGACAAACCACCAGGACTCGATAACAGCGAATCAATATGCGCAGCAAAATTGCTGAGCGTCGGATCGGCGCCACCATGCAAAGCAGGATCGCTGTTCGCAATCGCATGAAGCTGCGTGTCCAGCGAATGCATCGAAGCCATCAGTTGATTCTGAGCAGACGGATTACCAGAGTTCTCGATGTAGTCGACCATGTCCGTGATCAACTGCAGAAGATCATCCAGCCCACTGCTCCCAATATCAGGAGGCGTACTGCCGTGCAGAATATCGCTGAGATCAGAAGCATACGGCGTACCGGAGAGCGCGCTCTGCAAGCTGATGAGATCTTGGCCAAAATACGACGCAGCAGTCGGATCCGACTGGATGTGTTGCAGCGCAGATACTGCAGGGGCTTCGCCACCGATCTGGTTGAGGTAGCTAATAACGTTTTGAATACCGTCCACGATCAACATCCAACCTATTTATAAAAGCAGTATTTTGCGATTGCTGCATCGACAGAACAACAAAGACGAATACAAGATACTGAAGTCTACGAATCTCTACATATAAAAACGATAAAAGCGCGGAAGAACGATAAAGTATGTTCAATCCTATATCAAAGTACGTAGTCTACCCAAGGGTACTGCGTTCTCTTCTACCCCGGCAAGAGCGGCACACAAGACTTTCGCCCCACGCATTCTCTCCGAAGACTTATAACATGCCGGCCTTCAAGGCATAGACGGCGACTTGCGTCCGAGCCGTCACGCCGAATTTGGTAAAAATACGACTCGTATGGTTTTTGACCGTCTTCTCCGAGAGAAAAAGCCGTGCGCTGATCTCTTTATTCGACAAGCCATCGGCGATGAGGCGGACGATATCGAGCTCGCGCATCGACAACTCCTCGCCCTGAACAGGCACTTCGCCACGGCGACGCACCAGACTACCGGCGATGCGTGGGTCACAGTAGGACTCGCCGCGCGCGAGCAGTCGAAGTGCCGCGCAAAATTCGGTCGGGTCGATATCCTTGGCGAGAATCCCCGCGACGCCGACGGTGAGACAGCGCTGCGCCAGATCTTGGTGCAGCTGAGCGGTCAGCACTGCAACGGTCACCTGCGGCGTGAGGCGACGAGTCAACCGCATCGCCTCGCCGATCTCCATGCCGGCGGCGTCGATATCGATAATGAGGAGCGTGGGCACGGCCTGCGTCATGGTCGTCAAATCGAAACGCGGCATCAGAGCGGTGACCCTGAAATCAGAGTGCTGCTCAAGCATCGCGGCGAGTGCCTTTGTATATAGGGTAAAGCCGCCCACCAACACGATTCGCACGGTTGTCGATACCTTAGGCGACTCTTCGCTCGCCGTAGCCGGTCCTTGCTCCATCATCGCTCCCCCGAACCGATCGCGTAGGCTACAGAATGGCGCGCCTTTTCGCCATCGCCTCCTTCAACGCCCGCTACCATCTTCACGGTATCTGGTCAAGAAGCGACCCAGACGTGATAGTGATCGTGCAATCACGATGTTATGAAGGGAGAGCAGATTGCCGCTGCCGATCGCAAGCATCACCCCACAAAAACGGAGCGTTGAGTTTGGCATCTATCGCGACGGAGATAACAACCTCGACGAGGCCCAAGCTCCGGTCCTCGATCAAGCGAAGGCCGTCAGTGAGGCCGACGCTCGCATCGCATTTCACGTTGAAGATACGACCGCGCGCGATGATCACGTCGGCCCCGAGGGGCTACTCCGCACCGAAGACTACACGCTCGTCGATGGCCAACAACGCGACATCGAACTCCATCATCCCCAAGATATGGCCGACCGAACGACCTTAGCCCGCTTCGTCGCCAAGACGCTCGACGAAGCCGAGTCTCACCACTCCGCGACGACCTGGCTCGATCTTGTCGACCACGGCGGCGGTGACGGAGGCGCCTTCCAAACCAATCTCAGCGGCGGTCATGTGATGCGTGAAGACGACATCGCCGGAGCTATCGCCGACGGCGTGCAACTCCACGCACGGGAGCACCCGGAAGATGGCGATCGTCAGGTGACGGGCGTCTTACTCAACGCGTGCCTGATGGCGACATGCGGGGTCGAGTCGGCGTTATCGCATGTCGGTGTTCGCTACCTCGCCGCCAGTCCCGAAACGATGATCGCCCCCGGAGCGCCGACGAGCGTCGCCGAAGACATCGCCGATCACCAAGATGACCCCGACGCAATGGCAAAGAGCATCGTCCGTGATACAATGTCGACCCACTACGGCATCGGAGAGGAGCGCTTCGCACCTGCAGCCGCCTTCGACGTCTTCGATCTCCAGCCACAGAAGATTGCCGCAATGGAGCAAAGCATCAAACAGCTGAACCAGGAGATCATCGTCGCAGCGAAAGATCCAGCGATGAAATCTGCGATCAAAGCCGACGGCAGGCAGACCGAGGGGATGACGCGCTCGCAAGAACCCGGCCTACCCTGGCATGCAGACCGACCGGCCGAAGCGCTCTACCGTACGCTCTCAGCCGATACGCGCCTGAGTTCTTCGTTGCGGACGGCCGCGAGTGACGCAGCGAAGGCGGTCAAAGCGACGGTATTAGCACACGCCGAATCGCGTGATTTTGCGCCGTTCGACGATGCAAACTATCGCGATGCGGCGGGGCCGACGATCCATTTCCCGACAACCAAAGGCCAGATCGATCCCTGGGCACCGGTCGTCTCAGAGACCAAGAATGTCTTCGCTCAAACGGTCGATGCCCTAAAGGCCGAACGCGCACTCGCATAGAGCGTACGTCTATCGCGGAGCGAGTCGAGGTTGCGCACGTTCGTATTGGCGTGGCCAGGCGACCTCAACCCCGAGGCGTTGAGCGGCATGGAGCGGCCACATCGGGTCACGGAGGGAGGCACGGCCGATCAACACCAGATCGGCACGCTCCTGCGCAACGATCTCTTCGGCCTCATGCGGCTCGGTGATCAAGCCGACCGCCCCCGTCGCGATGCTCGCCTCACGCCGGATGCGCTCGGCGAACGGGACCTGGTACAACGGTGCCGTCGGGATCTGCGCCGACGGCACCATCCCACCCGACGAGACATCGATCAGATCGACCCCGCAGTTGCGCAACTCGACGGCGAGAGCGACCGACTCATCGATCGACCAGCCACCCTCAACCCAGTCTGTCGCCGAGATGCGTACGAAGAGCGGCACGTGGTCGGGGCAGACTCCGCGCACGGCGGCGGCGACTTCACGCAGCAGGCGCGTCCGATTGGCGAACGAGCCGCCGTACGCGTCGGTCCGACGATTCGCAAGCGGCGAGAGAAACTCGTGGAGCAAGTATCCGTGAGCGGCATGAATCTCCACCACCCGAAAGCCGGCGGCGAGCGCACGGCCTGCGGCATCGGCAAAGGCACGAACGATCGCGGGGAGTTCGCTCGGCTCGAGCGCCTGCGGCATCGGCGATGTCGCTGAGAACGGCTCGGCGGACGGCGCTAGCGGCCTCCAGCCCCCGGCCTCGGGCGGAACGGGGGCCTCGCCATCCCATGGAGCGGGCATCGAGGCCTTGCGACCGGCGTGGGCGAGTTGGATACCGGCGACGGCACCGGCGGCATCGATCACACGCACCAACGCCGCCAGCCCCTCGATATGCGCATCGCTCCAGATACCGAGATCTTGCGGTGAGATACGCCCCTCGGGCACGACGGCGGTCGCCTCGGTCATGACGAGACCGGCGCCACCGACGGCACGACTCCCCAGATGGACGAGGTGCCAATCGTTGACGAAACCATCACGGCTCGAGTACTGGCACATCGGCGAAATCGCGAGACGATTACGTAGTGAGAGTCCGCGAAGACTGAGAGGATCAAACAGCATACGACACCCTTTCCGCCTGAGAGTCACGGCACCCCGCCGCCTCGCCCACACAAAACGGGGCCAACTCCCTTGCAGAGAGAACAAGAGGAGAGTCATGCTGCCGATCACCCCACCCCTTCTTCTCACGCTCGCCGCAGTCGGCGGTACCGTCGGCTTCGTCTGCGTCTCAGTCGGCATGATGATCCGGTATCTCTGGCGACACCTTGGGCGGCACCACCTTGGCTGAAGAACGTACGTCACGTCACCAACAAGCCAAGCACCCGGTTGCCCCTCGCGATCGCGAGTATACTAAGAGCGTGCGTCGCATCATCCACGAACTCTCTGCCGGAGGGCTCGTTCTCCGTCGTGCACACGCCGGGTACGAGCTTCTTTTGATTGGGCGTAACGAGCCGCGCATCTGGTCCTTCCCCAAAGGGCATATCGAACTCAACGAGACCGAAGAGGTCGCCGCGTTGCGCGAGGTGCGCGAAGAGACCGGCTGCGAAGCGGCGATCATCGCGCCGCTCATGACGATCGCGTACACGTTCTCGGTCAATCGTCGCCGGCGACGCAAGACGGTGACTTTCTTCCTCATGCGCTATCTCAGCGGCGACACCGCAGACCACGATCACGAGGCCGACGAGGCGCGCTGGTTCCCCCTTGAGAGCGCGCATACGGTCCTGCGACACACCAACGAACGCCGACTCCTCGGCCTTGCCCGTACGCATGCTGCAACACTGAACCCCGACTCGATCGGCACACTCCCCGATGAGCCCGCCACAAGCGACGATGTCGACAGGGTGTAGCGTCCGCCTCGAGGCATTCGAGGGCCCGCTCGATTTGCTCTATCGACTCGTGCGCGAGCAGCGCTTCGATATCACGACCGTCCCGCTCGCCGCCGTCGCCGAGCAGTATCTCGCCTACGTCGCCGCGATGGAGCACCTCGACGTCGATGCGGCGGCCGAGTACCTCGTCATCGCGGCGACGCTCACGTTCCTCAAATCGCGCTCGCTGCTGCCGACCCTGCCAAGCGACCTGGTCGAGGAGTCGGACGAGAGTCCCGAAGTCGTCGAAGAGCGGCTTCGCACTCGTCTGATGACCTACTCACGGTACCGCGAGATCGCTCTCGCCCTGCGCGAGCGGTATGACAGCGCGACCGGCTTCTATATGCGACCCGGGGGAGACGCCTCGGCCGAGATTCTCCAGCGATATCGGCTCAACCATGAACGTTTAGCCGCCGCCCTGCAGCGCCTCTTCACCGAGGCACGCCCCGAACGACGCAACGTCGTCCGCGAGCGGTTCTCCCTGATCGTCCAAATGGAGCTGGTGCTCCGCTATGTCCTCACCAACGGTGCGAGTCGCTTCGCCGTGCTCGTCGCCGACTATGATCGCGCCGGTATTATCGTGACCTTCCTCGCCGTACTTGAACTCGTCCGCCAGGGACGCCTCGCAGTCGCTCAAGAAGAGCCGACCGACCTGCATCTTCACCCCGCACCGCCGACGTACGAGGTTGCCAGCTTCAGTGACAATTGAGACGCTCACCACAGAAGACGAGCGAGTAGAGAGACCTCTACCAGACGGCGAACCCGAGGCGACACTGGCGCAACAGATCGAGGCGCTACTCTTCATCGCATCGGATGCCTTGACGCTCGAACGCCTCGCGGCTTTAACCGGTGCCACGCTCGAAGACGTCGCAACCACGATCGCCGATCTCGAGCAAGAGTATGCCGAACGAGGCATCCACCTCCGAGCGATCGCCGGCGGATACCGCTTCGCGACCGCTGCGGTCACCCGACACGTCGTTGAAGCGTATCTACTGCCACCAAAAACATCACTCTCACCGGCGGCGCTCGAGACCTTGGCGATCGTCGCCTATATGCAGCCGGTGACAAAAGCCGAGATTGAGGCGATCCGAGGAGTCAACGTCGATAGCATGGTCGCATCGCTCGCGGAGCGAGGGTTTCTCGCCGAAGCAGGCCGCCGCGAATCACTCGGACGCCCGATCCTCTACACGACGACGGCGCAGTTCTTGGAGACGTTCGGCCTGCCGTCACTCGCCGATCTCCCGCCGCTCCCTCCCGAACACGCCGAGCGGATGAGCACGGTGAACGAGGCGATCGACGCAGTCGCGGTGTAAGCTTGCGCCCATGACGCTCTACGGTCTCCATATCTCTGTCGGGGCGGGGCACGCCAAAGCAGTAGAGTATGCGAAAGAACTCGGGTGCACCGCAGTCCAATTCTTCTGCGGCAATCCCCGCTCGCTGCGCACGACGCCCTTCGATGCGGAGAAGTGGGCAGCGTTCGCCGACCTCCGCGAAGAGGCCGGTATCGCACGGGCGGTCATCCACACTTCGTATCTCATCAATCTCGCGAGCGACGATGCCGACGCCGTGGCCCGCAGCGTCGAACGGATCCGCTACGACCTCGCCGTCGCCGACGCGGGCCGCATCGCCTTCGTCAACACTCATCTCGGTTCGTACGGCACGCGCGATCGCAACGCCGGATTCGCCTCGGTCGTCGCGGCCCTAGAACGCGCCCTCGACGGCATCGCCCCCGAAGTCACGCTCGTGCTCGAGAACAGCGCCGGTGCAGGCAACCTCTGCGGCGGCACGATCGAGGAGTTGGGTGCACTCCTCCGCGCCGTCGACCACCCGCAACTCGCGATCTGCATCGACACCGCGCACGCATGGGCGGCTGGCTACAACATCGACCATGCCGCAGGCGTCGATGCCCTGTTCGGCCTCATCGCGGAGGAGATCGGCCTCGATCGGCTCCGTATGCTGCATGTCAACGATACGCAGATCCCGCTCGGCGGACGACGCGATAGACACTGGCATCTCGGCGAAGGCTTGATCGGCATCTCCGGGCTTCACGCCCTGATGCATCGACCCGAGCTTGCCGATACGACCGCGATCATCGAGACCCCCGGCGACCCGAACGACGATGCCCGTAATATGGCAACGATGCACCGCATTCTGGAGGATCACAGCGCATGACTCATACCGAACGTCGCGCCGCGCCGCGTATCAGCGTCTCTCTCCCCGTCCAACTCCAAACCGAGCGCGGCGACATTCTCCATGGAACGATCGAGAATCTCTCCGAGAGCGGGATGCTGCTCGTCGCTCACGAGGAGCTGACGATCGGCAGCGAGGTCCGCGTGCTGTTCGGTTACGGCAAAGAAGATCGCACGATCGAGATTCAAGGCCGTATCGTACGCAGTACACCGGTCGGCGGCTTCGGCGTCGCGTTTGTCACGTTAGGCGAACAGGCCCTCGCCGCGATTCGTAGTGCTATGCACGCCGAGGGGTGAACAGACTCCTGCGAGTGCTGATCGCGCTCTGCGGGGCATCGCTGCTGCTCTTCGCCGCGATCATTCACATCGGCAATGAGCGCCTCCTGACGAGTCCCGATCCGTTACATGAAGATGCAGCCCTCATCGTACGCCTCGACCGGCTGGCTCCATGGCCGATCGAACGACGCTTCATCATCGCGCGCGCTCTGACCAGCCCGTATATCTGCGAGGCGGACGAACGTGATCGACTCGTCGACCGTCTCGCACAATTGCACGAAGATCCCGAACGCTGGGCACTCGAGGCACGCCTCGCGGTGCGATGCGATACACCGCAACGCGCCTTGCGCGCCGCGCTACGGGCCGGCGACCTCACCCTCGCCGCGCCGCTCATCGAGCACCTCCGCCGGGCAGGCGCTCCGCGCGAGGCCGCCGATGCCGTCGATCGCCTGATCGTCGTGCTCCATCGCCGAGGAATCGACCGTGACACCCTCACGGCAGCCTACTTGACCCTGGGCGAACTGCACAACGAACTGGCACGCCGCGCCGTGGGTGCAGCGCGCATCCGTGAGCGCCGCGCCGCATTAAGCGCGTTTCACGCAGCGATCGATCTCGCTCCCCTCTCCGGCAGAGGACGACTCGACGGCGGCTACGCGGCGCTCTTGCTCGGCAACCTTGCCGAGGCGGAGAGCGACTTCGCCGCAACGATCGCGCTCGATCCGCGCAGCGCCTCCGGCAACGTCGGACTCGCCCGAGTCGCCCTCGCCCGCAATCGACGTGCGCTCGCGCTCCGCTATCTCGCTATCGCGCAACGCGAAGCTCCGCTCCAACACGACGTTGTCGAACTGGCAGGCGATCTCCGCCGATGAAACGATCTCGCGCAATCGCCGTTGAGACCCAGCTCACCGTCGGCAGTGCGACAGGCATCGGCGCATACAGTCTCGGCCTGCTTCACGCGCTCCGCGCTCAGAGGGTTGAAGCCTACCCCGTACAGGCCGATTGGCTCGACCCCTGGCGCTTCGATCGACGCATCCTGTGGGATCAAGTGCTCCTGCCGCTTGCAGCCCGCGCGAGCGGCATCCTCCATTGCCCAGGTGGGACGATGCCCCTTCTCACGCCGACGCCGATCGTCGTGACGGTCCACGACCTTGCCTGGCTGCGCGTCCAAGGGCACGCCCCGGCATACGCACGCGCCTACTTCGGCGCACTCATGCTCAAGCGCTACCCGCACGCACGGCGTATCATCGTCAGCTCACGCTTCTCACGCGATGAGTTGCTGGCCACCTGCCCGCAACTCGACTCCGCCCGCGTTACATTGATCTATCCCGGCGTCGATGCCGATTTCGCATCGTTGCAACGACGGCGACAGGATGCAAGGCCGGTCATTCTCGCCGTCGGGACGATCGAAGTGCGGAAAAACGTCGCCTGCGTTATCGAGGCGTTGGCGATGATGCGTCATCGCGAGGCGCGACTGGTCTTGATCGGGCCGCCGACGCCGTATCTCGCTCTCTGCCGCGAGCGAGCGGAGCGACTCGGCGTCGCCGACCGGGTCATCTTCTCGGGCTACGTCGACCGCACGACGCTGCTCACCGCCTATGCCCAAGCCAGCGTCGCCGTCGTTCCGTCACGCTACGAGGGCTTCGGCTACGGCGTCGCTCAAGCACTCTTCGCAGGGCTCCCGCTCGTCGTCTCAAGCGCACCGCCGCTTCCCGAGATCGCCGGTCCGGGGGTGACGACATGCGATCCCGATAGCCCAGCGGCATGGGCCGCCGCCCTCGATGCGCTGCTCGATGACCCCGAGGCCGCCGACGCCGACGCCAGGACACGGCGCGAGGCGAGCATCGATCGATTCGGTTGGGAGCGCGCGGCGCGATCGTGCGCCGCGCTCTACAACGCGGTGCTCTCCGAGTAGACCGGGGAGCGCGGCGATCCCGGCGAGGAGCTGCCGTCATCGGGTCCGAGAACGAGGTTGAGCGGATACGAACTGCCGCCCTCGGGCATCGTGAGAATCTCGAGTCGGCCGCTCGCATGCGCCTGCACGACGCCCTCCCAGAGTTTGGGATGCGCTAGAGCAGGTAGAGCATGGACGCTCACGACGCTCCGATCGATCGCGAACGTGCCGGTTACTCGGCCACTCCGCGGATTGATATAGAGCGCGATCGGTAACGGATCGTCGGTCGGGTTATGCACCTCGACGGTGAAGGCAAAGAAGACGCCGTAATCACCACCGAGCGCGAGCCCGGGGCCGGTGTTGGGCAAGGCGAGTCCACCGACCGGCATGATCACCGGCGGCTGATCGGGTGCGTAACTGAAGGTCGCGTGCAAATTCGCCAGCGGATAGATACCGCGAGCGTGACGGTCGTGGATGCCGGCCGCCGTCGGAGGAGCGAGCGGCCGAAGCGGCCCCACGGCGTGCTCGGCCGAGAGATCGACTTGCAGCGGCGGCCCCTGCAGATCGGCGAGTTCGAAGATAGCGTTCCCGACGGTACCGGCGGGAAGATCATCGTCGCGCAGCAGCGCGGTGCTGTGCGGAGCGAGCGTCAAGAGTCGCCCCTCATGCGGCAGCGACCGCAAGAGAAAGCGACGGCTCGCCGAGTGACCGACGGCGAAGACATCGCTACTCGGCCCACCGTACGCACCTTCCATAGAAAGAACCGAGGGGGCATCACCGAGATTGGTCACACGCACCCGCAAACGTCGCGCCGGTTGTCCAGCGACGTTTTCATGGTAGGAGAAGAAACGAGCGGCGGTACCCGGGGCAATCGTTGCGGTAAGCAACGTCCCTGAAGCGGTCAGATACTCCGGCTCATCGCTAACGACCAACGAACGCGGCACGATATACGGCGAGGCGAGGTTCTGTACGGTCACGTTGGTCAGAGCATGCACCGGACTCATCTCCGGCGCGGTGATCGTGACGGGCACGGTGAGAAGCCGCTCCTTGCCGACCGGAAGCGCATCGCGGACGCCCTCCACACCGCCGATGCGGATCGTCGCACCCGGCTGCAACGAGGCGGCGCGCAACGCGGCGAACTGCGCCTGCTCGAAGACGAAGGCGGGGTCGGCCGGATCGCCCGTAATCGTGACGCGAGTCTCGGGCGCGATCGTCCCAGCCGGAGGCAACGCATCGACGGCATCGGCGCTGGGCTCGACGCTCGGCGAAGGGGTCACGATCGGTGTTGCGATCGGCGCAGGCGTTGCAATACCCGTCGCCCACGGCAAGAGACCGGCGGCGCGACTCGGCAACGGAACGACGGCGAGCAGAGCGATGACGGCAACGGCCGCGAGACGCGAGGGAATGACGAGGCAAGAAAGGCGCATACCGTCCAGGCTACCACATGAAGGAGTCCGCCCCTTCGAGGAGGCGAGAGGAAGACACCCTAATGCTCCACCGGTGTCACTCTATCGCACCTGGCGTCCGACCACGTTCGCCGATCTCGTCGGCCAAGAGAGTGTCGTGCAGACGCTTTCACGCGCACTCGAGAGCGGTCGACTCGTCCATGCCTATCTCTTCTCCGGCCCACGCGGTTCGGGCAAGACGTCGGCGGCGAAGATCTTCGCCCGCTGCATCAACTGCGTCCACGGACCGACCGCAACCCCCGACAACACCTGTACGCTCTGCGAAGCGATGCTCACCGGGCAGGCGCTAGACGTCGTTGAGATCGATGCGGCGAGCAATCGCGGCATCGACGAAATTCGTGCGCTGCGCGATGCGGTCAAATTCGCACCGACCACGATGCGGCGACGGATTTATATCGTCGATGAAGCGCATATGCTCACCAAAGAAGGCGCGAACGCGTTTCTGAAGACACTGGAGGAGCCGCCGCCGCACGCCGTCTTCATTCTCGCGACGACGGCGCCCGAAGCGTTGCCGGTCACGATTCTCTCCCGCTGCCAACGGTATGCCTTCCGCCGGATACCCGCGCCGGTGATGGTGAAGCGCATGCGCCATATCGCCGATGCCGAAAAGATCGCGATCGACGACCATGCCCTCGCCGCGATCGCGACCCGTGCCGACGGGGGTCTCCGCGACGCGCTGACGATGCTCGAGCAAGTCGCTTCGTTCAGCGGCGAGCAGATCGACGCCGCGACCGTCGCGATGGCCTTCGGCGCGAGCGGCCGTGAGGCGGCACAGGCGATCTTCGACGCCTATCTCGACGGCGACGCACCGCGCATGCTCCAAGCGATCGCAACGGCGGCCGAAGCCGGCACCGAGATGAGCAACGTCCTGCGCAGCCTCATGACGATATGTCGTCATCTCATCGTCGGCCGCATCGACGGCGCCCTGCTCGCCCACGATCTCGTCGACGCCGAGCAGACGACAATCGCCGCGTGGAATGGACGGATCGCTCCGTTACGCGTCATGCGCACCATGCGACTGCTCAGCGACGCCTTAGCGGCGAGTCGTCAACACGGCAGCAATGCGCGGACCGAGCTGGAGACCGCGTTGCTCCGCCTGCTCCTCCACAGCGACGATACCGCACCCGATGCGCTTCTTGCCCGCGTCGCCGAACTTGAACGCCGCATCGCCCAATGCGAGCAAGGGAGCCCGCCTCCCGCGCCGCCGTCGACCGCATCGCAACCACTCCCGCCGCCACCGTTACCGACAACGCCACCACCAGTCATGCAACCGCCGCCGATACCGCCGCCAGCAAACACCTCGCAGCCAGCGGCGGCGACCTCGACCGAACCACCGACGTTGCAACGTCTGCTGGGTCTCTGGCCGATGGTGCTCACCCGAGCGACGGAGCGGGTAGCCTCGTTACGAGGGCCTCTCTCGCGAGCGCGTATCGCCGCGATCGAGGGGTGGCGCGTCACGATCGAGGTCGGCGACGAGGTCAACGCGAGTCTCTTACGCGACCGCGTCGACGTTCTCGAAAGCGCGCTGCGCAGCGTCGCGGGCGAAGCGATCCGCCTCAGCATCGGGACGACGCATGGGACGAAACGCCGCGCGGCGAAGAAAGAGGCCACGCCTCCACCAGATGAAACACCCGGGCTTCTGGAGTATGCCCTTCAGCGACTCGGTGGCGCTGAAGAGAGTGAGAGCTGATGTTGGATCAAGAGCAACTCATGGCCCAAATCCGCAAGGTCCAAGAGGACGTGCAGGAGGCGCAAGAAGAGATCGCCGCCATGGTCGCGGTAGGGCATGCAGCCGGCGAATCGATCGAGGTCGAGGTCGGCGGCGAGCAGTTGGTCCGACGTTTCAGCATTAGCCCGCGTGTTGTCAATCTGCCACTCGAAGAGTTGGCGATGCTCGAAGAGTTGCTCAAGATTGCGACCAACAATGCCTTGACCAAGATCCAAGAGGCGACCGCCGAGCGCATGAGCATCGTCACCGGCGGCCTCGACATCCCCGGCTTCGATGGCTCGTCGGCGAATACGCTCGATCAAGAGCAACTCATGGCGCAGATTCGCCAAGTGCAAGAAGACGTGCAGAACGCGCAAGAAGAGATCGCCGCCATGCTCGCGCTGGGGCATGCAGCCGGCGAGTCGATCGAGGTCGAAGTCGGCGGCGACCAACTGGTCCATCGTTTTACGATCAGCCCTCGTGTCGTCAATCTGCCGGCCGAAGAGATTGCGATGCTCGAAGAGCTGCTCAAGATTGCGACCAACAATGCCTTGACCAAGATCCAAGAGGCGACCGCCGAGCGCATGAGCATCGTCACCGGCGGCCTCGACATCCCCGGCTTCGATTGATCGCCGGTCCCAGGAAGATCGGTTCGCTATCTCTCTCGATCAAGCAAGCCCCGTCGCCGGCCTCATCAATGCACTCAGCCGTCTTCCGACGATTGGGCCGAAGACCGCCGCGCGCCTTGCCTTCCATCTGATTCATCGCCCCCGTGCCGAGGCGGTCGCGCTCGCCGATGCGATTATTGCGGTAAAAGACCGCATCCGTCTCTGTAGCCGTTGCTATACGTTCACCGAGGCCGATCCATGCGCTATCTGCAGCGATCCCGAACGTGATGCGACCATGCTCTGCGCCGTCGCCGAAGCGCGTGATATCCTCACACTCGAGCGAAGTCGTGCATACCGCGGTCGCTACCATGTGCTCGGCGGCGTTCTCTCACCGATGGAGGGTATCGGGCCGGGAGAGTTACGGGTACGCGAATTGCTCTCACGCATCGCCGCCGAAGGGCCGGATGAGATCATTATCGCTACCAATCCCAACGCCGAAGGCGAGGCGACCGCCTTGTATCTCGCGCGATTGATCGGCCCCAGCGGTATCACCGTCTCACGTTTGGCGTACGGGCTCCCTATCGGGGGCGATATCGAGTACGCCGACGACCTTACTCTGGCGCGGGCGCTCGAGGGACGCCGGACGATGTAGGCGCGATCGCTTCGGCATCGGGCACCGAATACGTCAACAAACGTTCACGCGTCAGAAAGCCGACGACTTCGCCGTCGGCACCGAGCACCGGCACCAGCGGCTCACGTTCGGCCAAGACTGCGGCGATCGCCTCGGGACCGGCGTCACTCGCGATCGTTGCGCACTCATCGGCACGCGTCATCACCGCCGTCACGTACGTCTGCTCCGGGTCAGGGACACGAACGAGCTGCTGCAACGTAATCATCCCTAAGAAACGTTCACCGACATAGACCGGAGCAGCCTCAAGCCGATGATCGAGCAAGACTTGCAGCGCCGCCTCGGCATGCTGCTGAGCCCGAACAACCGCAGGCGATGCGATCGCCAATTCACCGGCCGTATGGCCCTGCAGACGCTCGATCAGGCGCGACAAGGTGCGGGCACCCTCACCTTCTTGCAGCAGAAACCAGCCGATAAACGTCAGACAGAGGCCGACACCAAATCCCTCGACAAGCGTCTGCAAGACGCCGCAGAGCATAATCCCGCTCGCCAGCAGGCGACCAACGATAACCGAGCGGGGCACCATCTGCATACGCAGACGAACCAACCACCAGAGACCGATCGCGATCAACAGAATCGTCAGACGTCCGAGAGCGACCGTGTGGGCATTACCGGCGATTTCGATACTGCTACCGCATGCCCAGAGCACCAAGGCCATGAGGAAGAGCGTTTTGAGATTGAGCACCACATCGGCTCCGAAGAGGCGTCCGACTCGCATAGGTCAGTGCTTGCTCATGCTCCTCGCGACTCCTCGCCGTTCAGCGGCTTTCGGTGAGCGGTACTGCTCGAACGTCGAGGATGACATGGACCGGATTGCCGATCAGTGCGTCGGCACGCGTCGGCTGCATACCGAAAGCGTGGCGGTCGACATCGCCCTCGGCATGGCAGGCAACGGTGCCATCGGTCGGCACACAACGCGTCTGCAGACTCACAGGCACCGTCACGCCGTGAATCGTCAGAAGACCATGCGTGACGAGATGGGTAGCATCACGCGGCACCATATCGGTACTGACGAAGAGCCAGCGGGGAAAGTGCTGCGTATCGAACCAATCGTGTCCTTGGAGATCGGCGTCGCGAACATCGTCACCCGTATGGATCTTCGTCGGATCGAGCACCGCACGTACGGCGAGCGGGCGTGCACCCTGCAACGTCAGCTCCCCGGAGAGAATCGGCAACGCGCCCTCGACCGGCGCAACGAAGAGATGCGTGACGCGAAAGTGCGCTTCGGCGTGTCGAACATCGATCGCACGGCGCTGGATCGTCGGCTCGGTACTCGGTGCAGCGGTTGCCGCCGCGAAGCCGAGCAACATGCAGCAGAGCAAAGTGGGTAGGATCGTGAAAGAACGCGACATTAGATACCGACCGTCAACTGGGTGTTGAGGGTATGCATACTCCGATCGGTATGGGTATAGACATCTTCGATCGTGAAGCGCGAATTACGCGCGGTTCGTATGCCGAACAACGCCGCGACGTCGTGGGTCAATCCGGTGAGACCATCGTCGGTCGCATCGAGGCGCATCAGGGTAAAGAGTCTCGGTGAAATCCGATAACGCACCTGCGTAAACCCACCGCGACTAGTGACATTCATGCCGAGTCCGTCGGCACTGCCGTCGTGACCGATCTGCGCGACCGTCTCACTCGCCCAGCGTCCATGCCGATAGACCACGCCGAGCCCCTGACGCCAAAACGCATCGTCGATTGCTCCGGTCGGTCGATGCCCCTGATAGCGATACGTCGACAACGTGAGATCGCCGATGCGTTGATCGAGCGCACCCATGAGATCGATGCCCTGACTCGGTAGCCCTTCGGGATCGTGCCCTTGGAGGGCGAGGAGACTGCCGGAGAGCGCGTGCGCCGAGTCGCCGAAACTCAACTGCATGCCGACGCGAGGGTCGAACAGGTTGAACGTATTCGCCCCAACCGTCTGGTCATAGATCGCGTAGTCGGCGTACGTCTCCCGAAACGTCTCGGGATCGACCGGCAACGGCAAGCCGAAGACACCGCTTTTTAAAGAGAGACCGGGAGTAAGGGGCGTCTTCAACCAAAATTCACGCGTCCGCCCAGGCTGCCCACCGTCGACGAGGTACTGCTCGACGAAGTAGCTCGGCCGCTCACGATCGGGCGCTTGCTGCTGATGGCCGAGCGTACCGGCGAGATAGACTTCGACTTCATCGACGATCGCCTTCGGCATACCCGGATCGGGCGCGCTCGTACCGACAAAGTTGAGTTTCGCCGAGAGCGGAAAGACGCTGCGATCGGGCGTTACACCGGGTAACTGCTCGCCATGCGCGAGAAACGCCTCACCGAAAGCATTGAGTTGCGGCACGACCGTATGGCATTTTTGGCACTGAAAATCATACTCATGAGCGAAGAGCGGAATCGCTTCGGCACGTTGCCCTACAAGCAGCAGCATGCCCGTCGCTAGCGCAAGACTCAAGAGCGAGCGATGAATGTTCGGCATGAAGAAATTTTACTTTGTCAGGCCTAATATCCCTCTATGCCCAGACATAATACAGGAGGAGAATAGAGGATCTCCGCGACGGAGACCGATGAATGCGCCGTGAGGCAGCATCGCTGGGAGATGAGACGATCGATTGCAATGACGGAACCAACGCGCTTCGACAATCTTGCAATCCTTGACAAAGAACGGCTTCGTCACATTATTCATTGACGATTTATCATGTACGGGGAGAAACGATCGCATGGCCTTGGAAGAAACGACTGTCAATTTTGTGCCTGCAAAAAAGCTCTTTGCGAGCAAACACGACCCTGAAACCAAGCGAATTTTGCAGTCAGGCTATACAGGAGACCACCTTGCTTTACTTGCCCTAGCAGAGCAGGGCGTGGTAGAAGCCCAAGAAATTTTATCGCAACAGTATATGGCAGGTGACGGTATCCGACAAGACTTTACGCAAGCAGCGCATTGGTTGAAACAGGCAGCAAAGGCAGGCAGTACGAGAGCGTTGGGCAATCTTGGCATGCTGTATCTCGAAGGACAAGGTGTCGAAAAAAATGCGTCTAAGGCGGCTCAATGCTTCGCCAAGGCAGCACAAACGGAAGACGGTGCTCGATACAATTTGGCTCAGCTATATTTCCAAGGCAACGGAGTTCCGCAAGATACCAAGGCAGCGGCGGTACTCTATCGGCAAGTAATCCCAGGGAATACCGCGACGAAAGTTCCGGCTTCCATTGCGCTCATTAACATTCTTCAATCAAAACCGGTCAAGCAAGCCGCCATCGATCAACATGGAAACAACGCAGATCTCAGAGTGCCCCAGAATGCCTCCGAAGAGTATGAAGATATTCAAAGTCGCATTCAACGCGCATATGCAGATCCGAGTTTAAGGGGGGATCCTGATACGCCGTTAAATCGCTTATTCGCCTACGAAGCAACGTATAAAACGCATCATAGTGAGACAGAAACGAATACATTGCTCAGCCATGACGAAGTGAGAACAAGGATGCTCTCAGCAATGGAGACCCTTCTTGCCGAGCAATTGGGGGCAAACAAAGCATAGCGAGAAACTTCAGCACCGCAAAGTTGACTCAATTTGACTGGTGCACGTCGAGTAATAACGCAATCACCATTCGCGCTTCTTTAACCGAGTAAGGTAACGGACGCATCGCCAGGGCCATTGCCGATCGTAGCTTGGCCCGCTCCGAGAACAGTTCGCATCGGCTTTACAGCATGTCGGCGCAAATCCACCTGGAATGCCTTGGTCGGGCCATCGCCTTGGCGAAAACCCTGCTGGATACCGTTCTACGTAAGGCGCGCTTTGGGGAGAGACTCTCCGGCGAGTCCCTGAGCTCTTGGCAACGCAGATGCTCAACAGACTCCTAGACCGACTCGATAGCAAACTCACCTCGTCCAAATAGGCCAAGATCGCCAAGTACTCGCCGAACACGACTTTGCGCGACATAACCGACCTCAGAGCCGTGACGAGAATTGCTGGAATACTGCGGTTATAAGCTTGCCAGGTCAGCCGATCGTCCCATATAGACATGAGAAGATACGCAGCTCTCTCGGCTGGCAAGAGAGCGCTTTTTACCATGGAGAGGGTTTCGAGAGAATGGGATCATCCGACGGAGTCAATGGGAAATCATCTAGTAGCAACCATGCTCAGACCCCCATGGCTCATCAACAAGAAGCAGAATACGTCGATGACCCTGTTTTTTACGCAAAACTAAAAGCAGCTTATAGAGCTTATAGACCCTTATCTCCAGACCACTTTTCACGCTCTGAACAGCCTGAAACAGGATCTCCTGCGTCTACTAAACGAGAAACAGAAGATTCTATGCAACTAAAAAAAGCAATCCACGAATTACAGCAGAAGACAGAAAATCTCTCTAAGAGTTTCTCGCTAAATCAAGATGATGAAGATCGTACAAGAACGCTGAAACACATTGAAAGATTTCTCGCTGAGGCCGAGAAAAAGAGGGACACCAGTCACCACCGTGCGGCAAAAAACCTAAAAAACCTTATCAATAGTGCTACAGAACAAAATGAAAAGATTTTCACTAATTTACTACAAGAGACAGCAGCGCTAGACAAGCATAAAGATGAACTTTTGGAGCGCGACGTAAACAATGCTTTCACAAAAGATTTGAGAGAAATTCAAACTCTGCTCAGCACATTGCAGCAAGCTCTCGAGGAACAACAAAAGCATGCGCGCGCACTCCTAACCCGTGCTGCTACTCAGGAGCGGGGGGAGACCGAAGAGATTCCCAGCCGAGAACTTGCTCCCCAAAAAACCATTTCACTCCTTTCCGACCCGGAAACAACGAACTCTAGTAGGCAGCACAATGTCAGCGAAACAACCACGGGTGCCGACTCGCTTCACACACCTGGTGCGAACCTTGACAAGATTGACGAGAAAGAGGAAGCAAAAGAGCTAGACGATTTTGCGTTCGAACACCTTTCTTTTTCACACTCTTTTAGTCGTGGCAAATTGGCAATCATAGCAAAGCATTATGCTGCATCGCCTGGATTACCGACTTTGCGTAGCGGACATCCTTTGATCAGTTTTTTACCTCCACACTCGATAACATCAAGCCTAGCGTCAGGACGGGATCGTTACAGCGGCCCGATGTCAACCATATCACCAAACGATATTCTTGGACTTGCTCAGCTCAAAGAAGAACTAACCGAGATCACCAAAGAAGTCACTAAACTTGTAAAAAAACCAGACAGAACTCCCCAAACGACAATCTCTCTACACGACCAATTAGCGGAAAATGCGAGAGAAATCGCTGCACGCCAAGAGGCTATTACGAAACGCTATGGCTCTAGAACGCAGCGGGCTCTTACGACATTGATCAGACCGTTTGGAGAGGTCACCGATCATTCAATCGCTTTTCACTACTGGCGTGACTTGGCGAAGTTGAACCAAACGCAACAAACCATTCTTCAGAAGTCTCTCGACAAGGCCAACCCTTCTTCAACCAGGCGACCGAAAGTATCGTACCTCTCGAAGATGAGAGGCACGATCAAGCGCGCCTTTCGACGGATGGCAAAGACGGAGAAAGCGTAGCAGTCGGCAGACCTCTAGCGCATCGCGATGAGGTCTGGTACACTACCGGACGTCGCCGGTGCGGAGGTTGCCTCTGCTGCCGAGCGAGCCGCCCTCCGCGCCTCTGAGGCGCCGCAAAGGAGCCCCGTGCCACTCACCAAGGAGCAAAAAGCCGACCTATCGACCAAATTCGGTCGTTCGGCCAACGATACCGGCTCAGCCGACGTCCAAATCGCGACGCTGACCGCCTCGATCAATCACCTCACCGAGCACCTGAAGATCCACAAGAAAGATCATCACAGCCGCCGTGGCCTTCTCCTCCAGGTTGGACGCCGCCGCCGCCTCTTGGGATACTTGCAACGCACCGATCTCGAGCGCTACCGCGCACTGATCGCCTCGCTCGGCCTACGCCGCTAACCCAACGCAGAAACCGAGCAGATTCTTCGCGACGACGGCCTCTCACAGCGCTGTGAGAGGCCGTCGTCTTTCACGTACCGAACGTGGTCGGGATCAAAACACAAGAAAAAAGACATGAACGAATGAACGGAGCCTACATGCCAGAGAGCATTTCGATCGAGGTTGGGGGTCGTACCCTAACGCTCGAGACCGGTGAGCTTGCAAAGCAAGCCAACGGGAGCGTCGTCGCCCGCTACGGCGACCAAATCGTCGTCATCGCTGCAGTCACCGCATCGGCGAATCCCCGCGAAGGCATCGACTTCTTCCCCCTAACGTGCGACTTCGAAGAGAAAATGTATGCCGCGGGCAAGATCCCAGGCGGCTACATCAAGCGCGAGGGGCGCCCATCCGAACACGGCATTCTCTCGGCGCGACAGATCGATCGTCCGATCCGGCCGCTCTTCCCCGACGGCTTCCGCAACGACGTGCAGATCATCGCGACGGTGCTCTCCGTCGACCCTGGTCTCGATGCCGACGTGATCGCGACGTGCGCCGCCGGTGCGGCCCTCGCCGTCTCCGACATCCCCTTCGAACAGCACGTTGCCTCGGTACGCGTCGGTCGCACGCCCGACGGCGCGTTCATCTGCAATCCGACGCTGGCAGAGTATGTCACCGGCGGGATGGATATCGTCGTCTCAGGCACCGCCGAAGCGATCATGATGGTCGAGGGCGGCGCGAACGAGATCAGTGAAGAGATCTTTCTCGACGCGGTCGCCTTCGCACATGAAGAGATCAAGCGTATCGTCGCCGCTATCGGTCAACTCCAACAACGCGCCGGCAAGCCGAAGCGAGTGTTCCCCATCGCCAAACCCGACGCCGCGTTTCAAGCATGGGTCGAAGCGACTTTCGCCGCCGATGTCTCGCAGGCGCTCCGCCTCACCGAGAAGGGCGCACGCGACGAAGCCCGTGCCAAACTCACGCGTACCGAGGCCCTCGCCCGGCTCGGCGAGAGCAACGCCGCCTTCAAAGCCTTGCTCGAAGATCCCAAAAATCACGACTTCTCCAAAATCATCAAGGGGATGGAGGAGCAAGCGCTACGGGTCATGGTCGTCGATGAAGGCATTCGCCCCGACGGTCGCCGCCCCGACGAGATCCGACCGATCTGGTCGAAGGTCCGCTACGTACCTCGCGTCCACGGTTCGGGCGTCTTTACCCGAGGGCAGACGCAGGTCTTCACTGCGGCAACCCTCGGCTCGCTGAGCGACGAGCAACGTCTCGACGGCATTATCGCCATCGAGAAAAAGCGGTACATGCACTACTACAACTTCCCGCCCTACTCGACGGGCGAGACGCGTCCGATGCGGGCACCGGGTCGCCGTGAAATCGGCCATGGTCACCTCGCCGAGCGTGCCTTGGTGCCGGTGCTACCGAGTGAGACCGAGTTCCCGTATACCATGCGCCTCGTCAGCGAAGTCCTCGAGTCGAACGGCTCTTCGTCGATGGCCTCAGTCTGTGCCAGTACGCTTGCGCTGATGGATGCCGGCGTCCCGATCAAGAAGCCGGTCGCCGGCGTCGCGATGGGTTTGGTCTTGCATGGAGAGCAATACCAGATTCTGACCGATATTCAAGGGCTCGAAGATGCGCTCGGCGAGATGGACTTCAAAGTCGCCGGAACCGTCGACGGCATCACCGCGATCCAGATGGATATCAAAGTCGCCGGGATCACCATCGACATCATGCGTGAGGCGATGGCCGAGGCTCGCACCTCGCGCCTCTTCATCCTCGAGCGACTCCGCGAGACGCTGCCCGCTCCGCGCAAAGAGCTCTCACCGTTCGCTCCTCGGATCATCGTTATCACGATCGATCGCGAGAAGATTAAAGACGTCATCGGAGCCGGCGGCAAGATCATCAACAAGATCATCGCCGAAACCGGCGTCAAGATCGACATCGAAGACGACGGTCGTGTCTTTATCGCCTCGGCCGACGGTGCGGGTGCCGAAAAGGCCCGAACGATGGTCGAAAACCTGACGCGCGAAGTCAAAGCCGGTGAAACCTACCTCGGGAAGGTGACCCGGATTATGAACTTCGGTGCCTTCGTCGCACTCTTACCCGGCAAAGAGGGGCTGGTCCATATCAGCCAACTCGCTCCGGAGCGAGTCGAACGCGTCGAGGATGTGGTCAACATCGGCGATGAGGTTCTCGTCAAAGTCCTCGAAATCGACCAACAGAACCGCATCAACCTCTCACGCAAAGCACTCCTGACCGGCGAAGCCGCCACCGCAACGGCGAACGGCAGTAACGGCCACGGGAGCCGCCAACCGGCGCCGCCCGTAGCAGCTCCGCCGCGCCCCGCTGCACGTCCCCGCACGAGCCGGCGCACAACGACCGAGTAAGCGCCCGGACATCGTCGATGGCCTACGATGCACTCGGCTCCTTCGTCGACGCGCTCCGCGCGGCGAAGGAGCTCGTCGAAGTCACGGCCCCCGTCAACCCTTTCCTCGAAATCGCCGAAATCACCGACCGGGTCGTCAAGAGCGGCGGCCCGGCGTTACTCTTTACCAACGTCCAAGGCTCAGAGATACCTGTCCTCACCAACCAGTTTGGGAGTGAGCGGCGCATGGCGCTCGCCCTCGGAGCCGAGAGTCTCGAAGAGGCCGCCGACCATCTGCGGCGCTTCGTCGATCCGCATCTTCCGACCGATACGCTCGGGCGACTCGGACGACTCTTCTCATTGACGGAGGCAAAAAACGCCATACCACGCCTCGTTCGCAACGCACCGGTACAACAGGTTATCGACCACGAACCCGATCTTGGCCGACTACCGATCCTCACGACCTGGCCGGGCGACGGCGGTCCGTTCATCACCCTGCCGCTTGTCATTACCCGTGATCCCGTCACGAAGCGCCAGAATATGGGGATGTACCGCGTCCACGTCTACGACGGACGGACCACCGGCATGCACTGGCAACGACATAAGCAAGGCCGCGACCAGGCGAACAAATGGGGTCGGCACGTACCGGTCGCAATCGTGATCGGCGCCGATCCGACGCTGACCTACGCTGCGACGGCACCGCTGCCACCGATGATCGACGAATGTTCCTTCGCCGGTTTTCTTCGCCGCAAACCGATACGACTGGTACGCGGCATCACCGTCGATCTGCATGTCCCCGCAGAGGCGGAGTTCGTCCTCGAAGGGACGGTCGACCAAGAGGACCTGCGTATGGAGGGCCCCTTCGGCGATCATACCGGCGTCTATAGCCTCGCCGATCTCTACCCCACCTTCCATCTCCGCTGCATCACCCATCGCCGCAACCCGATCTACGCAGCGACCGTCGTCGGGAAGCCGCCGATGGAAGATGCCTGGCTCGGCAAAGCGACCGAGCGTCTCTTCTTGCCGCTGCTCAAGATCGTTGTCCCTGAGATCGTCGATATGAATCTTCCCGTCGAAGGCGGATTTCATAACATGGCGATCGTCTCGATCAAAAAACGCTACCCCGGCCACGCCCAGAAAGTCATGAACGCTCTCTGGGGACTCGGGCATATGATGATGCTCACGCGTACCCTGCTCATCGTCGACGCCGACGTCGATGTCCAAGATGCACGCGCGGTCGCTTGGGTCACGTTGAACAACATCGACCCCGGTCGCGATCTCGTCACGATGCCCGGCCCTGTCGACGATCTCGACCACAGTTCGCCGAATCTCCCGGCGCTCGGCGTGAAACTCGGTATCGATGCGACGCGCAAGGGCCCCAACGAAGGGTATCAACGCGTCTGGCCCGACGAATTACGGATGGATCCGACTATTCGCGAACGCGTCACGCAACGCTGGCAGGAATACGGACTCGACGATATCTCTACCCACGAAGATCCCTGGTCGGGTCAAGGCGCGAGAGCGCTGGCACGTCTGTTACGACAAGAGGCGACATGAAAACGCTGATGCTCTTTCTCCGTGAGATCCGTATCGAGCACACCCTCTTCGCGTTACCGTTCGCCTACGTCGGAGCGCTCCTAGCGAGCGAAGGACATCTTACAATCGCCCAACTCTGCTGGATCACGCTCGCCGTTCTCGGCGCACGAACAACGGCGATGGCGGCGAATCGCTTGATCGATCGACAGATCGACGCACGCAACCCCCGAACCGCGCAACGGGCAACGGCGCGCGGCGACCTCTCGCCGCGTGATCTCATCACGGCGATTCTCCTCAGTCTTCTCCTGACGTTGATCGCCGCGATCGCCCTCAATCCGCTCTGCGTCGTGCTGCTGCCGATCGCGGCGGCCGCGCTCTTTCTCTATCCATACTGCAAGCGGTTTACCTGGGCGACGCATTTCGTCCTCGGTGCGATCGACGGCTGCGCTCCCCTCGGTGCATCGATCGCGGTGAGCGGTACGATCGGCGACATTGGGCTACTCCTTTTTGCCGCCGTCACGTTGTGGGTCGCCGGTTTCGACATTATCTACGCCTTGATGGATGTCGCCATCGATCGCGAACAGCGCCTCTGGTCGATCCCGGCAATCTTCAGCACGCCGGATGCACGGCGCATCGCCCTCATCCTCCATGGGCTGATGACGACGCTGCTCGCTCTCGCAGGCCACCGAGCGCATGCGGGGCACAGCTATATCGTCGGGCTGGCGGCGGCGGTCGTGCTCGTCCTCTACGAAGCGTATCATCTCGCGCGCGAGCAAGACCCGGTACGCCTCAACGAGCGCATCTTCCGAGCGAATATGCTCTTCTCCGTCGTCTTTCTCGCGGCGACGGCAACTGCTCTGCGATAGAGAGAGGATCAAGCCACAATGAAGCGTCGAAGCTTCTTGAAAGGCGGTATCGCCCTCGGGATTCTCCCCCTCGTGCCGGTCCTGCCGAACGGCCTGCCCACTCCGCCTCCAGCATTACCGATCCTCTTGCCGACAGTGCCGCCGAGCGGGAGCAGTCTCACATCGGGCACGACCCCGACCCGCATCCTCGGTGTCGTCGGCCCGCAGAGCGGCATCGGCACCGAACAGCAACGGCAGCTCGTCGACGGAGTTCGCGCCGCACTGGCCGAGGCGAATACCGTCCGTGGCGCGCTCGATCCCTTGCTCGACTGCCACCTCTTCGATGACGGCGGCGACCCGCTCCAAGCCGAGGCTGCGGCGCAATCCTGCGTCGACGACGCGAGCGTCATCGGCACCATCGGCCACCTTAGTGGGACGACGACGCTCGCCGCCCGACAAACCTACGTTCGAGCAGGCATGCCGCTGCTGATTCCGATCGCGACCCTCGATCGACTGACCACCCAAGGTTATACCAACCTCATCCGACTCGCAACGCGAGATACGCTCGAAGGCGACCTCTTCGCCAGCGACTTGATCAAGCGAAATCTCCTCGAACGCGTTGCCGTTATTCGCACCACGGAGTCGTACGGCACCGAGGTAGGTGCCGCTTTCGCCGCTCGCTGCCGACATGAACGCATCACCGTCACCGAGTGGCTCATGCCGACCGATGCACAAAAACGAGCCGACATGGTGACTGCGCTCCTCGCAACCTCACCCGAGCATTGCTACCTCGCCGGCACGCCCGAACACCTCGGTGATATCGCGACACTCCTTCGCAGCGGCGGGTATCGCGGCGCCTTTCTCGCTCCACAAAGCTTCTTCGAAGGCGGCACCATCTCACAGTACGGGACAGCACTCGCCGACATGCTGATCAGTAGCTCGATTCCACCCTTTCAGCGCGCCCCGATCAATGCGATTCCCCTCGCCGACTTTGCCTCTTCATACGGTACGATGACGCCGATCGCTGCGTTCGGCTACGCAGCGGCACAGATCGCCGTCGCGGCGATACGCCGAGGCGCTGCGGTCGATCGCCCTTCGTTGCTTCGAGCGCTACGCGACGGCAGCAGTACCTCGACGATCGTCGGAGATTTTGCCTTCACTCCGTTCGGTGACCCCACCGATCCCAATCTCTTTCTCTACCGTATCGTCGGGCAGGAGTGGCGCTACGAACGTTCGCTCCATCCGACCTCCTTCTCGATCACTGCATGAGGACACCATGACACCGTATCGACCGGTCATACGACTCAGCGAACTCGTCGAAGATGAGGGTCGCGTCGTCACCCTCGACGACGAGGAGATCGCGCTCTTCTTGCGCCAAGGCGAAGTCTTCGCGATCGAAAACCGCTGCCCACACCAAGGTGCATCGCTCGCCGAAGGGTGGCTCGAGGGCGAGAGCATCTCGTGCCCATGGCATGCATGGTGTTTCGAATTGCGTACAGGCCGCATGACGCTCGGCGACTTCGGTTCGATCGCCGTCTACCCCGTTCGCATCGAAGACGGCATGGTCTGTCTAGGCCCTCCCAAGCGTGAGGGGGAATCGTAAGGAAACGGCGTGAAGCCAGGGCTCATCATGCAAGAATACGCCATTGAAGGCAAGCGCATCGCCGTATTAGTCGGCGACGGCTTCGAAGAGTCCGAACTGGTCGAGCCCCGTCTCGCGCTCGAAGCGTCGGGAGCAGTCGTCACGATCGTAGGACTCGATGAGAAAGCAAAGCTCAAGATCCGAGGCAAGCGTGGTCTCGATGAAGGCAACTCGGTCAAGGCCGAAGAGATCGTCGCCGACGTCACGGCCGAAGACTTCGACGCCCTGCTGATTCCGGGCGGTTTCTCTCCATCGGTCTTACGTGTTCATCGCGAGGCGCAGCGCTTCGTCCGCGAATTCGACCTGGCCAAGCGTCCTCTCTTCACCCTAGGGTTCGGCCCGCTGGTGCTCATCTCGGCGCAGATCGTTCGCGGGCGGCAACTGACCGGTCACCCCAGCATCGCCGACGACATTCGCAACGCCGGCGGCCTCTACCGCGATCAACCGATCGTCACCGACGGCATGTGGGCAACGGCCCGCACCGCCCATGATTTAGCGATCTTCAACCGCGCAATCGTCGAACGCCTCGCCTCCGTCGGGGTGTAGATACAGGCGGCCTCTCCTTCGCAGGTGACTGCGTCGGAGAGCGACCGGCGACCATGTCGATGGAGAGGTCGAGCGACATCTCGGTGAGGTCGCTCGGTTGTTCGCGCTCACCCGGCACCGCAAGACAGCTCAGCGACCAGCATTGGAGCGGCGCGGGGACGCTCGTCAGCCTCGCCTCAATCGGCTGGGCACTACGTTCGTAGAGAAGCGATCGCTGTACGTAACACCGGTAACCGTATTCAGCCAACCACGTCGGGATCATCGCTTCGACACCGCCCCGGTTATGGGCGATCTCAAAAAAGAGGACCGGGCGAAGACGCTTTATCGTCTCGACTGCCCCCTCCAGCACCGCACACTCGGCACCCTCGACATCGAGTTTCACGACGTCGCACGCGTCAAGCTGTAGCGCATCGATGGAAGTCCGTGCAACACGGTGCTGCTCGCCATGCGTCGCCTCGGCGACTAACGAGACCCCGCCGAAGTTGCCGGATTGCGTATAGTTGATATCCGGCAGTACCATACTCCCCGGCTCGGCACCGAGGGCCTCGCTACGTGCCTCGACCTGCCGAAGATCGGCACGACGGATATTGCGTCGGAGCAAGCGATACGCCTCGGGTTGAGGCTCGAAGCAGAGTACCCGTCCGTTCTCGCCGACGATCTGCGCCAGCGGCAGGGTATGCGTACCGACGTGCGCACCGCCTTCGATCACCGTACCGCCGGGGCGCAGGTACCGAGCCAGCAAGCCGAGTTCATCGGGGCAGTAGCTGTCCGAGACGATCAACGCAGGCGTCTGATAGACATCATACCGCAGCAGATCCATCGTGCCCGCGAGCGTCTGGGTCCGAATCATCGGTGCAGGCTTCGTGATCGGAGAGATCTCTTTTTTGCGACGACGTGGGAGAGGTAACGGCTGCCATGTCGCGATCTCGGCGGCGGCGGCTTCGGCGGCAGCCTCCCACGCATCGAACTCCGGTTGCCGAACGAGGCGTATGCTCGGATACCACGGGGTCGTCTGGTCATCGTTCCGCCAACGCCAATCGCCGGCCCAGTGGAGCAAGCCGATGGTCCGAACGCCAAGCGCACCGGCGAGGTGCAAGGGCGATGAGCAGACGCTGACCACTCCGTCCAATGCCGACATGCAGGCGGCCGTATCGTCAAAATCGTTGAGTTCGTCGCTCCAATCCTCGATCGGGATATGCTCGCGCAACTCATCACGATGCGCCCCCTTCTGCAGTCCGATCCAACGCACGCCTTTGAGCGCAAACAATGCCCCTAAGCGTTCGAGCGGCACCGAACGATGCACGTCGTCCATCTGCTGAGGGTTGCCTCCCCAAATCAGACCGATCCGCAACCGCCCACGACGCGGTCCCAAGCGTTCGCGGAAATAGGCGATATGCTCTTCTTCGACCGTGATATACGGTGCAGGCGGCATGCTCTCGAAGCGCTCGTTGAGCAAGCCGGGCAGACTCATCAGCGGAGCGTAACAATCACCGCCCGTCAGCCAGAATGGGTCGATCAAGACGTCGATTTCGGGATGCATCCGACTCATCAAACCGGCCAATGTAGGCGGACAGAGCAGCGAGACGCGTCGTGCCTGCGTCACCACGCGCGAAAGATACCGCACGAATTGGAGCGTATCGCCGAAGCCCTGCTCCGCAACGACGACGAGATGCTTGCCGGCGAGCGACTCGCCGGTCCAGCGCGGCAACGTAATGCCAAGCGGCGGCATCAGATCGGGTACTCGCCAACGCCATTCGTACTGCTGCCAACCCTCGGCCCAACGATCTTGTTGAATCAGGATGCAGCCGAGATTCAGACGCGCATCGGGATAATCGTGACGTAAAGCGATCGCCCGTCGGTAACAGTGTTCGGCTTCATCGAGACGCCGACAATCTTTGACGACATTTCCTAAATTATACCAAGCCATCGCACATGTCGGATCGATCTGCAAGGCTTGACGCAAGATATGTTCGGCATCCACAAATTGATCAGATTCGTGCATCGCAGTACCGAGATTATTATAGTACTGCGCATTGCGCGGCTCGAAGTATATCGCACGTCGATACGCCTGCTGCGCGGCGGATAGTTCAGACTGCTGCTGATGTAAAAGTCCCAGAAGATTGAAGAGAAAACCACTCTGTGGATTGGTACGAATGAGTCGCTCAAGACGATGCCGTGCATGGAGATGTCGTCCACACTTCATGGCGAGTTGTGCGTACGCCCCTATCAGTTTATGATGCAGCGGATAGTAGAGTAAGAGCACCTCAAGATCGTACATAGCGCGCTCAATGTCACCGACACTCGCATACATGTGCGAACGAATACGATACGCCGGCTCATAATACGGTTCGTGACGGATCGCTTCACCGATCAGCGCCAAACCGCCGAGGTGATCACCCACGGCAAAGTCGAGACGACCCAGTAACGTGAGCGCACGCGGATCAGGGATCTCCTGCGTCAATATCTGACGCCACTGCTGCGCCTCTTCAATATTCTGCGTATCGAGCGCGTGATCGACCGTTGCAAAGATTTCCGCAGCACTAGGCACGGCGTCCACCGACCGTCAACGTCAAGGCATCGATCGCTCGTGCAACGGGGCCACGTGCACGACTACGCACCTCACCACGCTGCACAGGGATCTTCCGTGGCCGAGGATGCAGCTCTTGAAGCGCCTCAACAACGTTCTCGATAACCGGACGCCACTCACCGCGAACGGGTTGACGGAACAGACGCATCTGCGGATACCAAAACGAATCCTGACGACCATGCGTCCAACGCCAATCGGGATCGGCGGCTAGGAGGGTCCACGTCGGCTTACCGAGACCGCCGCCGAGGTGCGCGACCGAGGTATCGACCGAAAGAACCACATCAAGATGCTCGATCAACGCAGCCGTATCCGCCATCGTATCGAGTGTTTGCGAGCAGTCAACGATATCGAGGAATGGAACATGCGCCGCCTGCTCCGCCGATTGACGGGTCTGAAGACTCACAAAAAGCGTGTGATCGACCGAGCCGAGTAAGCCGAGCAGATCGGGTGGGATCGTCTTTTTACGTCCACGACGCGCCGAACGCCAATCGAAGAGCGCCGGATTACTCGCCCACATAATACCGACGCGTAAGGGATACCGTTGCCGATCGCTCCAACCCGGCATAACCGTATCGAGATATCGCTGCATCGTAGCGACGCGCCGTGGATCGGCGGCGAGGTACGGGCGTGGGGCAAACTGCTCCGCCGTCTGGCGCCGATAGACCGCAAGATTACCGATAGGCACCTGATAGTCGAGCGGCGGCAGAGCCGACCACCAACGTTGCGCATCGCCTTCTCGAAGAATACCGTAGACCGGAACCTGCGGGAACGAATCGTTAAAGAGATCGACCAACTCGAACGACGAGGCGAGGAAGACGCTCGCCCCCTCGGCAAGAAGATCGGGGATGATGCTCGCGAACATAATTTGATCGCCGAGACCCTGTTCAGCGTGTACGAGAATCGACTTCCCTTGGAGCGGCTCGCCCTGCCAATCAGGGAGTGGGAACGTATAACGGCGCACATTCGAAAAAGGCCCCGCCTCGAAGCGACGCGCGTAGCCCTTCCATCCCTCGGCAAAACGCCCTTGACGGAGCAATAAGTGCGAAAACTCCCAGTCGGTCAGATAGTTTCGCTCGTCCCCTTTCTGCAAGGCACGCCGAAAGTGTCGCTCGGCCTCGACCTCACGACCGATGCCGGCGTACGAAACGGCGATACAATGATCGAGCATCGGCATCTCCGGTGCGACCTGTAGCAAATGTTCGAAGTGGAGAATCGCCTCTTCAAAGTGCTCGGTCTGACGCAAAGATTCGGCGAGTGCTTTCAACGCTTCGGGATGACCCGGAGCGAGTCGCAGCGCACGACGCGCGCAAAGGATCGCCATCTCATGATCGACCAAATCAGAGGCGACGCGAGCGGTATCGATGAGCAACTGGACGTTTTGCGGTGCCAGCGCAGAGGCCTCGCGCAGATAGGCCAACGCCTCTCGCAATCGTCCCGCTCGCACGGCGAGAGCGGCCTTGTTGTGCAATTCATCGGCGGCGTACATAGTCGGTATCTGCATCGGTGTAGTAATGACACTCTCTCCGCTAAAACGAACGTGCGTACTAACACGTCACTCTTCTGACTTGCGTCTCGTATCGGCAAAAGAATGAAGAATGTTATCTCTCCACCACCGCACGCGACGGCCGATGTCATTGTCGTCGGCGGCGGCCATGCGGGCATCGAGGCCGCACATGCGGCGGCCCGTTTAGGAGCACAGACGATTCTGCTGACCGGTGATCCGGCGCGCATCGGTACGCTAGCCTGCAACCCCAGCATCGGCGGCAGCGCAAAAGGACAGATCGTACGCGAGATCGATGCGCTCGGCGGCGTCATGGCGCGCTTGATCGATCGATGCTCGCTCCATAGTCGTTTTCTCCACGAAGCCAAAGGGCCGGCGGTGCGCGCCTTACGGGCGCAAGCCGACAAACCACGATACGTCCAATTGGCATGCGAGATGCTCGCGACGACACCCGGTCTGCAGATCGAGCGTGGCCTCGTCGAAGATCTCCTGGTCAGCGGCGGGCGGATCGATGGGGTCGTCTGCGCCGATGGAAAACGCTGGTACGCCCGCTGTATCGTCTTGGCGACCGGAACATTTCTGGGCGGACGTATCTACCGTGGCGAGCACCATGAAGCAGCCGGTCGGATCGGCGAGCAGCCGGCCCTCGCCCTCTCGGCGGCACTCGCTCGCGTCGGCTTCCCGCTACGACGGTTAAAGACGGGCACTCCGCCGCGCATCGCTCGCGACAGCATCGATCGATCCGCGATGCAGATCCAGGAGCCTAGTCAGCGACCACTACCGTTCTCGTATCAGAGTCCGGCGCAGTTCGCCGGACCGCAACTTCCCTGCTACATCACCACGACCAACGCCGAGACTCATCGCCTGGTACGCGAGAACCTTGCTCGCTCACCGTTATACGGTCTCGATCTTATCCGCGGAATCGGGCCGCGCTACTGCCCCTCGATTGAAGATAAGGTGGTCAAATTCTCTCACCACGAGAGCCACCAAATTTTCATCGAGCCCGAAGGTTGGGATGAGCCGACCCTCTACGTCGGGGGGTTCTCTACCTCACTGCCCGCAGAGATTCAAGAGAGGATGCTGCGGACGCTGCCCGGCCTTGAAGAGGTACGCATGATACGGGCAGGCTACGCCGTCGAGTACGATATGGTGCCGCCGACAGAGCTACATCCTACGCTCGCAACACGGCGGATCAAGGGTCTCTTTCACTGCGGCCAGCTCAACGGCACCTCGGGGTATGAAGAAGCCGCGGCACAGGGACTGATCGCCGGCATCAATGCCGCACGCATCGCCCATGGTAAAGAGCCGATTCTCTTGAGCAGAGCAGAGTCGTACATCGGCACCATGCTCGACGACCTTACCTCGAAAGGCGTCGAGGAGCCGTATCGCATGCTCACCTCGCGGGCGGAGCATCGCATTCTGTTTCGGCATGATAACGCCGATCTACGACTCACACCGCTCGGCATCGCCATCGGACTGGTCGATGAAGAGACCGCGACCGCCTTTGATCGACGCCGTGTAGCGCTCGAAGAGGCGATTGCGTTGACGCAGCGACGACGCTGTATCCGTCGCACGATCGCCGGCGTTGAAATCGCAGCGGGGAGCACGATCGCCCAAGCACTCCGCCGCCCCGAAATCACCTACGCCGATATCGCAAGCGAAGTACCCGAAATCGATACCACGATCGGCGAACGTGTCGCGATTGAGCTGCGTTGCGAAGGGTATGCTCGTCGTGAGCGACTCGCGCTTGAGCGACGGCAGCGTGACGAAGAGCGGATCTTTCCCGGAGATTTCCAGCCGACGGAGTTGGTGGGACTCTCGCGCGAAGCTCGTGAACGACTGGCCGAAAGCGCACCGCGCAGCCTCGGCGCGGCGAGCCGTTTACGCGGGGTTACTCCCGCCGATCTTGCGATTATCTCGGTTCATCTGCACCGTCATCTGCAGTCTCGCAGAGGAGATCACGTGCGCAACGACCAGCATGCTCACTGAATTCACCGAAGGCTGCCTAGCAAATGGCATCGCACCAGAGATCGCTGCACGACTCGCAGACTACGGCGAGTATCTCTTAGAGGCGAATCGTTCGATCAATCTCACCGGAGCCAAGACGCTGCGCGACCTTCTCCCCCACATCCTCGACGCCGCGACGCTGCAACCGTATATTCGAGGCCCGTTGATCGATATTGGCTCGGGTGGTGGTCTACCCGCGATCCCACTCGCAATCATCTGTCATACTCCGATTACGATGGTCGAAGCGATCGGGAAAAAAGCGCAATTCTTACGTGAGGCACTGCAGTACCTCAACCTCAAAGGCCAGGTACTCCATGCCCGCGCCGAACGTGTCGGACACGAGCAAGCTCATCGCGGTCGTTATGCCTGCGCTACGGCGCGTGCCGTCGCCAGTGCACCGACCGTCGCCGAACTTACCGTACCGCTGCTGACGATCGGCGGCGTCGCCGTACTCCAACGTGGAACGATACCGCCCGAAGAACAAGAAGCAGCGACCATCGCCGCGAGCATGCTCGGGGCAGCGAAGCCGCAGATCATCGAGCTAACACCGACGCGATACCTGATGGTCATAACAAAACACGAGGAGACTGCGAGACACCTCCCTCGCAGAGACGGCGTACCGAGCCGACAACCGCTAGGCGGCTCGACGCAGCCGCTGCGGTAGCCAGAGGATCAAGCGGACGATGAGATAGCATGCCGGCACAAGATTGATCAGCAAGAAGAGATCGAAGATATCGGGTGCCAAAGTATCGGGCAGCGTATGGCGCAGAGCGAGTAAGGCAAGACTGACATACGAAGGCGCGATCACCGCCGCCCACTGCTGTACCTGACGACGTTCTTCGGGCAACATATGCCGTACCTGAACAACCTGCCGCAACAGAGCGATCAACGCATAACCACAAGCCAACACCGAGAGACCGATCAGCGGCATCTGCAACGTCGCGACGCTACTGCCGACGACTTCTTGAGCCGAGACGAGCAAGAGCGCCGCACGGGTCTCATAGACCGGTGGGCCAGCGTGCTGGGGAATCACCCAGCGGGTCACCAAGAGCATCAGGGCGATAAGGTAGCACGCCAATGTTGCAATCAAACAGACGGAGAGCGGTGCGATCATCCAAGCCGGCAGAAAACCCATTGCACGTAACCCTTTATGCAGCGGAGCGGGAGTCGCGCAATGCGACGAATATAGCGCCGCGCACGTTGGCATCGAGTTCTTGTTCGTAGGCTCGAGCAAGAATTTCACGCGACCAACTGCCGCCGATTAAGCCCAACGCTTCGATCAAACGCAGACGCGTCGCAATATCGACGTTGATTGCAGTCTCGTCGACGAGTACCGGCCACGTAACCTGTAGCGGCGGGAGCAGCGACTCCAATGGACGCCGCGCTTCGGTAATGGGCACGACGCTGCGATCATCTCGTGGCGACGGGAGCTTTGATTGAATATGACGCTGAGCGGCGGCGACCGCCCCGGCGAAACTCGGCGGCAACGGCGCAGCCAAGGTCACCGGTGCGGTGACATCGGCCGTGGCCGCAGCGACCGGACCACCATTTACAGGCTCGCTCTCGCTGCTGACCACATGCTCCTCACGAGGCACTAAAACCGCGAGAAGAAGCACGCAGAAACCGAGTGCGATAGAGAGCACCGTGAGGAAGAATAACATTCCTCCTGGTTGCAGAGAAGTCACCGGGCTGCGACCTCAAGCGGATCGTGCAGCACTTGAACGACGGCTTGCAGCGCTTGATCGAGCTGTGCATTCGCACCACTCGTGAGCACACGGTGGAACTCACTCATCGGTAACGCTTCAAGTGCACGCAGCACATCGAGCAAGGTTTGCCGATAGATGCCGAGCGCGGGTGAGCGATCACCCTGCTCGTTCTCGATCGTCGTACCAAGCAACGAAGCACACGCGATCCAAGGCGTCACGCCGCCTAACGGTGCCTCGGCTAACGCCTCAACGGCGTGGGACAATGCGGCGAAATCACAGGGACCGGATATACGAATGCCCTGCTGCACGGCACCAAGCGTTGCCGTCGGCTCTTCATGCTCAAGTTCAACGATGCGTTCGACGAGAGCGAGCATCGTATCACGTGAGGAACGATCCTCAAGATCGCGAGAAGAGATCGTATACCGCGGCAAGCGCAAGCGAACGAAGAGACGATCGAGCGTCGAACGGAACGCATCGCGTACGCCGACGAACAGCTCGTCAAGCTCGGGCGCGTTGAGGATACGATCGGGGAAGAAGGCCTCTAGCGCAAAGAAGTGCGAGACGAGCTTGCCGTAATCACTCTGCTGCAAGAAACCCAGTGTGCGGCGCAAACGATCCGGCGCAAAGGCGAGGATCGTCATCGGTCTTCCATCCGGCGACTCACTGTGGGCGATCACCGGCACAGCGAGAGAGTCATCCTCATGAGACGGTTGATGCTGTTCTCGGTCTTCATCGACAACGGTTGTTGCGACGTGCTCCTCAGAGTCGTGAACAGGATCGTTCTGACGATCATCCTCGACGTCTACGTCGTGCTCGGAGTACGCTTCGACGTGCGAATCGGCTTCAAGATGCGCGACGACGGGGATACTCTCATCTTCGCCATGAGAGACGACCAAGTCGTGGCTGACGTGAGCGACAGAGTCCGTCGTCTCATCGTGCTCGGGATGTTCATCAAGATACTCGAAGTGCGAACGTGGCTCTTCATCGCTCTCTTCATGCTCAGAAGGCGGTGCGGTGAAGAAGGGCATATCGAGCGCTGCCTCATCGGCACTCGAAGCACTCGATGAGATTGCAGTCGGCGGCGCATGTGCGGCGATCGCTGCGACAGGTGCGGCTTCGGGGAGCGCTCCCTGGGGCGCGGCACCCAAAGCAATCGAAGCGACCGGTCGGGGCTGCGGCAACATCGCAGGCTCCTGCTGCGTTGTCAGAGATTGGCCGGCGAGACGGGCAATCGAGATCGAACGGCCACCCGGGCTCGACGCAAACTCCGGCGTCGAACGAACGATCACATCATCGGAGACGACCGTCAAACTCTTCTCATCCCACTGCAACGTTGCAGCCGCTGAGAGTACCGTCCCCGAGGCGATCGGACTCGTAACGATCGACTCCCAGGCAATGACGACCGGGATACCGGGATCGACATCGGTCAGGATCAGGCCATGGAGCGACCAGAGCGGTGAGGTGCCATTTTCGTCGTCGACACGCATCTGATTGACACGTGTGCTGGCAGGCACATAGACGACGTGCTCCGGTGGACGAATACGCACGACGACCGACTGAGCCGGTCCATCGCCGACGTTGCGGAACCGCAACGCATACGAGAACGGCGCACCGGCATCGACGGCGTCGGGTGGCGTCGACTTTAGCGAGATCTCGCCGGCGAAATCCGCCTCGGCCCGACTCTCGATCGAGAGGGGGCGGAGCGGCAACGGAGCGAGTTCCGCCGCTTCGACGCGTGCCTCGATAGTCACGATACTGCCGTTGGGCAGAATGCCGCGCGGCGTCAGCTCGACCAGGGCTTCACGGAAGACGCCCGGCGGCAAAGCATCGAACAGCAACTCGCCGTGGATCAGCGGCGCACCGCCGATCGCCTCGATCGAGACTTCGGGCGGAGCGGTGAGGATCGCACGAACATCGCGAGCGATATCGGTACCGGTATTCACAATCTGCATTGCAACTTGTACCGGCGATTTCGGACGCAGCGGATCGGTCGTCCGTAAGACGAGTCTCGTCTCGTCGATACTGAAACGGGGGCGCGAGCGAACGACATACGAAGCGACACCGAGATCGGTTACGCCGACCTGACGCGTCACCAACTCTGCGGCAAGAGCGACCTCGGAGCGGTCGGCGATCGGCGAAGCGACGCGAGCAACCACGGCAATTTGATGCTCAAGATGCGGCACGATAACGCCAAGATCGATGGCCGCATCGGCGACCTGCAACGATTCTTCATTACTATGCGCACCGATCAACGTTAACGCATCATCGAGACGTAAGCGAATGCGCGCATCGCTTGCATCCGCAGTACCTTCGTTAACGATACGGATGAGAAAAGTTACTTCATCGCCGGGATGCGCTAAAGGAGCGCCGCCGCGCTCAACGATGTTCTTGACGCGGGTAAATCGCGGCTCAGAGCGGATGGTGAGTGTACGCGAAAATGTGCGTTCACCGCTCTCCCAACTCACTCGCGCAGCAACCGGCAACTTTGCATCGGCGGGAGCCGGAGCGACGACGACGGCATCGAAAGCGAGTTGCAGAGCGTGGCCAGGCGCGATGCTCTCGAATGCATACCCCATCGCATCGAAGAGTTCGTCGGCGAGCGGGAGACCATCGAGCGTCGCCGACCCAGGCGAATAGGCAAGGCCGTTAGGCAACGTAATCTGCGCGATGACGCGACGTGCACTGCTGGTACCGACATTAGCAACGCGCAAAGCCATACGCAGGCGCATACCCGGCACGACTTCATCATCGCCATCGATGAGGAAGGCCGTACCATCACCATCGAAGCTCGGCATCGAGGCGACCGTAATGGCGTTGGAGGTCATCTCGAACTCAGGAATTTCACGAGAACTCAGACGCGCGACAGCGGTAATGGCGGTACCGTTATCGAGTGGGCTCTCAATCGCAGCGATAAAATCGGCGACGACGGTCTGCCCTGGCAGCAAGCGTTCGGCGATAACCGTCGAGGCCGCCGCTTCGAATGGCGCACCACGTTCATCGACAACGGTGCGCCCATCGATCCGCGCGCTGCGCGGCGCATACCGCGTATGCTCGGGTACGGGGAAGATGAGAACGACATCAGTCGCGCTACTCTGACCAAGATTCACAATACGAGCGCGGACTAACAGTTCACGGCCAGGCTCGGCGCCGGACGGAGCTTCAATGGTCAGGAGCGTTTGCGGATTCTGCAGATGCGGTCGACTACGAGCGACGAGACGAATGATATTTGAACCGACGACCGTCGTTTCGTTCGCCGCGATCGCAGCCTGCAGCGCCAATGTCGTACCGTCTTCGATCAATTCGGCGACACGATACAACACGCTGACACGTCGCTCGACACCCGGCGCGATCTCTCCAAGGAGCGCACCGGTCGCGCCGACGAACGCATCGTCGGAGATACCGTCTTGATCGGTAACCGGCACCCCGTCGACTCGAGCACTACCTGCGATATATTGGAGACCATCCGGATGCGCGAAACGCACACGCAAACCCGTCGCCGTCGCGCCACCGGAGTTATAGAAGCCGAATGTTGCCTCTACGGTCGTACCCGGTTCGACGAATCGAGTCGGTGTAACCGTTAACGTGCGCAGACGCTCAGGGAGCTCGCTAGCTCCGGGAATAAAGACTTCACGTAACGTGCGAATTGTCACAGTTCTCGCCCTTCAACGTTTTCGAACAGATGCCCTCGGTCCAGGGCCATGCAAGCCTTGTCACGAACAAGCACCTCACTGTAACGCTTTCGTCACTTCACGATAAAACCGTAGCACTTTTTCGTGATCGGGACGATTTTCTCGGGGAGCCCTCCATATGGCCCTGGCTCATCGCCTCGCAGATGCCGTTCAACGATTGGGAATAGAGAGTTCCTTTGAAGTTCTGGCACGAGCGCGAGCCCTCGAGGCGACAGGCCGCTCCATCGTCCATCTAGAGATAGGCGAACCGAATTTCGACACACCCGAACATATCAAAGCCGCGGCGATCGCTGCGCTGACCGCAAATCAGACCCACTACACGCCGTCGGCGGGCCTACCCGCACTGCGCGACGTCATCGCCGAACATGCGGCACATCGGCGAGGGATGTCGGCATATAGTAGAGAGAACGTCCTGGTCGGCCCAGGCTGTAAGCCTCTCGTCTGGAATATCCTCAGCGCGATTCTGACCCCGGGCGACGAAGTAATCTATGCCTCGCCAGCCTACCCAGCCTATGCATGTGCCTCCGGCTATCTCGGCGCAGTTCCGGTCCCGGTCCCTCTCGTTGAGGCGAACCACTTTCGCATGGATCTCGAGCGACTAGCTGCTGCAATAACTTCACGTACCAAACTGATCATTCTGAACTCACCGCAAAACCCGACCGGCGGAGTACTCACTCTCTCCGACCTCACGACGATTGCCGAATTGGCTCAACGTCATAACCTCCTCGTACTCTCCGATGAAATCTACGGCTACGATCTCTATGAAGGCACCTTCTGTTCGATAGCTTCGTTGCCGGGGATGCGTGAGCGTACCGTCGTGATCGACGGCTTCTCAAAAGCGTATGCGATGACGGGATGGCGACTGGGTTTTGCGCTCTTACCGACGGATATCGCGCAAGCGGCGAATCTCTTCAACAATAACACGTTCTCTTGTGCCACGACCTTTGTGCAGTATGCCGGCATAGCGGCATTGGAAGGGCCGCATGAACCTATCTATGCGATGGCAGAAGAGTTACGTCAGCGGCGCGACATGGTAGTCGCCGGCGTCAACGCCATTCCCGGTATGCATTGTACCGTTTCGCACGGTGCCTTCTATGCATTTCCGAACATTACGGCGATCACCAACGATGACCAACACTTCGCCCACTACCTGCTCGATCACGCCGGAGTCGCCTGCTTAGCCGGCTCAAGCTTCGGCGTCGGTGGCAGCGGCTATCTCCGCATTTCATATGCCTCGTCACGAGAAGAGATAACCGAAGGTTTACAACGCCTCGCACACTTCATACCCGCATATCGACCACAAAACGCATAAGGGCATTTCGCAACGTTGGAAGTGCCCTTAACGACCTAGCGGTCCTCGTGCGTGTCATCACGTCTCATCAAGAGAGTTTACATGCACTAACTATCATCATCACGCATCCTCGACTTGCCCGATTTCTCCGGGATGGGCTCCTGAATCTCCGGCAGCCACGCCGTCGCAACGTCATGGAAGAAACCCGAGACGGAGCGAAAGACCCCATCGGTAAGACGTTTGCCGCCTAACACTACCGGGTCGAGCGGAGAGAAGCGCCGCATCGATTCTTGACAAATAGGGCACTGGGGCATCGCCAGGAGAGTCGCTTCGCCTGCATGCGAGGCACAGAGCCCATGCCAATGAGTGCAGGTATACACTACCGCTCGGCGACACATCGAGGCATCGGCAAGCAAAACGCAGCAACTTCCATCGATAGGTAGCATTGCCATCATTCCCCCCTCGCCAATAGTGTATCACCCCATCGTCAACGAACAATCTCCACAGCAAAACGCTAACAATGCCCACACACGATCTGCGTCGTAAGACCGCAACCACCGAATCACATTCGTCGCGTCCAATTTTCGAGCTGTCTTTTAGTGTTCGACGTTCCCCGAAAAACGCACAAAGCCATGATAACCGCGGGGATCGCGCTCTAAATGCACCTCTCGAACCGAGAAGTCTTGGACAAACAGCACCCGTTTATACCTCATGGTGATATTTTTGAAAGCATCGAGGGATTTGATCGATACGACGACATCGACATGATCGTCAACTTCAGAATAACTTATCAATTGACTAGACGTCGGCATATTGGTCGTCAAGGAGAGAAGACGTCGAATCGTACGACACGGACCGATACACGATGAAGATTGAACTGGCGCCTTAACGATGGTTACGTTTCTTACCGCATCTTGATAATCGGAAGGACTCTCTGATTGTTTTGCGATGTGAGAAAAAGTCCAAACCTGGTATAGACGATATCCTACCGCAAAAATTATCAACGATAGCGCAACGACAGAAAACGCGAAGCACATCGGCACGATAGGTAGACGCTTGCGACCAGCTTGTTGGGGAGGGCTAGACGCGATCACTCCATCGAGATAATTCCAACGCATCAAACAACACCGCTTTGGGGGATCGTCCACAAGGCAGCGCCGAGAGCAAGTCCCCAATCGGCGACAGAGGCCCGCAAGATATCTTCGGGATAGTTCACACTATGAATCGGAATCCGTGCCGTAAACTCGACGCACCAGTCAAGAATTTCATCGAGCCGGTGGAGCAGTCGCGGTATACGGCCACCGTTACCCGTAACAACGACTCGCCGCAAAGGCTGACCGGTAGCGCGATGTATCCGCTGCACGCCATCAGCGATCGTCGCGGCAACCATATCGATCGCCGCATCAGCCGATCGATCAATGTTATGCTGCACTTTACGTCGCTCTGCATCGACAAAATTCAGTTGATAACTCTGCATTAAAGCCTCCGTGAGGTGTCTGCCGCCACAAGAGACCGATGCACCCCAACACGTCTTCTCTTTAACCATGGTTATGCGCGTCGCGGACTCACCGATATCAACGATACTATCTGCTTCGGGAAAAATCCGTGCCAATGCACAACCCGCGTAATCAACCGCACGAACTTTCATACCCGCTGCCGTCAGCACACCGACGGCAGCGTCCAGAACGACTCCACGCACCAAACCAAGCACATAGGCGTCATGCTGGTGTTGATCGGCAAGCAGGTGGTGAACAATTCGCTCAGAGCCGAAAAGACGGTACGCCTCATCTCGCACAAAAGCATCGCGAGCACGGCTCGTCATTCCAGGAAGCATTACACGACGAAGAATGGCATCGGGCTCTTGCAGCGTCAAAATTGCCTCATGGGCAACGACGTTATGTTCATCGAGAAGCTCTCGTAAACGTTGTGACAACTCTTGCTGAGGAATATTTTTTCGCTCAAGCGCAAGAACACGTTGCACAGAGACCGCATCACCATCATAGGTCATAACGGCAATACGGACGCGCTGTGAGCCCAAATCGACACCCAGCGGCAAGGGCGGACGAGTAAACCATGTCTTCATTGCAAACTTCGCGCCAGCTTTTTTACTGCACGTGCATGAAGTCGCGACGCCCTTCTTTGAGGGATACCGAGTCGACGCCCGACTTCATTTTGATGGTATCCATGAACTGTAACGGCAAGAACGAGAAAACGTTCTTGATCATCGAGATCGGCAAGCGCTTGATGAAGTGCAATACGCTCATCGATCGACGTATCGAGCGCCGAAACAAAATCCGCCATCTCAAGCGTGCAGCATATATCCACACGATACGATAAAGTCGTGTGAGACATGTAACTTAACCAACGAGGACGCTTCATCAGCGGCAAAGCATCACGTACATAGTGCAACAATTCACCGGCCATCACAGATCGCGCATAGATTCGGAAAAGCACCCCACGATCGCCTGAGAACCGCAACGCAGCTTGAAACAGCGCAAACAAAGCGACCTGATGAAAATCATCAAACTCATGCTCATAGCGATACTTCTTTGCAAACGAGACGGCCATCGAACGAGCCAGCGATCGATGACCTTCGAAAAGCGACAAAACATGTACGTCAATACGACTCATATACCACTTCGACTATCGACGATACCACGTGCAATTAGCGCGGCCAAAGAGACCGTCCGCGCCTGACCGCCGAACGTCTGTTCAAGATCATCGGGTAGTCGCGACTCTCTCTGGGCATATTGAAGAAAACGTTCAAGCGTCTCACCGCCGAAAACGACCTCAGGCAGGAGCACACGCCGATTCTCACGGCCAGCGATCAGCTCACACCCGATGAGGCCAATAATCGCGCTGGCAAGTATCCGGCGCTCACTCTCCGCACAGCTTTCGGCCAGTGCAAGCAGGTTGATCAAGGCAGCGCGCATATTCGCGGTCGTCACACTGACCAGAACCAAGTGACCGGCATGACTGAGACGAGCCAACTCAAGCAAGCAACTCGGCTCAGGGAGTCCATCGACGGCGATGACATCACATCCACCGTAGCTCATATCACGTATCGCATCCCGCAACGAGCGACGATCAACGACGCGCTCTTGGGTCATCAAGCGAGTCGCCGGTATGGGAAGTGTATGCTCGAGCAGCGGTGTCATCATGCCAAGACGACGATCTTGTTCACGCGCGACTGCGGTAAGACAGGTTGCAATCATCGAACTCTTGCCGCTACCCGATGGCCCGACGATGAGCAGCAAACCGGCACGCCGTGCTAAATATGGCAAGATTATCGAAGGAAGATTACGGTATGATGCTTCGTCGGTAACGGCGGAAAGAACCCGAATCGATAATCGCGGATCGCGTGGATGACCAATCAATCGAAGACGGAAATCACCGTACAGGTGATCGCTCCAACGACGGGTGATGACTCCACGGCGTCTACGTCGACGACGGCCACGATCGGTCACCATCATCGCGATAATCGCCTGAAGCGTAGCAGGTAAGAGAACTTCGTCACTGAGGGTTCGCCATGCACCACCGATACGAAAGAGCGGCGCGGCATTAACACCCAGGACGATATCGGATGCTTCAAGATGACGTGCAGCGGCAAGAATTTCACCGATCTGCAACGACGCAAGCGGAGGCCGCATGCTCTGCATACCTCTTATTATTACGCGGCCATATGAACATGACAATGCACCAATATGACCGAAAAATTTCCCCTTTTGTCTGTCTATGACGTAGTATATTGGGGTATATACTAGGCATGACGGTCCATATATTGATAGCCGAAGATGATCAGGCCATCCGTGAGCTTTTAGCTCACCACCTCGAACGTGAAGGGATGTCGCCGATTCTCGCAACGGATGGGCAACAAGCATTGCGCCACCTCCGTGCAAGTCCACTCATGCTCGCGCTCATCGACGTCGGTCTGCCCGGCGTGGATGGGTTCGAAATTGCGCGTACGATCCGCCGCGAGGGCAACGATATTCCCTTGGTCTTCTTAACAGCCCGCACCGAAGAGATTGACCGGATTGTCGGGCTCGAGATCGGTGCAGATGATTATCTCACCAAGCCATTCTCCTATCGTGAAGTTATCGCACGAATACGAGCGATCCTCAGACGCTGGCAGAAGACGCCGGTTCCCTTCGGTGCGACGCTCCGAGTCGAGCGCCTTGAAATAGACGAATCGGCTCGTGAAGCACGTATCGACGGCAAAGATATTGGATTAAAGCCTCGTGAGTTTTCACTCCTCGCGATGCTGGTCCGCAATGCTGGGGTCGCGCTTTCACGCGATACGCTCATTGAACGGGTATGGAGCTACGATTTCGAAGGCGATCCCCGAACGGTTGACGTCCATATCCGCCGCTTACGGCGACAACTCCAAGAGGTACACGGGCTTCCTGATTGGATCCGAACGGTCCATAATTTCGGGTATAAATTTGTCCTACCCGTTGCATCATGACGCATTGCCTCACGGTCGGCGAGGTTCGACGCCGCATCGCAAACGGATCTTTGACGTTCGACGGGCAGCAACATCTGCTCGTGATCCGCTTGCGGCATGCCGATCGTGTTGCATGGTTGCATGGTCGGCGGATAGCGCAGATCTTTGAAAAGCGCTGTACGAGCATCCTCCGTCATGCCTGTTCTTCACTACTTCGACGAAGCGATCTCGTGATACACGACCGAGGCTCTCGTGATTTGGCGATCCTCTTGATGCCTCGCACAGCATCGACGCCGCACATCAACCCAGAGCATGCACGCCGTATTCTCCAGCGTATTCTCTCCGCATGCACCCATCGATTGGGGATTCTCGTCGATGGCGGATGGGCGACACTGTACGAACATACCTCTATGACACGCTTCGATCTGCTTATTGAAGAAGCGTTACAACGCGGTATACAAGAGCAGATGCGATACGCTTTTCTTGGGATACTCGGTCACGAACTCCGCACCCCTCTTACTTCGATCCAAGGCTACACGGAAACGTTACTCAATGAGTCACTAAGCCAAGAGCAGCAACGCTCCTTTCTCAAAACCATGCGCCGTGAAGCGTTACGGATGAATGAAGTCATCGGCCGTTTTTTTGACCTTGCCATGCTCGATCTCGACTCACCGGCACAGAGGAATGAAGCAAATCGTTGCTGGAGTACCGAGGTTATAGAAGAAGCCTTCGAACAGTATCGATCGAGTCACGTATCCAGTACCCTACGCATTCATTTCGAAAATGCATTCGAAGCCTTCGTTTCTATCAAAAAAAGTGACATACTGCATATTATCCTCAACATTCTTGACAATGCACATAAACACGCTGGCGAGCGCAGCAACCTGCTCGTCTGTACAAGTTCGATAAACGACGGTCTTCTATGCATCTCCTTTGAAGATGACGGCCCCGGCGTAGAGCAGAATGATCGTGAGCGAATTTTTCTTTTAGGCGAGCGCGGCGAGACGCATGCGGCAGGAACCGGTATCGGCTTGACGTTGGCTCGTCGGCTCGCACACCGTGCTGGAGGTAGTCTTGAATGCACGGCATCAACGCTTGGCGGATGCGGCATGCGACTTACGCTGATTGCGCCTCCAATTCACGCTGCCACATCATCGGTCGATCGGCATCGATAAAAAAGGCAACGCCGTTACGACCATGACGTTTACTATGGTACATTGCCGCATCGGCAGCTTTGACTAAACGGATAGCATCGGGGGCATCCTCTGGGATTGAGGCGACGCCGATGCTCATGGTGAGACGATGCAGTGGAATCTCTCCAATAACATGAGAGAAGTCATCGGATGCCATAGCGCATCGAATACGTTCAGCGAGACGTAGCGCAGCATGCTTCGTCGCCGGCAGAGCGATACAAAACTCGTCGCCACCGTTACGGCCAACGAGTGCATCGTCACCGCCATAATGGCGTAACAACCCAGCGATCTCGGCCAACACCGCATCGCCGACAGCGTGACCATAGGTATCGTTGCATGCTTTAAAGTGATCGGTATCAATGAAGAGCAGCGCATACGGTTGAGCACGACGCTGAGCGGCGACGACTGCATCGGTAAGACGCCGACGAAACGCCCCCGCCGTCAACAGTCCCGTCAGAGCATCGAGCGTCGCCGTCGCCTGGTCGACACGACGGTCCACCGCTAAAGCGTATGCAGAAGCAGCGACTTCGACCAAACGAACGAGGGCGTCACTTTCATCGAAACGCACGCGATCGCGGCAGACAAAAGCGATCGCGGCACGACTATGCCCTGCCTCAACGAAGGGCAAGGCGAGTCCGGCACTCTCGCCGATCAAAGGCTCGATACCGGCGTCGACGACGACACGGTGAGAGAGGCGACATGCAGTGGCAAGGATATTCTTCCCACCAAGATCGAGACGAGCACCTCGCAACGGCTCTGCCTGCTCACCCTGCAGATACCGTATGCTCAGTGCATCGCCGTCAAGCTCGGCGAAGAGCGTCGTCTCAATCGCCGGCAACAGACTCCGCGCGGTGCGATCGAGCACCTCCAGCATGCCTTGAGGCGAGCGACGAGCAGCCGTCATGATTTGCCGCACACCTTCTGTGAACAACATGCGCTCACGCAGAAGATCGCGACGCTCAAGCTGCAAAACGCGCAGCATCGCCTGCACTTCACTCCAAGCGAGTGCAAGCGCCGTCACGGCGAGAAGGACAGGGAGTCCGGCAAGAAGACGGCCTATCACTCCGCTTAGCTACGCGATCGACCGATCAATCACCGGGAGTCGACCCTCCCTTCTTCCTAGCCCAGATGGGGAAATCACGCTTCAAGAGAGTGGACAAAAGTCCCGGCAGCACCGCCGCAAGGCCGGAAATCACCGCCTTTGCTTCGAAAAGGGTCTTGCATGAGTGATCATGCGACGTTCTCACTTGCCGATTCGATCGTCTACGACGACGGCGTCTTTCGACCATATCATGACGTCCGACTCGGCCTTTTGACGCATGCACTCCACTATGGGACGGGCTGTTTCGAAGGAATTCGCGGCTACTGGCTGCCCGAATACGACGAACTGGCCCTGTTGCACCTGAGAGAGCACTACCAGCGTCTTGCGGCCTCGGCTCGTATGCTCTTCATGAAGCTCCCGCACACGGTCGACGAGTTAGTCGAGATCACCAAAGAACTTTGCCGGCGCAACAAGTTTCGTCACGGGATCTATCTACGACCCTTCCTCTTTAAGAGTCTTGAAGCGATCGGTGTACGTCTTCACGATATTCCTGAGCGCTTCGCGCTTGTGGCAGTCCCATTCGCACGCTACATCGATGCCGAGGGCGGTCTCCGGGTCGGAACGAGTGGCTGGCGCCGAGTCGAGGATACGATGATGCCGGCACGGGCGAAAATCACCGGGGTCTACGTCAATTCGGCGCTCGCAAAGAGTGAGGCGATCCTCGCCGGTTTCGACGAAGCGATCATGCTCTCACACGATGGTCACGTCGCCGAAGGCTCCGCCGAGAATCTTTTCGTGGTGAAGAATGGACGTGTCATCACTCCCGATCCCTCACAGAACATTCTTGAAGGCATCACCCGGCAGAGCATTATGACGCTGCTCACCAACGAACTGGGCATCGAAGTCGTCGAGCGCGCCGTCGATCGCACCGAACTCTTCCACGCAGACGAACTGTTCTTTACGGGAACGGCGATCGGTATCGAGCCCATCGCCGAGGTCGATCATCGCCGTATCGGCAACGGAACGACGCCGATTACGACACGACTCATCTCGCTCTACCATGACGCAGTTCACGGCAAGTTGCCGACATACCAATCGTGGCTAACACCCGTCTATCGAGAGAACCTCAAAACGCCGTCCTCAATCGAACCCTAGCAACAACATCGAGACGGAGATCGCCGCATAGCGAAAGAGAGAAGAGACCCATGGGCAAATCCACCGATATCATCCTCTACCAAGCAGAGTGGTGTCCTTACTGCGCCCGGATACGCTCAAAGCTCGACGACCTTTTGCTGGACTACCGCATCGTCAGCGTCCCACGCGACAAGAACCAGCGAACGATGGTTGAAGCCATCTCGGGGCAGCGATCGATACCGGTGCTTGTCGACGGCGACGTTGTGCTCGATGATGAAGCGAGCACCCTCGCATACCTCGACGAACGCTACGGCCGTGAACAGTGACCACGAGAGCCCATCTTCAGCACAATAAGAGCACCTTCTTCAGGGCATCTCTCAACTTCGGCGGTGGGTATTGATCAGGATGTGTGTACACCTGAGGATGGCCCTGACAATACACCCTGAGCCCAACAGAACGTTTCTTGCCCTGTTGAATGCGACCAAGCCACCCTTCCGAAAATCTACAGAAACCCTTATACGATAGTCGCCGGGTTAATATAGTAGGTAGTACTGGGGTAATACGTGGTGGGGTAAGCAAGGTTCGATTGGTTCTGTGTACTGAGCACGCTACTATCAGGAGTCATGTGCACACGCTGGAGAGAAGACTTATGGACACTCCCAAGCGACCGCACACGTTGCGCTGAAACAGGCCCTCCGACTGGAGTACCTCCTGGCTGAGTCGCGCCAATACCCTGCAACATACTTTCATACTATTCAAAAACAATCATAATACCTATATGAAAAGTGGCCAATTTGTCATGCATTTTGTCGAACAAAGCTTGGTAGTTTCTTGAATAAAGCATTCTCATGGATCTTTTTTTCATGCAATACTCCATATGTTACATGAAAAGAAAACATCGTACGACAAGAGATATAACAGGAAATTCCGTTCCACTTTTATCGCGAATACAGTAAAGTTTCTTTCTCACGCAGCGTCTGACCGAAAAAATCTAGCGTTGCATCGAGTGAGGCTCCTGGAGTGAGAACCGCCGAAGGTAGCCCCAGCTCCGCAGCGACGGCGGCGGTCGACGTACCGAGTGCGCAGATCCCTCGCCTCGCCGCCAATACGCCAACCTCCGGACAGTGGGCAACAAAGCTGCGAACGGCGCTGCCACTAGCAAAGAACCATAGATGAGCCTCTTCGGCCCGTTGCGCCAAGTCGGGTGCAGCGACGGCGAGTGTCTGGTAAGCCGCAATATGCTCGATACAATGCCCCGCAGCGGTAAGCATCGAGATGAGTTCGGGTCGAGCCTCTTGCGCGCCCCAGAACAACAGTCTCCCAGGACGATCGCCCAGGCGTTCACCCAACGCCGTCGCTAAACCGGTCGCCGAGGGGATCGATGCCACGAGATCAGGCACGATCCCATAACGAGCAAAGGCATCGACCGTACCGGCCCCCAGCGCCGCGATAGCGAATCGGCCGAGTGCACGTGCATCGACGGCGCGCTCATGCAAGGCGGCAAAGAGACGATGAACGCCCTGGCGACTTGTACAGCAAAGCCATTCAGCATCGCTACGACCCTGAAGAATCGTTTCAAGACAGCGCAACGCCGGCTCGGGATCCGTCGGCGGTGCGAATGCGATCGTCGGTGAGAGAATCGGCTCGGCGCCGATCTCCCAGAGCCGTTGGGCGAGGTGAGCGGCCTCCTCACGTGGGCGCGTGATGAGGATACGTTTACCGAACAGGACATGCCGATCGAACCAAGCGATCTCCGACCGCAGATGCACCACATCACCGACCACCACGATTGCCGGGGCGAGTAGTTGCTCACGCTTGACCGCCTCAACGACACTCTCCAGCGTTGCAGTCAGACTCCGTTGCTGCGGGGTCGTACCTTGCTGAATCACGGCGACAGGGGTCGTCGCAGCACGGCCATGCGCGAGTAACTCATCGACGATCTGCTCGAGATTGCCCATCGCCATCAGCAGAACGGCGGTGCCGGTACCATCGGCGAGTCGCCCCCAATCGAAGGTACTCGCCCCCTTTGTCGGATCTTCGTGACCGGTTGCGATCGTCAAGCTTGTACTGACCGCACGATGCGTCACCGGGATACCGGCATACGCGGCTGCTGCAAGCGCCGAGCTAATGCCGGGTACAACGGTAAAGAAAATACCGGCCGCAGCCAGCTCTTGCGCCTCTTCGCTGCCACGTCCGAAGACGAACGGATCGCCACCCTTCAAACGAACGACGCGTTTACCCGCCTGGGCCCGTTCGATCAAGAGTGCGGTAATCTCCGCCTGCGGCAATGTATGGGAGCGAGCCCGTTTGCCAACGTAGATGCGCTCACAATGTTCATTCGCTCGTGCCAGAATCGGTACGGAGACGAGCGCGTCGTAGACAAGAACCTCGGCTTCGGCGATATACCGAGCAGCCTTGACGGTCAACAAACCAGGGTCGCCGGGGCCAGCACCTACCAACGCCACCGAGCCACTCATCGCGAGACCACCGCTTCACGAACGCGTTCGACCATCCCTGACTCTGCGGTCGGGGGATCGATGAGATGCAGTACCTGCAAGAGGTTGGCCAACTCGAAGGCCAGAGCGGGGTCACGCTCGCCAAGCTCTCGGAGGCGGGAGAAGATCCCATGCGTCATCTCGGAGAGCAGTCGCGATGCCATGCCGACCACCAAGCGACGATCGCGACTATTCAGGTGCGAGCAGCGCCGTAAGAGTCGCTGTACCTCTCGCCGTTGCAATCGATCGGCGTGTGAAGCAACGCGCGTCAAGAGCGGCAGCACTGGCCGCATACGATACCAATGCAAAAATCGCTCAGTCTCAGTCGCTACGACCCGTTCGACTAACGGGATAGCGAGGCGCCGACGCGCGAGCGTATCTTCTACGACATCATGCAACGTGTCGATATCGATGACGTGTACCCCTGGGAGCACCGCGACTGCGGGGTCGACATCTCGCGGCACGGCAATATCGGCGATCACCAGCGGATGATCGGGGCGACGCGTCATGAGCGCGGCGACAGTTGCGAAGGAGAGCAAGAAGGTTGACGCACCGGCCGCCGTCAAGACAACGTCGGCATCGACTAAAGCCTCTTCGAGATCAGTGAGCGCGACGAAACGCCCGGTACCAATCGCAGCGATCAACTCCGCGGCACGCCCCTCCGACCGATTCACAACGGCAATCTCACCGACGTCGAGCGAGCGGAGGCGGCGGGCGATTAAGAGCGCCATTTTACCGGCCCCGACGATCACGACACGTCGCTGTTTGAGCGAGCCGAGACGGCGAGCGACCAGATCGACGGCCGCGGTTGCCGCGCTCAGCGACGCCTGACCGATGCCGGTCTGAGCCCGTGCCCGCTTACCTATACGGAGCGCACTACGCATCAACGTATGCAACGTCGGTCCGAGAGAGTCGGCTTGCTGTGCAGCGAGGTACGCCGTTTTAACCTGCCCCAGGATCTCAGCCTCACCGACAAGCATCGAATCGATACCGGTAGCGACACGAAAAAGCTGCCGCACAGCTTCGGGACCGAGCAAGGTATAAAGATACGAATCGAGATGCTCGATATCGCTGTGGCAGACCCGCTGGAGAAAGAGCTTCAGCTGAGCGACACCCGCTTCATACTCAACGAGCTCAGCATAAATCTCCATTCGATTGCAGGTCGAGATCATGCACGCTTCACGAACGGCATCATAGCCTTTCAGCGCGCGCAACGCCTCTGAGAGGTGCGATACAGGAACCGCATGTCGCTCACGAACGTCGAGCGGCGCGGTGTGATGAGAGAGACCGAGACAGACGAGTGGCACCTCGCTCTGAGAGTTCGCTCCCGCCGGAGGAACTCCCCGCATCTACCGCACGCGGGTACGCAGATCTTCCAAACAGAACAAGCAAGCACGGAACCTATGCAGAACATCGACGAACCGACCGAGGCCGAAGACGGACTGCCGCTACCCGAACGCCGCCTAGCGACCTGCGTGGTGATCATCGGGACCTTTATGGCAGTCCTCGATGCCACCATCACCAATAGCGCGTTGCCGACGTTTGTCAACATTTTTCATGTTGCGCCTGCCGTCTCGGTCTGGACGGTCAACGCCTTCCAACTCTCGGTCATCGCAGCACTACTGCCCTGCGCCGCCTTGGGTGATCGCATCATGTACCGCCGCGTCTATCTCTGGGGACTGATACTCTTCACCCTGGGCTCTCTCGCCTGTGCAGCTTCACGGAGTATCGAGGCGCTGATCGCTGCACGCATGCTGCAAGGTCTTGGTGCAGGCGGCGTTCTCAGCGTTGGGCCCGCCCTCTATCGAGTCATTTTTCCAAGACGCCTATTAGGTCAAGGTCTCGGGATCAGCGCAATGGTCGTGGCGACAAGTTCGGCATCGGGTCCAGCACTCTGCGGTCTACTGCTCAGCATAGCACCGTGGTACAGCATCTTCGCCATCAACATTCCCATCGGCATCTTGAACTCGATTTTGGCATGGCGCATTCTGCCACGATCGCAACAACGGGCAACGCGACTCGATACTCCCAGCATCATCACCAGTGCGTTAGGGCTCTCGTTAACGGTCCTCTCGGTAGATGCAGCATCGCGTTCGGCGCATCCATCGTTTGCCATACTCGGCATCGGACTCGGCATAGCCCTGTTCTCATTTTTTCTCTACCGCCAACGGCAGATTCCCAATCCGCTTATTGCGCCTCGATTGCTCACGTCGCAGCGTTTCACACGCGCCGCTCTCACCTCGTTTATCGCCTTTCTCGCTCAAGGGCTCGCACTCGTGCCGCTGCCCTTTCTCATGCACGGAGTACTCACGGTACCGTCGATCGCTATCGGTCTCTTGATCTCACTCTGGCCGTTGGCCATTTTCTTAACGGCACCGCTTGCCGGTTGGCTCGCCGATCGTACATCGCCGCCCCGCATCTCGACGATTGGTTTGGTTGTATTCGCCGGGGGACTCGCCTTGCAAGCAACAATCCCGACAAGTGCGGCGACGCCGTTTGACATGGGCGCAGCGAACCTTCTTGCAGGGATCGGCTTCGGACTCTTTCAATCGCCCAATAACCGCGAATTACTCGGTAGCGCTCCACCAGATCTTATCGGCAGCGCATCCGGCGTTCTCGCAACCGTACGGGTTGTGGCGCAGACCCTCGGTGCCGCAACTGCCGCACTCCTCCTCGCTCAACCTCACATGATCGCGAGTGAACATCTCGCCTTTCTCGGCGCAGCGACACTCGCAGCAGTAGCCGCATGTGCCAGTGCAACGCGCCTCATTCGGAACATAGCGAAGTAACGTCTTCTTATAAAAACGTCCTCTTATAAAGCGGAGGTCACGATAAGGCGAACGCTTTGCTCAATCGTATCGCCTTGCCCCCCTATAGCCCAGAGACGATACGTTGTTGAGTTTTGTGGCATCACATGCCGACAGATTAGTCGATTCGGCGTCAACGCACCGAACGGGGTCACCGAAAGCGCAACCGCACCGACGGTCCGTACACAGAGCGTTGCACCAGAGCCTTGTGGGATCGTTGTAGGCGCGACACGGAACTCAAGCAAGCGCATCACCGGCGAGAGAGCAAGTCGGCGATGAAGAGGCAACGGACGATGCGCGAGATGTGCATGATGTACGGCGGTAATCGTCTTTACAGGACGGATGGCTTGGCGTCTGACAGGAGTCGGATGCTCCGGAATAACCACCGGCGTAGGCAACGTCGGCCGAAGAGCGATAGCCGTGTCGACAATCACGACATGAGGCATGGAAATGTGCGGCCGAGGAGATGATACCGCCGGTCGATGTTTGACACGCGGCGCGACGATCCGGTGCACGAGTATCGGATGCACAGCAACATGCCAAGGTCGCATAACTGCTACCGGGAGATGACGCGTTGCGACGTGGTGTCGCCGTTGGTTATACGCGAGAAAGAGGGCGAGGCAGAGCAGCGTCGCCAAAAACACGATACGCACGATACGCCTGCGTCGCCGACGCGAAGACCTAGGCACAGAGGCGATAACCCCACGTTGCACCGGGATACGACGAACCGGAGCACTCGATCGGCGGTATTCCGTCTTTTTCACAACGCGGCGACGCTTGCGCGTCGCCCATCATGACTCCTTGTCACACCAAGCCGGTACGAATGGCATGAACAGCGACTTGTGTACGAGCGGCGACGTGCAACTTGGCGAAAATTCGACTCGTATGATTTTTAACTGTTTTTTCCGTTAAAAACAGACGACTGCCGATCTCCTTATTCGAGAGACCGGCGGCGATGAGGCGGACAATCTCCAGCTCGCGCGGAGAGAGCTCTTCAGAGGACATACCCAGAGCATGAGCGCTGCGACGACGCAGCATACCGCCGGCAACTCGTGGATCGACATACGACTCGCCATTGGCGACCGCCAGCAATGCGCGCACTAACTCAGACGGCGCAACATCTTTAACGACAAAACCATCGGCCCCAGCGACGAGAACACGTTGCATCACTTCAGACTTTAAATGATGCGAGATAACACAGACGCGCGTCTTGACGGATGCATTACGCGCAACGGTTATCGCCGCCTCAAGCTCAATAATCGGATCTTCTACATCGAGCAATAGTACATCGGGCAACAACGCTTCAAGCGTTGCCGGCGTCAGCTCAGAGACATCGCCCAAGACATCGAAACCGCGTTCAAGCGAGAGCAAATGTGAAAGAGATTTACCAAGAAGCGATTGACTGTGTACCACGAGAACACGAACCGCCGATGACGTTGCCATACCGACACTTCCCAACTGCGTAGAGCGAAGAAGGACTTCGGCCCTAAGCCTATCAGGCCGGGAGAGAGAGGGTCAACGTGGCTTTTCCGACTCTTTACGAAGTGAGGCCGACAGCCATAACGCTGCGAACGTCGCGCATCGTCGTCGCTGCGGTCGCCTGTGCGCGCTCCGTACCCTCATCAATAATCCGATCAAGCGTCGTCGGATCCATTGCAAGCTGCGAGCGTCTTTCACGAATAGGAGCGAGATGTGCGTTGATCGATGCCGCCAGCTCCTGCTTGCAAGCGACGCATCCCAATTCTCCCGCACGACAAGCCGGTTCGATCGCGGAGAGACGCACACCGTTGACTAAGCGATGCAACGTAAAGACAGGACAGATCTCCGGACGACCGGGATCGTGACGACGCACCTTCTGCGGATCGGTCAACATCGTCAAAACACGTTGCTGAGTAACCGTAGGCTCGTCGGCGATACTGAGTGCATTTTGGTATGATTTCGACATTTTTCGCCCGTCGATTCCGGGAACTTCGGGCACGTCGGAGAGAATCGGTTGGGGCTCAATCAAAATGGGCTCGCGACGATCGCCGCCATAGAGATGTTGAAAGCGACGAATAATTTCGCGTCCTAACTCCAAATGAGCGAGTTGATCGCGACCGACCGGAACATATGCCGCACGAAAAATAGCGATATCAGAGAGCTGCAACAGAGGATAACCAAGAAAACCGTAGGTGGCGATCTCAGGGCCGAGAGCCGCGACTTGATCTTTAAACGTCGGCACACGCTGCAACCATGCCAGCGGCGTAATCATCCCCAGCAAGACGGCGAGCTCGGAGATTTCACGTATACCAGATTGCAGAAAGATCGTCGCTCGCTGAGGATCGATACCGACAGCGAGCCAATCGAGCACCATATCACGTCGCAGCGCAGCGATGCGGTGCGGTTCAGAGAAACCGGTCGTCAATGCGTGGAGATCGGCGATCTCAAAAAAAGCATCGTGTCGCTGCTGCAGTCTCAGCCACTCTGCCAAAGTGCCAAAAAGATGACCGAGATGCAACCGTCCGGTTGGTCGCATCCCCGACATAACGCGCTCGCTCGCCCGTTCTTGCCGACCCAAAAGTCCTATGTTACCATCCTCGGACGCAGAGGACGACCGCTCGTTATGGGCCGTGACATCACTCACGCTACGCTTGTCCACAAGGAGAACTACCGTTGTACGTCGACCAGACCTTGACCTGCGCTGCATGCGGCGAGATGTTTCTTTTTAGCGCCGGTGAACAAGAGTTTTTCGCGGCGAAGCACTTCCAACATAAACCGAGTCGCTGCCACGACTGTCGCTTCTTACGACGCCTTCAACAGTCAGGGCTCCACGATCCCGATGCACCTCTCGGTCAAAAAATGTCGTTCGTCACTCGCCCCAAACACTCGGTTCGCTGCGCCAAGTGCGGTAAAAACGCCGAAGTGCCGTTTTTACCGCGCGGTGATCGTCCCGTCTACTGTCGTGAGTGCTTCGAGCAAGAACGCAGCGCGCTCAAATAAGCAGACGCGCACGATGCGTTATGGGCACCGCTGCAAGTGCTTTACTGACCGGGCAACTTTGTGCAACTTCATCAGCGATACGGGTCAATTCGTGCTCATCGATCCCATCGACTTGCGCATCGATCTGCAACACGATACCCGTAATCGTAAAACCCGTCTCGTCTTTTTCGATACGAACCTCAGACGAACTCTCGATACGCTTCGGTTTGTGACCGGCATGACCGAGCGCGGCACTCAACGCCATTGCGAAACACCCGGCATGCGCCGCTGCGATTAATTCTTCAGGATTAGTCGCGGGATCGTTCCCAAAGCGCGACTGGAATGAATAGGGTCCAGAGAAGGCACCGCTACCGAGTTCAAGCTTCCCTTGCCCCTGGGTGAGGTCACCGTGCCATTCGGCACGCGAACGACGGGTAAACGCCATAGTTAACTCCTCGCATCAAAACGGATAGCTATCAGGACCATCGGGAGGTACGCTCTACCCATCAGGAGCTCCCCCACACACAGAGAAGCCGCAATCTGCCCTTAAGAATGCCTACAAACACCTGCCATCAAAAGATTTCACGCCGCTCAGATAACAGGCCTAGGGAACAACGCGATTCCGCCCGCAGAGGCGCGCTACCGGAATTAACAACTGAACGATATCGCGACCGCTCTGAATAGCGGTCCGCAAGGGGTACCCGTGCGCCAACGCTGCCGCGATCGTAAAGGCGAGAAGACAGCCGGTACCACGCATACTACCCGACAGACGAGCGGCCTCAAAGTGCCGGACATCGTACCCATCACAGAAGACATCGACGACGGGATCGGATCCGTGCCCCCCCTTCAACAAGACCGCACGAGCGCCACGTCTGGTGAGAGCGAGCGCCGCGACCGCCATTTCAGGCAGCGTGGCAATAGACATGCCGAGCAACTCCATCGCTTCAGGGAGATTTGGCGTTACCAACGTAGCGAGTGGGAAGAGTCGCTCCACATAGGCTTCGAGAACGGCATCGTCGAGGAAACGACCACCTGAAGTGCTCGCGATGACGGGATCCAACACAACGGGCACATCGAGACGACGGAGGAAGCGAGCGACTTCGGTTATCGCATCGTCGCTTGCGATCGCACCGATACGGACCGCAGCGATCGGAAGCTCAACCAAAGCCGCCAGCTGTTCACGAATAAGCGCGGCATCGATCGGCAATATACGAAAGAGAGCACCTCCATCTTGTGCACTCACGCCGACAACAACCATGACCGGGCGGACATCGAGTCGATCGGCGACGAAGAGATCGAGCGAAACCCCGGCAGCGACATACGGATCGGTGACTCCTATCGAGAGCACAAGAGGTCGATCACGAACAGAGCGACGAGAAAGCGGGGTCACTGGACGGGACGAGAGACGGCGAGATCCCAAGCACGACAGAATGCGGCTGCCTCGGCAAAAGGATCGGCAGCATGAGCGATCGCTCCGATTACCGCGACCATCGCAGCACCGGCCGCAGCGACCGCGGGGATATCATCGCGTTGCAATCCACCGATTGCGGCAACCGGCAATGCAGTACGTCCACAGAGATCGGCGAGCCCACTCACCCCCAGTGGAGCCCGGTCAATCCGTTTCGTAGTCGTCGCGTGGACTGGGCCAATGCCGAGATAGTCGACTCCACAGAGACTCTCGAGGTGCTCCGGGCGATGAATCGAGCAACCGATCATCTTGCCCGACAAACGACGGCGTAAAACGGCGATGGATACACTTTGCAGGTCTTCTTGACCGAGATGGACACCGTCGGCACGGCGCGCGGCGTCGTAATCGTCGTTCACGATAAGTAACGCGCGATAGGTTCGCGCAAGAGCGGCGAGACGCTCCAAGACCAAACCATCGACGCCACGCTTCGCGCGATACTGTAACAGACGAACGCCTGCCCGTACGACTGCTTCAGCGAGAGCGGGCAGATCGGGGGTTATCTCGGCATCGAGTATGACATACACCCCGGCAAGCCGACTCATCTCGCAAGCAGAACGTCGTGAGTAACCTGTGTCAAGAGCTCGACTAGACGCTCCAATTCTTCGAAAGTCGCAAAAAGAATCTCGATACGGCCATGCTGTTCACCATGAATACGCACAGCGGCACCAAGCGATTGCCGGAGACGATCGAGCACAACCTCACGATCGGCATCGAAGGTGGGATGCGCAACGGTATCTTCGGCATGTTGACGCATATCGGCAGCGAGACGTTCACGTCGCGCGAGACGCTCTACCTCACGCACCGATAGCCCTTGTTGCACGACACGATCGGCGAACGTTGCACGAAGTTCGGGCGGCAGCGCGAGCAACGCGCGAGCGTGGCCCGCCGTAAGCTCACCTTTTTGCAGTCGCGCCTTTACACTATCCGGCAAATCAAGCAGACGTAATGCATTTGCGATAGCCGGTCTACTCCGCCCAAGACGAGTCGCCAAGTGTTCTTGTGTAAAGCGATACTCTTTCAACAGATGAGCGAAACCCATCGCTTCTTCGATCGGATCGAGATTCTCACGCTGGAGATTTTCGACAATAGCGACCTCAAGACTCTCACGATCGTCGACGTCCCGAACCAAGGCAGGTATCGTCGTCAAGCCAGCCGCTTTAGCGGCTCGGAGACGACGCTCACCAGCGATCAATTCATACCGTTCACCATTCGAACGGACCAGAATGGGAACGAGAACGCCAAGCTCACGAATCGACTGCTCGAGCTCAACAAGTGCTTCATGGTCGAAGGTACGGCGAGGCTGCTGGGGATTTGGATCGACCAACTCAATGGCCAAACGGCGCAATCCATCCGATGCCGGGGTCGGCTCGCCGAGTAAGGCACCGAGACCACGTCCCAGTCCGTGTCGTCTCTGCATCACGAGACTGCTCCTTCCGAAGGCGCCGAAGAGAGACCTGCGCGCCATTCTCGAGCAAAATCAAGATAGGCGAGCGCGCCACGACTACGTGGGTCGAAGAGCAATGCCGGCTTACCGAACGAAGGAGCTTCAGAGAGACGAATATTCCGAGGGATTTTCGTTGCGAATACTGCGCCGGGGAATCCATGCTCCAGCTCTTGCAGCACATCGAGGGCAAGGCGCGTACGACCATCAAACATCGTCACAAGAATACCGCTTACATGGAGCATTGGGTTCAACTGCGTACGCACACGCTCGATAATGTTCGTCAATTGTGCCAACCCTTCAAGCGAATAGAATTCAGCCTGTACCGGCACGAGGACGCAGTCGGCCGCAACGAGCGCATTTACCGTCAAGAGGTTGAGCGCTGGCGGGCAATCGATCACGACGACATCATACCAAGGCAACACATCTTGCAATGCGTCGCGCAGATGATACTCACGACGTGGCCGATCGAGGAGCTCCAGTTCGAGACCCGCTAACTGCATCGTCGCGGGGACAAGATCGAGTCCGGCGATGGCACTCCGAATAATCGCAGCGGTCATCGATGATTCACCAAGCAATATCGTGGCGTAACACGTAACGAGCTGGGTTTTGTCGATGCCGAATCCACTCGTTGCATTGCCCTGTGGATCGCTATCGATCAACAAGACACGCGAACCGAGGTGTGCGAGCGAGGCGGCAAAGTTTACCGCCGTTGTCGTTTTGCCGACGCCGCCTTTTTGATTCGCGATCGCGATACAGACTGGATGCATCGTTCCATAATCCTAGCACTCGTTCCACGTGAAACGCGGACTCATCGGAAGTTGGCATTCCGCGAAGACGATCGACGCCCTCTGTACACCGACCGGTTGGGCGAGGGTCATTTCTCATAAAGAACTGTAGCGAAAAGCAGCAAAAAATCCGATAGATCTCTCGTGACCTCCGAGACACCGACACAACATACTTTCAGGAAAGCGCCTCCCAACGAGACAGCGCAACAGCATCTGCTTGACACATATTGGCAGGAGCATCTTGAGCGCCCTCACGATCCACGACCGCTCATCGCAGGACTCAATCTCCTCCAACAGGCGCACCGCATGGACCTTGCACGACCATGGCTCGAGCGGGCCCACGACCTGACTCCGCACAACATCTGGATCACGCGCATGTACGCATGGGTCGAGATGTTGGCAGGCGACTACGACGCAGCCTTGCATTATTGGTCGCTCAGCGGCTGGGGCAGTGGATACGATCCCCTCGATCTGTGGCCGGCACGCATGCTCACCGGGCGGCGCGATTATCTACGAGCAAAAGCGATTCTCGAGCGCTTTTTTATCCGCATTCGTGATCCGGCACCACTCGAACCAGAGTGGCGCAATCGTCAAGAATATACCCTTTTAGGAGATTACTATTACGGCGATCTCCTCTTGCGCATGGGACTCGAAGCGGGATTCAGGCCGTACACGCGACGGATCGGCAGAGACGGCGGGCACTTCGCCCTACCCGGCATTCCCCGGTGGGATGGCATAACTCCCCTGCCGCCGCAGCATCTCTTCATTGAGCACCAACTCGGCTACGGCGACCAGCTACTCTTTTGCTCGCTCCTACCGGAACTTGTCGAAGCGGGCTACCGCTTTAGCCTCTCCGTCGATGACGCCCTCATTGCACTCCTACACGCCTCCCTCCCAACAAGGCAATGCCGCATTCTTCCGGCACAGCGCCCCCTAGGAAAAGACGTCCCCCTACCACCCTCACTCCAAGCGGCGTTCACGGCGGAGCTGCCGACGACGGCACTCACTATTCTGCAACTACCGCTCCTCCTCTCACCGCAGCGCCTACGACAACGCCCGTTCTTTCCGACCTATCTACGCACACCACACCGCGCAAAACACAACACGACCGCAAGTCTCGAACAACTGAACACAAACGCCTCAGGACGCTTGATCGTCGGGATCGCATGGGATAGTGCACAACGCTACCTACCGGACGTTCTCGGCGACGAGACCTGCTGCTACGTCGCACGACGCTCTCTTCCAATCCCGGAGTTAATACACATCATCGAACACCCGGCCATCGCAGAGCGAGTGCATTTTGTCGCTCTACACGAACAGCAGACTCTGCGAGCATGGCCCGTACCACAACCCGGGAATCTCTCGGTGGTATCCATCGAACGAAACGCGTTCGAACAGACGGCAGCGATTATCGACGCCTGCGATCTCGTCGTCAGCATCGATATGAGCGTCGCGAATCTTGCGTCACTGCTTGGTCAGAGAACCTGGGTCATGCTCATGCACGAAGGAGAGTGGCGCTGGGAAAGAGGCGAGCATCAGCGACCCTGGCTGGCCGCAGATCGCACCTTTCGCCAAGAGCGCCCCGGCGATTGGGGCAGCGTCGTACGGCAACTCGTCTACGCCTTACTTCAGGAAACGACGTCGTAAAAATTCCTGCAATAGCGCCTCAATTATACGAAGCCGGTGGCACAAGATGGTGCTAAATGGCAGGGAGTGGCATACATATCCACAATACCTGTGGAGACGGTGGATGACACCGGCTGACGATCGTGCACAGTGGGGAGAGAGCTCTGTCGGAGGAATTGCCGCGCTTCACCGGGTCCGTCGAACACGGCCTCGATGAGAAGGGTCGACTCGTTGTCCCAGCGCGCTTCCGGGAGCGCTTAGGCGGCGCATTCGTTTTGACAATCGGCCAGCCGGAGCCGTGCTTAGCACTCTATCCGACCGCAACGTGGGGCCTGATCTGCGAGCGCATCGAGGCGGCTCCAGTAAAAGATCTACGCTACCGCCGATTCGTTCGTTACTTGTTCGCACATACCGAAGAGGTAACGTGTGATAACCAGGGTCGTTTGGTCTTGCCGGCGGCGCTCCGTTCGTATGCCGGCATTGACCGCGAAGTCGTCTCGATCGGCTCGCTGACACGCATCGAGCTCTGGGCAAAAGAGCGTCTAGGCGACCTCGCACCGGCAGAGGGTGATATCGCCGAATTTACGACTTCGCTCGGCCTTTTTTAGGGCAGCCATGATACAGAGCGACGATACGACAACCGCATCCTACGACTCGGCGCATAGCTCCGTGTTGCTCCGGGAGGTTGTCGATGGACTCGCACTACGAGAGGGTGGCACGTACGTCGACGCGACGTACGGCGGTGGGGGGCATACGCGGGCGATCCTCGAGCACACACGCGTCGGTCGACTGATTGCCTTCGATGTTGACCCGAATATCGTACCGTTTGCCCACCCCGCCTTGCGTTTCGTTGCGACAAATTTTCGTCACATCAAAGATGCGCTCCAGAACGTCGGCGTCGAGGAGATTGACGGTGTACTCTTCGACTTCGGACTCTCGTCGATGCAACTCGATCGGGGCGAACGAGGCTTCTCATTTCGCTTCGATGCACCGCTCGATATGCGCATGAACCCGGATCGAGGCGAAAGTGCTCTCGATCTTTTGCAGCGTGTCGATGAGAAGACTCTCGCAGACATGATCTTCACCTATGGAGAAGAGCGTGCGGCACGGCGGATCGCGCGCGGACTCATCGCACGCCGCGAGAAGAACATGCTACCAAAGACGACGGGCGAACTTGCGCGATGCATCGCTGGGATTGTCCATCGGCCTGGGCACCGCGAGCGCGTCCATCCAGCGACACGAACGTTTCAAGCATTGCGCATCGTGGTGAATGATGAGATCGCTGCAATTCGTGAAGGTCTCGCAGGCGCGACCGATATGCTCGCAGGTCGAGGGCGACTCTGCGCCATCAGCTTTCATTCGCTCGAAGACCGTTGCGTCAAACAACATATTCGCAATGACCAAAGACTGACACAACTCACACGTCGGCCACTGCTCCCCACGACTGACGAAATTGCCAGTAACCCCCGTGCACGCAGTGCACGGCTCCGAATCGCTGAACGAGGTTCTTCATCGTGATTGCACCGATGCTTACTCCCCCCCCTTCGCCAACGTCATCCAGTCGGGAGCGTTCGGCACGCACTGCACGTGAAGCGACACGCCGCCGCAAAAGCTTACAAACGGTACGACGCTATCGCGCATGCGTCCGTATCGGAGCGATATTGACCGTACTGGTAAGTCTGGTTGTCGGCTATCTCTACCTCATTACGCGGACAACGGCTCTCGACGACCGGCTCCTCGCCGCCCAGAGTGAGCATGCCCGCCTGCAGGAAGAGTTGGTCACCCTCGATGATCGCCGCGCGACACTTGAATCACGCGATCGTCTCTTTCAACTAGCGGGACGTATCGGGCTGCACGAACCTTCGGCATTTCTTATTGTCGACGTTCCGACAAGTGGGCATCATGAGGGAACGAACTCCCCCTTCATGACCCGCATCCAACACTTGATCCCTTGGTTGGCACGATGATATGGCGCGCACCGCGAGGGTGACGCAGGCGGAGATCCGGCGCAGCGAACAACGGAGCATTTGCGAACGAAAGGCGACGGGGCGTGCGGTAGCATTCTTCTACACCATCGTTTTGATCGCGTTTATGCTCACGCTACGGCTTGGCTATCTCCAAATCGTACGCGGACCCGACCTCGCGGCACGCGCCGACGCACAACATCGCGACGTTATCGAAATTTTTGCTCGACGCGGGACCATCTACGATCGCGACCAAACCGTCCTTGCGCGTTCTTCGCCCTCAGAGAGTCTCTACGTCGATCCCCATCTCGTGACCAATCGTACCGCAGAGGCTCACATCCTTGCTCCGCTGGTGCAACGCCCCGAATCGCAACTCGCCGATCTCTTCGCCGACACCAATCGATTCCAATGGATCGCACGAAAAGTCAAGCCTGAGCTAGCGCGCCGCATTCAAAGCCTCGCATTACCCGGCGTATTCGTTCTCGACGAAGATACCGGACTACGGAGTCATCCCTCCGGACGCCTCGCCTCACACATTCTCGGTTTCGTCAATATCGATGAGAACGGACTCGATGGTCTCGAGTCGGCATACGACAGTCTACTACGCGGTACAAGCGGTAAGAAAAGCGTCGAAGTAGGCGACGGCAGCGGCCCGATTCCCTTCGGTCATACAGCGATCGAAGCGCCTGCCAAGCCGGGGCGCAGTCTCGTACTCACCATCGATTCGTATCTCCAGTACGTCACCGAACATGCCCTTCGCGATGGCGTACGAGCATTTTCTGCCCGTAGTGGCTCGGCGATCGTGCTCGATCCTTGGAGCGGCGAAATCCTCGCACTTGCAAATGTGCCCGACTTCGATCCGCAGCAGTATTGGCGTTTTCCGGAGGATGCACGACGCGATCGTGCGGTCGCCGATACCTACGAACCCGGATCGACATTCAAACTCATTACTGCGGCAGCGGCATTGGAGAACGGGATTGCACCGAATGCTCGCTTCCCTGCACTCGATGCGTTAACGGTCGGCGGCGCAACGATTCACAACGCAGAGGACGGCATGATGGCCGGTGGGCATGGTAGTGAATCGATTGAGGATATCATTGCCTACTCTCACAACGTCGGTGCAGCCGAGATAGGCTTGCGCGTCGGTCCGCAGGCGATGTACGCGATGATGCGTCGCTTTGGTTTCGGTGAAGAGACGAATATCGAACTCGCCGGTGATACTCCGGGCCTTGTGCCCGCTCCCTCGACATGGTCCGGCAGTTCTCTGCCGACGATGTCGTTCGGACATGGTTTAGCGATCACACCCTTAGCCCTCGCCCGCGCATATGCAGCGATCGCGAACGGCGGCGTACTCATGCGACCACGGGTGATATCCGAGATTCTCAACCCGGACGGGAGTCTACTCTATCGCTATCCGCCCGAGATCGAACGACGTGCAATCTCAGAGCGTACCGCCAGCGTTCTCCGGCGATATTTGCGCGCGGTCGTCGTTCGTGGTACCGGCAATCCGACCGCACAGGTTCCCGGTTTTACCACAGCCGGCAAGACCGGCACGGCCCAAGTCGTTGAAAATGGAGTATATGCAAGCGGAGCATATATTGCCTCATTCGCCGGCTACATACCAGCCGACCATCCGCGTTTTGTCATTGTCGTCAAAGTTGAACGACCGCGCGGTTCGATCTACGGCAGTCAAGTCGCGGCACCAATCTTCACAAAAATCGCCCGAGAAGCGATGATCCACGTAGGTGTTATGCCGCATCTCTCCGCGTCGCCATCCCTATCCCCAACCAACCAACGATGAAACTTCGTACACACGCCACAATTGAAGAACTCGCTCATCTGCTCGAAAACGTCGAGATTATCGGCGAGTCGAGCATGATGATAACACGCATAGTCGATGATAGCCGAGAAGCCGCATCGGATACCCTATTTGTCGCCGTACCGAGTCTGCGCGAGGAGAAGTTATCACAGATTCTCCTCGATGCATATCGACGCGGTGCTCGACTCTTTCTGACCGAGCGATTTACCGCAGACGAAGCCCGCTGGAACGACGCAACCTTTCTGATCGTGCCACAGGTACGCTCGGCGATGGCGCGCATAGCTGCTTGGGGCTCCGGTTATCCGCAACAGGCGCTTTGTTGCGTCGGCATTACCGGTACAAACGGGAAAACCACGACGAGCATGATGCTCGAAGCGATCCTGCACGAACAGCACCTTTCAACAGCGAGAATAGGCACGCTCGGCGCGGTGATCGGCGGGAGAGAGATACCACTCTTGTATACCACGCCGCCGCCATTGGTTTTATGGCCTCTGCTCGAGCAGGCTCGTACGGAACGCGTCAGTCATGTCATTATGGAAGTCAGCTCGCATGCATTAGCATTACAGCGGGTCGAGGGCTTGCCGTTCACTATCGCCATCTTTACCAATCTCACCCGCGATCATCTCGACTTTCACGGCGATGAAAGCGCATACCGCGCCGCAAAACGCCTGCTCTTTGTCGATGCAAAACACCGCATTTTCAACCTCGATGACCCGACGGGTACGCTTTTCTGGAAAGAGTTTGGCGGAACGACGTATGCGATCGACCATGAAGCCGATATCCAGGCCCGAGAGATCGAGATCGCATCACAAAGCAGCAGTTTTTCCCTGACGGGGCAACGTTTTACCATCGCTCTGCCAGGAAGATTCAATATCTTGAACGCCTTAGCCGCAATTGCCGCTGCACGAATCATCGGCGTCCCCGATACGATCAGTGCTCGTGCTTTACAGCACTTCGTCGGAGCACCCGGACGTATGGAGCGTTTTTCGGGACCACAGTGCACCGTTTATGTCGACTACGCCCACACTCCCGACGCGTTAGCACGAGCACTCGAGGCTATCCGCACAACAATGCCGAGCCGCATCACCGTCGTCTTCGGCTGTGGCGGCGATCGCGACCATGGGAAACGGCCGCTCATGGGAGAGATAGCCGAACGGCTCGCCGATCGTTGCATCATCACGAGCGATAATCCTCGCAGCGAGTCGGCAGAACGGATTGCCAAAGACATCATGGCGGGCATGCAGCGATCGGTTGACGTTATGCTCGATCGCGCCGTTGCGATTCGCACCGCGATCGAGACGGCAGAGACTGGCGAGGTCATTCTGATCGCAGGCAAGGGTGCCGAACAAGAACAGATCATCGGCGAGAAGCGTCTTCCTTTCGATGATCGACTCGAGGTACAGCAAAGTCTGAAGAGACGCAATGCGCTCGTCGAAGGAGAGAGAACCCCGTGACGATATCGAGCAATGAGGCAACCCGCATCATCGAAGCACAGGTCATCGGAAGACTCCCGACCGAGCTTCGCATCACCATCGATACGCGACGCCTCGTGCCGGGAGAGACGTACCTGGCACTGCGTGGTACGCGTTTTGATGGTCACGCATTCATCGAGAGAGCCTTTCGACAAGGCGCAGCGGCGGCGATCGTCGACACCATCGACCAGGTGCCGTCGGGATTACCGGCACTCCTCGTAAAGGATACCTTCGCTGCACTCTTGAGTCTTGCAGCATTGGCCCGTCGCCATTTTTGCGGAGCAATCGTCGGCATTACCGGGAGTACCGGCAAAACGACCACGAAAGCACTGCTCGCCGAGCTACTGTGCAATGCACAGCTCGGCGGCGTTGCCGCGACCCCGGAGAATGAAAACAATGAAATCGGAGTCAGCAAACTCTTACTCCACCTTAGCAACGAGGCGACAGCGATCGTCGAAATGGGAGCACGGCACGTCGGCGATATTGCAACGCTTACGAGTATCGTCCAACCACACGTCGCGATTCTGACCAACACCGGTGAAGCACACCTTGAGATTTTCGGTTCGCGCGAAGCATTAATCCGTGAGAAACGGCAGATTTTTTCAACCGGCTCACGGCCGATACTCGGTATTCCCGAGCCGATCGATCCGATATTCTACGCATCATTGAAACAGACGCCGTATTTCTTCGGCATCGATCAGGAGCATCGCAACCTCCCCGCACAGGATATCGCCGGCGCGTTCTTTATTGAAAGAGAACATGTTCTCTTCATCGACGTCGAACGTCGTGAACGCCGTTTCCCATACACTATTACCATACCCGGCGATCACAATCGCCGCAATCTCGCCGCAGCGAGTGCGGCCGCTTGGGCATTGGGCCTCACACCGGAACGCCTGGTCGAAGCGTTACAATGCGGCGTGCAATTACCGAACGGCCGTTATCAACGCCATCAAACAGCGAGCGGCATAACGATCATCGATGATGCCTACAATGCCTCACCGAGCGGAATGATCGCGAGCCTCGCGACCTTCGCTCGCGAACCCGGTCGCCACATCATCGTCTTAGGCAGTATGGCCGAGTTGGGCGAGAGTGCAGCGAGCGAACATCGGCGCGTCGGCACGGTTATCGGCCTTCAACGGCCCGCCCTGCTGCTGGTCGGAGGGCAACATGCAAGCGACGTCGCCTCGGCCGCCCATGAAGCGGGACTCGCATCAGAGGCGATTCGCTCCTTTTCCAATAACGAGGAGGCGATCGCCGTGCTCCGCTCCATGCTGCACCAAGGCGATACCGTCTTTATCAAAGGTTCGCGCCTCTACCATCTCGAGGAGATCGTCGATGCACTCCTCGCCATGGCGCAACCCTCCCCGGAGCATCCCACGTGAGTATGATCTCTGGCTTTCCTGTTGAACATCCCGATATTCCCGTCGGCCTCGCGGCGATTCCCATTCGCACGCGACTCGTCCATGCCGGCGAGGATCTCGCAGGTATCGTTGCGGCTGCGATCAAGGGCATTGCCCCGCCAGGGAGCGTCATCGCCATCTCCGAGACTGCGGTAGCTATCGCACAGGGGCGCTCTATCGCCGCCGAGACGATCCGCCCGTCACGCCTCGCCTATTTTCTCTCACGTCGTGCAGGGCCGCTCGCCACCATCAACCAGCCGGAATCGATGCAACTCGTCATCGACGACGTAGGCATGCCGCGACTGCTGTATGCGCTCTTCATGCACGTCGTCGGTCGTCTACGCGGCACACGCGGCGCGTTCTATGAGATTCTCGGTGAAGCGATCGCCGCTATCGATGGCTACACCGGGACACTCCCTCCCTTCGAACGTACGATCGTTCTTGGCCCCGAACAACCCGATCTTACGGCGGCGCTGATCGCAGAGCGGTGCGGTGTCGGCTGCGCAATCGTCGATGCCAATGATCTCGGCCGTGCGAAGGTACTCGGCGCATCATCCGGAATCGATCGCACCCGCATCGAACAAGCACTCAGCCACAATCCACACGGCAATGGAGACGAGCAGACTCCAATCGTCGTGCTCGCTTGGCGCGGCGCGGGAACGAACCCCTTGCTGACGACCGGCGGCACATCATGAGTACCTGGTGGCCGTCGGTCGTGCTGACGACGATCAGCTACTTTACCTTTGTGATGCTTATCCCCAGAATTACCTATATCGATACGACCATTGAGAAGAAACAACAGTATCTCAAACTCTTTATGCACGTCTTCTCGCTCATCCGTGCTCCTCTGGCATTCTTCGGCTTTTGGTGGTTGACGACTCTTCTCCTCAGCGGTTACCTACCCGCAATCTGGCACATAGCGCCGATCTGTTCGACTCTCTGGCAGTGGCTCAACGACCATGCTCTGCTCTCGCCGGACGGCAATGTGTATCTCTATCTACCGTATATCTTTGCAGCGGTCTGTGGGCTACCATTGATTGCCTGGCTGAAAGCACGTTTGTACCAGCAAACCGCATACGAAGATGCACCTGCGACTCACCGCAAAAAAAGCGGAACGCCGACGATGGGCGGACTGCTCTTTCTCATCGCGTTGTTGGCCGACGCAATCTGCATTCATGACGACGCGGCACGAGCGCTCATTGGTCTCGGGCTCGCATCCGGTTTCATCGGTGCCGTCGATGATATCAGCGCCATTCGCCGAGGACGCAATCGCGGTTTGCAGGCTCGTACTAAATTCCTTGCGACGATCGCTGTCGCCGTCGTATTCCTGACGATTGCCGTTCGTCTTCATCTCATGCCGTTGAACACGTGGTATCTGCCTGCCCTCACCGTACCTTCTTGGGTTATCCTCGGTATAGGATTTGCAGCGATTCTTGCAACGACGCATGCCGTCAATCTCACCGACGGCCTCGATGGACTCGCCGGCGGCTCGATCATCCCTGCCCTACTCTGGTGCGTGTGGTTCGCGCTTCATCATGGCGCAATCGGTATCGCCCTGGTCGACGCTACCGTCGTCGCGGCCGTAGTTGGTTTTCTTATGCTCAACTTCCATCCGGCTCGTCTCTTTATGGGCGATACGGGATCCTTAGCCCTCGGTGCTCTCCTCGCCGGAAGCATGATTCTGGTCGGTGCAACGCCACTCTTACCGTTGCTTGGAGCGGTCTTTGCCGCCGAGGCGCTCTCCGTCATCCTTCAAGTCAGTATCTTTAAGAGAACGGGTCGACGGATCTTCCGCATGAGCCCCCTGCATCACCATTTTGAGCTCGGTGGGACGAGCGAGCAACGCATCACCTGGTGTTTTTGGGGCACCTCGGTCCTCTGTGCACTCGGTAGCTGGGCGCTCGCGCGATGACCGCAGCAAAAGAACGACTCTCAAGCGGTACACGCGTACTCGTCATCGGTTTGGGACGAAGCGGTCGTAGTACGCTGGCGACACTGCAACAACGACAGATACATCTCACGGCGACCGATGATCATCAACCGACGCTGACCGCTGCGGCGAGCGCATTGACGGCAAGCGACGTATCCGTAGCATACGCATCGCAGATCGTCGAAGAAACGCCGTCGTACGATCTCGCCATCCTTTCGCCAGGGGTTCCTCAGACGAGCCCGATCGTACAGGCGATGCGGCGCGCCAATATTCCGATCATTGGTGAAATCGAAGCCGCCGCACTGCTGACCAAGGCATCGATCGTCGCGATTACCGGCACGAAAGGGAAATCGACGACAACGGCATTAGTCGGCGAACTCTTTCGTACCGCAGATTGCAAAACATACGTCGGCGGGAATATCGGGAATCCCTTAATCGCCGAAGCGGTCAAAGCCGAAGAGAATGCATGGCTCATCGCCGAAGTCTCTTCATTCCAACTCGAAACGATCGTTGATTTCAAACCACGCATCTCGGTGCTGCTCAATCTTTCACCCGACCATCTCGATCGATATCACGACGAAGAAGAGTATTACGCGGCGAAATTTCGCATCTTTTCCAACCAGGATACAAACGATACGTTTATCGCCAACCTCGATGATCCACGCGTTGCGGCGCTCACCGAAAACGCGAGAACGGGACCTCGTTGCATATGCCGAGGATTCTCGCGTTATCCGCACCGTGGTGCAGAACTCTTCGTTGACGATGAGAGCATCATCTGGCAGAGAGATCCACAATCACGGCAACGACTCATCGGCATCGACGAACTGCCATTGCTCGGAGCCCATAATGTCAGCAACACCCTTGCTGCTCTCCTCGTGGGTCTAACCGCAGGGCTACCGGTCGCGCCGCTGATCGAGGGAGTGCGAAAATTCGGCGGACTGGCACACCGACTCTCGATCATCGGCGAGGTCAACGGAGTCCGATATATCGATGATTCGAAAGCCACCAATCCCGATTCGGTCATCGCGGCTCTCGAGGCATTCAACACGCCTCTCGTCTTAATCGCCGGTGGCCGCAACAAAGGTACTGACTTCACGGCGTTGGCAGGTACGATACGGCGACAGACGCGTGCCGTCGTGCTCCTCGGCGAGAGTGCGGCAGAGATCGCCGCGAATCTTCGCGAACATCCGATACAACGCGCTCAATCGATGGAAGAGGCCGTCGAACTCGCCGCATCGATAGCGCGACCAGGAGATACCGTGCTGCTCTCACCCGGTTGCGCATCTTTCGATATGTTCGCATCGGCTGAGGCACGAGGCGATGCTTTCGCAAGCGCTGTCAGTACACGTTTGAGGACTCGATCATGATATCGACTCGCTCGACCACGAAACGTCGCCGACCCTCACGTGTTCAGCGACCGCGGAGTGCGTGGGTTGCCGCGCCGCCGGATGCATGGTTGTTCGGCTCGGTTGCGGCGCTCATCGGCATCGGACTGATCATGATCTTTAGCGCATCGAGCGCAACGGCGGCACGAGATTTTCATGACGCGACCTACTATCTTAAACGTCAGCTTATTTGGCTCGTTGTGGCCCTCGCGATCGGCGGAGCCGTCTTTCGTATGGAGTATCAGCGCCTCAGACAGATCGCGACACCGGCCCTGATCATCACCTTCGTTCTTCTCGCTGCGGTTCTCATTCCTCACATCGGATTGGCGACGAATGGTGCGAGGCGATGGTTAGGCACCGGGTCAATCTCGATTCAGCCCTCAGAGTTTGCGAAGTTGACGCTTGTGCTCTACTTCGCTTCGGCGCTTTCACAGAGCGGCGGCCGAGTACGTGATCTGCAGCGCGGCATGCTGCCGCTGACGATAATTGCCGGCGCATTAGCTCTCCTTGTCTTGAAAGAGCCGGATATGGGAACGGCATCGCTACTGATCATGACCGCAGCGACGATGCTCTACGTCGCCGGAGCGCGACTCACGCATCTCTTCTTCTTTGCACTCTGTGCCATACCGCCGACGGCGCTCATCGTTCTCGGCAGCGCGTATAAACGGGCCCGCATCTTTGCCTTTATCGATCCGTGGAAAGATCCGGAGAATACCGGTTTTCATATCGTTCAATCGCTGCTCGCGTTGGGCAGCGGCGGCATCTTCGGCGTCGGACTTGGCGTCTCACGACAGAAATTTTTCTGGCTCCCCGAGCCGTACACCGATTTTATCTTCTCGATCCTCGGCGAAGAGCTGGGACTCATCGGCGAACTGGTCGTCATCGCGCTCTTTATTATCTTTGCGTATCGCGCGATACGGATCGCACTCGGCGCGCACGACCGCTTCGGCTTCCTCCTTGCGATCGGTTGCACCAGCCTTATTCTCATCCAAGCCTTTATCAATATCGGCGTCGTCACCTCATCATGGCCGGTTACCGGTGTACCGCTGCCGTTTATCTCGTTCGGCGGCAGCTCACTCGTCGTGAACGTCGCCGCCGTTGCCTTACTCATGAACATCGGTCGCAAACGACGCGTCGCATGAGAGTCGTTCTCACCGGTGGCGGAACCGGCGGACATATCTACCCTGCGGTTGCCATCGGCGAAGCGATCATTGCTCAAGGCGGCACGGTTGAAATGATCGGCATGCGGGGGGGGCTCGAAGAGCGCTTGGTCCCGGCGAACGGCTTACCACTCACGACGATCGCGGCGGCGCCTCTGCCAAGGCGACCGAGCAGAGCCGTCATCACGATGCTGACCAAGAACATCCGTGGAGTCATCGCCGCATGGCGTCTGCTCCGTCGCTGGCGACCCGATGCCGTGATCGCCACCGGAGGCTATGTGACCTTTCCGGTCGTTTTCGCAGCGTGGTTGATGAACCGTTTGCGCAAGCGCCCCGCCTTTCTGGCCTTACTGGAGCCGAATGCCGTAGCGGGGGTCACCAACCGTCTTTTGACCCCTCTGGTAGATGAGGTCTGGTGGGGGATCGCCGCTCCAACGAGCGATTCGACAAAGAGTGTCCATACAGGCACACCGGTACGCGCCGATCTTCTGCGTCGACGCGATCGCGACGAAGCGATCCGGAGTCTCGACTTGAATCCCCAACGACGGATTATTCTCGTAATCGGCGGCAGTCAAGGCGCACGCTCTCTCAATGAAGCGACCGTCGAGCTTGTCTCAATGGCAGACTTCCCGGTCTCCTGGCAAATTCTCCATCTCTGCGGATCGCTCCATCAAGAAGCCATGCAACAACGTCAAGCCAAAGCGACGCTCGAAGGACGTATTCGGGTACGTGGCTACCTTGAAGACCCCGCCGACGCGTATGCGGTCGCCGACATCATCGTCGCACGAGCAGGCGCATCGACGTTGGCCGAACTCGCCGCCCTTGGAAAGCCGGCGATTCTCGTGCCCTACCCCTTCGCCACCAACGATCATCAACGATACAATGCGGAGACCTTTGCTCAGAACGGCGGAGCATCGATCATCTCGGATAAAGAGTGCACGGGCAGACGCCTGCGTGAGGAACTGGAGCACGTCTTCGAACCATCATTGTGGGTAGCTCGGCAAGAAGCGGCGCGCACTCTCACTAATCAGCATGCGACGGCGAACGTCCTCAATCGCTTACAACGCGCCCTTGCGGTGAAAGGCTTCTCACGTGACTGACGCACTGCATTTTATCGGCATCGGCGGGATCGGCATGAGTGCGCTGGCACGTATCGCTCTCGCACGTGGTTTCATCGTCACCGGCTCGACCGACCGAGAGTCGGCGATCACGCAGCGACTGCAGAGCGAGGGCGCGACACTGTATGTCGGGCACAAGGCAGAGCACATCGTCGGGCGACCTCGTGTGGTCGTCACTAGTGCGGTGGCCGCCGACAACCCCGAACTGAGTGCGGCACAGGCTCAAGGCTTGATGATTCTTGGACGCGGTGCTCTTCTCGCCGAGTGGTTCAACGGTACCCGCGGGGTAGCTATCGCCGGGACACACGGCAAAACGACCGTCACGGCGATGACGGCGACGGTATTCGAGCACGCCGGTTACGACCCGACCGTCGCTGTCGGCGGCGAACGCCGCGAAAGCGGCACCAATTTCCGCTGCGGTGCAAGTCCTTGGTTCGTGACCGAGAGCGATGAATCCGATGGCTCCTTTCTCGCCTTGCGTCCCGAGATCGCGGTCGTGACCAATGTCGAAAACGATCATGTCAGCACCGATGCCGAAGCGGCGCATCTGCGTGAACAATTCACCACATTTATCGGCACGATCCCCAGTACGGGACGCTTCATCTGCGGCATCGATGACGCAGGCTCCGCCGCACTACTCAAGCACCCCACGGACGCACCGACATGGACGTTCGGCTTTCATCCTCATGCAACGATCGCGGGGACCGAGCCAACGTATGGCGCGACGACGCCGTTCGGCTCGTCATGTACCGTCAGAGCCCACGACCGTCTGCTAGGCACTCTGCAACTCCAAGTACCTGGCGAAATGAATCTCCGGAATGCCCTGGCAGCCACCGCAGTCGGATTAGCCGTCGGGATTCCGTTTGCGACCATCGCGGCGGCCTTGGCGACCTTTCGCGGAGTACGTCGCCGCTTCGATGTCCTAACCTCGTCCGATGCAACGGCAATCGTCATCGATGACTACGCGCACCATCCTACGGCAGTCGCTGCCACGATCGCTGCGGCACGCCATGCATTACCGCAGCATCGTCTCGTCGTCGCGTTTCAACCGCACCGCTATACGCGGACAGCGTATCTTGCCGATGATTTTGCTCAAGCGTTGCGCGATGCCGACCAGGTCATTCTAACCGATATTTACGCGGCCTCCGAGCGACCGATCCCCGGAGTCAGCGAAGAGTTGATCGCCGCAACGTTACGCTCCCACGGCGGCAATGTCACCACCCTACGCCGAACCGAGTTGGTCGCAAGGCTGCAGAAGATCACCGAGACGACGACGGACCGCTGCTGCATACTCTTGCTCGGCGCGGGTGATATTACCGCAGCGGCACACGAACTAGCAAATCGGATCGATCGCATTCCGGCACAACGATGAACGAGAGCAACTCACTCATTACGGCAATCGACGCCGATGAACTCCGTACGCAATTTGGCGAACGAGTCGCTTTCGATATCTCACTCGCTCCATATACCTCTTGGCACATCGGCGGCCCGGCCGATGCTCTGGTGACGGTCAACGACAGCGAAGAGCTGGCTTGGCTCCTACGTTTCTCGCTACGACGCCGTATGAGTTGGTTCGTCTTAGGTTACGGCTCGAATATCCTCATAGGCGACGGTGGGATACGCGGTATCGTCATACGCCTGGCCGGCACGTTCACGGGCATCACCTTCGACGAGGATGATCACGGGGACGAGGTGTGGGTTACGGCCGGCGGGGGCGCCTCACTCGCCTTATTCGTCGGGCAGGGCGCCTCGCGTGGCGCCGCCGGGATCGAGGCTCTCGCCGGCATCCCCGGCAGCATCGGCGGTGCCGTACGAATGAACGCCGGCACCAGCCGGGAAATCGGCGAATTCGCTCGTGAAGTACGCGTGCAAAGTCTCTCCCAACCCCTGCCTCACACCGTGCCGGTCACGTACGTCTATCGCAAGAGCACGATCGCGCCCGAAGCGATCATCACGCAAGTGCGACTCGCCTTTCCGCAAGATGATCCAACACGAATCAGGGCCTCGTTACAAGAACGTTTGATTCGCCGTAAAGCGACACAACCGGTCGCTCTCCCGAGCGGGGGCTCGTGTTTTCGTAATCCTGAGAACGAGCGTGCCGGCCAGCTCATCGAAGCGATCGGCGCCAAAGGGTGGCGCATCGGAGGAGCCCTCGTCTCACCGATACACGCGAACTTTATCGTCAACGACGGAGGCGCCTCCGCCGAAGATGTGGCAAAACTGATGACACGGATTCGACGAACGGTCGAAGCAGAACGCGGTATCATCCTCGTCCCCGAGGTACATTTCGTCGGGGTCTTCACATCGACCGAGAGTCAACAAGCAGCGGTCGGCGTCCACGGGTAAGTTCTTCGGTCGGCGTGTGGAGCTTCGGGCAAGAGAAAGCCCGAAGCTCGCGGAATCTGTTAAGGAGTATGGGTGTGGTAGGAACCGTCGTCGATCGTGGTCTTGAGGGAGTCATTGTCGGCTCGACAGAGCTGAGTAATGTTGAGGGTGCAGAGGGTCGCCTTACCTACCGTGGGTATGATATCCACGACCTCGCAGAGCATGCCAGTTTCGAAGAGGTCGTCTATCTTCTGCTCTTCGGCCAATTACCGAATCGCCATCAACTCGACGATTTAGCCGTCCGACTCGGTGCGAACCGGATGCTTCCTCAGCCCATCCTCGATGCAATGCAAGGGCTACCGAAGACGGCGTGGCCGATGGATGTCTTGCGGACGATGGTCTCGGCTCTCGCCCTCTTCGATCCACAGATGGAGGGTGGGGCGCATGCCTCAAATCCGCGGATAGCGCTCCATCTGATCGCAAAAACCCCGACGATCGTCGCCGCATGGAATCGTATCCGCCGCAACCTAGCGCCCATCGAACCCCGCCCCGGGATCTCGACGGCGGCAAACTTTCTGTGGATGATCGACGGCACATTGCCGCCGCCCGAGGCCGAGCGTGCACTGAACACCTACTTGGTCTTGCTCGCCGATCACTCGTACAACGCGTCGACCTTTGCAGCACGCGTCACCGCATCGACTCGCGCCGACCTCTATGCCGCAGTGACGACTGCCCTGGCGACGTTAGAAGGCGACCTGCACGGCGGAGCGCCGAGCAAAGTGATGACGATGCTTATGGAGATTGGTCGCCCCGAACGCGCCGAGACCTACGTGCGCGAGTTACTCGCCCGAGGCGAGCGGATCATGGGCATGGGGCATCGTGAGTATAAAACGCGCGATCCGCGAGCCGCGCAACTCGAAGCCATGGCCCAGACGCTCGGGGAGCAACACGACCCCAAATGGTATCAGATCGCGCGAGCACTCGAGGACGCAGCGAACAAGGTCCTCCGCGAGACGAAGCCGGAGCGGCGCATCTACGCCAACGTCGAGTTTTACACCGCACCGACCCTCTCAAGCCTCGGTTTCCAAGGCGATGAGTTTACCTGTCTCTTCGCCTCGGGGCGCATGGCAGGCTGGACTGGACATATCCTCGAGCAACTCGCCGATAATCGACTCATCCGCCCACAAGCAACCTACACCGGGCCGGCGGTCACACCATATGTCCCGCTCGGTGAGCGTCGGTGAGTGCAGCACTCCCCGATCCAACAGCATCGGCACGCCGTAGCCACATCGAACGCACGACTCGAGAGACACGCATAAGCCTCGATCTCGATCTCGATGGCGGCCCGATCTCAATCTCGAGCGATGTTGCCTTTCTCAATCACATGCTCGAGGCATTTGCAACACATGCCGGCTGCGGCCTTCGCATCACGGCGACCGGCGACGGCATGGATCACCACCATCTCGTCGAGGATATCGGGATCTGCCTCGGGCGGGCGATCGCCGAGGCGCTCGGTGATAAGAGCAGCATTGTGCGTTTTGGTTCGATCATGCTTCCGCTCGATGAGGCGTTGATTGCAGCAAGCGTCGACCTGTCGGGGCGTTCGTATCTCCATTTCGCCGTCGAATTTCCCATCGAACGCCTTGGCGATCTCGCCACCGAGCTTATTCTGGAGTTCTTCCGAGCGGTCACCGATCATGGACGTTTCAACCTGCATCTCATTCCCATGCACGGCAGAAACGCACACCATCTCTGTGAAGCCATTTTCAAAGCGTTCGCACGAGCCTTTGCTCAAGCAAAGCAACGGACCGGCAGCAACGTCGTCCCTTCGACCAAAGGCCTCTTGGAGTAAGACCGGGGCATGACGTCACTGCCACGACTCGCCGTCATCGATGCGGGAGGCGGCAACCTTGGTTCGCTGCTCGCCGCGCTCGATCGCCATGGGGTGACCGCCGAAGTCGTCGATACGCCGGAGGGACTGCGCCGGAGCGACGCCGCTATTCTGCCCGGAGACGGCGCATTCGGTGCGACGATGAGCACGTTACACGAACGCGGGCTCGTCACCGAGATCGAGCGACTCCTCGGGAGGGGGCGCCCATTTCTCGGCATCTGTATCGGCATGCAGATTCTCTTTGAGCGCAGCGAAGAAGAGCCGGATGCACGAGGTATCGGGCGCTTTGCGGGCACGGTACGCCGCTTCCCAGCGGCGAGCGAACGCATACCCCATATGGGCTGGAACACACTCGAAGAGATCAAGCAACACGCGATCACGCATGCGATCACGGCAGAGGAGTACGTCTACTTTTTGCACTCCTACCACATTCCTATCGGCACTGCGACGGTCGCGACGACGACCTACGGCCTCCCATTCTCGGCAATGATCGCTGAAGGGAGTCTCGTCGCGACGCAATTCCACCCTGAGAAAAGCGCGCGAACCGGCGCCCGAGTCTTGCAGAATTTTCTGCATCTCGCCGGACTCCACCCGACCTTGCAGTCATCGTGAGGCAACCCATGCGACACCCTCTCACCCTGGTGCCGGCGATCGACTTGCGCAACGGGCGATGCGTTCGACTCGCACAAGGCGACCCATCCCGTGAAACCAGCTACACCGCCGACCCCGTCTCGCAGGCCCGTCTCTTCGTCGACGCCGGAGCGCAGCGGCTCCACGTCGTCGATCTCGACGGCGCCTTCGGCTCGGGCGAAAACGTGGCCGCCCTCCGTGCCATCTGCGCCGCTGTCGATGTCCCGGTCCAGACCGGCGGCGGCATCCGCAGCGAGCACCACCTCAACGAACGCTTTGCGGCGGGTGCCGCCGCAGTCATCCTCGGAACCCTGTTGATCGAACAACCCGATGAGGCACGCCGCCTCGTCGATCGGTACGGCGATCGCATCATCGCCGGCGTCGACGTACGCGGCAGCAGCGTCGCAATTCGCGGCTGGGAGACGAAGAGTCCCCTCGACCGCGATAGCTGGATTACCACGTTCTCGACATGGGGCATAACGCGTATCGTCTTCACCGAGATATCGCGCGACGGCATGGGTACCGGCTACGATCTTGCAGCCTTACGCGAGGTAGCCGCTCTGGTGCCGACGGTACGCTTTACCGCAAGCGGCGGCGCAGCGACCCTGGCCCATCTCGCCGAGCTTGCAGAACAGACCCCCCCTCATGTCGACCAAGCGATCATTGGACGAGCCCTGTACGAAGGGCAAATCGATCTCGAGGAGGCACTCCGACTGGCAACGCCATGATCGGATATCGCCCACGCCTCATGCTGCTCGACCGCTACGTTCTCGGCAATCTGCTGCCGCCGTTTGCGCTTGCATTCAGCGCGTTTCTGCTCTTCTGGTTTATCAATATTTTCTTTCTTGCGGCGGATCAATTGATCAACGCGCATGCGCCGCCGTTCCTCGTCTTACGCTTTCTGCTCTTTCGAGTACCGCAGAGTACACCGTACGCCTTTCCCTTTGCGACGCTCTTCGCAAGCCTCCTCGGCTTCGGCCAACTAGCGAATGGGCACGAGATCAACGCGATGCGAACGGCCGGCATCTCGTTTTTTCGTATCGCGCGCGGGCCGTTGCTGGCCGGGTTCGCTATTTTTCTCCTCTCTTATACGATCAACGATCGGATTACACCGCAAGCAGTCAGCGAATCGACCCAAAGTTTTTACCAGATCATCTACCATACGGCGAGCCTGCCGATTGAGCCGAATATCTTTCGTCGAGATCCAGCGACGGAGCGTGTCTTCTACGTGGGCTCGGTGAGTCAAGATCGACGCACAATGTACCATGTCATGATCTTCGATCCGGCTCGGAATTCGTCGTTTCGACAGGTTCTTACCGCAGAGCAAAGCGAGATCCGCGATCAGCGTCTCGTCTTGCATAATGCAACGATCGTCCGCTTCAAACCGAGCGGACTCGTCGACGGCGAGACCACCGGAGCCGAGATCAGCATCGGCCTGCCGTCAGGTGAAGAGCTCGAGCAATTCTTACGCACGTCAGGCAACGATATCTACACCATGAATACCAGTGAACTCGGTGCCCAAATCGCTGCAATGGAGCGCACAGGTCAAGGCGGCAACGCGGCGGATCTGCTCAAGGTCACACTCGCACAACGTATCGCGCTACCGTTCGCCTCCTTTGTCGCCGTGCTTTTGGCACTGCCGTTGGCGGTCGGTATCGGCAACTATGGGCGCGCCGTCGGTGTCGCTATGGCGATCGTGCTGCTGTTCTGCTACTACCTTCTTTCCGCTGCAGCCGCAGCCGTCGGACGAAACGGCGCGCTCGATCCCTATCTGGCAGCATGGCTACCGAATCTCTGCATGGCCGGAGTCGGTACGGTGCTTTTTTTGCGGTTACGGCGATGAAAGTCCCCTCCGGCGCAGCGCTACTCCTGACGGCGACACTGCTCTTCGGTAGCATCACGCCTTGCGCGGCAGGCGCAGATAACGCACCGACACCGATCACCATCGCGCAGCATGCCCTTGATACCCCCTGCATCAGCGAACGATCAAACGCGCCGAATCGAGAAGTCGCCGATACGAATATCGACGCACTCAACTCCGTCAATCCAACGACCACGAGCTCCCCTACGCCGAGTGCGACGCCGTCCTCACCGCCGATAACCACACCGCTGCGCGGCCCTGGAGCGCTGCTCGCAACCCCGCCACCGACACCGATTCCCAGCGTCACGGCTCCACCGCTTCCGACACCGACACCGCTCGTCACGGCGACCGCAGGACCGATCTTTTTGAGCAGACAGGGCAGAACGACGACCGCTCAACCCGCGCCGACGCTCGCACCGAATGCGATCGCGATTCTCGCCGACGAGGTACTCGGCTCGGAGCATCTCGATCAACCCGGCGATGCCGTCGGGCATGTGCACATTATCTCGAATGACGGCGTCATCACCGCAGACCGGGCTCACTACGATGGGCAACGGTACATAACGCTAACCGGACACCCGACCTTGGTCAATCCGACACACGACACCACGCTTGAGGCGAGTCGGATACTCTTCGACACCACGACCCGACGCGCGATCCTTACCGACGGGCACGGCGCAACGAATCGAGGAGTTGAACAAGGGCTTCTCCACTACTCCGCTCAGACGCTGACCGTTCAACACACAGGCGAGATCATCGGTGAACATGCGACGCTCTCAACCTGTGAGAACCCACGCGGCGGCTATCACATCGCAGCCCGCCGGCTCGATATTCTGCCAGGCAAGCACCTGGTGGCCCGCGGTGCGCTGCTCTACCTCGGCGGCATCGCGGTCTTCTTTCTACCGACGTTAGTGATTCCGCTCGATCGACGTCTGACCGAACGACACCCCGTTATCTTTGCCCCCGAGATCGGCTACGACCAAGCCGACGGTCCATACGTCAAAGCACGCTTTGGGTTCGGAACGACCAATACGTATTACGGCTACTATCGGCTAGAAGATTACAGCCGACGAGGTCTCGGAATAGGCTATGTCGCCTTCATCGGGAGCCGCGACGGGCATCGCCAAACACATATCGATTTTTACCACTTTCAAGCACACGACGGCACGGGCGTCACCGATAATCTCAATGTCACGGATCATGAAACATTCTCGAAACGTACAACCGGCGATTTTTCTGCGACATATACGGGTGATTACGGCCCCTATATCAGCCTACCACCGAGCGAGACCCTGAGCGGCACCGTTACCCACACAACGACCAAGAGCAGTCTGACGACCTCCTTCTCGAAAACCTCAGTCGGCAGCGAGCAGTCGACGATCACGACGGCGATCGAAGATCGTTATGCCCTCAGTGCGAATGTCTCGCAGGCACTCAATGTCAGTTATACCGATAGTAGGAATAACTACAATGGCGTCACCACACCGATCTCTTCACTCCATCTCAACACGCTGACGAGCGCGACGACAAAATCGGTCGATTATCAGCTCACGGTCGACCAAACCGACTCCCCCATACCTAGCGGCTACAACAAAGTACCGGAACTCGTCGTGCACCCTCACACGGGTCACGGCGTGATCCCGATCGATACGCAACTCACGTTAGGAATGTACACAGAGCCTAGCGATGTACGCTCGACGAGTCGAGCCGCGATCAATACGACGTTTGGTCCGGCACTCTTCAAGGTCTTCCGTACCAGTGATCTCTCGGCCACCTTTGGTGTGAGTCAATACGCCTACGGTACCGGCGATCTCAAGGCACAAACGTTACAAAATATCAATCTGACAACGCCGATCAATCGGCATATCAGTAATATTATCTCATATCAAGAGCAGAATCTCGCCGGACCACAGTCGGCACCGTTTTCAACGCTCGATGTGTTAGGCGGCGCGGCACATACAGCGCAAGAGTTGCTCCGTATTGCCAACGGCGGTGTCTATACGCTTACTCTATCGACATCGACGGCTTTCGATCATACAAGCCAGCCCATCTCCTACCAACTCAGCTCACATCCGTCGCCACGCTCAACCCTCATTCTCGGCGGCAGTTACGTCCCCGGATCGGGGCAAGATTTTACCTCGACGAACCTGCAACTCGCGACCCCTTTCGGTCGCAATCAAGAACTCGAATTTACCACGAATATCGACTGGCAGAACCATGGTCGCCTAGAAGATAAGAATGTGTATCTACGCCGCATCATCGGTAACTGTTACGATATTCGCCTCTCCTACAACCAAGATCTGAAATCGGTGAATATCAGTCTCGATCTCCTCGCCTTCCCCAGTCATAGCGCGAATTTCGGCTTTGCCTCACAACAGCAAGCCGTCTTCCCGCAAAGCTTCGTTTTGCCATAAAAGGAGCACCTTTCTCAATGACAGAAGCGAGCCGACATGCTTAAAGGGTTCATGCAGTTTATCTTACGCGGGAATGTCGTCGATCTGGCAATTGCCGTCATGGTAGGCGCCGCGTTTAACTCCGTTGTCACGGCACTCGTCAAAGATGTATTAACCCCTTTCATTACGGCCATCATTGGCAAACCCGATTTCAGCGAATTGCAGTTTGCCATCAATAAAAGCGTCTTCCACTACGGTGATTTTCTCAACTCAGTTATCTCGTTTGTCCTTGTCGCGTCGACGATTTATTTCTGTATTGTGGCACCGATGAATGCGATTCTCGAGCGGTTAACGCCCCGCTTTACGGACACGACTCCGACGGTTCGCGTCTGCCCCGAGTGCTTAAGCGAGATTCCGGCGGCTGCCACCCGCTGCAAATTCTGCGCGGCGGCAAGCGCACCCATCGTATAAGGCATCTTGTCGCAGCTTCAATGCAACTCATAGGGTATCGTCCGGTGTTCTGATCCATACACCGTCAATCGTCCGTAAGCGAGTTCCTATGAATCAGGCCATGCCACACGTCGCACTCACTCCCAGCATCGAACTTCAGCGCAGTAACGAACGCGGCTTCGTTGATCATGATTGGTTACGGACGTTTCATAGTTTCAGCTTTGCGACGTACCACGATCCACGGCGTATGCAATGGGGCGTCTTACGGGTTTTCAATGAAGATGAGATCAGCGGCGGCTCCGGGTTTCCGTTCCACCCTCATCGGAATATGGACATTCTCACCTATGTCTTACGCGGTACGCTCGAACACCGCGACAGCATGGGCAATCATGGACGAGTCACCAGATACGGTGTGCAGTATATGAGCGCCGGTTCAGGAGTACGACACTCCGAAGTCAACGGATCATCGAATGACGATCTCCACTTGCTACAGATGTGGGTCTTGCCACGCCATCAAGAGACTGCGCCCATCTACGGTCAACATGACTTTGCCGAGAGCGAACTGACCGACAAATGGCTCCGTATCGCCTCAGGTATCATCGGAGAGCATGCCCCGATCCGCCTCGACGCAGACGCAGCCTTCTCGGTAGCACGCCTCAATCCACATACCACGGTTACGCTTGAGCAGGCAGAGCATCGGAAGGGGTTTCTCTTCGTCGCAGAGGGCAGAGTCACGTTGACGTCACCCGAAGAGCCTGCGCTCGAGTTCGGAGCAGGTGATGCTGTGCGAATGGCAGGAGCACAATCGCTGCGCCTGACAGCGACGGAGCAAGGCAGCCATATCCTGCATTGGGACCTCGCACCGCATATCGACGAAACGTAGGCGAGCGACCTCGACTATACGCCAGATGGTGGAGTAAAGCAGAAGCGACAACGCTAGAAGCACACGAATCTCGATGGCGATATGAGTGGAGTTTCGTTGCTCGATCGTGTCCCTTTCTCACTGGGCATCGGTTGCTACAAGGCTCGTGTGCAACCCCCAAGGCTGATGGCCGCCATCACCGCAGCCTCTTGCCGTTACAAGCCCCAAGTGCAACCGCAACCCCAAAAAGCTTCCTCGCCCATGGCTAGCGAAACGCGCATCACCAAGCAGAGCCAAGATACTGGCATCGACATATTCAGACAATTCGCAGAGACATTACGCTCTTTACAAACGTTACAAAAAGACGCAACACCACCACCGCATCAACCAAGCCGCTTGCAGTCTATTGATCGCATGCTCATGTCAGCCGACTACGACAAGGCGATTACTTGTGTCGTGCGCTCTTTTCAAACTGCAGCCGTAGAGAAGAATCCCCAAGAGTGGCGTGAATATTTACAGGGTTTACGTCGCTTATTTCGATCGATGGTCACCAAAACACAGACCATGCAAGATGAGGCTAAGGGACTCTTTGTAGAGCATACACTCTACGAACGACTGCTTTCGCTTTCTTCTGCCGACACGATAGATGCAACACGTCGGCGTAGTTTGAATTCTTTGATATTCAGTCAAGTCACAAAAGATCTTGAGAGACACATGCCGCTACTGCACCGGTTGCTCTCATATCCAAGTACTTGGTATCCAGAACAACCAGAAAATATTCGTCTCCACCTCTTAACGGCACTCACAAAGACGGCAAAAACGGATGAACCACTGCATTGGGCAATCAAATACTGCGCGTTTTTCATCTCTGAATACCACGAGACAATGATGGATAAAGAACTCAAAGCCCTAAGCGCCCTTGAGGCTTCTCTCACTACAAGTTCCACGCTCTAAGGAGCATTCGTAATCGTGCCTCCTGCTATCTGCGAAGCAGGGTCGGGGAGCGTCGGCGCGCCAGCCTTCTGGAAAGGGTTCGTTATCTGAATCGCCTGTGTCGTATTGAGACTGAGGAGGAATGACGTATCGTTCACGCCTTGGCCGCCGGCATCGAGGATAGCGTTATTTGCATCAATGGTAAAAACGTTGATCGTCCAGAGAGCCTGCGGCGGTATCGGCGTCGGCAACCCGGTGCCACCAGGGGCCGATGTCGTAAAAATCGAGCGCTGGAACGTCAAGAGAAAACTGCTACTCTGTCCATTGGCATTCGTCGTCAATTGTACCGCTCCGGGCGGTACCGAGACGATCACGCTCCCGATACCGTTGCTGATCGGATAAAACTGCTCAAGCGTCGGCGAAACGATCCCCCCTTGGCCACCGACGATCCAGGCGAAAGAGTCGTTGAGGAAACTCGTGAGGAAGGTGTTCGCATACGGCTCCTGACCATTACCCGTGGTATTGAAGACGATCGCGTAGCGATAACGAGTAAAGTCCATCGGTCCGACAGTCGTAAAGAGTATCGACATGGTGCCGGCTGGCAACCCATCATACTCGCCTGTTGAAGGGGTGACCTGACGGCCACATCCCGTAAGGATGACGAGCACGCAGAGCATGCATATCTGTAGACAACGCTTCACGACGCTTCTCTCCCTCTCGAACCTTGTCGCTTACGGTTCGGCGGGCTTATTGGCGCTGGCCTTCCCCCATGCCAACCTGCCTTGGCTCGCTTTGCCGGCGACCGCAGGGCTCTTCTGGGCGTGGCGACGACGCAACACATGGCACGAAGCGCTCGGCGTCGGCTTCGTCAGCGGGCTGATCTTTTTCGCGATCACGTTCTCCTGGTTCGGCGAGACGGCCGGTGCATTGATCGGCCCATTCGCCCCCCTCCTGACGCTCGGCCCGGCCGCACTCTCGGCGTCCGCCTTCGCCGTCACAGCGCTCGGCATCTGGTGCAGCGAACGCTGGACACCCGATGCATACCTCCCACTAACGACGGCGCTCCTTTTTACGATCGCCGAGACGTTACGGAGCTACGGCCCGCTCGGCAATCCGTTTGGCAGCCTGAGCACGACACAGGTTGAGACCCCGTTTGCGCCGCTTGCGGCCTTCGGCGGCGCGACGCTCATCACGCTAGCCATCACGCTTATCGGTGCGGCCATCACCGAAGTGCTCATCGATGAACGTCGCTTACGCTCGAGCTGCGTAACGATCGGGCTCGTCATCCTGATCGTCACTCTCGCCAATATCTTCGCACCGGCTCGCTCACTACCACCGGCGACCTACCCTGTGGCGCTGGTGCAAGGCGACATTCGTCAGAGTCTCAAGTGGAGTCCGGGAGCACTCACCGAAGCGATCGCGCGCTACGAAGGTCTAACGGAAAGCCTCACCGAGGATGAGACGGCGACGACGAGAGCGCGAGTCATCCTCTGGCCCGAGACCGTCCTGCCGACCGACCTGGCGGCCGATACGACACTCCAGCGACGACTCAGTCGCCTAGCGAAGCAGCTCGACGCGACCCTCGTCGTCGGAGCACTCGAGCGCGCCCAAGACCGTCCGTACAACACCCTCTGGTTTTTCGGCCCACATGGCGAGAACGACCACTACCGCAAGCGTCGCCTCGTACCGTTCGCCGAGACGCTGCCCGGCGATGCGTTGTTGCACACGATCCCCTTGACCCAATGGATCTCTCGATTCGGTGCAGGCACGGATCCCTTTGTGCTCACGCGTGACGGTCGACATCTTGCGCCGCTGATCTGCTGGGAGTCGGGTTTTCCGGATCTCCTGCACGATCAGATGCGACACGGCGCCGATACCGTCTTACTCGCCACCGACGACGCCTGGTTCGGCAACAGTGCAGGGCCCGATCAACACGCCGCCTTCGCCCAGCTCCGCGCGATTGAATCCGGCACGTGGATACTCCGAGCGGCAGCGACCGGCGTAACCGGCATCATCGCCCCGAACGGTCTCTTCACCGAACGGGCCGCCTTCGATACGATCACCGTTTTGCGCGGCAAGATCGGCGCATCGGTTTCGACGCCTTTCGCACGCGTCGGTCCGGCCACGATATGCGCAAGTATGCTGATTCTGCTGGCCTTGACGTTGCTTATCGGTTATCTACGCCGAGAGCGATCTTCTCAAATCAGACGATGACCGCGAGAGGTGGAAAGCGACTGGCACTTCTGAGCGCCGTCGCCTTGCTCTGCTGGATCATTGCAGGCATCATCGATGCCGGACATGCGCGCGAACCGTACCCAGCCTCACAGGCACCGATGACGATCTCCGACGGACACGCCGTCGGGCATCGACGCACAGAACGCTCCTGGAGCATCGTCTATGAGCACCTCGAAGAGAGCGGTGACGGCATCTTCATCGAAGCCGAGGGGATCAAGCGCGCCACGCTCTATCGGAAGGGCATGGCGATGCTGACTCTCCAAGCCGACCGCGCGACGGTCAATCTCGCTACCGACGATATCGCGCTCGTCGGGCACATTGTCGGCACCGGCCGCATCGGAGCCGTACCGCTACTCCTCCGAGGAGATCGAGCGAGTTGGAGAGAGCGCACCGAACAACTCGTCCTTTCGGGTCGTTTTCTTCTCATCAGCCAGAGACGACGCCTCACGGTCGAGGAGTGCATCCTCGACCTCCGGCATCAACGTATCCGTACGAGCGCGATCTCAGGCTCGGCCTCGATGTCGGCAAAAACGAGAGAGATCACGTGGTCGACGTCATCGAGAGCGTCTGCCACGTGATTCACGATACTCTACGTCGTTATCGCCATCACGACTCGATGACGGGAGCCTCATGCTGCAAAGCATTGGCATTGGCATGAGCCTGAATCTCACGTTCGGCATTCTCAGCGAGGAGACGCTTACCCTCAGCGATGAGAAACTTGACGGTTTTGCCGCCCTTCTGGCCAATCTCTTCATAAAACTCTTGGCCATACCGCTCCTTGACGACCTGACCGCCCTTCTGGCCGATCGCTTCGTAGAACGAAGATCCGTGACGTTCGCGGGTGGTCTTGCCGCCCTTCTGACCAATCTCTTTGTAGAAACGCGAGCCATAGCGGTTGCGAACGGTATTGCCGCCTTTCTTGCCGGCGTCTCGCACCGACATTTCACCACTTTTCTGCTCAGGTTCGACTACGGTCGCGTCGTCGGTCTCGATGCTCGTTTTATCTGCCATCGTTCCTCCTAGCCTGTGAGAACCTCGAGCACTCTCGAGGAGGCGCATCGTGTCATGGAGGATACTCTCGCTCCCCCGAGCGGTACTGAAGCTTCACACGAAGCCATCAGTCGCCCGATGGGTTCTCAAGCCTCAGACCGTTCTCCGGCCATGACTACCCCGGTTGGCCCCTTGCAGTTAGCCCTTTTGGGCATGCTTTTATCCACATCTGTCGAGTCACTACGAAAGGATTTTTCGTGCCTCACCCCGACGTCGCACCACGTTTTGCGTCACAACAGCGACGTCTACCACGCTGGAGCCTCCCCTTACGCGCGTGGCAACGTGAGGCTTGTACAACCTGGTGGAAACAACGCCCCGTCGACGCGCTCATCGTCGCCTGCCCCGGGGCCGGAAAGACACGCTTCGCCCTGCGCCTCAGCCATGCGCTGATCGACGACGGAACGATCGATCGTCTTCTCGTCGTCGTTCCGAAGGAGCACCTCAAGGGGCAGTTTGCCCGTAGCGCACACGGCGTGGGACTCGCGCTCGACCCGAGCTTTGCGAATAGCGCAGGACGCCTTGCCAGCGATATGCACGGTGCCGTCGTCACCTATCAACAAGTCGCCGCCGCCCCAAGCACCTTCCGCCGCATCAGCGAAGGGGCGCGCACCCTCATACTTCTCGATGAGATCCATCACGCTGGTGACCAAGCGACCTGGGGCAAAGCCCTGCGAGAAGCCTTCACCGGAGCAGCCCACCGCGTCTCTCTATCGGGCACGCCGTTCCGCAGCGACGGCAGCGCGATTCCCTTTATCACCTACGATCGCGGCCTCTGCGTCAGCGACTATGCCTATACATACGGCAATGCTCTGCGTGACCGTGTCTGTCGCCCGCTCGTCTTCTCGTTGCACGGCGGCGTCGCCGAATGGGTCAGTCGCGACGGGACATCGATCGAGGCCTCTTTCGATACGGCGCTCGCCGATCGACGCCAATCGAGCGAGCGACTACGCACCGCCCTGACCCAAGACGGCTGGATCGGCGACGTGTTACGCAGTGCCCATGAGCGTCTCGCCAGCCTACGCGCCGCCGAGCATCCGCGTGCCGGCGGACTGGCCATCGGCATGAATCAGGAGCACGCCCGTTTTCTCGCCGATCTGCTTCACCAGATCACGGGCACCGCACCGGTCGTCGTCGTCTCCGAGGATGACGAAGCCTCACGCCACCTGAGGCGCTTCGCCGGGTCGCAGCATCCCTGGATCGTCGCCGTGCATATGGTCAGCGAAGGCGTCGACATCCCGCGCCTCCGCGTCGGTGTCTATGCCAGCAATGTCGCTACGCCGATGTATTTTCGCCAATTCTGCGGTCGCTTTGTGCGGACAGAAGAAGGACTGCGCGGCGAGCAACATGCCTTCATCTTTATGCCCGACGATCCGGGCCTACGACCGCACGCGGCAGCGATCCACCTCGAGGTCGAAGGCCATCTCAAGGGCAAGCGCGAGTACGAAGGGCAGAGGGCAGTCGAGGTGTCGGTCGACGCGATCACCGACGATTTCTATCAGCCGATCGCGGCACAGGCAACGGCACGAGGCGTCTTACACGGCGACCCCTCGCTCTTCGATATGACCGGCGAGACGGAGGGAGTCAACCGGATCTCCGCATCGCTCATCGAGGAGCGACACGAGAAGACAACGCCACAGCCGCGACAACGCTTCATGACCATCGATGATATCGACGATGGTCTCATCGGCGAAAAGCGCGCCCTGCGCCGCGAGATCAACACCCTTGTCGCACGTGTCCGCGAGCAATTCAGCGTCGATCACCGACACATTCACGGCACCTTGAACAGTCGATTCGGCGGGACCTTAGGTCAAGCGAGTCGCGAAGATTTAGAGCGACGGCGCGGCGAGCTGATGCGCTGGCTCACTCGGCGCTCCTATGACGGGTTTCGGTAGATACCCGTTGCCACAGTGCCAGGACCTGCCGACGCAACGCGGCACGATCACCGTCGTTGAAGATCACTTCATCGGCACGACGAATCGCCTCAGTGGGGTCGATCTGCGCCGCCATACGCACCTCCACCGCAGTGGCGGCGAGCCCGTCACGGGCCATCACACGACGGAGACGCTGCGATCGAGGCGCGACGACGAGAATGGAACGATCGAACTCGGCGGCACGATTCTGTTCGAACAGCAACGGGATGACGTAGAGCACCGGAGTATCCGCTGCCAGCCGCGACTCCTCGTCGGCGGTGAGGCGACGGATCTCGGGGTGTACCAGCGCCTCCAAAGCGCGACGCTCATCAGCATCGGCGAAAATACAGGCGGCGAGAGCCGCACGATCGAGTTCATGCTCAGGAGTACGCACCTGCGGCCATCGAGCGAAGATCGAAGCGAGCAGAGCAGTACCGGGAGCCATCGCCCGACGCGCCAGAAGGTCGGCATCGACAACAGCGACACCAACCTCCTGAAAGATCGCGGCGACCTCACTCTTACCCGCTCCGATACCACCGGTAAGTGCGAGACGAAGAGGCGAGACTAGTTCACCTCTTCAGATTCGGGGATATCGACCGGAGCGATCAAGCCGACAACGGCTAGGGGCTCAACCGTCTCGAGTTCGGCGAGCTCTTCGGGAGCGACATCGGCGACGTGTTGAATCGAGGCCGTGATCCGGCGCGTCGACTCATTGATCGTCAGCAGCGTCACTTCGAGCTCTTCACCCTGCGTGTAGCCACGCTGAGGATCGAACTCGCCCTTCGGCACCATGGCCAACACGCCGGGGAACAACTCGACGAGCAAGTAGTTCGGCGTCACCTTGACGACCATCGCCAGCAGATGATTGCCGTCCCAGAGCTTCTCGGCATGCTCCGTCCAAGGATCCGGCAGGGCATGCTTGAGGGAAAGACTGACTTTCTTCGCTTCGGGATCGAACTTCATGATCTCTACGGAGACCTCTTGTCCAACCTCGACGACCTCGGATGGATGCTTGATCCGTGCGTAAGAAAGCTCACTGTTATGAATCAGGCCATCGACGCCGCCCAGATCGACGAAGGCACCAAAATCCGCAAGACGGACGATCATGCCCGTACGGATTTGCCCCACCGTCAAGGTACCGAGCAATTCGAGTTTCTTCGCATTCAGCTCTTCTTCGAGAACGAGACGTTGCGAGAGAACGACACGGTGACGCTTATGATCGAGATCGATCACCTTGAGACGGAGACGCGAGCCGACCAACTCATCGAGATTGCCGACCGGCTGCCGACGAATCTGTGAAGCGGGGACGAAGCCACGCATACCGAGATCGACCAAAACACCACCCTTCACGACTTGCGTGACGGTAGCTTCGATAACTTCGTCGTTCTCGTGAGCTTGGATGACCTTCTCCCAGGTCTTCAGGGCTCGGGCACGCCGTTCCGAGAGAAAGAGCTCACCCTCTTCATCGATGCGATGGATCATCACCTCGAGGCGATCGCCGACCTTCAGCTCTTTCGGCTCAATGGCAAGCGAGAGCTCACGGAAAGGAAGAACGCCTTCAGACTTGCCGCCGACATCGACGAGAAACTCGTCCTGATACTTGGCGACGATGACGCCCTTGAGAACTTGACCTTCATCAAGGACTTTGAGGCTCTCTTCGTAGAGGCGTTGTTCTAATGCGAGTTGATCTTCTGTCTCTTCGTTCAGCGGAGGGGTATATTCAGCGGTAGTGATCTTCTTTGTTCCCTTCTGTCGCGCAACGTGCGCGTAATTCGTACCAGCGCCGGTTCGTCGTTCTCCGAGGCGATACCCGCTGACTCACAGATTCTTGACAGCAAGGCCTAGACGTTCGACGGACTCTTTGGCATCGCCGAAAAGCATCACGCAACGCGGGTCTTCATACAACAGGTTATCGATACCGGCGAAGCCCGGCTTCATGCTTCGCTTTAACACGACGACACGCTCGGCACGATCCACGTCGAGAATCGGCATTCCATAGATAGGACTTGAGCGATCGATCCGCGCAGCGGGATTGGTCACGTCATTTGCGCCGATAATAAGAGCGACATCGGTGCGAGAGAACTCGGGATTGATATCTTCCATATCATACAACGACGTGTAGGGCACATTCGCCTCGGCGAGCAGCACGTTCATATGCCCCGGCATACGCCCGGCGACGGGATGAATCGCATACTTCACAACGACACCACGCGCCTCAAGGCGCTCGGCCAACTCACGAACAGCATGCTGCGCCTGAGCAACGGCGAGACCGTAACCCGGCACCACCACAACCTGACGCGCATAGGCGAGCATCGTTGCGACATCGTCGGCACTCGCTTCACGTACGCTGCCACGCGAGGAAGTGTCGGAGAGCCCGGCCGTTGCAACGGGAGCGCCGAAGGCACCGAACAAGACATTGGTCAGCGAGCGATTCATCGCTTTCCCCATCAAGAGCGTCAGCAACGTACCGGAGGCTCCGACCAAAGCACCGCTGATAATCAACACCGTATTATTGAGCACGAACCCCGTCATCGCCGCAGCGAGACCGGTAAACGAATTCAAAAGCGAGATGATCACCGGCATATCGGCTCCGCCGATCGGCAGAACGACGAGTATACCGAGCAACGCGGCGGCAAAGACGACGAACAAGAATGCTTCGATCGTCGGGGCAAAAACGAGTCGCACAAGCGAGGCATTCCCGGCGAGGCGCACGTCGAGATTCGGCGGCGCCGCATGCGGAATGGGAACGGAGGCGCTCAAAGGCGAGAGCAGTTCATGGGTATGCGTCACACCGCTCGTCACGACATACCACCCACCGATGAACACGACTGCCAGCAAAGCGGCATTGATGAGTTGCTGACCGCGAAACGTGATCGGCCGACCACCGATAAGCTCCTGGAGTTTGAGATACGCGACAACGCTACCGGTAAAGCTGATTGCACCGATACAAGCCGAGAGCAGAATGACGATGCTGGCATCGGCGGGCAGAAGACGATCATCGATATGCTGAAAGAAATCGGCGGCGGCGACAAGTGCGGCGGCGCCTCCGCCAGCGCCGTTAAAGATGGCGACCATCTGCGGCATCGCCGTCATTTTCACAAAGCGGGCACCGGCGATACCGACGACCGCTCCCAGCGCAAGACCGATCAGCAGCACGTTCCAAGAAACGAATCCGCTGCACAGCATCACCGCAACGAGGCTGATGCCCATACCGATCGCCGAGAGACGATTGCCGAGACGAGCGTGCTTCGGCGAACTCAGCAGCTTCAGACCGATGATAAAGAAGATGCCGCTGACAAGATAGGCGACATCGAGCAACGAGACGGTCATGGGTCGCGCCGCTCCTGCGGCTTGCGAGGCTGGAACATCGCAAGCATACGCTCCGTCACGACGAAACCGCCGAAGACATTGAGTGAGGCGAGAAAGACCGTCACGATCGCCAGCACATGCCCCAGGGGCGGATACGCCACTCCGGCGACGATGAGGGCACCGACCAAAACGATGCCATGAATCGCATTCGTTGCGGACATCAGCGGAGTGTGTAAGGTGCTCGGGACCTTAGCGATCACTTCGAAGCCGATGAAAACGGCGAGAAGAAAAATCGTTATCTCGGTAAAGAATGTCGCACTCACGCGATTCGCCTCCCGTTATCCCGCATGTGCGAGAAGCTCACGAACAGCAGTATTCGTCACCTGGCCGGCATGCGTCACACAGGTCGCGGAGGTAATCTCATCGGCAAAATCGAGCTGCAAATGCCCCTCGGCATCGGTGAGATGATCGATCAACGTCGCCACGTTTCGCGCGTAGAGTGCGCTTGCGTGCTGCGGCATACTCGAAGGCACATTGAGCGGGGCGAGAATCGTGACGCCCTGATACTCGGTACGTGTACCGGCGCTGCTCAACTCGCAATTACCACCGGCCTCCCCGGCTAAATCGACGATAACACTCCCCGGCCGCATGCCTCGGACCGCCTCGGTGGTGAGCAGCAACGGTGCCGGGCGACCGGGGATCAGCGCCGTGGTAATGACGACGTCGAAGGCAGCGGCATGCTGCGCAAGTTGCTCGCGCTGACGCTGCACCGCATGTTCGGAGAGCTCGCGGGCATAACCACCGGCGCCATCTCCCTGTTCGCCCAGCTCGAGCGTCAAGAAAGCGGCACCGAGACTCTTCACCTGCTCGGCGACGACCGATCGCGTATCGTATGCGGTCACGACCGCTCCGAGACGACGAGCCGTTGCGATCGCTTGAAGTCCGGCGACACCGGCACCGAGCACCAAGACACGGGCAGGCGGGATCGTTCCGGCGGCAGTCGTGAGCATGGGAAAGAAGCGCGGCAAGGCATCGGCGGCAAGCAGCACCGCTTTGTAACCGGCGAGCGAACTCTGAGACGAGAGGGCATCCATCGCCTGTGCGCGCGTGACACGCGGAATCATCTCCATACTCATCGAGGTTACGCCGCTGGCGGCGAGACGTGCGATCTCGCCGGGCAACTGCAACGGCGAGAGAAAGGCAATCACCACAGTCTCAGGATGCAGCACCGCGACCTCGTCGATCCCCGTCTGGGGGGAGATCATCGGGCGTGCGACCTTGGCGATCACGTGCGCCTGAGAATACAGCTCACCAAGTTCAACGAGGCGCGCTCCGACAGCGACATACATCTCATCCGCGAAGGATGCCGCGACACCGGCACCCACCTCGATGAGGACCTCATGTCCTCGCTTTACTAGCCGAGCGACCGACTCCGGGACGAGCGCGACGCGTCGTTCACCGGGCGCGATCTCCTTCGGCACCCCGATAATCATCCATATCCTCCGAGCAAGGTGGGGAGATTAGCTCCGACGAGATGCCCCTCCTGGCCAGCTTGCAAGCCCCAGGGCAAGGACGACGCCGATCAGATGCCTCCAGGCGCCGTCCGACCATCCCATCGTCGTCACGACCAGCGTGAGATCGCCGGCGGCGAGCAAGGCAACGATCAGGAAGAGCGGTCGCAGAGGCTCGCGCACAACGAAAAAGATCAAGCCCAAGGCGAGATCACGCAGTCCGCAGGCTCGCACCCAACCGAGCGCAGGTGCATCGATCGCCACGATACCGTAATCATGCGAGGCATAGGCCGGAAACAGCATTGCGGCTACACCGATAAGACATAAGACCACGGCTGCGATGAGACGGGTACGTTCACGTAAACGGTCACCGATCATGTCAAGCTCCGCACAACCAGCAAGCCACAGAAGAGGCCACCGAGACCGAGCGCGACCGAACCGGAGACGTAGCCCACTGCAGCGAGCACGTTGCCACGCTCGTAAAGCAACACCGCCTCAAGTGAAAAGGTAGAGAAGGTTGTAAAACCGCCGAGCACGCCCGTCGTCAAAAAGAGTCGCCACGACTGTGGAGCAGCGGCACGCCATGCGAAGACTCCGGCGAGGATACCCATGACGAACGAGCCCATGACATTGATAAGAAGCGTACCGTACGGGAATGTACTCCCCGTTAGACGTGGGACGATTCCATTAAGAGCGTGACGCAACGCTCCTCCGAGACCCGCACCCAAAAAGACGATGAGATACGACATAACGAGCCGCTTGCCGCGCTTAGGGAAAGGACTCCTGCTCCATGCGACGGCATGTACTGATAACGTTACAGCAGAGTATTACTCGCTTGCTATGCGGTCCAAGCACCCAGAAATGCTTGGTCAGAGTTTCTCTAGCTAGGTGACCTCATTTGTCGAAGCGCCTTATATCATTACTCCCTACATTCACCAATAGGTCCCTAATACGAACATCGAGCGAACTCAAGATGCAACCATGGTGTTTTCACAAGACTCTGCCTAGAAGGCATTGCGAGTCAGTCAATGATGGTGAACGATATGGAGCGAACCGCAGTGATTGATGCGCATAGCGACTACGCGAGACAACTTGCGCAGACGTTGAGCAGAGTCCAACTTCGACGTCGCCCTTGTTCAGCTCAAATCGTATCTTAGAAATCCAAGCACGCAAGATACTCATGTCAATTCCGATGGAAAAATCTCGATCCATCGCGGTAATCTCGGCAAGATCCAAGCGCAGGCAATGATGCCAGCGGAGATGGACCAAACACCCATGTGGACGCTTATAAATCGGCAGCATCATTCCGTCGATCGCCTCCATGCGCGCCTCGCTGGAGATCTCCCGTAGATGACGCACGGTATCAATGCTTCGGCTCACCGATTGGGCACTTCGATGCACTATCACACCTTAAGGATCTTATTCGCCTTGCCAAAGCTCCGGTACTCAGTCGGACGACACCACCCTTTGTGAATATGCTTATTCATCTTGAAATGGATGACCAACATCATAGGCGTATTGCTGGTATGATTCGCGTGTTAGGGGTAGATGAGCATAATGAATATATCGTAGAATCGGTTCATCCTGAGCTTTTGCAAGCTATGTCTTAAAGGGAGAGACACCGTTTTGTCGATGAACGCACGATTTTCTCAATATATCAATCCGCTGCTCACCGCTCTCCATGGGCTCGGCGGTTCAGCACGTCCCTCAGAGGCTTTTCAGAAGATTGCGAATGATCTCGGCAAGAAGGACGAGGACCGCCTTGATCTCAACAAAAGCGGTCAAGTTCGCTATGAGAATGACATCCAATGGGCGAGGTTCTATTTAGTTCGTGCTGGGTATATTGATAAATCTCGGCGTGGCGTGTGGTCCTTAACAGAAAAAGGGTGGTCCAACCCGGTTTTAGATGAGCGAGAGATCGAGGATCTTGTAAGAAATCGTCTTGCAGAAAACCATCATGCATCTGCCATTGAGCAGAATTCAGAGACGGAGTCGCCTCCTGATATTCCGCAACAATCATATCGGGAGCAAGCGCGATCAATTCTCACGACAATGGCTCCCACAAATTTCGAAGTCTTCTGCCAAAGACTGCTTCGGGAGGCCGGTTTTGTCGAAGTCACGGTAACGAAACAATCTGGCGACGGCGGTATCGACGGTATCGGGAGACTAATGCTTAATGCAATTATCAGTCAGCCGGTTTTCTTTCAATGCAAGCGATATCAAGGGACTGTCGGCAGTCCTGAAGTCCGTAATTTCCGGGGAGCTATCGAAGGACGTGACGGGAGAGGGTTATTTATCACGACCGGACGTTTTACAGATGAAGCGCAGAAAGAAGCCATTCGTCCAGGGGCTATTCCGATCGAACTCATTGACTTTGATCGGTTGTTGCAGCTCATGGAAAAATTGGAAGTCGGATTGATCGCCGAGAAAACCTATGCAATCGATCAACGCTTTTTTCAAGACATTCATCCGGAATTAGGCCATCTGATCGCGTTGTAAAGCAATATGGAAGCCGTGGTGCGAACGCAGCCACAGATCAAGCAGCCGGTGCAGCATTACGTCATCTCGCTTAACGAAGACGAAAGCAAGACCATCTCCGACGAGCAACTCATCCGTGCGGCGGAAGACGTCCTTGATCGCGCTGACTGGAGCGGACACCAAGCGATCTTTGCCGTCCATCGCGATACCGAGAACGCGCATTGCCACGTTGCTATCGCCTCGGTTCATGTCGATACGCTGCGTGCCTGGAACCGGCAGAGTGATTACTACCGTCTTCACTACGCTCTGCACGAGACCGAGACGGCGTTCGGTATGCAACATGAGAACGGCCTGGCGATTGTTCGCGATGAGGATCTACAACTGAGCGGATCGAGTGGGCTTCTTTGGAGACTCGTAAAATGTGGCGACGTGACCAGCAGGCGGAGCGTCTTGAAGAGATGGTCCGAAACTTTCTCGATGAAGCCGATGGGCTCGAGTCCGTCGACGATCGCCGCGATCGAATCATCTACGGCATCCGTGAGTACCTCGCCAAGATCACAGCACGCGGCGAAGTCCCCTTACGTGCCGATCTGCATGTGATCGCCGCTCGGCTGATCGCCATGCTCGAAGTCGGTGACGATGGTGATGAGCGCAATCCACGCATGTTGCTTTGACACGTTGTGAGACGAGTCTCCGGGTGCATACGCGGATAAACAGTGAAGAGTTGATCGCGCATCTCACCTCAGCGAAGGCGCTGCGTCCAAAGAACGACGCGTTGCTCTTCGATGAGATCGTGCGTCGGACGGGTGCCCCGGATACGATGTGGGCGAACTCCGTCCGGATGGCACTGAAGAAGAAAAACAATCCATTGCGCGAAGCTCATCGGGTCGAGATGCGTCTGCGCACAGAGGCTTCGGTCGAGATATCGCCTCGGTGATCCACCGTTTCATCGAAGCGCGTACAGATGTTATGAGCGCAACGCAGCTGCAGCATCCTGAACGTCAGGAACACCGAGAACTGGCTGCGACGTATGCGCGTCATTAGTTGGAGTGTTCCTGTCCTGGGAGACACACTGCCGCATGATGACCGAGCCGCAGCCGAAGTGTGGGCTGGAGCCGGAAGCATGGCCACGTGCGGAGATCTACGAAAAAGAAGCGGAATGGAATTGCTGCGAAGCGTCGGATGCGGCAGTGAGGGTGTGGCGTACAGACACATCGCCAATACCATACCAAACGAAACGCGCTCTCGATTGGGTGCATTCATTCAGTGTAATACGCCTGGAGACGACGCGTTAACAGGGAATCCCTCGTCCCAAGCAGGCCTTTAAATCTCAAGTACCACTTAGTCCTCAATTATTGAGTACCGTTACCAACCGATCAAGACAGCAAAGGAGTCGCAACCACCATGTCCGATGAAGTGCTTATAGAGCATAGGCCGCCTCCATTGCCACCGGATCAGCGAGTTACATCACTGATTGAGCAAGCGCAAGTGATCGAGAGGATCCCTATTTCGGTTGCCCTCGATCCTTTGAGGAAGCAGGCGCTAGAGGCACATGACGGTGCGTTAGCCTCGACCGTACGACTTGAGGCGAACATCTACCTTATTTTTAAAGACATAGAGAGCTTAGAGCGCTACCGGGCGGATTTTTCTGGTTTGGTTCATGCAACGGATATTTCGTATTTGCGCCATAGAGCGCAAGAAACAAAAAACCAAATCGCCAGAGCAGGATACTTGCACGCAATTGCTCTCGCAACGAAACGCCATGATGATGGTGGTAATGCCGCAAACGTTTACCTTGATGCTATTGGACATTATAGAGCATTGCCGACGCAATCCAATCCAGAAGCGTATAACGCGCTCTTAGCTCTTTTCCCTATGGCGATGAGCCTTGCTCCCAAATACGGCGTTGCTGATAGGCTGAAGTCTGAGGTCTGAGGTCTTTGGATTTTTACTCGATGGAGACGAGCATTTCGCCCACGCAAAAACTAAAATTCTCGGATTAGTTGTTGAAGACCGGCGAACATTTTCCGTTGATGATCTTCGCCGCTTGAGGGATGTATCGCTTTCTCTTCTCTTGGCTATCAGCGGCTCAGATGGAATGCAAGCCTTTGCCGACGTTGGTCGTCGCCTTGCAAATCGTATCGGAGAACCGCGCCGTGCGTGGGATGAGAAAGAAGCAGAGGCAATCGCAGCGCGTCTCTCATACGGCGGCTTGCATCCTTTTCTAGTTGAAACGCATGGAACACGTTTACGGCGACTATATCAACTATTGGGGAAAGAAGGGTCTCGGAGAGCAAACGAAGAGAGGATGAACGCTGCTCGTTCGCAGCAAGAGTTCCACGAATTTTCCGGCCAACCAGATGGTTGGAACGAGCAAGTTCAGTATTTGCAAGAACGCGCCGCCGTGCTGCTTAAAGAATATGGTCCGACCGAAACACTCGCTCTTATTTCAAAGACTTCTCATTTACTGCCAAGCGTTTCCGAAGTGCGGAATCATATTGACAAGATGCATGCAGAGGGGATTGGAACTTTTAGGCAACTCGCTTCAGTGGTGGCATCTGCGGGCGATCGGATTATTTCTCATGAAGGCAACGAATTTGTCGAATCCTACGATATGCGCTGGATTTTTGAAGCCGTCGTTCCCTTTGGTGTGCTCATGAGTGAACTTGTGAGTGCCGGAAATCTTCGTCTGGAGCACTTTCAGAAGTTTCTTGAATCGTCATGGATGGGGCATGAAGAGAATATATCGTACGGTGGTGGGGAGAAAATGCCGAACGATCTTGTTCGTCTCCTTGTTGCGAACCTTCGCGTCTACGTGGGTCTACGTACCGATGAGCTTCAACGAGTTTCTCTCATCGACTCGCTTACGTTGCGTTTTGAAGCGATATTCCGTAAGCTTGCCCGTTTACTTGGCGTTGCGGACAAACGCACAAACGATGATGGGATCACGCAAGTTCGCGACCTTGATCTCCTTAAAGACCCCGCCATTAAGGCCTTTCTTGGTGATGACCTAACATTTGCGAACCATACCTTGGTTAGGCAGTCGGAGGGTTTACGTGATCGCATCGCTCATGCCATATTACATGCTGGTCAATATCGGAGCCAGGATATGGATGCGCTCGTGTTCTTGCTTCTGCGTCTCGCTGCTCTATCGATCGACCTAGAAGGAGCGAAGACTGAATCTTGAAGGTCGGAACACTCCCTCGCCTGTGATCGCCATTCACAGAAAATACGGCAAGTTTTCGCAGTACTTCTTGCTGTACATCGTCATTTGTCCGATGCATCGTACTCGTTACCTCTACTGGGAGCATACATCATGGTGCATACTCCCTAGCTAAAGCGTGAGGCTCTCGGTGAGCCTGTCGTGCTGCTTCATACTTGCCCTCTGGCCTGCCCAGGGACTGCGCTTCATCCCCCCACCCCGGAACTACTAGTTTTCGCCCGTGCACATGATCGTGATGACGGACTCCGCATCGTCGCCAGGTCCGCAGACGCCGAGCAGCGGCACGAGTGCGCGCTTGCCGTCCTTGGCGCGGATGCACGAAACCTCGTACTCGATCCGATCCGATCGCCAGCACCGGCGACTCGCGAATGCCGTATAGCCATGCGGGGCATGCACAACACACCCCAGAGTCGACCAGTCTCGTCTTGCGGCGGCCGTGAGGGCCACTAAGCTACCGGGACCGGAACACCGATGAGGCGCTCTAAGATGGCGTGCATTTTCGGATCGATTTCTGCGAGCAGTCGTCGACTTGCGTGCGGCCAGACACTCACGAGATCGTTCCCGCCGACAAAGGCTCGTACCGATTCCGCAACATACTCGTCGACTCGCATAGCCGCATAGGGACTAACAAAGCGACGGGCCGATGCGAACGCGTCTTTGATCTCCGGATCGCGAGCAGAGAGGTAGTCGCCGTCACCGAAGGCGCAATCGATTGCATGACCAAATTCATGCGCGATCGTCATTGGGGTTAGGATGCGCAGATACAGACGGCGTTCTGCAACAATGAACAATCCCGCTGGTGGAAAGGGCCATTCGTCGACAAAGAGACGCTTTCTGCGGAGTGTGAGAGAAGCGTCGCTGAAACGCTCGCCTGGGAGCAGCGGCTTGATCTGAATCCCTGCCTCGGCAACGCGAACGAGAACCTCCGTTTCGAAGCGCGCGAGTACCGGCGCAATCGCTGCGATAGCACTATCCCACGCATCGGGCATCAACGCGCTCATGACAGTCGTGTTCATCGCGGTCTCCCCAGGCCTGTGGCCGACTCGTGTCGAGCAAGCATCACGACGGGGAAGCACTCCGGCCACGGGCCCGGGAGGATATCCTGCGGGAGAAAAGGCCGGAGCTCGTCGAGGAGCTACGGAGCGCGGTTACGGCAGAGGACGACGCGGATCTCTCGCCCGGGAGCGTTCAGCTCTGTCTAAAGGATTGCTTGACGCGTGGAGTCTGATTGCAAGATCAGGTGGTTAGTGCATCAACGGTGCAGCCGTATTGTGCAATCAGACCGGCGAGCGTTGCGCTCAGGGTGACCGCGTCATCGGGCACGAGCGCGTAAACCCATGATTTGCCGCTTCTTTCCGCCTCAAGGGCAAGCTGATTGGCATGACGCACCCATTCGACCGCCGCTCTCGCCTTGTCTTTGACGTCCTGATCATCGAGCTGATTACGCGCCTTGATTTCAACGATCAGTTTCTGCGTGGTGGTCTCGACCACGAAATCCGGCTCATAACCCTGGCCACTGGCATATTCGATGCGGAATTGGCCGGGGCCGGGCTTCATCCAGCGCAGCACGCCTGGTTCATTCGGACTCTCAATCAGCACGGCAAATTCCCGTTCGCCGTTGGAATCGAACTTTTGGTAGGGATAGCAGCAGCGTTTGAATGCGCCGAAGACATGCTTGCGGGTGTCGCCGGCGGGGATGACCGGCTTGCGGAAATCCCGCACATCTTGCGTGGTGGGGACATTGAAATTCTGCGGCCGCAGCAGCTGGAAACCGCGTGAAACGCTGGCTTGATAATCTGTCGGCGTTTCCCATTGGTGCTGCTTCATTTGCGCGAAAATGAACTTGGCCAGCTCTTTGCCATGTACCAGCAAGACGTTTTCAACATCATCGTCGGTGGGGAGATAGCTGCGCAGCCGCGCCAGCATCTGGCCGGATAACTTGAACAATAAATCGCTGTGGCTGTCATAATCGATTTCTGGGAAATCGATCAAATGGCGAACTATGTAATTTTCAGGCCGTTGTTCCTCAATATTTTCGGTTTTGCGCGCCAGATAGGTGCGCGCTTCATTGCGTAGGTTCTGAATCATGATGTCATCGGACATCGGCTGCTTGGCGATGGCTTCGAGATTGGTCAGATCGAAGTCACGAAAACCAAACGTCACCTCGCGGGTTGGCAGCACCACGATTTCAGGAATTTCAATCGTCAGCTCAACCAGATTTTCCGCCAGCTTGCGCATAATCTGCGGCACGTCTGGCTGCTTCTGTCCCAGATCCAGCGCGGGTTGCTGCGGTGCAAGCGCGGCCAGGGTTTCCTGCACATCCTGCACCAGCTGCGCCTGCATATCGGGATGGAGCAGCATACTGATGCCGTCCTTGCACTTTCGCTCGTATTGCTCGCGGATTATGCGCAAACCAACTTCTGCCACCTGACGCTCTGCGGGCGTTGCGGGAACCGGCGGTGCTGCGGCATCTTCGCTGAAACCATACTCGGCCAAAGTAGCTTCAGCAAAAGGCGTACTCACTAATACAGACGCACCATCAGCGGATACATCGCCGCCTTCGCCCACCGTCACCGCCTTAATGGAAATGATCGAATTGGGGTCTTTGGCAGCTTTGATCACCTCATCAAACCGATCGTGCGCGATCACTCTCAAGGTATCAACCGCCTCGACCCCGGTACGGGTACCATAGGGCAGGCGCAAACCGCGCCCAAGAGTTTGCTCAGTCAGGATATCCGACGCTGACGCCCGCAAGGGTACGATGGTGTAGAGATTGCGAACATCCCAGCCCTCTTTCAGCATATTCACATGGATGACGATATCGGTGCTGGTATCGCTTTCCAGCGAGAGAAGGCGGGCCGTAGCCTCTTCGCTTTCTTCGCCCCTGGTGTTGCTATCCACGCGGATAACGCGGCCCTTGTAGCGGCCGCCAAAGAAGTCATCCGCCTCGATGGTTTGGCGCAGCGTTTCCGCATGGGTGGTGTCTTGCGCCACCACCAGCATGAACGGGTGGACCAGTGGCCGGCCGCTATTGCGGGCATAGATATCCAGCTCCGCCTTGACGTTCTCATGGCAGTGAACGCCGTCTTCGAGCTTGATCCGCTCCAGCTGGTCAGGGGTGACAGCGTTCGCGACAAAATCCTTGCGGGTCGCCACGGCAGGCTCTTTCACATAGCCGTCGCGCAGGGCTTCGCCCAAGCCGTAATCATAGATGATATTCTTGAAGCGCTCAGAGCGCGCGCCGGTGCTGCGCGGCGTGGCGGTTAATTCCAGACCCAGAACGGGTTTCAGCTCCGCAACGGCCTTCATGCCGGCCTTGGCGCGATAGCGATGCGCCTCGTCCATCAGCAGCACAAGATCCGGCAGGCCGACGAGATAGTCAAAATAACTCTGCCCGAGACACTCGCGCAGCGTTTTGATGCGCCCCTGATCCTTGTTGATCTTATCAACATTGAAAATATTGATTTCGGCGGAGCCCCGGAATATGTACGCGGTGTGGCCTTGCTCCCAATTATCACCGTTGACCAGCAGCGGCGGCGTCTGGGCAAATTCGGCAATGCCTTTGAAAACGTATTTTTCAGTGCCCGGCGTGAAATCCGCGATCAGCTTATTGTAGATCGTGGTATTGGGCGCCAGCACAAAGAAATGCCAGGAACGCCCGGTCAGAAAGAGCCAGCTGATAAAGGCGCCCATCAGCCGCGTCTTGCCGACACCGGTTGCCAGCGAAAAGCACAAGGATGGAAAGTCGCGCTCGAACGACTCAACCGAAGGATAGCTGGCGCGCACCGCCTCCAGCATCGCCACCGGATCGGCCTGTTTGGTGAAGGGTACAACATCGCGCAGCGGTGAAGCGGCGATCACATCGGCCAGAACATCAAGGCAATCGGCCTGCGGGGTGCGCAGCGACAGCCGGGCCTTGATCTGCGGCAGAATGCGATCACTCATCACGCCTTGTCCTTCTTGTCTTTGGTCCCGCGCAGCCTGGTTTGCTCTTTGGCGGTGTCGGCGATGCGCTGCAATTCGCCCAGCTCATCGACCTGTTCAGCAGCGAGGCGCTGTGCCGCCTTGCGGGCATCATCGAAGGTGCCATAGCGCTCATGGGCAATTTGCGCGGCTTGGTCGGCGGAGACGCGGCCGGCATCGCTCAACACCGGCAGCTCATTGCTGCGCAGAAAGGCATCCAGGATGCCTTCCCATTCCGCCAGCATGATTTGCTCGCGGCGTCTGGTACGCAGTTCGGCAGTGTCGAGGAACATGGTGACGATCAGGTTCAGCTCGCTGATCTCGGCTTCGGCCAGATAATTCTTGGCGGTGCCAACATCGCTCTTGCGGACGCGGTCGCCCTTCCAGCTGGTCAGGCCCATATTCGGTGCGGCCGGATTGGCACGGGCCACGATCAGCGCCGCCGCTGTCTGGCCGGTGACGGCATGCAGCATCTTGTTCTGAATGGTGGCATAGAAGGTCTGTGCCGCCATGCCCTTGGGGTCATAGTCGGGGCTCAGCGCCAGAATCTCGCGCACCTTTTCATACACCCGCGCCTCAGAGGCACGGATATCGCGGATGCGTTCCAGCAGCTCTTCGAAATGGTCAAAGCTTGGGTCTTTCAGGCGTTCGTCATTCATGGCGAAGCCTTTGACCAGATATTCCTGAAGCGTGCTGGTGGCCCATTGCCGGAACTGCGTGGCCCGTGGGCTGCGCACCCGGTAGCCGACGGCAAGGACCATCTCCAGGCGATAGTGGTCTACCTGATAGGTTTTACCGTCGGCGGCAGTTGTTGCATATTCTGCAACAACTGCCCCAGCATCCAGTTCGCCCTCTTCCAGAACCACCTTAATGTGCCGGGAAATTACCGATTTATCCCGGCCGAACAGGTCCGCGATCTGTGTCAGACTGAGCCAGACGGTCCCCCCCTGCGCCCGCAGCTGGATGCGTGCGGCTCCATCTGGGGCCGCATACAGGATCAACTCGCCCTCACTCATCGCCGGCCTCGCCGATCGCGGCAAATATAGACGGGCCAGCATCGGCGGCCTTGCGCGCCCGGCCACGCCGTTTTGGTGCAACGCCGTCATCCGCCGCTGCGGGCTCCGCCACGGCTTCAGCGGCGATGGCGGCGGGCAGATCAGCCACTTTCAGGCTGTAATCATCCCGGCCCCATTCGCATTTCTTCAGCACCGCCAGGGGAATTTTCTTGATGGTCAGATTTGCGAACACCTGATCATTGCCGCTCCACGCCTTACAGCACACCAGCAGCGTGCGCTTCCGCCCTACTTCCTCGGAAAGTTTTTTCAGGGCGTCATGCGTCAGCGATTGGGTCGTGACATAGATAAAATCCGTCTCTGTCGAATAACCATGACGCCAATATTCGGCCGCTTCCTGCGATGGCGCATAGGTGAAGCCCATCAGCTTGCACACTGCTTCCGCCAGCATGGCGGGATTATAGCTCGGTGCAATCACCCAATTGTCGAAGCGATCCTTGACCAGCAATGACGGCGCAAGGCGGAAATAGCGGAAACCGCCGCCGCCTTGCCAGCCAACCGCTTCGGTAATGCCGCCCTGGTCTGCGCCGTCGATTACCTTTTTCAGGCGGGGAATGATGTGGGTATGGCAGTGCTCGCCCAGCTCAACCATGATCCAGCGCCGCCCCATTTTATGGGCAACGGCGCCGGTGGTGCCGGAACCGGCGAAGGAGTCAAGAACGAGATCACCTGGATTTGTAGCTATAAATAAAATTCTCTCTATTAATAATTCTGGCTTAGGAGTGGAGAATGGCTCAATATCGGGAAGCAACTTTCTTAAGTGATCACGTCTAGCAGATTGATTCGAGCCAACTTCGTTTGCTGGCCACCATGTTTTGGGAACAAAACCGTCCTGAACCTCATTGAGATATGTCTTTATTATTGGTAAACGATCGCCATCTTTACCAAAATAAACTCGCCCTTCTGAGCGTGCCTGAGACAAGGTTTGTTCTGAGAAGCGCCAGTAATTTCCAGGTGGGGGAGTAACGGTTCTCCCTGAGGGCAACAGTACTGGGAATCGATTCTTTTCCCCACCACTTTTAGCAGTACTGCAAGCACCTTGAAGCCAATCGCCACGTGGATCGTTGTCCGGATTCTTATACCGACCGTCACCTTTTTCTTCTCGTGGCTGAAGATTCCTAACCGTCTTCCATTCCGAAATATTTTTAGCATAGAGTAGTATGTGGTCATGTGCGCTCGAAATCAGAGCGTCGTTATGCCGAGCCTGATCTTTCTCCCATGCAAATGAAGCTACAAAATTATTTCTTCCGAATATTTCATCGCACAGAACTTTTAGATAATGAGCTTCATTGTCATCGATCGTTATCCAGATAGATCCATCCTGACTTAAAAGTATTTTCAATAAATCAAGTCGATCTCTAATCAGACTCAACCAAAGCGAATGCTCCACCCCATCATCATAATGCTCGAACGCACTGCCCGTGTTATAGGGCGGATCAATAAAAACACACTTCACCTTGCCGGCAAATTCTTGCTCCAGCGCCTTGAGCGCCAGCAGATTATCCCCGAAAATCAGCCGATTATCGAAGATATCGCCCTCATGCCGCGTCTTGGCATGATGCGATAGCGCCTGATCTTCCAGCAAAATACGCGGCTCCAGGCGCGGCCGTTCATCCTTGCCGATCCAGGTCAGTTCCAGCCTTTGCAGCTTGCTCATGCGTTTACGGTCCAGCGGAGGGTGAGGATCGGGGTGATGGTCGGCTTGGTTTGCAGGGCACGGGCAATCGCGTCAAGCCGCGCATCGATTTCGCCGCGCACTTCCTTGCGTTTCTGAAAAGTGGTCATCTTCAGCTCGTCAACCTCGCCTTCCATGGCCTTGATGCGCCTTTGCTCCTTGACCTTGTCAGCCAGGGCCAGGCCGGCATTGGCGCGCAGCGCCTTCTTGGCCGCTTTGATGTCAGCGTCCAGCTCCTTGATGCGCAGCTCTGCGGCACGTTCGAGATCGTCGGAATAAGCATCCAGCTTCTCGGTTTCCTCATCTAGCCAGACCTGTCCCTCATGCTCGATGGCAGTGAGGGTTTCCGCTGTGACCTCTGCCTCGCGCTCGGCCAGCAACGCGCGCGGCAGCGCCGCCGTGAGCGGCCCGCTGGTCGCCGGCACCAGGAACAGATCATCGACCGTCTGGGCATCGATCACTGCTGGCGCGGCGCCATCATCCCCATCCATCAGGCCAGCCACCACCAGCCGGTCACGCCGGCCAATCTCGGTATCCGGCGACAGCACCGATAGCAATGCCACCGACAGCCAGCCGGAGCGGCCAGCGAGGTTCTTCACCGTGGAGAGCTGCGGCCAGCCAGCCGCGACATAGGCGGCATAGTCAAAGCACAGCGCCGCCGCTTCCAGCTGCCGCGCGCGGGCCTGTGCGATCAGCCTGGCCGCCAGCGTATTCTCTGCCACCCGGAAGAACTGCCAGCCCTGTTCATCGGCATGCGGCCATTCCGTGGTCCAGGTTTTGCCTTCGAAATCAAAACGCTGCCCGGTCGGCGTATGAAAGCGCGCTGCAGGAGCTTCGGCGCGGACAATCGTCAGCAGCCGCTGGGTAAAGGCATCAAGCGTGACGCCGAGATCTTTCCCGCGCTGGCGCAGCCGCGCCACCACATCGCGATCCAGATGGTCGAACAGCTTGCGCCTGGTCTCCTGCATATCGGCGGTGATGCGCGCTTCCAGCTCTTCCTCGATGCGGCGGAATTCTTCCACCACCTCATCCTCGGTACGGCCGCGCTGCACCGCCTCCACCACCTTGCGCTCGAAATCGATGCCGCTTTCCACCGCGCCCAGCACCGTGTCGCTGGCGCCGAACACGCCTTCGAACAATCGGAATTTCTTGTCCAGCAGCTCATAGACACGCCGCTCCGCCACATTCTTGCGATTGAGCATATTGACCACGGTCACGTCGATCTTTTGGCCATAGCGATGGCAGCGGCCGATGCGCTGCTCGACCCGCTGCGGATTCCAGGGCAGATCGAAATTCAGCACGATAGAGCAGAATTGCAGATTGATGCCTTCGGCGCCGGATTCCGTGGCGATCAGAATGCTGCGCGTATCGCCCCGGAAGGCATCGACAATCGCCGCCTTCATATCGGCTGATTTCGAGCCTGATACCGCGTCGGTACCCTTGTGGCAGGCGTACCAGTCTTTGTAGAGCGCCTGACTGTTTGGATCGGTGTTAGAGCCGTTCATCAGAGCAATCTGGCCGGCATAGCCGTTCTGGCCCAGCAGTTCCGCCAGATAGGTTTGCGTGCGCACCGATTCAGTGAAGATCACCACTTTGCGCCGGCCGCCTTTGCGCACGATCTCGTCCAGTACCTCGGGCAGCCGCGCCACCAGCTTCTCGCCCTTGGCATTCGCGCCGATTCTCTGTGCCAGGGCGATGTAGCTTTCCAGCTCCTCAATTTCGGCTTTCAGCTTGGCCGGGTTGATGTCGTTGGCACCGCTGCCCCCATCGTCATCCTGCGCTTCCTCGTCGCCTTCGTTGCCGGCGAAGATCGCGGCTTCATCCAGCTCCTCGGCCAGCTCGGCACCGTCGCCGACATCGGCAACGGTCGAAAGATCCGCCACCTGCTGGCGGCGTAGCCGCTCGATCACCGTTTGCAGAAAGCCGATGATCGCGACCACCGACGAGCCGAGGATCTTGCGGGCCTGGATGATGACCAGTTGATTGGGACGTAGGCCAAAGGCAATGGAATCCGGCCGCTGCAGATAGGCAGAGACCTTTTCATAAAGCTCGGTTTCAAGATCATTGGGCTCAAAATCGAACGTGGTGGCCTCGCGCTTGGTGAAAGATACATGGCCGGCTTCCTGGACGTCGCGCCGTAAATGCCGCTTATAGATCGGCTCCATGCGCCGGCGCAGCGATACCAGCGTGGCGGCGTCGGCATGGCGGCCTTCATACATGGTTTTGAAGGTGCGTTCGTCGCCGAAGAATTGCGTGTCGATGATCGACACCAGCCCGTAGAGTTCCATCAGCGAGTTTTGCAGCGGCGTGGCCGTCAGCATCAGCTTGAAACGGTCTTTCACGGCATCGCGTAGCGCCTTGGCACGCGCGGACCCCGCCTTTTTGTAGACATTGCGCAAGCGATGCGCCTCGTCGAAAATCACCAAATCCCACGGGACGCGTTGCACATCATTGGCCCGGCGGGCGGCAAATTCGTATGAGGTCAGCATGATGCAGTCTTGCGCTTCGAACGGCTGGCGCTGCCCCGCCTTCTGTGCCTCGCGCCAGCTGCGCGCCTCAATGATGCGGCTGGGCAGGGAGAATTTTTCCTGAAGCTCCTGCTGCCACTGCTTGCGCAGCGAGGCCGGCACGATCAGCAGAATCCGCCTCCGGCGTTCGGCCCAGCGCTGAGCGATGACCAAGCTGGCCTCAATGGTTTTACCCAGCCCGACCTCATCGGCCAGGATCGCGCCCCTGGACAGGGGCGAGTGTAGGGCAAAGAGCGCCGCATCAACCTGATGCGGCTTGGTCTCCACCCGCGCCGCCGCGATGCTCTTGGCAAAAGCATCCTCACCCCGCCCTTCAAGCATGATCCGATGCGCAAGGTAGGTACCGTGGTGCGGGGTGTAGGCGCTGGTCAAAGGCGGGGCTCCGTGGCGGGGGTGGTACAAGCTTAAGATTGGGCGAGATGGTCCCTCTCACCCATCATCTGAAATCGGCCTAAGAGTATTCGGGGATCACCAGCAGGTTATCCGTCTGGCGCAACACGGCATAGCCATGCTGCGGGCTGCGCCAAATGCTTGGCTTGGTTATTTGGTCAGCCATTGGCCATAGGCTTCAATGTCTATCATTGGAACGGTGCCGCTGAATTGCAGTTGAGAAATCAACTTGAACAAAAATGCCGTGGCCGGTTTGTTTTCGGCAATGAAATTATAGTCATTGGCGGCTTTATCGAAAAAGAAATGACCGCGTGAGGCAACGCAGCCGATGTCAAGTTGCCCATCACCCAGGTTTGATGCCAAAGCCTTTTTGAACGATGGTCCCAGTGCAGGGCTCCAATCACTCTCAAATGTCAGCAGGCCTCCTAGAATCGGGATCAGCGGCTTTGCCGGATATATTCCCTTGGCATATGGAATAGGGAGGCTGGTGCGGTGCAAACGACGCACGCTTTCAACTTTTCTCTGCGCATAGGTTACCAGTTCGGCATTCGCAGTCTGCTTCGCCTCAAAGACGGCATAGACGCTTTCCGCAGGGATGATTGTCTCGTTCTCATAGGTGAAGATAAATGGCGAATACTGCCGATCGAATATGACTACGTCGATCTGTTGACTGAAATTCCCAAGGCTATCTACTACATGTGCCTTAGCTGCTTGATAGCGCTTAGGCAGGTACTTCTCTAGCATGGTGATCCACACGTTCTCGCTGGCATCGCCCTTCGTTCCTGGATGATTGAACGACTTTCGGACCGTTGCAAGGCGTTGTTGAATATCTTCGTGCAGCGATGCTAGTAGTTGAGATAGCGACCATTCGGACATCGGAAAACCTCACTTTTAGCTTTGGCAGTGGACCATCAAGACAGCGGAAATCTGGGACCAAATAGCTCGCGCCAGGTTCTCAGCGCTTCGCCATTTCGCCCATTACGCACATGGTCAATTGCAAGAGTTGCTTCACGCGCTGCTGCACGCAGAAGCTCACGTGCTCGGATCTTGCGCGCAGTATCCATGCCATTACTGATCGCCGGGCCAAGGCCAGCGGGGTCAGGCCATTCATCGAAAATCCGGGCTTCGAGCGTTGCAAAGAACCCTTGAATCTCACGGTCAAAGCTACCACCCCAGCCACCATATAAGCACTGGAGAGCCATGACTTCGATGAGAAAAGAGGGCTTAATTGGCTTTTCACCGTGCTTCGGATTATTGTTCCAATATTTCATCATTCGCACGAGACCTTTCCACTCATTGGAATAGGCCTGATGCGCGGAAGTGGCTTCTGCTGCGTGGGTTTTAGGGTTAGTTTCGATCCACTGCCCCAGTTCATTATCGGGAATCTCGAAATCGGTGTTCTTCGCGAAGGCGGGAACGACATCGACACTGATCACGCGATAATCGGTGTTGTCGTCAGCATCGGCTTTCACGCCGAAATCAACGTTGATCGAGCGGTTTTGCTTCTTGGCTTTGTCGCCATATTTTTCGACTAAGGCATTGTGAAAATCGGTCAACACGACCGATGGATGTTTTGAGCGATAATGATCTTCGGATGTTTGAAGGACGAAGAATATATCGACATCCTTCAACGGTTTCGTCTTGGTCCAGCGCGCATAGGATCCGGTCAGAAAACTCTGATCGATCTTGAACTTAGTTCCAAGATAGTCCCTGACTTCTTGTTGGCGCGCAGAAGCGTTTGTCTGTTCTCGCGCGTTCAATTCCAAGCGGCTTTTGAATTTCTGAAATGCTTCATCAATCGTGAGCATCAAATTCTCCTCAGATATGACGTGCTCGCGCCAAGCCCACTGTGTTCAATGGTGGTGCAGAGGCCTTGCCTAACCATTCCATCTGTCGAACGTCCGGTTGCCTTACTCCAGCCGGTGACGTCGGGATAGCCAGGCTTGTTTTGTAGAAGTAACCGATACTGAGCCTGGCTTGGAACCAGACCAGCTTTTTTGATGGCGTATTTGAGTTGTTCCGTATCCGTCCAAAACTGGCCGTCGCCACCGGACCAGCCATATGCAATATCAATGTCCCATCGTAAAATTAGGGCGTCCGTGTTTGGATTGTAGATTTCCAGTTTTACAGTTTCGAGGTCGCCGGTATTCAGCCAAGTCTGAACACCGCGCATGTTCAAATCCCAATCGCTGATGAAGTTGCACGGATCAAGGCCAACAAGGCGGATGATATCCTTCAAACTTTTGAGGATATTGTCTGCCACATAGGTGACCGAATGCGTATAGGTGTTGACGGCAACGCTGGTCATGAGCCGAGAAATCCTTTTGCATCGAATACAAGGGCATGGGCTGTTGCGGCCAATCCATCTTCAATGCTGGGTATAACCGCGTTGAGGTCTCGTGCCGTAATACGGGTACTGTGCTTCTTTAGCGCAGCCTGAACCCAGGCAAGATCTTCCGCCAGACAAGGGAGCGAAACTCGCCAATCCCCTTTTACTGGATCAAAACCAAGAGCAGCCTCATTGGCATCAGAGCCATCGACAGCATCCTCATCATAAAGGCAATAAATCCGTGTTCGCGGGCCATCACAGGTCACAGTGATGGCAGCGTTCTTGGGGGTCTGATCCGCAATCACGCTGGCGGCGACGCCAGCAACGGAAAGCAACTCAGTCCGTACGTTGCCGGTTTGCCCCTGGGTCAACAGCTCGACGATCGCTGTCCAGGTTTGTAATGCGTCACGCTCTGGCGTGCTTCTGAAGGTACGGCTGGCAACAGTGCTCATGGTGCCTTGCCCCCTTCAATACGCCCTGCCTTGGCGGTACGGGCTGCAGCAAGCAGGTCTTCGATTGTCACGCGTTCAGGATCCATGGCTGTCTGTGGGCTGCTGGCCAAAGCCTTTGCCACCATCTTGCGGATAGCGCGCCCGTCCAGCCCAACGCATTCCGCAGCACAACCACTGAAGCCGGATGACGTAGGCAAGTTCGCGATTGCGGGATAGGTCCGGCCAAGACCGGTCAGGCAATCCTTCAGGATTAGCCCGCACGCTTCACGATCTGGTAGAGGCACATGCATAACAAGGTCACAGCGCGACATGAATGCCGCATCGACTGCCTGGTGGAAGTTGCTGGTGGCGATGAACAACAGGTTCGGATGCCGCTCGGCAAGCGCATCAAGCTGAACTAGCACGGCGTCGGTCGCACGATGGATGTCGATCGGATTGGCTTCGAGGCTCATTTTTGACCGGTCGGCGGCGAGCGTCTCCACCTCATCGAGGAGCACAATGGTCGGTCCTGCGGCAGCAGCTTCGGCGATTGACTGTGAGAACAGCTCCGATACAGCACGTTGGGTTTTGCCCATAGCTGAACTGGTAAGCGCATGGGGCTCGACTTCAAGCAGGCGGAATCCGCCGTTCGGGAATGTCTCGGCGGTCCGATGTGCCAAGCCGCGAGCAAGAGAGGTTTTGCCGGTCCCAGGCGGTCCAATGAGCAAAATCACGCCATGCAGCGGAATGACACTGCGATCGACTTTGCCGCGCATCGTGAAATTCAGCATCGCCTGAGAGAGGAGCTGGTCCTTCAGGCGCTTGTCCAGGATGATCGAGTTCCAGAGAGCCCCTAGCGTGGGATCGGGAAGACGGCGTGTTCGCTGGATGCCCTTCGGCTGGTTGAAATCTTCTTTTGGCACCACATGATGGATGTCTGGCCTCTGCCGACCCTCCATATCTTGATCCTTTCAAAACGTTCCGAACTAAAAATACCGCTACTCAGAACTTAGCATATAAGGCGGAATGCGTCTTGTCAAGAACTTCGAATATCGCTATCCTGAACAAGTGCCTGGTAGATTGGATAGGGGGAGTATGACGTGGCAACGCCGCTGGGCGACAAGATCCGGGATCTGCGAAAGTCGAAGGGCTATACCCTCGACAAGCTCGCGGAACTCACAGAATCAAGCAAAAGCTACATCTGGGAGCTTGAAAACAAGAACCCGCCTCGCCCTTCTGCTGATAAGGTCGCCAAGATCGCAGCGGTACTCGGCGTTACGGCGGATTACCTTATGGATACGACCGAGACAGTTGGCGTTGAAGATGCTACAGATAAAGCTTTCTTTCGTAAATACAGAAAGATGGATGCGGCCACAAAAGATAAGATCCGGCGTATGGCCGATTTATTGGGTGACGACGAATGACGAACACACTGTCACCAGAGCGGTGGGCTTTTGAGCTTACAGATCTCTTAAACGCTGTGCTCGGGACGGATCGTTTCCCTATCGATATTCCGGCTGTAGTGTGCGAATACACAGCGAAAAGATTCCCTGATGACCCAATTATCAGTGTTCAGGGTGACGATTTGCCTGGCTTTGATGGCGCTTTATTCAAAGCTCCAGCTGGCCGCAAGGGTTGGGGAATTATTTACAATAACCGGATCAGTTCGCAAGGCCGGATTAATTTCACGCTGGCCCATGAGTTTGGCCACTTTCTTCTGCACCGGATTGCCTACCCGCAGGGCTTCTACTGCGGAGAACAGGATGTGGTTCGATGGGATTCCGAATATAGGCAGGTGGAGCACCAAGCCAACGTCTTTGCCGCTAATTTCCTGATGCCGCTCGATGATTTCCGTCGCCAAATTCCTGAGAGCGACAATGTTGATCTTGATATGATCTCACATTGCGCGGATCGCTATCGCGTTTCCCTGGTTGCAGCAACTTTGCGTTGGGTTAATTATACACTAAAGCGAGCAGTTCTTGTCATATCTCGCGATGGGTTCATTCTTTGGGCTCGTTCAAGTCAATCGGCTTGGAAAACCGGGGCATTCTTCCGCACCTCTGCAGCGCCGATTGAAATTCCAGCAACATCGCTTCCATCGCAACAGAATATACTCATCGATGGCAGGGCAACGATAAATCACGGACCGGGCGTATGGTTTAGAGAACCTGTGCGAGAGATAACGGTATTCGCGGAACATTATGATTTCGCAATATCTCTGCTTCTTCTTGATGACGCAGAGCCGCGTGATTTGTTTTATCTCGAAGAAGATGAACCGGACGTTCTCAGTAAGATGAAATTCTAAAACGGCCGCCGTGAATGGCAACAATAACCTAGCTGACGCCACCCCGGCCGGCATGATCAACCTCAACCCTTGGCTGATCTGCGGGCCACGCGCGTGCATTGATTACGTGACTTATGAGTTCTGAAGCTCGGCCTGGGTCAACAGCACTTTGACCGCCTGATCGATATGGTGCTCTAACGGCTGATAATCGATCAGATCATAGGCATTGACATCAACCTGAAGCGGTGCAGGAATCGAACAGCGTCCATATCCGGTTAACCGTGGCCTCATCCAATGAGCCATAAAGAACAAGATCAATATCCGAATTCGGGCGCGCTATGTTTGTAATCCGAGAGTTCCAGGTCTTTGCGTGCCTTGTCCGCCGGTACGGCCTCGCGGGCAGCGTCTTTTTGGGGCGTCCTCTTGGCTTGTGGTGATGGCTCCTGGTCGTACGGCTGAACTGCCTCCACTCTTCTGCATCAGGCCGGCAGTGTCCAGCGCAACACGGGCGCACTCCGGGCGTCGCCCCGCCTTCAGCGGTGCCGCGCTCGCAAGGCTTCGCCCCCGAGCCCCTTAGGGGTTCGGCCATTCGGGTGCAAATCGCTGACGTGGTTTCGCCCAATAAAATATAAGTTGTAGGAGAGATGTCAAACGAACAATCCAGCAGTTTATTCTTCATCTGTCACAGACGAAGGTATGCGCTCCTTAATCCAGCTACGAATTGCTTTTTTTGATGAGAGACGAACCTTATTTTTTATGACGTAACATATCGTCCGATATGCCGTTCGCCGAGCTTCTTCCGAAGTATTCGGTGAAATTCCTTCGTGAACTGCGCGGCTTCTATCATTGTATAGCTTTTTCGCAGCGGTTTTATTTATATCAAAACAGCCATCTAAACATAGAGCAATTCCGGTGCAGGTGTATAATTCAGCATACTCCCGGTGCCCCAACAATGCCTCGCATGCTCCCATATATGCAATGACGGCCTGTCTATCGCTTACAGAACGCTCGCCGTCAGAAAACAACTGAATTGAACGCAATAACATTGATGTTAAACTTTTTTCTTGAGGTCCCCTAGGGCAACGATGATTTAGTTCGCTGAATTCGAAGTGTTCGGCATGACACGTGATGATCAGCTCTCCCTGTCTGCTGTTGGCTTCGACCGTTACCGCCGACCGACCAAACGTTCGACATTTC
>Ga0316217_10000044_pt1 | contig 183753 bp, 139 predicted proteins | sample 1anoAmetaG_FD_203633 | JGI IMG/M metagenome (GOLD analysis project Ga0316217, IMG submission 203633) | Freshwater microbial communities from Trout Bog Lake, Wisconsin, USA - 1anoA | ecosystem: Environmental > Aquatic > Freshwater > Lake > Hypolimnion/Profundal zone | place: USA: Wisconsin... | reverse complement strand
AGGAGCATCAGGAGATCGCGCGGGTCAACAAGATGACCTCCACCCCGACCTTCATGATCTACGGCAGGATCATCGAGGGGTTCGACCTGCCCAGGCTGGAGCCGCTGCTGAAATAAAAGCAGGGGCCAGGGGCTCGGGGCCAGGGGCTCATTTCGGGGGACATCGTACTTATTTCGGGGGACATCATACTTAATTCATTCATTTCGTATTTCGGGGGACATCATACTTAATTCATTGAATCCAGATTTATTTCGGGGGACATCATACTTAATTCATTGAATCCAGATTGGCTATTTAGTATGGTGTCCCCAGATTCCCAGAAGGAGCATCAGGAGATCGCGCGGGCCAACAAGATGACCTCAACGCCGACCTTCATGATCTACGGCAGGATCATCGAGGGGTTCGACCTGCCCAGGCTGGAGCCGCTGCTGAAATAAAAGCAGGGGCCTGGGGCTCGGGGCTGGGAAGGGAGCCGGCGGGCTCCCAACCTAGCCGGCCCCCTTCTCCCTCAGCGCCCTGCGCGCCACTTTCACCTCCTTGGGGAGGTGCACCAGGTAGGAAACCTTGCTCCCCAGTATGTTCCTCTGGTGTATGATTTTGATCCCGCGGAGCGGGGTTCTGACGAATTCGTGCACCAGCCTGAAAAGCCACTGCAGCCCCATTTTTTGGAATATCAACGGGGGGGTCACGATATCGCCGATCAGGAAGCGGAAGGCCGCTCCCACGCCGATCATAACCCCCCGGTCCAGGCTGGCCAGGTTTTCTTTCATCCAGCACTCCTGCTTCACCCCTCCGAAACAGACCCAGATCAGGTCGGCGTCGGCCATTTTTATCCTGTCTATCATCTGCCGGTTGTCCTCGGCATCGAACTCCTTGAAGGGAGGGCTGTATCCGGTTATCTGGATGTCCGGGTTAATTTGCCGGGCCTTTGCGATCACCCTTTCAATGGTTCGTTCGGTGTCGCCCAGAAGGTAATGACGGCACCCTTTCAGGTCGGCCAAAAAGTCGTGCAGGAGGCTTGCCCCCGATATCCGCTCTATCTCCTTGCAGCCGACCAGCCAGGCGTACCACACCAGCGGCGTCCCGTCCGCAAGCGAGAGGAACGACTCGTTGATGGCGCAGCGCAGCGGTTCGTTGGTGGTGGCGGCAATCAGGTTGGAAACATCGGTGAGGCAGATGTAGCCGCGCGTACCTTGCTCGACCATGGTGCTAACGGTTTCCAGTACGTTGCGGTAACAGATGTTGCTGACCTTCACTCCTTGGTATTTGACAAAGGCCACGTCGCTGAAGTTCATGCCTGCACCCCCTCGAGGCCCGCCCCCCTGCGCCGGGCAGGTTGAGCGCACCCTTCCCCTGCCACTACATGGTGTCCTTTGCGCTTTCGGGTTGGGTTTCCGGATCCTCCCGGGCAATGACCGTCATCAGTTTGTGGTAGCTGTCCTTCATGAGCACTTTGGCAAGAGACAGCGCCACAGGATTGATCTTGCAGTAGGCAGGCAGGCTCAGGAGCTTACACCCCCTCATCCGCTTGGAACTGTCCAGAGTGGTCACGCCGGTCGGAAGACCTGAGAAAAAGTATTTGGCGTCGGTATCGGCTGCAGCCTCCCTTACGGTATGCACGATAAAATCAATGACATCAAGGTCTAAGCTCGCATTGTCGGCGAAGAGATTGTCTCCAAATATGACATCCTCGATGCGGAAGGAGGTCTCGACTGCCGACAATTTATTGTCGAGATATATCCCGTTCTTACTGATTTTGGGATAGGCGTACAGGTTGTTTGCCCAGGCAGTGAAATTTTCCTTCAGTATCCGGTCATTTTTATACCAATAGTTAGTTCTCTCAAAAAAAATCTTGTAGACAGGATAGGCGGTACTGACGAATTCATCCGGCTCAGGTATCGATCTGACGGAAAATCTCTTGTTACAATGCCTGAGTACTTTTCTCCGTTTACTGCTCAGCATGTCGATTGAGTAATTTTGCAGGTTGTCGTAGACATGATAGTTGAGGCACGACCTGGTTTGGGTTGAGGAAGGGACTGCATGTATAAAGCCTCCGAAGATGGCTTTAGCTGGGTACCGTTTCGACCAGGGTTTAATCTCGCGAAAGGGGAACAGGGGCCGGAAGAAAAAGGGGCGCACTTCCGCCCACCAGATGTCGTCAATCTTGGAGAGCTTCATCCCCTCTCCCCGCCGGTACGCTGCGAACTCGTCGATTGTCATCGAATCCCAGTGCATGTGCCCCTCACGTAATATTAGTTATTACCAATATCACGAAGATTATACTCGAAGGTACTCGCGCTGTCCAACGGCCGGGCTTCCCCCGCTTCAGTCGTTCTCCCCCACATCCTCCGCTATCAGCTTCAACCTCCAGGGCGCTCTCCAGGTCGGCTATGATATCCTGCAGGATGATCCCCGGGCCGGGAGACGGTCCGAGTCCTCAAGGCTGTCGTCTTTGAGCCAGGATATGTCGAGGCTCGTCTTGTCGCGGGCCACAATCAGGCTGTGGCGGTAATGGTCGAAAAGATCATCGCCGTCGATTTGCAATTTTGTAGAATTATTCGAAGTCGGTTTTGCTGAGCCCAGACTGACGTAAAATGGAGAGGAACGTCCCGTAGGGAGTTTCACTTCGGGGGGCGGGAACAATGACGGTACGGCTACCATCGTAAAAATTTTTTATGACTGCCGGTCTGTGAGACTTCATGAAAGCCGTACTTCAGAAGCACCTTTATAATGTGCCTGGAGGAATAAAGTTTAGGCATGAATTCTCGTTTCCCCGATCAGGGCTGCCCCTATTTCGCGGAATGAAGACGGTTCATGGGGGAGATGTAGAGTTCCATTGCGTCTTCCAGGTTTTTGACCGCCTCAGCTACGGTCGTGCCGAAGCTGGATATGTCAACATTCAGGCACTGCGAAACGTAATACTCGCCATCCTGATAGACCACATACTTGAACGATTTCATCGTATGCCCCTCGCTTTCTTCTATCCTAACATGTAAAAAGCCCCCGTTCAAAGATCAATTGTAGCACGAGGCACTCACTGTCCGTCCCGCCTCCCGGCCGGTTTAGCCTCGACCACCCCGGCGGACTGGCCGTCAACGTAGAGGAGCCAATCAGCCGCACCGTGACCCGGCATAAGGGAGAACTCACAGTTCCACGACAAAGACGCGACTTTCCACTATTTCATGAGACGACCTCACGCAGGGGTGCCCTCTGGAACGCCATCATACGAGCCCCCACAATCATGTGACCACCTCACGCAAAGATGCCCTCTCTTGCCAGATCACAAGGCGACCAAACGTAAAGATGCCTCCAGTGGCGTTCTAGCCCCCAGCCCCTGTTTTTCCAGTCCCCATTCCCCAGTCCCTAGCCCCTAGTCCCCAGTCCCTAGCCCCTAGCCCCTGTTTTTCTAGCCCCTAGCCCCTGTTTTTCTAGCCCCTGCTTCTAATCGGCCACCCCTTCTCGAAGCCGTCCGGGTAGAACCGCTCCTTGGTCCGGTTGAAGTAGCCGAACTGGACCCTCGGGAACGCCTTTTTCACCTGCTCCAGCATCCGGTACATCCCGATCCCCTTCCCCTGCACCCCCATCCTCTCGTTGTAGAAGGCCGGGTCGATGGAGAGGTTCCGCATCTGCAGCATGTCCACCCCGGTCGCCTCGATGAACTTGAGCAGCGCCTCCACCTCGCCCGGGCTGTCGGTCACCCCCGGCGAGACCAGGTAGTTGATCATGGTGAAGAGCCCCTTCTCCTTGGCGGCCGCGACCGACTCTACCACGTCTGCGAAACGGTAGCCGACGGGCCGGTAGTAGCGGTTGTAGAACTCCTCCTGCACCGAGTTCATGGAAAAGCGCATGGAGTCCATCCCCGCGTCGCAGAGCATCCGGATCCGGTCCGGGAGCGAGCCGTTCGAGTTGAAGTTCACCGTGCCCCGGGAGGTTCCGGCCTTCAGCCGCCGGGTCGCCTCGGCGACGGTGTCCGCCTGCATGATCGGGTCCCCCTCGCACCCCTGCCCGTAGGAGACGATCGGGTCGGGCGCCTCCAGCAGGTGCGGCAGCATGAGCTGGACGATCTCCTGCGGCGTCGGCACGAACGGGATGCGCTCGTGGTTCGAGGGGCAGCAGTCCGAGGGCTGCAGGGAGATGCAGCCCAGGCAGCGGGAGTTGCAGACCGGCGAGGTAGGGATGGGCGCCTCCCAGCGGCGGAAGAACAGGTTCTTGGCGGCGAAGCAGTGGTAGTCGACGGCGCAGCGCGAAAGCTGCTCGATGAGCCGGTTCTCGGGGAACTCCGCCAGCATGCGGCGCACCAGGGGATCGAGCTTCCGGTCGTCGTAGTTCTTGGGGAGCCAGTTCTCGTTGTCGTCCACCCGGGTCGCCGCCACCACGAAGCGCTCGCTCTCCTCGTCCCAGCCGACCGCGGTGTAGGACCACAGCGGCAGGTGCACCTTTTTCTTGCTGTGGTCGCAGGCCGGCAGCAGGGTGCGCATGTAGCCCGGCGCCATGAAGGCGGAGACCGCCTGCACCGGTATGGAGCGCCTCCCCTCCTTCACCCGGTTCACCGTGAGGAAGCGGCGCTCCCGGGGGTCCCAGGCGATGGGGGGGGTGTTCGGAATGGTGAAGAGGCGGCTGTCCTCGGGGAGCGGAATCAGCTCCACCGATTCGGGCAGCACCGCCTCGTTGGCGCTCATCCCCGCCATGGTGAGGTGCGGGTGGTCGAAGATGTTGCCCTGGCTGTCGGCGTAGAGGAGTTTCGGAAGTGCTTTTTTGCGTGTCATGGCTATCCCACTGCTCGATTAATTGATCTATCAGCCTGTCACAGTAACAAAAATCCGGCGCCCCGGCAAGCTCGGGCGTCCAGACCAATTCAAAAGCTTCACCGCAAAGACGCAAAGGAGAGTCAACACCAGAAAGACCGGGAAAGTCAAAAACGGGAGGACTGGTTTTCACCGAATACCGGTTGCTTTTCCCCGCGTCCGCTCTTTGCGTTGAGGCCTTTGTGCCGGTGGCTCCCTGCTTTCCTTTTCTCTGGCAACGCCCCCTGCTATCGGCTACAATCGGCTTCATGAAAATCCTGCTCGCCACGCTGCACGCCAAATACGTCCACTCCTCGCTCGCCCTCCCCTACCTCGCCTCGGCCTGCGCCGATTTGCCGGGTCTCGAGTTCGAGCTCCTGGAACTCACCGTGAACGAGCAGCAGGACCAGCTCCTTTCCCGGCTCTACGGCGCGGCAGCGGACGCCGTGCTGTTCTCCTGCTACATCTGGAACACCGAGCTCACCCTGAAGCTCGCCTCCGACCTGAAGCAGCTCTCCCCCGGCACGACCGTCGTCCTCGGGGGCCCGGAGGTCTCCTTCGGCTCCTTCGAGCTTTTGACACGCAACAGCGCCGTCGACTGCATCGTGCGGGGCGAGGGTGAGGCAACCGCCCGCGACCTGCTGCAGGCCCTGCGCGACGGCCTGCCGCTGGACGCCATCGCCGGGCTCACCTACCGGGAGGGCGAGGAGATCGTCGCCAACCCCGAGCGCGAGGCGCTGGCGGACCTGGACCTGATCCCCTCCCCGTTCGCCGCGGGGCTCGTCGACCTGGCCAAGCCGCTCGTCTACTACGAAACCTCCCGCGGCTGCCCGTTCTCCTGCGCCTTCTGCATGTCCTCCATCGACAGCGGGGTGCGCTCCTTCCCGATGGACCGGATTGAGCGCGACCTGGGGCTGCTGCTCGCGGGCGGCGCCCAGACGGTGAAACTGGTGGACCGGACCTTCAACTACGACGCGGGGCGGGCGAACCGGATCTGGCGCTTCATCCTGGAGCAGAAGCCCTCCAGCAGGTTCCACTTCGAGATCGCCGCCGAACTGCTCACCGAGGAAAACCTCCTGCTGCTCGCCGAGGTCCCGCCCGGGCTGTTCCGCTTCGAGATCGGGGTGCAGTCCGGTGGCGAGGAGACGCTCGCCATGGTCGAGCGCAAGTCGAGCCTCGCCAAGCTCTTCGAGAACGTGCGGCGCCTGAAAGCCGAGACCCGGGTCACCGTCCATCTCGACCTGGTGGCCGGGCTGCCCGGCGAGTCGCTGGACGGCTTCCTGGCATCCCTGCAGGGGCTCTTCGAAATGGACCCCGACCACATCCAGGTGGAGGCGCTCAAGGTCATGAAGGGGACCCCCATGCGGGGCATCGCGCGCAGGGAGCGGTACGCCTACGCGGAGGCGGCGCCCTACAAGGTGCTGCGCACACCCTGGCTCAGCTTCGGCGAGATCCGCCGCATCGACGGCATCAGCCGGCTCCTCGACCTCCTCTACAACAGCGGCAGGTTCGCCGCCTCCCTGGCGGTCCTGGGCGAAACGGCCCCGCTTGCCGAGGTGTTCGCCGCCGCGGCCCACTACTTCGAGAAGCAGGGGTTCTCCGCCAACCTCTCCCTTGCCGCCCTCTTCGAGGCGCTCTGGGGCTTCGCACTCGCCACGCTCGGCGCAATCGACCGCGAGCGGCTGCGCGACGCGCTCTGCTTCGACCTCTGCCTGACCGGCTATCCCGGCGGCAGCCTGCCGGGATTCTTCCAGCCCCCCTCGGACAAGGTGACGCAGGGAGCGCCGTCAGGCCTCGCCAGGGCGCGGGCCGGCGAGCGGGTCAGGTATTACCGGCGCCGCTTCGCCCGGGATTACCGCAGCACCCCCTGGATCGAACAACCAACCGAGCTCACCTTCGTGTACCGCTCCGCCCCCGGAGCCGGTCTGCAGGTCGAAATCCTCTAGTCCACGCCCTCCCCGCGGAAACACCCCCCTGCTTCACTGCGTTCAGCTTCCCCCCTATTTCAGAGGGGGGATAGCGCCAAAGGCTATTTCGGGCTTGCGGGAACGCAATCGCGGGCGATACTTGTCATTATCCTTTTTTAATTTTTAACGACAGGGCCGAAGGGAAGCCGGCGGAGGGTACCTATGGAGTTCTTCACGGCACCCTGCCTGTGTCAGGGGAGGGTCTCCATCGACGGGGTCTACCAGGGGGAAAGCAGGGAGGGTACCGCACTGCACGTCTTCCAGTGCGACGCCGGGCTCCATGACATCACCATGGAATACCGGCATAACGGGACCTGCCAGAAAAAGACCCACCGGGTCATGATCTCCGGCACCACCCGCATCCTCCCCATGACGATACCGTTCATCTGCGAACTGTAATCATGGCATCGACCCACGGGTTCGTATACTAGAGCTGTTGTCAGCATTGGACACTCGCCTTCCTTAAGGCAGCCATTCACCCAAGCCTCGGCTCACTTCACCGACGCCAGTATCGCCACCAGGAAATCCCAGAACTTGGCGACGCTGTCGATATGGATCTTCTCGTCGGGCGAGTGCACGCTCTCCAGGGTCGGCCCGAAGGACAGCATGTCCATGCCGGGTACCCGCTCCCCGATGATGCCGCACTCCAGGCCGGCGTGGATCGCCTTCACCTCGGCATCCCTGCCGTACAGGTTCCGGTAGCACTCCCTGGCCACCTTCAGGATCGGCGACTCCAGGTCCGGCTTCCAGCCGGGGTAGCCGCCGGTGATTTCGACCGCCGCGCCCCCAAGCTCCAGGACCGCCTCCACGGTCTGGACGACCTCCTCCAGGCGCGAGGCGACCGAACTGCGCTGGCTGGTCACCAGCGTGATGTCGCCCGACGCGGTGCTGATGACCGAGACGTTGCTGGAGGTCTCCACCAGGCCGGGGATGTCGGCGCTCATATGCTGCACGCCGCTGGGGAGGGCGGCGATGGTCCGGCAGAGCCTGAACTGCTCGGCCCTGACGAGGACCTTCCCGGTCCGGGTCCCCTGCTGCGGCGCCAGGCTCAGCACGAAGCCGGGATCGACGGAGGCGAGTTCCGCCTTGAAGGTCGCGTCGAGTTCCGCCACCAGGGCCTCGGCCCCCGCCAGGTTCTCCCTCGGCAGGAAGAGCAGGGCGCGGCATTCCCGGGGGATGGCGTTGCGCATGTTCCCCCCGTCGATGGAGCAGAGCCGGGCGTCGATTTCGAAGAGGCGCAGCAGGGCGCGGTTCAGTATCTTGATCGCGTTGCCGAGCCCCTTGTCGATCTCCAGCCCCGAGTGCCCCCCCTTGAGCCCCTTTACCGACAGCACGACGGCGGCGGCGTGCGCCGGAGCGCTCTCCCGCGCCAGGGTCCAGCGGGCGAAGGTGTCCTTGCCGCCGGCGCAGCCGACGTAGACGGCACCCTCCTCCTCGGAGTCGAGGTTCAAAAGGGTCCTGCTCTCCAGAAGGTCCGGGCTCAGATTGAGCGCGCCGGTCAGCCCGATCTCCTCCTCGACCGTGAAGAGCAGCTCCAGCGGCCCGTGCACCAGGGAGCGGTCCGCCATGACCGCGAGGTTGGTGGCGACCCCGACGCCGTTGTCCGCGCCGAGCGTGGTGCCGTTCGCCGTCACCACGCCCCCCCTGCGGACCAGCTCGATGGGGTCCTTCAGGAAATCGTGGACCTTGTCCGCGTTCTTCTCGCACACCATGTCGAGGTGGGACTGCAGGCAGACGCCGCGCACCCGCTCGCGCCCCGGCGTGGCGGGCTTGTGCACCACGACGTTGCCGCAGCTGTCCTGCCGGGCCGCAAGCCCCAGCTTTCCGGCCGTGTCCAGCACGTAGCGGGCGACGCGCTCCTCGTGCTTGGAGGGGCGCGGGATGCCGGAGATCTCGGCGAAATAGCTCCAGAAAAGCTCGGGTTTCAATGCTTCGATGGCTTTTGACATATCAGGCTCCGGGGAAACGGTTAGTACTGCGGCTTCTCCGCCTCGACTCTTGACAGGGTCGAGGCTGACAGGAAAAGGGGACCGGTGCAGGATCGTGGGCCGATTTCGGGAGATTCGCCCGTTTCCCTTGACCTGGCAGCAATCCAGTAAAAGATACACCATCGCTGTTGCAATGCAAAGGACGGCGGTTTCCCATGGACGGAAAACTTTTTACCAGTCACCAAGTACCAGCCGCGCCCAAGACTGTACTAGGAGGCCGACCCTACGCAGGAGCTCACTATCCTGCAAAGGAAACCCTTGTTTTATCCATCCTTATAAGGTATTTTCCACCAGACACCAGTAAACCTGCAAAGTGAGACTCTCTCTTGACGGTACCCTCAAAAGCAAAACCGGCCCGCCCGATGCGCGGCTCCAAAACGGGGAAGGTCTGGGGCGCCACTCTGGCATCCTTCCTGACCGCGGTGCTTTTGAGCGGGACCTCCGTCTGGCTCTTCGAGCGCAGCCGGATGCAGACCCAGCGGCAGACCGTTTCGGAGCTGACCAGCCAGGTTGCCGTCGACATCCAGGCTCACGTCCAGCGCTCGCTCTCCGCCACCTTCGCCCTCGCCGCGGTCATCCGCCAGGGAAACGGCGACACCTCCAATTTCCGGCAACTGGCCAAGGAGATGCTCCTGCTCTACCCGGGAGTCAGCAGCCTCTCCATCGCTCCCGGGGGGATCGTCACCGACATCGCACCTTTGGAAGGGAACGAGAAGGCTCTGGGCCACAACCTGTTCGAGGACCCCAAACGCAACAAGGAGGCGCTCTTCGCGCTGCGGACCCGGGCTCTCACCCTGGCCGGGCCGTTCCAGCTGCTCCAGGGCGGGGAGGCCGTGGTCGGCCGGCTCCCGGTTTTCCTGAGCGGCAGGGACGGCGTGCAACGGTACTGGGGCTTCAGCAGCGCCCTGATCAGCATCCCGGCCCTGCTCCAGGAAGCCAGGGTGCAGAGGCTTACCTCAAACCGCTGCAGCTTCGAGCTCTCCCGCATCCAGCCCGATACCGGCAAACCGGACGTTTTTTACTCCGCGGGCCGGCCACTCGACGCGGCGGTCCACCAGAAGATCGCCGTTCCCAACGGGGAGTGGACCCTTTCCGTCCAGCCGATGGATGGCTGGTATGCCTGGCAGGTCGTCTGCTCGGAAGCCCTGGTCATCCTGCTGTTCAGCACGCTCTCTGCGCTGGCCGCCCGCTGGCTCGCCCTGCGGCCGATCATCCTGCAGCAGATGGTCGACGAGAGGACCAGGGAGCTCTCCGAAACCAATCTCAGCCTGCAGACCGAGATCAAGGACCGGAAACTGGCCCAGGAGGCGCTCCTTGCCTCGGAACACAAGCTGCGCTCCATCTGCACCTCCCTGACCGACCTGATCCTGATCCTGGACGCCGAGGGGCACTACGTCGAGATCGCCAGCACGACCTCCAGCCACCTGTACCGACCTGCCGACGAACTGCTGGGGAAAAGCGTGGCGGAGATATTCCCCCCGGAAACCGCGGAGTTTTTCCTCGCCACCATCCGGCAGGCCCTCGCGGTCGGGAAAATGGTGTCGGTGGACTACCCGCTGACCATAGGTGCGGAAAGCCTCTGGTTCGCCGGCAACGTTTCCCCCTTGTCCGCCGACAGGGTGGTCTGGTCGGCGCGGGACATCACCCAGACCAAGAACTCCGAGGAGGAGCAGCTGGTCCTGGAGCGGCAGCTGCTCCACTCGCAGAAGCTGGAAAGCCTCGGGGTGCTGGCCGGAGGGATCGCCCACGACTTCAACAACATCCTGATGGCCATCATCGGCAACGCCGACCTGGCGCTGATGCGCATCAGCCAGGAATCCCCCGTCGTCGGGAACCTGCACCAGATCGAGCAGGCGGCGGCCCGGGCCGCGGACCTCACCAGGCAGATGCTCGCCTACTCCGGGCGCGGCAAGTTCGTGGTGGAGAACATCAGCCTGAACCGCCTGCTGGAGGAGATGCTGCACCTTTTGGAGGTCTCCATCTCGAAGATGGCGGTGCTGCGGCTCAACCTCGCCCCGAACCTCCCGACCGTGGAGGTCGACGCCACCCAGATGCACCAGATCGTCATGAACCTGGTGATCAACGCCTCGGAGGCGATCGGCGACCGGAGCGGAACCATCGCCATCAGCACCGGCTGCGTGGACTGCGACAGGAACTACCTGAAGGACGTCTGGCTGGACGAAAACCTCGGCGCGGGGCTCTATGTCTACCTGGAGGTGGCCGACACCGGCTGCGGCATGGACCGGGAAACCATGGGGAAGATCTTCGACCCCTTCTTCACCACCAAGTTCACCGGGCGCGGGCTCGGCATGGCGGCCGTCATCGGCATCGTGCGCGGGCACCAGGGCGCCATCAAGGTGAGCAGCGAGCCGGGCAAGGGGAGCTCGTTCAAGGTGCTGCTCCCCTCCAGCGGCAAGCCGGCCGAGCTCTTCGGCAGCGCAGGGAGCCACGACGACTGGAAGGGGGCGGGTACGGTGCTGCTGGTCGACGACGAGGAGACGGTCAGGGGGATCGGCAGGGCGATGCTCCAGGAGCTCGGCTTCAGCACCCTGACGGCCAACGACGGCAGGGAGGCGCTGGAGATCTTCCAGGCCACCCCCGGCATCGCCCTGGTCATCCTGGACCTGACCATGCCGCACATGAACGGCGAGCAGTGCTTCCGGGAGCTGAAGCGCTGCCAGCCGGAGGTGAAGGTGATCCTGTCCAGCGGCTACAACGAGCAGGAGGTCACCGAAAAGTTCACCGGCACGGGGCTCGCCGGCTTCATCCAGAAACCCTACACGCTGTCGGAGCTGCGCCAGGTCCTGATGCAGCACGCCGGGGAGAGCTGAGTTTTTTTCTGGGCCCGCAGCCTGCCCCCGTGCGGATTTGCCCCCCCTGCCCACCCCACCCCACCCGCGTCGCGCCGAACTCCCTCGCTTCCTGCCTCGGCCCTCCCCCTTCCGCAACAGGTTAAAACACTATTCTACGAAATCGCTTACACTTTCGCGTGAGATATGCTAGTCTCCGACAGTTAGTAAACGGATATCGCATTGAATCTAGTTAATCAACAAAAAACAAGGAACGCCATGAAGATACCGAGATACCGGGACTGGAAAATTTTTTGGAAGATCATGGTAATCCCCCTGATCACCCTGACAGTCATTCTCCTGGGAACCGAGCTCCTGATCCTGCCGAAGATCGAATCATGGATGCTGGAACAGGAAAAATCGAAAGTGCGCAGCGTCGTCGAGGTCGTGTATCAGCAGATCGCGCAGGGGGCGCGGGCGGTCGAGGAGAGGCACATCCCCCTGGCGCAAGCCCAGCAGGAAGTCATCCGGCAGGTCAAGGGGCTGCGCTACAGCGGCACCGAGTATTTCTGGATCAACGACATGACGCCGCGCATGATCATGCATCCGACCCAGCCGCAGCTGGACGGCCAGGACCTCTCCGAGAACAAGGATCCCAACGGCAAATACCTGTTCCGCGAGTTTGCCAAACTGTGCGAGGAGAGCGGGGAGGGGTTCGCATCCTACATGTGGGCCAAGCCGGGCGAGACCCAGCCGACGCCCAAGATTTCCTTTGTGAAGCTGTACAAGCCGTGGGGCTGGATCGTCGGCAGCGGCCTGTACATCGACACCTTCAAGGCCAAGATAGCCTCGCTGCACCACTTCGTGCTGGCCGCGTCGCTAATTTTGTCGCTGGGCATGATCGGGCTGGCCTGGTCCATCGGGCGCGGGGTCAAGGGCTCCATCGACCGCGGCTGCAGCTTCGCCGCGGCGGTCGCCTCGGGGGACATGACCGAAACGCTGGAGGTGCGCGGCGCGGACGAGGTCGGGGTGCTGGGGAACTCCCTCAACACCATGGCCGCGGACCTGAAGTCGATGATCGGCCGGATCACGGCCACCACCCGGGAGCTCGCCGCGACCTCCGGCGAGATCGCCCTGGCGTCGCGCTCCATGATACAGTCGGCCGAGCGGCAGACGCTGGACGTGGCGGAGACCTCCGCCGCCGCCCAGGAGATCCAGCTCCAGATCGACAGCGTCACCAGGGACGTCACCGGGCTCAACGATTCCGCGACCCGCAGCACCTCATCCGTGCAGGAGCTCGCCTCCAGCATCGACGAGGTGGCCCGGCACATGGAGCGGCTGGTGCTTTCCGTCGGGGGGATCAGCGACTCCATCACCCGGATGTCCGGCTCCATTCGCCAGATCGACGGCGGGGTGCAGACCCTGACCGACACCTCGTCCGAGACGGCCTCCTCCGTGCTCGAGTTCGACACCTCGATCCGCCAGATCGAGGCCTACGCCAAGGAGAGCGCGGCCATCTCGGAGAAGCTGCGCGGGGATGCCGAGACCGGGAAGCAGGCCGTCGAGGAGACCATCGCGGGGATCGACGTCATCATCCACGCCTCGCGCACCACGGCCGACGCCGTCAACGACCTGTCGCAGAAGGCGCAGAGCATCGGCTCCATCGTCACCGTCATCGACGAGATCGCGGGGCAGACCAACCTGCTCGCGCTGAACGCCTCCATCATCTCCGCCCAGGCGGGGGAGCACGGCAAGGGGTTCGGGGTGGTGGCCGCCGAGATCAAGCAGCTCGCCGAGCGGACCGGGCGCTCCACCAAGGAGATCGCCGACACCGTCAAGGGGATCCAGGAGCAGATGAAGCGCGCGGTGGCCGCCATCGCGGCCTCCGAGGAGAGCATCAAGGCGGGGGGGAAGCTTTCCCTGAAGGCGGGCGACGCCCTGGAAAAGGTGGTCGGAGGGGTCACCCAGACGGCGCAGCAGATGTCCGAGATCGCCCGGGCCACCAGGGAGCAGGCGCGCGGCAGCGAGATGATCCGCAGCGCCATGGAGCAGGTGGCCAGCATGACCAACACCATAGCCGAGACGACCGGCCAGTTGCGGCAGGGGAGCGAGCTGATCAACGGTGAGGTGGGGAAGGTGCGCGAGGTCTCCACGCAGGTGATGCGTTCCATGAGGGAGCAGGCGATCGCCGGCGAGCAGATCGGCCGGCTGACCCTGCACGTCTCGGAGACCACCGCGCGCATCCAGGAGGCGTGCGAGGGTCAGACCGAGGGGGCCAGGCGGATCCAGCAGGCGGTCGAGAGCATCGAGGCTTCCGCGCACTCCGTGCTCCAGGAGACCCGGGTGGTGGACGGCGCCGTCACGAAGCTCGGGGAGAACAGCAAGGGGCTGCAGCAGGAGATGTCCGGCTTCAAGCTGTGAGGCGGCGGGCGCTTGTGGTACCCTGAGCTGCGTGCCCCGTGGCAAACTACCCCGGCCGGCTGGAGCCGATGGCGACGATGGTGACGCTCAAGTCGCCGGCGGGGCGCTTGATGGTGACCTCGTCATCGACCTTCCTGCCGAGCAGCGCCCTGCCGACCGGCGAGTCGATGCTGATCCGACCGACGCTGACATCGAACTCGTCCGGCCCCACCAGCTGGTAGCAGCGCTCCTCGCCGTTCTCGTCCTGGTAACTCACCCAGCAGCCGAAGCTCACCGAGTTCGGCTTGAGCGGCGGGTAGACCACCTGCAGCACCTTGAGCCGGCTCCCCAGATGCTTCAACTCCCGGTCGATCTCCCGCAGCCTCTTCTTCGAATAGATGTACTCGGCGTTCTCCGAGCGGTCACCCTCGGCGGCGGCTTCCGCCATGTTCTTGACCATGTGCGGCCGCTCTTTTTCCCACAGGAGGTCGTAGCGCTCCTGAAGCCGCCTGCGCCCTTCGGCGCTGATCATGTTGGTCATTTTGTCTGTTTCCAGGTGTGCGGTTATTGAAGTGACGGCGGCTCTTCAGGGGAGACCGGGGCGACCGGCGCCGCCGGGGCAAGGGGTGCTTCCGGTGCTTCTGGCGCCTCCGCTGCTTCGGGGTTCGCCGGCGCGGCGGTCGTGGTCCGCTCCTGCGCGTCCGGAGCCTCCGCAGTTCCCTCCTCCTTGCAGATCTCGTCCTGCGCCAGCTCCAGCATCGACTCCGGCGCCACCGGCTCGAAGGAAGGCTCCTTGTCGGGGAGGGACTTGCTGATCTCTTTCCTGTTCTTGTCGAACAGGATCGTCCCGCGCACCCGGTAGCTGGAGACGGCGCAGTCCAGCTCATAGCTGGTGAACATGTACGACACGTTGTTCAGGTTGTATTCGCTCTTGAAAAAATCCTTGTCCTTGGCGACTGACTTCACCCAGAAGATATAGACATTGTCAGGAAGCGCTATGATCGACCTCTGGTCGATATAGTATTTGAGGTCGGTGTCCTCTGCAAAGTTGCTCCACCGTTCTGCCTTGGCCTGGGAGACGCCGCAGCAGATGAGGACGGCGAGGGTTGCGATGGAGATCCTGAATGACATGGTGCCTCCCCTCAGCTATTTGGCTTGCGGAGCTGTCATGCCTGCAAGGTTTTGCCATGATAAACGACTTTTGCCGGGGATGCAACCTGTTGCATCGGGGCCCTGGACAGGGACCCGGGCGGGCGGGGTGCTGCGGGGTCGTGCCGCGGATAGTGAGCGCGCCGCGGGAAGGGGTCATTTCTCCTCGTGGCGGTACTCCCTGATCGCCCTTTCATAGGTCTTGCCGATCTCGTTGGGAGAACCCGCCTTCTGGTACAGCAGCAGCCCCTTGACGACCAGGCCGGCCAGGACCAGGAAGAGGAGCGCCCAGAGCATCCGCGGCAGCAGCCGCTGCCGCCAGTTGGGAGGCTCCGGCTCGCCGACCGGCTCGGCCGCCTCCATCCCGCGCAACTCGGCCGCCTTGCGCAGCAGCGCTATCTGCGTCACGGAGATGTGCCGGAAGATGAGGTCGCGGTCCCGCTCGTCCAGGAACACGAAGCGCACCCCCGTGCCGTAATAGGGGGCGCCGTTTTGGGGCGCCTTGGGGGCCATCAGGTGAATGACCTCGGCCACTGCCTGGATCAGGCGCGGCGGCTGGAGCGGCAGGTGGATTTCCAGGCAGAGGAGCTTCTCCGGCGCCACCGGCTGCGGCAAGCGGATCAGCAACCCGCCCCCCCCGAGGTTCACCTCGGCCCGAAGGATGTCGCGCCACTCGAGCGCCACCGACGGCAGGTAGCGCGCCTGCTGCGCCGCGATGACGACCTGGTCGTACCCCTGGAACTTCATGTGCTCCAGGTCCCGGCGCTGCTCCCAGTCCTTCTCGACGTCCCGCTTGCTGGGGTTGGACAAAAGCGCGTACCGAAGCCTCAGGTGGAGCTCGAGCCGGAAGAACTGGCGGCGCTCCCGCAGGGTGAAGGCGCCGAAGAGCCGGATCCGCAGCACCCGCCCGCCCAGCCTCTCGATGACGATGCCGCTGCAGGTGTAGACCTCCTTCTTGATCCAGATGCTGACGTCGAGGATGAAACCGACGTCCACCCGGACGTTGGCAGGGAGCACGTCGCGGGAGATCTGGGCCAGCAGTTCGTCCGTCTGCGCCTCGACGATGATGGCCCAGTCCCGGAAGACCCCGCCGCCCAGCAGCGGAATGCCGAATTCAACCCGCATCCCCTTGCGCAGATGTTCCCTGTAGGCGGCGTAGTAATCTTCCTGCATCTGGATTGGCCCCGGTCTGCTTGCGAGTAATTTGTCCTGCCTATCACATTAAACTGCAAAGCCGACGAATTGCAAGGGGTTGCCGAAATTCAGCGGCGGCGCTTCCGGCAGATGATTCAGGAAGCATCTTGACAAATATCCGGATTATGGTACTAGATAGGGCAATTATTCCGACATTTTGGTAACAAAGGGAGACTTATGAAAAGAGTAGTGATCGCGGCAGCCCTCATCGTCGGACTGGCAGCAAGCCAAGCCATGGCAGTACCCGCAGGCAAGACCGCGGAGTGGAAGACCTCCATGGGAAAAGTCACCTTCAAGGGGGACGACCATGCCGGCAAGGGGCTCAAGTGCAACGAGTGCCATTCCAAGATTTTCAAGATGAAGCAGGGCTCCACCGTCATGAAGATGGCGGACATCAACGCCGGTAAGTTCTGCGGCGAATGCCACAACGGCAAGAGGGCCTTCAAACCTGCCGGCAACTGCGCCAAGTGTCACAAGAAGTAAGCGGCCTCTAGCTCAAATTTGAGCGCGAGACCGACGACGACCGCTGCCAGTTCACGGCCATGGGTGCCATGGCCGTGAACTGGAGCACCGCGCGAGAGCGTTGCCGGCAGCCGGTCCCCTCCCAAGGATAGCGCCCCGAACTCCAACCGGACGCACCGAGAACTCGACGCAGCCGGCAGTCCCCCCCCTCCCCACGAGCACCCCCGGAAAGCCCCCAGTCCCTGCACGGCTTCATGGCAGCAAGCAAGCGCGGCCTGCGGGAGGCGGCGGAAAGATTTCTGTTGATCAAAGGGCGCAAAACACTTACAAAAGGAAAACCAGACCAGGCACGTTCAACTCTGTGTCATCACTTCGTGGCAGCTCCCTCACCCCTGCCCCTCTCCCGGCGGGCGAGGGGTTCTCGACGCAAGGCCGTAACGCCGAATGGGGGCTCCCAGCTGCACCACCCGGAGGAGACCGATGAACACCGTCACCAAGAGATCCGTCTGCCCCTTCGACTGCCCCGACACCTGCGGCCTGCTGGTACAGGTCGCGGACGGCAAGGCCGTCGGGGTGCAGGGCGACCCGCTGCACCCCTTCACGCGCGGCACCCTCTGCCCCAAGATGCTGCACTACGAGAAGAGCGTCCACTCTCCGCTTAGGCTCACCACGCCGCTCAAGCGCAGCGGACCCAAGGGAAGCGGCGAGTTCGTCCCGATCTCCTGGGACGAGGCGATCGCCACGACCGCGGAGCGCTGGCGCGGCATCATCGCGCGGCACGGCGCGCAGGCGATCCTCCCCTACTCCTACGCAGGCACCATGGGGGTGCTGCAGCGGAACGCGGGGCACCCGTTCTTCCACCGGCTGGGCGCCTCCCGGCTGGACCGCACCATCTGCTCCCCCGCCAAGGGTGCGGGGTGGCAGGCGGTCATGGGGCGCACCCCGACGCCGCACCCGGACTCCGCGGGGCTCAGCGACCTGCTGATCCTCTGGGGCATCAACGCGGCCGCCACCAGCATCCACTTCCTGCACGCCGCGCGAGAGGTCAAAAAGAGCGGCGGCGAGGTCTGGCTCATCGACACCTACCGGACTCCGACCGCGGCCTGCGCGGACCGCACCTTCCTGGTGCGCCCGGGAAGCGACGGGGCGCTCGCGCTCGGCATCATGCACATCCTGTCCCGCGACGGCCTCACGGACGACGCCTTTCTCGCCTCCTCCGTCCTCGGCTACCCCGAGCTGCAGCGGGAGGTGCTGCCGGACTACTCCCCGGCGCAGACCGCGCGCCTCACCGGGCTCCCGGTGGAGACCATCGAGCTCATCGCCAGGGGGTACGCCGCGGCCCGCGCCCCCTTCATACGCCTGGGGAGCGCCCTGTCGCGCTACGGCAACGGCGCCATGACGGTGCGCTGCATCTCCTGTCTCCCCGCGCTGGTGGGGGCCTACGGCAAGGAGGGGGGGGGGTGCTTCCCGGACACCGCCACCGGCGGGGCCTTCGCCATGGAGGAGCTGCTGCACGAGGATTTCCAGCCGGCACCGACCCGGCTCGTCAACATGAACCGGCTCGGGCACGCACTGAACGAGCTGGACGACCCGCCGGTCCTGGGGCTCTACGTCTACCACTCGAACCCGGCCGCGGTAGCTCCGGACCAAAACGCCGTGCTCCGGGGGCTCGCCCGGGAGGAGCTCTTCACCGTCGTGCACGAGCGCTTCCTGACCGATACGGCGCGCTATGCGGACCTGGTGCTCCCGGCGACCTCCTCGCTGGAGCACAGCGACATCTACCGCTCCTACGGCACCTACTGCCTGCAGCGCGCCCGGCCGGTCGTCGACCCGGTCGGGGAGAGCCGCTCCAACTGGGAGGTCTTCTCCCTGCTGGCGGCGGAGCTCGGCTTTGAGGAGCCGATCTTCCGGGAGAGCGCCGACCAGGTGATCGACCGGCTGCTGGCGCTTCCCTCGCCGCTGAGGCGCGGCATCGACCTGGAGGCGCTGCAGGAGGGGCGCGCCGTGGAGCTTTCGGTCCAGCGGGGCGGCTGGGCCACCGCCTCCGGGAAGATCGAGATCCTGAACGACCGGCTCCGGCACCCCCTGCCGCGCTATCTCCCGACCCACGAGGAGTCGGGGACGCTCCCCTTCCGGCTCATGACGGCGCCCACCCCCTTCGCGCTGAACGCGTCGTTCTACGAGCAGGAGGAGCTCAGGGAGCAGCAGGGGGGCATGCGGCTCAAGATGAGCCCCGCGGACGCCGTCTCCCGCGGGGTGGCGGACGGCGAGCGCGTGGTCGCCTGGAACGAGCTCGGGGAGGTGGCCTTCCTGCTCCAGGTCACCGAAGCGGTCCCGGCCGGCGTGGTGGTCGCCGAGGGGGTCTGGTGGCTCTCCTTCGCCCCGGGAGAGCGCTCCGTCAACGCGCTCACCTCGCAGCGCCTGACCGACGACGGGGGAGGGAGCACCTTCTACGACAACCGGGTCGACGTGCGGCGCGAGGGGTGACCCGTGCGGTCGCTCCTCCTCCTTCCTTGACGGGAGGGGGTCGGAGGGCGGGTGCAGCTGCCAACGGAGCCGTAAATGGCGCCTTCCCCCCCTCCCCCGCCAGGGGGGAGGGAGGTTGCCGGGCGAGGTGCCGGCGGGAGCGAGGGTGTGCCAGGAACCGGTTGCGGGTCCTGATCCGAGATTTGCCTCATGTTTTTGCTGAAAGAGCCGATGCGATTAGAACTGATCGGCAAATACAGCAGGGGCGGGGGCGATATGGAAGCAAATAACAAGATCCTTTTGGAAAGCGGCACCAACGAACTGGAGATCGTGGAATTCAGGATCGACGAGCGCGACAGCAAGGGGAACGTGATCCCCTGCTTTTTCGGCGTGAACGTGGCCAAGGTCCGGGAGATCATACGGCTTCCCAACCTGCGCAAGGTGGTCAACGCAAACCCCGCCATCAGCGGCATGATAAAGCTGCGCGACCAGGTGATCACGCTCATCGACCTGTCCCGGGCCCTGAACAAGGACACCGACGGGCTCTGCGCGGACCGCGTCATCGTCCTGGAATTCAACAGGATCATCGTGGGGATCCTGGTCCACTCGGTCTCCCGCATCTACCGGATCTCCTGGGAGAACGTGGAGCCGCCGGTCAAGGCGATCCACGACGCCAACATCACCGGGGTCGTCAAGATGGAGGACCGGATCATCCTGATCCTCGACTTCGAGAAGATCATCGGGGAACTCTCGTCCAGCGAGGCGCTCTCCACCCCGACGGCGGAGCTGATGCTGGCGCACTCCACGGTCAACCGCGGGGAAAAGACCATCCTGGTCGCCGACGATTCCAAGTTCATCCGCCACACCATCTGCGGGTCGCTGCGCGAGGCGGGGTACCAGGTCGTGGAGGCGGAGAACGGCGAGGAGGCGTGGGAACGCGTCAACGCCATGCTGGCCAGTTGCAAGGAGCAGGGGACCGGAATCGAGGCGCAATTGAACCTGATCATCACCGACATAGAGATGCCGCGCATGGACGGGCTGCACCTGACCTCCCTGATCAGGAAGGAGGGGAGTCTGGATCAGATCCCGGTGGTCATCTTCTCCTCGCTCGCCAGCGAGGACAACAAGATGAAGTGGAAGAACCTCGGCGCGAGCGACATCCTGACCAAACCGGACCTGCCGAACCTGGTCGAGAAGGCGGACAGCCTTGTCCTTTGACGGGAGCCCCGAGCTCTCGGTCGTCGTACCGGTGTACAACGAGGCGGCGCACATAGCCCCCTTTCTGCGCGCCATGGCCCGCCAGCAGGGGGTCCGGATGGAAATGATCCTCTCGGACGGAGGATCGGCAGACGGCAGCGTCGCGTTGGTAAAAAAGGAGCGGGCAGGGCTTCCCTTCCCGCTCAGGATCGTCGAAGGGGCCCGCGGCAGGGGAGGTCAACTGAACCGGGGGGCCGGCGCTGCCAAAGCGCCCACGCTCCTCTTCCTGCACATCGACTCCGTATTCCCCGACCCGCACGCCCTGCGCGGGGCGCTGGACGCGCTGGCCGCCGCGACCGGGGAGGGAGCCGGCGACCTTGCCGGCCACTTCGCGCTGGAATTCCACTTCGAGGGGAGCGTCCCCTTTCCCTACCGTTTCTACGGCGCCAAGGCGGCACTGGACCGCCGGGGCTGCACCCACGGCGACCAGGGGTTCCTGATGAGCGCCGCTTTCTTCAACCGGGTCGGTCCCTTCGACGGCTCCCTGCCGCTCATGGAAGACACCTTCCTGGCCGAGCGGATCAGGGAAACCGGGCGCTGGCTGTTGCTCCCCGCCGCCATCAGGACCTCTCCGCGCCGCTTCCTGAGCGAGGGGCTCCTCCCCAGGCAGACCCTGAACGCCATCCTGACCAACCTTGCCGACCTGGGCCGCTTCGAGCTGATGCAGGAGCTCAAGGGGTGCTATCAGAGCCAGCACTCGGCCCGCAGGTTACGGCTCCACCCTTTCCTGGCCTTCATCCAAAGCTGGCTGGCCGCGCTGCCGCCCGCCGAGCGGCGGCGCTTCTGGTACGCCACGGGAAGCTACGTGCGGGGCAACGCCTGGCAGATACCGTTTTTTTTCGATCTGCTGCTTGGGGGGGTGCGGCCGGGAAAGGGGGGAAAACTGCTCGCCTGCCACGACCGCTGGGTGGCGCGGCTGCTGGACAACACGGTGGGAAACCGGGTGGCGGTCGTGCTGGTCTGGGTCTGGTTCAGGGCGCTGGCCTGGCGGGCCAGTCGGCAGGCCCCTGCCGCTCCGGGAGAGGGGACCTAAGTACGCCCGCGCACTCGACCACTCGACCACTCGACCACTCAACGACTCAACGACTCAACGACTCGACGACTCGACGACTCAACCCACCCGCTCAGCGTTTCTCGATCTCACTGTCCACCAGATGCTTCAGCGCGCTGCGCGTGCCCTCCTCGAGATCCTGGAACTCCACGCCGAAGCCGGGCGGCAGCGTCGGGTTCACCCGCTTGCCATCCTCATTGAGCCAGGCGATCCTGCCGGTCAGCTCCCTCAGCTGCGGGTTCCCCTCGGGGAGGTAGAGCGCCAGCCTCAGCACGGTGTCGAGGCGCACCGGCTCATGGCTGGCGAGAAAGACGCCCCCATCCCCGACATCCAGGACCTGGGCGCCGACGGGGCTGCCGCCCAGCACGAAGATGGCCGGGAACTGGCAGGGAACCCGCAGGTCCCTGCGGTCCACCGCGTCGGTATAGCTGCGCGCTTTTTCCAGGAATTCGCGGCGGTCGATCGGCTTGGTCAGGAAGTCGTCGCACCCGGCCTGCATGGCGCGCTCCCGGTCCCCTTCCCGCCCCGCCGTCGTCAGCATGATCACCGGGATGGAGCTCAGGAAGGGATCGGCCTTCAGCTCGCTGCAGCAGGCAAGGCCGTCCATCTCGGGCATGTTCATATCCATGAAGATGAGATCGGGCGGGTCCTTCCTGATCAGCGCCAGCGCCTCGACGCCGTTCATCGCGGTCAGGACCTCCACATGCGAAAGCTTCAGGAAGCTTTTCTCCAGTTCCAGCACGAGCCTGGTGTCGTCCACCAGCAGTATCTTAGGTTTAGCCACGGCGAGTCCACTCCCCTTACTCCAAAGATCCTGTCGCCAGCCACGCGACCCTTCCACCCGCTACGGCGGATTCTCATTGGCACATTAGTCCAACACCTATCACCCGTCAAGCCAGAAATGGGTAGACGCGCTCCTGGCGCCACTCCCGACCCGAAGCGGGTCAGCAGATCAGGCGCAGGAAGTCCGGAAGCGAGCGCAGCAGCAGCGGGCCGGAGCCGAAATAGTCGCCGTCCAGCTGCACGGCCTTCTCCCCCGAGACCTCCAGTTCCGTGGCGCGGAAGCTTTGCACCGAGCGGCTGGAGGCGGCCCGGTTCAGGCCCAGGAGCAGCGCGAGCCCCAGGTAGGTGAGGCGCCCCCCGCTGATGCAGAGCACCTGGAAGCCGGGGCTGAAGAGGTCGCCCTGGGGCGCCAGCAGGAAATTGCCGCCGTAGCGCGCGGCGTTGCAGACGATGACGCTGTGGCAGGAGAGGCTCCTGCCGCCGCCGGTCACCCGCAGTTCGCCACGGTCCCAGTTCGCCAGCAGGCGCAGCGCCGAGAGGAGGTAGGCACCCTTGCCGAGCGCCCGCTTCTCGTCCAGCCGCACCGCCCGGACCACGGCGCCGTCCACGCCGACTCCGGCCATGAGCAGGAAGCGCCTCTTTTGTCCGGCGCACTCAAGCTCGCCGACCGAGACCGGCCGGGAAGTCCCCCGGGTCACCCGGGCCAGGGCATCGTCCAGGGAGCCGATCTTCAACTCCCGGGCCAGCACGTTGGAGGTGCCGAGCGGGAGCACCCCGAGGGTCGCCGCGCCGGGGGCCAGCCCGTTCAGCACCCCGTTCACGGTCCCGTCGCCGCCGGCGACCAGCACCAGAGGGTCGCTCGACTCGGCGCAGACCCGCGCCGCGAAGAGCGCGGCATCCCCGGCGCTGCCGGTTTGCAACAGTTCCGGGTCCAGCCCCCCTTGCCTCAGGGAAGTCAGCACCTGCTCCAGCCGGCTTGGGGAAAAGCTGCCGGAGGTCGGGTTAACGATCAGATAACAGGGTCGTGCCAACGTCATTTCAGGTCACCCGGTACAGATGAAAAGGGCCGCGTGGGGCGGCCCGGGGAGCGATGAGCGATGATTCGAAAGGGGGCTCTTGGACGCCACCCCTCCTTAGCACATTTGGCGGGAAATTGACAATGGTTTTGGGGAGCTACTGCTGGCAACCGTGCAGAGAGGTTACCTTCCGCTTTGAAAAGGGGGCTCGAGGCAAAATCTCCCCCCCCTGGCGGGGGGGAGGGTCGGGGTGAGGGGGAGGATCGAAGGGATTGCCCTACCCCTCGCTTTTGGCACCGTTTTTCTCCGGCGCGCCTCCGAAGCGCCGCATGCTCTCCACCAGGGCCAGCAGCCGCTGGTTCACCAGGAAGTTCACGCTCCCCTCCGGGTAGCTCCCCTCCTCGTCCGCCTGACCCGCCGGGACGCCGGTCAGGATCTCGATCCCCTGGTCGATGTTCGTGACGCTCCAGACGTGGAAGCGCCCCGCCTGGACCGCCTGCACCACCTCGTCGCTCAGCATCAGGTTGCGCTCGTTGAGCCTGGGGATCATGACCCCCTGGTCCCCGGTGAGCCCCTGGGCCTTGCAGACGGCGAAGAACCCCTCGATCTTGTAGTTCACCCCGCCGATCGGCTGCACCTGGCCGTGCTGGTTCACGCTCCCCGTGACGGCTATCCCCTGGCGCAGCGGGAGCCCGGACAGGGCGGAGAGCAGGGCGTAGAGCTCGGTGGAGGAGGCGGAGTCCCCCTCGACCCCCTCGTAGGACTGCTCGAAGCAGATGGAGGCGGAGAAGGAGAGCGGCTTGTCGCGGGCGAACTTCCCCCCCAGGTAGCCGGTCAGGATCAGCACCCCCTTGTCGTGGATCGGCCCGGAGAGCTTCACCTCGCGCTCGATGTTCACCATGCCGGCCCGTCCCAGCGAGACCCGGGCGGTGACCCGCGACGGCTTGCCGAAGGTGTAGTCGGCCAGCGTCATGACGGAGAGCCCGTTGATCTGCCCCGCCACGCTCCCCTGCGTGTCGCACAGGATGGTGCCGTCGGCCAGGTACTGCTGCATGCGCTCCTCGATCCGGTTGCTGCGGTAGGTCTTCTCCTCTATCGCCTTGTTGAGCCAGGCCCGGTCCACCAGCTGCGCCCCGCCCAGGGCCGCCCAGTAGCTCGCCTCGCGGATCAGGTCGGAGAGCTCCATGAACTGGGCGGAGAGCCGCTCCTGGTCCTCCACCAGGCGCGCGGCGTACTCCAGCAGCGCCGCGACCCCGCTGGCGTCGAAGTGGAGCAGCCCCTCCTTCCTGCAGTGGCCGGCGACGAAGAGCGCGTAGTCCTGCATGATCTGCGGGGTGCGGTTGATCTTGGAGTCGAAGTCGGCCTTCACCTTGAAGAACTTCCGGTAGTCCGGCTCCAGGTAGAAGAGGAGGTAGTAGATCATGAAGGAGCCGATCATGATGATCTTCGCGTGCAGCGGGACCGGCTCGGGCTTGAGCGACACGACGGTCATGAAGCGGTACTGCTCCAGCACGTCCTCGATCTTGATCTCGGAGTTCCTGATGCAGCGCTTGAGCGACTCCCAGGCGAAGGGGTTGATCAGCACCTCGCGGGCGTCCACGATCAGGTAGCCGCCGTTGGCCCGGTGCAGCGCGCCCGGCTTGATCAGGGTGAAGTTGGTGGTCGCCACCCCTCCCATCTGCATGACGTTCTCGATCCTGCCGAACAGGTTGTTGTAGGTCGGATTGGTTTCGAAGACGATCGGCGCGCCGTTGTCGGGGCTGTTCTCCACGAAGACGTTCACCTCGTAGCGCTCGAAGGTCGGTTCCTGCTTGGGGAGGCGCAGCCCGGGAATCTGGGGGGGTGCCGCCTGGGGCTTGAAGTCCTCCAGGTTCAGCAAGAGGTCCTCCTGCACGCTCTCCAGGTAGCGCAGGATCTTCTGGAAACCGGCGTACTTCTCCTTGAGCGGATTCAGGTGGTGCCCCACCGCCGAGAGCCCCAGCTCGCGGTCCAGCTGCGCCAGGGCGTCCCTGAGTGACTTCTCGTTCTCGCGGACCTGGCGCAGCACGTCGTTGAGCTTCTCGGTCAGGTCCCTGCCGAGCTCGTCCATGCGCTCGCGCTCCCCGGACTCCAGGGCGTCGTACTCCTCCTGGGTGAAGTTGCGCCCCTCCTTCTGGGGGACGATGACCAGGCCGGAGACGGTGCGCTGCAGGGCGAAGCCGTGCTCCCCGGCCTCCTTTTCCAGCTCGGAGAAGATCTCGCCGTTTTTCTCCTGGAACCTTTCGATGATGGAGACCCGGTTGGTCTCGTACTCCTTGCTTTCCAGGGCGCTCGGGATGTTGGCGCGCACGTAGTCGAGCAGCTCCTTCAGGTCCGCGGCGAGCTCGCTCCCCTTCCCCGCCGGCAGCGAGAGCGCCAGCGGCGCGTCGGGGTTGGCGAAGTTGTGCACGTAGCACCAGTCGCTGGGCGGGTCGCCGTCCTTGGCCCGCCGCTTCAGGATGGAGCAGATGGTGGAGGTCCTCCCGGTCCCGGGATCCCCGGCGAGGTAGAGGTTGAAGCCGTTGTTGGTCATGCCGAGCCCGAAGTCGATGGCGGCGAGGGCCCGCGCCTGCCCGATGCTCCCCTCCAGGATGGCGATTTCGTCGGTCGATCGGAAGCCGAACAGGGCGGGGTCGCACACCCACCTGAGTTTCTCCACAGGGACCTGGCAATCTGTTTCAGACATGCGAGCCTCCTTGAAAAACCTACCCGAGTTCTGCAGCGGGGCAAACGGGGATTCAGCGGCGCGGCAGCTGCCGGTCCAGGTCGGCTGCGAAGCGCGCCCGCACCAGCTCCTTGACCCGGTCCACCGGGAGTTCGCCCCCCCGCTCCCGGTCCAGGGAGGTGATCCGGCAGCGCGGCATGCCGCACGGGTTGATGAGGTCGAAGGGGGAGGTGTCAGCGCCGACGTTCAGGGAGAAGCCGTGCATGGAGACCCAGCGCCGCACCCCGACCCCGATGGCCGCCAGCTTGCCCCGCCCCGTCCAGACCCCGGTCCGCCCCGGCACCGGGAAGCACGCGACGCCGAGAGCGCCGCAAAGCTCCACCAGGAACTCCTCCAGGAAGCGCAGGTAGCGGTGCAGGTCGCGGCCGCGCGCCGCCAGGTCGAGGATCGGGTAGCCGACCAGCTGCCCCGGCCCGTGGTAGGTGACGTCGCCGCCCCGGTTCACCCGCAGCGCGCTCACCCCGGGATGGAGCACGTTGGCGAGGTCCCCGCCGGCGCCGACCGTGTACACCGGCGCGTGCTCGAGCAGGAGCAGGGTCTCCGGCCCGCCGTCCCGGAGCTGCGAGACAAGCTGCTGCTGTATTTCGAGGGCCTCGGGATAACCGATGAGGCCCAGATCTCTGACAACCATGGTTCGGGCACCGTTCAGCTTCTGGGATGGCGGTGCGCAATGCTCTTTGACTCAAGACCAGGCGCAATAAATACATTCTAACACAAAACAAAGGGGATTCAGGGGGATGGCAAAACAAAAAGTTCGTTTTGCTCTGTACCCCTGATCCCCTTCATTGTTGTCATTTAAGCCTTTGCGCTTCTGGAAGATCTTTGCAGCGTGACTGGCATTGCCGGTAAAGGTACAGGCATGACACTATCCAGGCTGCGGCCGTGTCTCCCCCGAAGGCCACTTTCCCGACGAGATTGCCCTAGCCGTGGATCGCCCTGCTGTCGACGTCGAGGGCGGCCTCCTTCACCGCCTCGGAGAGGGTCGGGTGGGCATGGATGGTCAGCGCGATATCCTCCGCGCTCCCCCCGAAACTCATCACGGTGACGGCCTCGGCGATCATGTCGGAGGCGCGCGGGCCCAGGATGTGGACGCCGAGCACACGCCCGCTCCCGCTCTCGGCGAGCACCTTCACGAACCCCTCGGTCTCGTCCATGCAGCGGGCCCGGCCGTTCCCCATGAAGTTGAACTTCCCCGTCTGGTAGGAGACCCCCTCCTCCTTGAGGGTCTCCTCGGTCTTGCCGACGGAGGCAGCCTCGGGCCAGGTGTAGCAGACCCCCGGGATGCAGCCGTAGTCGACCAGGCTCGGCTCGCCCTTGAGCCGCTCCAGGCAGACCGCCCCCTCCTCCATCGCCTTGTGGGCCAGCATCGGCCCCGCGATCAGGTCGCCGATGGCGTAGACCCCCGGTACGCTGGTCTGGTAGTTCTCGTCCACGGTCACCCGCCCCGCCTCCAGCTTGACGCCGAGTTCCTCCAGGCCGAGACCGTCCGTGAGGGTCCGGCGGCCGACCGCCACCAGGATTTTGTCGCAGACGACCTCCTGCACCGCACCCTCGACCTCCACCCGGGCCAGCAGCCTGCCGTCGCGCTTTTCCACCCCGGCGACCCTGGCGCCCAGGAGGAAGCGCATCCCCTGCTTCTTGAGGGAGCGCAGCAGGGCGTCGGCCACCTGGCCGTCGCTGCCGGCCACCAGCCGCGGCAGCATCTCGGCGACGGTCACCTGCGCCCCGAGCCGAAGCCACACCGAGCCGAGTTCGAGCCCTATGTAGCCGCCGCCCACCACCAGCAGGTGCCCCGGCACCGCGTCGAAGCTGAGCGCCTCGCGGGCGCTCACCACGTCGACCCCGTCGAAGGGGAGGCTCGGCAGCCGCACCGCCTCGCTCCCGGTAGCGAGCAGCACCTTTTTCCCCAAGAGCTGGGCCGGCGCGGCGCCGCTCACCTCGACCCGCTGCACCCCGTCCGGTCCGGCCCCGGAGAGCTTCGCCGTGCCGGGAACGCTCGTGATGCGGTTCTTCTTGAAAAGGTAGGCGATCCCATCGGTGAGCTTCTTCACCACGTCGTCCTTGCGCGCCATCATGGTGGCGAGGTTGAGGGTCGGGGCCGGGACCTCGATGCCGTGGCTGGCGAAGCGGCTGCCGGCCAGGTGGAACAGCTCGCTGGAGTCGAGCAGCGCCTTGCTCGGGATGCACCCCTCGTTCAGGCAGACCCCTCCCAGGGTCGCGCGTTTTTCCACCACCGCCACCTTCATGCCGAGCTGGGCGCCCCGTATGGCAGCCACGTAGCCGCCGGGTCCGGCGCCGATGACGATCAGATCAAAAATCTCTTCAGACATAGTAAATCACCCCAAAGGTATAGATTGGCGCTGCTATTTGTGGATCAGATCGGCGGTATCCCCCCTGGCCAGCTGGGGGGAAGGCCCGGCTAGCGGGACAGGGGGGTCTCCCTGCATAATATAGCACCCCCCTGCTTCACTGCGTTCAGCTTCCCCCCTATTTCATAGGGGGGACCAGGCCCCCCGGGTTCGATTTCGGTTTACCCCTCCAGGAGCATCTCCTCCGGCTCCTCGATGTACTCCTTCACCCGCTTCAGGAAGCTCACCGCCCCCTTGCCGTCCACGATCCGGTGGTCGTAGGAGAGCGCCAGGTACATCATGGGGCGGATCACGATCTGGCCGTCCCGCACCACGGCGCGCTCCTGGATGGCGTGCATGCCGAGCACCCCGCTTTGCGGGGGGTTGAGGATGGGGGTCGACAGCAGCGAGCCGTAGGTCCCGCCGTTGGAGATGGTGAAGGTCCCTCCCTCCAGATCCTCCAGGGCGAGGCGGTTGCTGCGCACCTTCTCGCCGAACCCGGCGATGGCGAGCTCGATCTCGGCGAGGGTCATGGTATCCGCGCCGCGCAGCACCGGCACCACCAGCCCCTTTTCGCCGCCGATGGCGACCCCGATGTCGCAGAAGTTGTGGTAGACGATGTCGTCCCCCTCGATGCTCGCGTTCACCTCGGGGAACTCACGCAGCGCCCCGCAGCAGGCGCGCACGAAGAGCGACATGAAGCCGAGCTTCACGTTGTGGCGCTTCAGGAAGTAGTCGCCGTGCTGCTTGCGCAGCCGCAGCACCTCCGTCAGGTCCGCCTCGTTGAAGCTGGTGAGCATGGCGGTGTTCTGGCGCACCGAGACCAGGCGCTGGGCGATCCGCTTGCGGATCGGGGTCATCGGCTTGCGGGTGACGCGCGACGGGTCCGCCTGCTCTGTCCTGGGCTCCCTGGCCGGGGCGGGCGCGGCAGCGGCACCCTTTTGCGGCGCGGGCCGCGATTCCTCGGGCTTGGCAGCCGGCTGGGCCGGTTGCGGCGCGGCCTGTGCCGCGGAGGGGGCCGCGGGCGACGGGGCCGCCGCTTTGGCGGCTTCCCCCTTCAGCAGGTCCTCATGTGTCAGACGCCCGCCGCGCCCGCTCCCCTTGAGCTCCCGGGGCTCGACCCCCATCTCGCGGGCGAGCTTCCGGCCGGAGGGGGACATGGGCGGAGCCGGCTGCCCCGGCACGGGCTCGGCTTTGGGCTGTTCTGGCTGGGGGGTGCCGGCCGCGGCGCCCGGCGCAGCCTCGGCCCCCTGTTCCTCTATGGTGCCGATCACCGCACCGATTTTTACCGTTTCCCCTTCCTGGACCGAGATGGAGAGGATGCCCGGCGCATCCGCGGTCACCTCCAGGGTCACCTTGTCGGTCTCTATCTCGCAAAGCGGCTCATCCTGTTCCACGCGCTCCCCGGAGCTTTTGAGCCACCTGGCAACGAGCGCTTCGAACACCGATTCACCGACTGCCGGCACCTTTATTTCCATAACGCTTCCCCCAATAAGGCGATCAATAATTTCAGGTAGTGGTTCGAATTCCTGCGATTCCTGCGGCAGCTCCCTCTCCCGGAGCGCGAGGGGCTCAGGCGTAGGGTGGGCAGACCCTGCCCACCGTCATTCCAGGCCTCCCGGTCGGGCACAAGGTGCCCACCCTACGTTCTGCACCATTCCGGGGCTGTCCCGCGAGGGGTGCCCCTACGGGATCTGCAACGCTTCCCTGACGATGCGCTCCTGCTCCACGCGGTCCAGCCGGTGCGAGCCCGAGGCGGGCGCCGCTGCGTCGGGGCGCCCGATGTAGTGCGGCTCGGCACCCAGGAGCTCGGCGATCTGGTTGCGCAGGGAGCGCCAGGCCCCCATGTTGCGCGGCTCCTCCTGGACCCAGCTGAATCGCATCCCCTCCGGGTACCTCCCCAGCTCCTCCCGGAGCCGGTCCACGGCGAGCGGGTAGAGCTGCTCCACCCTGACGATCGCCGTCCCCTCGATCTTGTCCCTGACCATCCGCTCGGAGAGGTCGTAATAGATTTTCCCCGTGCAGATCAGCACCTGCCGCACCCCCCCCGGATCTAGCGGGTCGGCTATCACGTCGCGGAACCCTCCGCAGCTCAGCTCTTCCAGGGTGGAAACGCAGAGCGGGTGGCGCAGCATGCTCTTCGGGGTGAAGAGCACCAGCGGCTTGCGGAACCCCTGCAGCATCTGCCGCCTCAGGACGTGAAACAGCTGCGCCGGCGTGCTCGGGTAGACGATCTGCAGGTTGTCGCCGGCGGCCAGCGCCAGGAAGCGCTCGATGCGGGCGCTGGAGTGCTCCGCCCCCTGCCCCTCGTAGCCGTGGGGGAGCATCAGGACCAGGCCGCTGCTCCGCTCCCACTTCGCCTCCCCCGAGGCGATGAACTGGTCGATGATCACCTGGGCGCCGTTCACGAAATCGCCGTACTGCGCCTCCCAGATGGTGAGCGTCTCCGGCGCCTCGATGGAGTAGCCGTAGTCGAAACCGAGCACGGAGTACTCGGCGAGCATGCTGTTGTAGGCACGGAAGCTCGCGCCGTCCCGCGCCACGGTGTCGAGCGGGTGGTAGGTGGAGCCGTCTTTCTGGTCCAGGAGCGTCGAGTGCCGGTGGCTGAAGGTGCCGCGCCTCACGTCCTGGCCCGAGAGCCGGATCGCAGTCCCCTGGGCCAGCAGGCTGGCGAAGGCCAGGGTCTCGACGTTGCCCCAGTCGAGCGGCCCCCCCTTGAGCACCGCCTCGCGGCGCTTGCCGAGCAGGGCGGCGATCTTGGGATGCGGGTGGAAACCCTCCGGAATGATGCGCAGCCGGTCGGAGAGCTCCCGCAGGACCGCGGCGTCGACGGAGCTGGCGACCGGCTCCCTGACCTGGCCCGGCTTCATGCCGCTCCAGCGGGCCAGGAAGGACGACTGCTCCGGGACCGCGTGCAGGCCGTTCACCCCCAGGGCGTCCCCGAGCGCCTCGGCCTCGACCGCCATCAGCTCGGCCTGGTCGAACCCCTCGCTCAGCAGCTCCGCCTGGTAGATCGTGTGCAGCTGGGGGCGCAGCTTGATGCTCTCGTACATGAGCGGCTGGGTGAAATAGGGCTCGTCCCCCTCGTTGTGCCCGTGTCTGCGGTAGCAGATCACCTCCACGACGGCGTCCTTCCCGAAGGTGTCGCGGTAGGCGAGCGCCAGCTCGGCCGCGTGCAGCACCGCCTCCGGGTCGTCGCCGTAGACGTGGAAGACCGGGGCCCGCACCATCTTGGCCACGTCGGTCGCGTACAGGCTGGAGCGCGCGTCCGCCGGCGCCGTGGTGAAGCCGATCTGGTTGTTGAGCACGATGTGCAGCGTGCCGCCGGTCCGGTACCCTTCCAGCAGGGAGAGGTTCAGGGTCTCGGCGACGACACCCTGGCCGGCGAAGGCCGCGTCGCCGTGGATCAGCAGCGGCAGCACCCTGCGCTCGCCCTCCTCCCCCAGGCGGTCCTGGCGCGCCCGGCACTTTCCCTCCACGACCGGGTCGATCGCCTCCAGGTGGCTCGGGTTGGCCGTCAGGGTCAGGTGGATGGCGCCGTCGCCCGGGAGGGCCAGGTCCGCGGAGACCCCCTTGTGGTACTTCACGTCCCCCTCTCCCACCACGCCGTACTCGACGTTGTCGGCGAACTCGGCGAACATGTGCTCGTGGGGCATGCCGAAGATGTTCACCAGCACGTTCAGCCGGCCGCGGTGCGGCATGCCGAGGACGACGTCGCTCACCCCGAGCGCCGCGGCCTTCCTGACCACGGCGTCCAAAAGCGGGATCAGCACGTCCCCCCCCTCCAGGGAGAAGCGGGTCTGCCCCGGGAACTTCTTCTGCAGCTGGCGCTCGAAGAAGGCCGCCTCCTTGAGCTTTCTCAGGATCAGGAGGCGCTGCTCGCGGCTGAAGCTCCCCCGGTTGCAGGTGGGCTCCATCCGGTCGATGAGCCACTGCCGCTCGTCGGGGTCCTGGATGTGCATGAACTCCACGCCGGTGGAACCGCAGTAGGTGCTGCGCAGGGTCTGCAGGATCTCCTTCAGGGTGGCGGTCTGCTTCATGAAGCGGCGGGTGTGGAAGGTCCGCTCCAGGTCCGGGTAATCCAGGCCGAAGGCGGAGAGGGCGAGCAGGGGGTGTTCCATCTTGCAGGGGGAGAGCGGATCGGTGCAGGCGAGCAGGTGCCCGATGTCGCGGTAGCGGTAGATCAGGGACTGGACCGCCGAGTGCTTCAGCGCATCCTCGGGAGCGAGAGCGGCAGCGCCCCCCTCCACCGAGCTTCCCAGTTCGAAACCGGCGAAAAAGGCGCGCCATTGTTCGGAGAGCTTTTCCGGCTCGCTCTTCCAAAGGGTGAATTGGTTCTCGATCCAAAGGGGACTTACGTTGTCCAGCAGACCCATCTGACCCTCCCTTTCATGAATATAGGGAAGTGTAGCAGATGGGTATGAGCTTTCAAGCGTCCCGCTTGCGCGCGTAACGCCAGACGGAGACCTTCTCCATGGTGATCATGCCGCCGTCCATCAGCGCCTCGACCCGGGGGAGCACCGCCTCGAAACGCTCCCGGTCATCCACCACCTCTATCACCATGGGGAGGTCCGAGGAGAGGCGCAGCAGCCGGTCGGTGTGGTACATGTGATGCGCCCCGAAACCCGCTACGCCGCGCAGAACCGTGGCTCCCGCGAATCCCTCCGTGCGGAACAGCTCCACCAGGGCCTCGTAGAGCGGGACGTGCGCATGCTTGTCGCTCTCCCCGATGAAGATCCTCAGCAGCACCTGTTCCCCGATAGTTTCCTTCATCTCCATGCCCATCGCTCCTCTCCGGATACCCGCGGCGCTCCGGCACGCTCAAATAATTATTTTTCCTCAAGGTTGCCCGACCCGGCAGGGGGTCTCCCGATGAACCGGCCGGGGCGAGCGGCGCGCGGGGCGGGTCAGAGGGCGCGGGCCACCGTGATCCCGACCCAGGTGCAGGCCAGGCAGGCGACGACGCTCAGCAGGACGTTGCCAAAGGCGACCACGAAGGAGCCCTCCTCGAGCAGCCGGAAGGTCTCGAAACTGAAGGTGGAAAAGGTGGTGAGCCCGCCGAGAAAGCCGATGGTGAGCGCGACCCGGAGGGTCGGTGAAATCAGGGCGCTCCTGATGGAGAACTCCATGACCAGTCCGATCAGGAAGGCGCCGATGACGTTGACGGCGAGGGTGCCGTAAGGAAATCCCCTCCCCAAAAGCGCATAGACCCACCCGGAGAGATAGTAGCGTGCCAGGCAACCGAGTGCGCCCAAGATGGCTATGTAGGCAATCTGCTCCATGAGGTAACCGATTTCCAAGGCCTCGCCGGCGCGCGCAGGGGGCTGAACTTTCCGCCTGGCGAGGGATGCGGCGCATGAACCCGTCCCAGCATACCCGCTAGAAGGTATAGCCGAAATTCAGGCCGAAAAGGTCGGACGAGGACTCGGGCTGGAAAAAGTCCTTGGTGCCGACGTGCACCAGGGGCGAGTTCGAAAACCTGAACCCCTCGTAGCTCAGGGCGACCCTCAGGCGCCCGTAGTGGACGCCTGCCTCGGCGAACCCGCTCAGCTTCGCGCCCGGCAGGAAGGTCGTAGTGCCGTTTCCGACGAAGTCGACGCTGTTGCCGGTATAGAAGGGGTACTTGGCGCCCCCTTCGGCAAAAAGGGAGGCCTCGGAGCCGACCCGGTGGCTGCCGCGCGCCCCCAGCCGGAGATACGCCGTCTGCCAGTATTCGGTGTAGCCCGAGACCGAGGTGCCGGAGGCCGCGTTGGAATTGTGCAGCTCCCTCAACCACCACCGGTAGCCAATCCCGCCGAAGGGCTCCAGGTGCCAGGCCTCCGCGCGGTACCGGTACCCCAGGTCCAGATCCTGCACGGTCCCGAGGTAGCTTACCTTCGTCTGCACCGGGACCGGGTCGGGCGCCTGGGTTTCACCGTCGTAGTTGACCACCCCACCGAAGACCTCGCATTTCCCCCGCAGCGCGAAGGCGGAGCGGGCCTGCCCCGGGGCGGCGAAATCCACCAGGAGCCCGCCGGCGAAGAGCGGGCCGCTTTCCTTCAGAAGCCGCCTGCCGGCACTGAACTCGCTCCAGGTGTAGTACTGACCCGAGAGGTAGGGGGTCAGCTCCACGAGCGACGCCGCGGTTGCGGGCAGAACGCAGCAGGCGGACCAAAGGACCGCAAGGAGAGTCATCTGGAGCGCTCTTCCCTTTCCCATCAGACCGGCGTTTCTTCTTTCTTGCGGCGCGCTGCCCGCGGCTTCTTGGGCGTGGCGCCGGCAGAGTCGGGCGCCGGCCCGCCGGCCTCGGCATCGGAGGCAGGCGCCGCCTGCTGCTTCGCCGGGCGCTTCTTCGCCCCCGCCGAGGCAGGCGCGGCGCCGGCAGCAGCGGATGCCGCCGGAGCGGAATCGGGCGCGGTCGCGCCCCCGGCGCTCTGGGCGGACTCGCCCGTTTCGGCCTGGGTGGCTTTGGCTGCTTTCGCGCCCCTCGGGACTCTGGGAGCCTTGGGGGCCTTGGGGGCCTTGGCAGGCGTTCCAGCCGCAACAGCCCCGGCAGGCGCGGCAGCCTCGGGAAGCGCGCCAGAACCGGCAGCCTCGGCAGGCGCCGCGGCCTCACCGGTCTGGACCGCCCTGGCCGGGCGTGCAGCTCGGGGAGTTCTCGCTCCCTTGGCGGGCTTGGTCGCTGCGGCGGCCGGTGCGGCTTCGGCATGAGGAGCCGCTGCGGCGGCCGGTGCCGCCTGCGCTGCGGCCGGGACTACCTCGGCCGGCGCCTCCCCAGCCACCGGTTCCCCGACAGGTTTCCGATTCCGGGGAGGACGTGCCTTCCTGGCCTTCTCCGGTGCGGCAGCGGTCTCGCCAGGCTCGGTCGGGACGGTCCCGCCCGCCGGCTCGGCAGCGGACTCGGATTGCTCAGCGGCGTCCTCCGACCAGCCGGCGGCGCCCACCGACCTCTCGGCAGCGGCCTCGGGGGAAGCGCCTTCCAGGGAGGACTTGCCGCCGCGCCGTCTCTTGCGGCGACGCTTCTTCTTGGTCTCCTCGCCGCCCGCCTCGGCATGCTGCCCCTCGGCGGGCGGTTCCGCCTCTCCTTCCGCCGGCGCTTCGGCCAGCGTCAAGCCGGCGAACTCGCCCGCCGGTTCGGGCGCGGCGACCGCCTCCCGGGCGGCGCCAGCCTCCCCGGCCATCGGCTCCGGGGAGATCTCACCGGCAGCCGCGCCCTCCGCGGCGCCACCCTTGCCGCCCCGCTTCCGCTTGCGGCGGCGTTTCTTCTTCTGTTCTTCCCCCTCGCCCTCCGGCGCCGCGGTCGGCTCGCCTGCCGGCTCGAAGGCCAGGACGGCCGGAGCGGGCTCGGCGGCTGGAGCCGCGACGGCGACGGCGGCGACGGCCTCCGGCTCGCCCTGCGGCTTGACCTTCCCCTTCCCTTTCTTCTTCTTGCGCCCATCGGCGGCGGCCGCCTCCTGGCCGGGAGCCTCTTCCCGGGAGGGACGGGGCGCCACCTTTTCCGGCGCCTCCTCCTGGGGGATCTTCTCCCGCTTGACCAGTTCGAGCTCCATCTGGTTCAAGAGGTAGGAGGGCTTACCCTTCACCGTCACCTCGATGTCGTAATCGCTCTCGATCTGGGACAGTTCATGCCTCTTGCGGTTCAGCAGGTAGTAGGCGACCTCCAGCGGCAGGCTCCCCACCACCTCGCCGATGGTCCCCTTCGCCGCCGCGGCGTGCACCTTCCTCAGGAAGGAGAGGGCCATCGCCTCGACCGACTTCACCTTGCCGCGGCCGTCGCAGTGCGGGCATTCCAGGGAGCTCGCCTGGTTGAGCGTCTGGCGGATGCGCTGCCGGGACATCTCCAAAAGGCCGAACTCGGAGATGCGCGCCACGTTCACCCGCGCCTTGTCCGCCTTGAGCGCCGTCTTGAGCGTCTTCTCCACCTCGGCGTTGTGCTTTCTCTCGCGCATGTCGATGAAGTCGATGACGATCAGCCCGCCCAGGTCGCGCAGCCTCAGCTGCCGGGCCGCCTCCTCGGCAGCCTCCATGTTGGTCTTGAAGGCGGTGTCCTCCACCCCCTTCTCGCCGGTCGACTTGCCGGAGTTGACGTCGATGGAGACCAGCGCCTCCGTCGGCTCGATGAAGATGGAGCCCCCCGACTTGAGCGGCACCTTCTTCTCGTAGATCAGGTCGATCTGCTCCTCGAGCTGGTAGCGCGAGAAGATCGGGCGCTTCTCCTGGTGCATCTTGACCAGCTTCTCGAACTGCGGGTCGATCTCCTTCAGGCACTCGCGCACGTCCTTGTAGACGTCCTTGCAGTCCACCAGGACCTCGTCGATGTCGGCGGAGAAGTAGTCGCGGATGGTCCGTATGATGAGCGCCGACTCCTGGTAGATGATCCCCGCCCCCTTCATGGCGGCCCCCTGCTCCCGGACCCCCTCGTACAGGTCGATCAGGGAGTCGAGATCCTTCTGGAGCTCCTCGCGGCTGCGGCCGACCGCCTCCGTCCTGATGATGTAGCCGTACCCCGCGGGGATCTCCATCTCGGAGATGATATCCTTGAGCTTCCTTCGTTCCCCGTCCCCCTCGACCTTGCGGGAGATTCCGGAGGAGTCGGAGCCCGGCATCAGCACCATGTAGCGCCCCGGCAGGGAGACGTAGGTGGTGAGAGCGGAGCCCTTGTTGTCGCGCTCCCCCTTCTCGACCTGCACGATCAGCTCCTGGCCGCGGCGCAGCACCTCCTGGATGCGGGGGCGCCGGTGCCTCTGGTCCTCGGGGACGTCGTCGCGCCATTTCCAGTCGTCCGGGTGCAGCTCGCCCATCTGCAGGAAACCGAGCTTCTTGAGGCCGACGTCGACGAAGGCTGCCTGCAGCCCCGGCTCCACGCGTACCACGACCCCTTTGTAAATGTTGCCGCGGATCTGCTCGTTGCCGGCGATCTCGACGTCCAGGTCGACCAGGCGGCCGTCTTCCACGATTGCTACCCGTGCCTCCTCGGCATGAAGCGCATTAATAAGCATCTTTTTCGACATAACGTTATTCTTTCCTTTTCGTTGTGGCCAGGGGTGGCTGCGGAAGTGACTTCCGGCGCGCCCCGCGCCCATTTTGGTACCGGCCGCAAGCCCGGACGGTAGCTTCTTCTATATGCCATCCCCCACCAGAAGGGGGTGTCAAAGACTAATGAAAACCGAGTGATTATAACAGAGTTTAGCGCCGTAGCACATAAAAAAGCGCAGGCGGGCATTCCGGGCGCGCCGCACCGGCCGCGACGGCGCTCCGCTTCGCACCTTTTCCCCTGTAGTTCTGACGCCTTACCTTATGGAAGCGGTCGGGCCCGAACGCCTGCCTGTGCCACCGCCCGCCCCCCCCGGGGGCCCGGTGGCAAAGGTGGCGCGCAACCGGACCGGCAGGAATGATTTTGCCTGGCCGCGCCAAGTATGGTATTTTGCCGGACAGGGCAGCTATCACGCACGAGGTGGCAAGATCATGCAAGGGATCAGAGTCGACACCACGCCGCTCAACCCGATTTACCTGGAGATGGGCGCCGCCGTGCAGGATTCCCAGCGGCTCGAGCTGTACATCTCCTTTATCGTCACCCTCCTCATCGACCTGAGCGGCGGCACCCTGTCGGACGACGAGTTCAAGGGGTGGATGGAGAGCCTCGGGACCCAGACCCTGGGCCGCCTCATCGAGGAGATCAAGAAGAAGGTCGGCTTCACCGATCAGGCCGTCGACACCCTGCGCAAGGCCCTGAGGTCCCGCAACTTCCTGATCCACCGCTTTTACAACGCGCGCTCCGACCTTCTTTTCAACCAGCCCGGCAGGGAGAAGGCGCTGCAGGAAATCAGGGAGAAGCGCCGGGCGATCAACGGCGCCAATGCCATCTTGGACCCCGTCATGAATGACCTGATCAGGCTGAAGGGGATCGACGTGGAACGGTTCAAGGTCGAGGCGCAGAGCAGGTTCGAGGCCTGAGGGAGACAGGAGAAACCATGGTGCACGATTTCCAGAACGTAGGCGCCGTCGCGCACGTCATCCAGCTTTCCGTCGCCCCGGTGTTCCTGCTGACCGCGATCGGCACCATGCTGAGCGTCATGACCAACCGGCTCGGGCGCATCATCGACCGGGCCCGCGTCCTGGAGACCCGGCTGGAGTCGGCGTCCCCCGAGGGGGTGCCGCACCTGCACGCCTACCTCGCCACCCTCTCGCGCCGGGCGGACCTGATCGGCCATGCCATCACCCTGTGCACCTGCACGGCGGTGCTGGTCTGCAGCGTCATCGCCCTGCTCTTCCTGGGCGATTACCTGCGCTACGACATGTCGGTCCCGGTGGCGGCGCTCTTCGTCCTGGCCATGCTCTTGCTGGTGGCGGGACTGGTCAATTTCCTGCGCGAGATCTTCATAGCCAAGGCGAGCCTGCGCATCGGCCCGGCCGCGCCGGCCAAGAGATAGCAATTCCGGATGCGCGACAAAAGAGCAACGCGGAGGAGATCATGAACCAGCAGACGCCAAAAGGCGCCGGGATCCCGGTTTTCGACAGCCATTTCCACATCATCGACCGGCGCTTTCCGCTGGTCCCGAACCAGGGGTACCTCCCGGAAGACTTCAGCTGCACGGACTACCTGCGGCGCACCGCCGGCATGGCGCTGGCGGGGGGCGCGGTCGTCTCCGGCTCCTTTCAGGCCCTGGACCAGAGCTACCTGATCGATGCCCTGGCGACGCTGGGCCCCGCCTTCGTCGGAGTCACCCAGCTGCCGGCGAGCGTCAGCGACGCCGAGGTGCTGAGGCTGGACGGGCTGGGGGTGCGCGCGGTACGCTTCAACCTGAAGCGCGGCGGCTCGGAGAAGGTCGAGCACCTGGAGCAGCTGGCCCGCAGGGTCTTCGAGCTGGCCTCCTGGCATGTCGAGCTGTACGTCGACTCCCGTGACCTCGCCGACCTGAAGGGGACGCTGCTCAGGCTTCCCGCGGTCAGCATCGACCACCTGGGGCTGTCCAAGGAGGGGTTCGCCACGCTTTTGAGCCTGGCCGAGCGGGGGGTGCGCGTCAAGGCGACCGGTTTCGGACGGGTGGATTTCGACCCGAAAACGGCCCTGCGGGAGCTGTGCGCGGCCAACCCGGAGGCGCTCATGTTCGGGACCGATCTACCCTCCACCCGGTCGCCCCGCCCCTACGAGGACCGGGACCTGACCCTGGTGCTCGATGCCCTGGGGGAGGAGTCGGCGAAAAGGGCGCTCTGCGACAATGCGCTCTCCTTCTACCGCCCGAAAGGGAGGGGGCCGGGTCAGGCGCCGGCGGCCGAGATCAGGCGGTCGTAGGCATCCTGGAGCGACTCCAGGTGCCTGTTGTCGGCGTTGGTGATCGCCATGAACGATTTCTCGTGGGTTTTGTCGGAAAACCCTATCACGTTTCCCATCATGAAGCCGTCCAGCTTTTTTTCCAGGTCGATGGCAATCCGCAAGGCCTCCGCCAGGGTCGGGGGGGTCTTCTTGACCCGGTCGAGCAGGGAACGGACGTAGAGCAGCGCCACCTCGGCATCGACCAGATCGATCCGGATGGACTCCACGATGTTGCTGCGCCGCAGCTTGGCTACCAGCGCGAACAGCCTGGCGTGATTTTCCTCCTCCATGGCGGTCTTCAGCCAGAGGAGAAAGCTGTCCCGGTCGTCTTTGAAAAGCTCGGAGAAGTAGTGGTACAAATCCGCGCAGGACAACTCCACAGCCTGGCATACTTCCAAAACATCCTTTGTTCCAAGCCCGATACTCTGTGTCAAAGTCTCACCCCCGGGGCCGCTGTCTGACATTTTCCTAACATTATCTGAAGCCAATATATTTTTATTGACAACTGATTAAGTTTATACGATTTTCTAGATTATTCAAAGATAAATTGACATGTCTGCCGGTAGCCGGTAGATTACTATTGGCCAATTTTTTGCAACCACTGCCGGCCTTGAGATGACCAGGGTAACTACATGTCAGAGATACTCTTCATAGCGATCGATCCCTACATACTGGATCTCGTGGAAAATCTGCAGCAGCTCATCGAGCCGACGATAGGCCTCGAATCAGATTACACCAGTGGCATTAAAAGGATCTTCGACAGCCGCCCCGCCATCGTCTTCCTGCAGCACAAGATAGGAAACGTGACCTGCGACAAGCTGGCGAACCAGGTCAAGATGCTCCTCGACGGGGAGACGGTGCCGCTGGTCCTGATGTCGGATGAGTCGGGGATGTCCTACAGCGTGGTCTCCACCTACGAGGCCTGCCTGGACCTCTGCCTCCCCATGGACGAACTGAGCCTGCAGGTTCAGCGGCTGCTGCGCACGCTGCCGGGTATCGCCTGGAAGGAATCCCCCGCCCCGGCGGGCCGGGCGCCCGAAGCGGACCCCTCCGAGGGGATGCTGGAGATCAGCGTGCCGATTGCCGACTTCGGGCTGCCGTTTCCCTGGCAGGAGAACGAGGCCGCCACGGGCGGCGCGGCGGACCCGGCCGCCGGGTACGGGACCCTCTCCGCACTCGAAGGCAACAGCCTGGCGACTGCCGAGGCCAAAACCCCGGAACTGCAGGAGCCGTCCCACTTTCTGGTGGACTTCCTGGAGGAGCGCTTTGACAGCGAGCCAGCCCGGGCGGTTTTCGAGCCAGACTGGGAGCAGGAGCAGCCGGCGCCCGGACCCGCCGCGCCCACCCAGGACTCCGGCGGGCAGCTGCGCCCTGCCGGCGACGAGGGGCCACCCCTCGCGTTCGGCAGCATATCGGAGCGGCTCGCGTCGGCCACCCAGCCGGGCGAGGCCAGGCCGGCAAGGGCTGCGGCGCCCGCCGTGCCCGCACCTGCGCCACCGAAAACCGCGCCGCCCCCCCCGGACGCTCCGCCGCCCCTGACGGCGGACCCGGACTCCGCTGCACCGCAGGCGGGCCGCACGAGAGACGACCTCAGCGAGGTCATCGCCATGCTCGACGTCAAGAAGGCGCAACCGCCCTGGTATTACCGGGGGCTGGTCGTCGGCATGCTGCTGCTCATCAGCATCGCCGCACTCGACCTGCTTTTCACGCTGCACAAAGGAAAAAACCTGGCCGCCCAGGGGATCGACGAACTGAACGCGGCGCTCAGCGTGGCCCGGGCGCCCTCCGCGCCGCCTGGCACCGCCCAGTCGCACGTTGCCGCCACTCAGGCGCAACGTGCCACCCCGGCGCCGGCGGCCGCGCAGCCGTTGCCTCCGTTCATCCCCCAGGTCCCCCCGGACCCCGGCTACCCTGCGAGCCATCCCGGCTGGGAGCGCTATCAGGCCGACGCGCGGGAATACCTGGTCTACCGCGAGCAGGGGAGCGTCAGGGCGGTCCAGGTCGTGAGCGAGGCGCGCGGGGCGATCACCGGCGCCTTCCTGAAGGGCTGCATCCGGATGAGCTCCGGGCACGACCATTATCTCATCCGGAAATCGGAGCGGCGCAGCGGCATCGAGGTCACCACCTGCATCCTGCAAAACGGCGGAGAGCTCGTGATTTACCGGACCGTATCGGGCGGTGAGATCCGCGGCTTCGTGGTGGCCTTTCCGTCCGTAGGAAAGGCCCCGGCCTAGTGAACCGCAGAGCTGTCGGGCCGAAAGGCTGAAGAGCTCGTGCGCAGCACCCGGTTTGGGCAGGCGGCCCATCCCCCAAATCCATAGGTAGTTCGGAGTCTTCATGCCGATTCACATCAAAGCCAAGCTTCTCTGGCCTCCCCTGCTCTCCCTCGCCATCTCTCTGGCTGCGCCTCTGCTCTGCTACGCCATCGACCCGAAATTCGAGCTGGACCCGTCCCTGCTCGGCAAGAAATTCGGCGACGGCGCCGCTCCGGCCTCCTCCGCCGCCCCCCGGCGGGAAGGGAAGGGCTCCGGCAGGCAGGCGGCCCGGGTCGCGGTCCGGCGCAGGTCCGGGGAGACGCCGGCGCGGGAGCAGCTGTCGAGCTACACGGTCAAACCGGGGGACCACCTGTACAAGGTGCTGGCCAGGGAGTACGGGATAACGGGAGAGCGGGCCGACGCCCTGGTGCCCAAGATACAAAAGCTGAACCACATTGCGGACATCCGCGAACTGCATACGGGGGCCAGGATCCTGATCCCGCTCTCCCGTCCGGGCTCGGCGGCCGGCGCGGAAGCGCCGCGCGTCGCGCGGGGCGGGGTGCGCGACGGCGCGGCGCCCCGGGTGCCGGCCGCCGACTACCAGATGAGGCTTTCCAAGACCGCCCAGGGTGGCGAGGCCCAGGCGATCGAGTCGGCGCGGCAGACCTGGTCCCGCCTGGTGCCGCCGGCCGCCGGCCACGGCGGCGACCACTTCGACTACCACTCCTCCGCCTTTTCACTCTCGCTGGACCCCGAGAAGTACCCGACCCTGCCGGCCCAGGACGGCGGCACCATCCTGGTGGACGGCGCCGGGACCCTTCCTCCGCTGGTCAGGTCCCTGATCCAGGAGAAAAACCCGCAGGTCAGGATCGTCTCCGAGGACGCGGCCAACCGGATGAGGTTCTACCGCTCCCTTTTGGGCGCGGCGCAGTTCTACTCCTTCGAGGAGGATTTCTCCGTCGACTTCGGGGTCGACCCCAAGATCACGGTGCGCGCGGACTTCAAGATCGAGAAGAGCGCCGACAGCCTGCTGCGCCAGGACGTCACCCTGCTGAACGTGTCCGAGAACCGGCACGCCACCCCGGACGGGCTGGTCAAGCTCCTGGCGGGGAACGGCTTCCGGGTGGTGGATGCGGGAAACCCCAGCTATCAGACCCCCGCGGGCGCGGCCGGCGACCTGCTGTACCAGATAACCGAGAAGGAGCCCAAGAAGATCCTGGACTCCTTCCTCGATGCGCTCGCGGTCCCCTACGAGGCGGAGAAGAACATCGACCTGTACGCCCGGGAGAACATCGGGGTCCGGCTCGACGTGCCGGTGGACCGCTACTTCGAGGACAACGGCCAGCGCTACGTCGTCGCGCTCTTCAACGGGGACCCCGTCACCTACACCCTGGTGCGCCTGCTGGAGACCAAGGGGTTCCGGGTCATCATGCTCCAGGCGGGGGACGACTTCCACAGCGTCGCCGACAAGGTGCTGTCGCGGCTGCACATACCGGGGAGATACGGCGATTACGACCTCTGGGCGGCGCGCAACGTGGGGTACGGAGTCCGGATGTCCGGCGCCATGATCCGGGACAACAGAAACGGCGACCGCAACCTGTTCGTCACCGACCGGAACCTGGATCCCCTGGTGAAGGAACTGGCCGACCTGAACGGCTACCACCTGCTCAACGGCAGGTAGCCGCCTACCGGGGGACTCGGGCAGAAAAAAGATCAAAAAAAGGGGGCGGCGTTATGAGCCACCCCAATGGGGCGGAGCGGGAATCGGGGAATATGCCGGGCACGGGACTTTTTTAATGGGGACGTCACTGCAGAAGTAAAGCAGGCAACCGTTGCAGCTTCAAGCCGCTCTAATATTCACGGACGCCAGGGTTGGGGTTTCCAATCCCGGCGCCGCAGGGGGGCGGCGCAAAACGCGCCATGACCCGCCCCATCTCGGCATTCAGCTCATGGGCCCGAAACGGCTTGGAGAGATAGCCGTCGAAACCGTCCCGCAGGAAACGCTCCTGGTCGCCGCGCTGGGCGTAGGCGGTCAGGGCGATGATCGGCTGGTGCCGGGAGGTTCCCCGCTCCAATCCGCGGATTTCCTGCATCGCCTCCCTGCCGTTTACTACCGGCATATGGATGTCCATCATGACGAGATCGAAGGTTCCCCTATCGAGCTCGGCCAGGCAATCGCTGCCGTTGTGCGCCAGGACAACCCGGTGCCCCAGCTTCCGGAGCATGGTGGTGCCGAATTTGATGTTTACCTCGTTGTCCTCGACCAGCAGCACCCGCAGCGTCGCTCCCTCCCAGGCGAGCGCCGGTCCGGTCCTGGAGTCGTCCGACTCGGCACCGCCCCGGGTCGTATGGAAGGGAAGCGTGACCGTGAAACTGCTGCCGGCACCCTGCTCGCTCGCTGCGGTGAGGCTCCCCTCCATGAGTTCGGCCAGGCTGCGGCAGATGGAGAGCCCGAGACCGGTCCCGCCGAACCTACGGGTCGTGGAACTGTCCTCCTGGACAAACGGCTCGAAGATCTTGCCCATGGCCTCGGCAGAGACGCCGATCCCGGTGTCGCGCACGGTGATCTGAACGCGGACTGAGCGCTCGCAATTATCCAGCAGTTGCACCGAGATGGTGATGCCTCCGGTTTCCGTGAACTTGACGGCGTTCCCCAAAAGGTTGAGGACGATCTGCTTGACCCGCAGCGCGTCTCCCACCAGGGCCTGGGGTACCTCCTTTGCCACCTCCAGATCCAGGGAAAGCCCTTTGCCATGGAGGACCGACTTCTGAGTCAGGATGACATCGTTTAGGCAGCGACGCAGGTCGAATTCGGCCAGCTCGATCTCGACCTTGTTGGCTTCTATCTTCGAGAGGTCGAGGATGTCATTGATCAGGCAGAGCAGGTTGTCCCCGGAGACGCCGAGGGCTTCCACATAGGAGCCTTGTTCCTCCGTCAACTCCGTCATGTTGAGCAGTTCAGTCATACCGACGATGCCGTTCATGGGCGTTCTTATCTCATGGCTCATGGTGGCCAGGAACACGCTCTTGGCGCGGTTGGCAGATTCAGCCTGCTCCTTCGCCTTGAGGAGTTCATCTTCTCCCCGGATGCCCTCGGTGATGCGCCAGACCGATTCCATCAGGAGCACGAGTTGGAGTATTTCGGACTCGGCGTAGCCGTTTTTCCGGTTGGCTACGGCGACTAGCGAAACGATCCTGCCATTGTCCAGGACCGGAACGCAGAGTAAGCAGCACCCCGGCGGGTTTGCTTCCTGGCCGGCCGCCCGGGCTCCCTGGAATGATTGCAGGTCGTTCACGACCACCGGGGCGCGCCTGCGGACGACCTCCTGCAGGACCTTTTTTTTTGCCAGTTCATGGCAGGTGTCTGGGCAGGAATCCGGGCAGGTCCCGGCGCATTCCCCCATGCCGTGCGCGGAGCCGGCACGAAGTACCAACTCGCGGGTCTCCTCGGAGTAGCCGTAAAGGTATCCGACGCCGCTGCGGGTGAGCCGGATCGCTTCCCCCAGCGCGACATCAAGCAGGTCCTCGCGATTTCTCGAAGGGCACTGGGAAACCCTGATCAGGATTTCCTTTCGTTCCTGGGCAAGCGACAGCTCGTTCTCTCTTTTGATCCGGTCGGTGATTTCGACATGTGAGATGACAACATAGCTGGCGGAGGGAAGATTGATCGGATTGGCCCGGCAGACAAACCAGCGCTCCCTGGCGGGTGAGTGGCAGGGATACTCCTTGACAAATTCAGTCCGGGTGCCGTCCATGACAGTTCTGATCCCTGCCACAGTATCCTGGACATCGGCGTTATCTTCCTCCGACATCGGCCTGCACGCGTCGAGATAGTTGACGCCCTCTCTAAAAGTTCCCGGAACGGCACTGTTGGCGGCGGCAAATTCATCCCAGGCACGATTGGTTCTGACGATCACCCCCTGAGCATCGATCACGCAGATATTGAAGTCCAGGCCGTCCAGGGTGAAACGGCCGAACAGTTCCGCCTCCAGCAGGGCGTCCTCCGCATGTTTGCGCGCGGTGATGTCCTCCTTGAGGCCAATATAGTGCGTGATGCTGCCGTCGGGATTTTTTATCGGCGAAATGCTGGCAAACTCCCAGAAGAATTCACCGTTCTTTTTCCGGTTCAGCAATTCGCCCCGCCATTCGCCTCCCGAGCTGATCTCCTCCCAGAGCCGCCGGTAGACGGCGGCGGGCATGGCGCCCGACTTCAGGATGCGCGTATGCCGCCCCAGCACTTCACCGGAGGTATAGCCGGTCATGCTGGCGAACTTGGGGTTTACATACTCGATGTTTCCCGCGCGGTCCGTGATCACGATGGTAGCCGGGCTTTGTTCCACGGCCTGCTGAAATTTACGCAGCTGCTCCTCCACATTTTTTTGCTGCGTCACATCCTCGGCGATTCCCACGAAGCGGTATACCTCCCCGGTTGCCGAGTGGACCGGGTAGGTGCGGGCGTGAATCCAGCGCAGTGTCCCGTCGGGACGGACGATGCGGTAGGTCTGGTCGTAACTGTCGCCCCGCACCATCAAATTAAAAGCGGTGAGTATCCGGGACCGGTCCTCCGGGTGAATGCTGTCGGCAAAGGAGAGGGGGTGATCGTAGAGGCTCTGACAGCTGCACTGCCAGACCGTTTGGTATGCCGGGTTGATATAGATCATCGTGCTGAAATCACTTGAGAAGAGAGAGAACACCTCCTTGGAATGTTCTACGATCTGGCGCAGGCGCTCCTCGCTTTCCTTAAGCGCCTCTTCCGCACCCAGGCGCTCCAGCTCGGCCTGCTTGTTCCGGGAAGAGTATTGCAGCGAGACGAAGAGGCTAAACACAACCATCACCAGGGAAAAGACGATGGCTGAGCAGAGGAAAACCGACAAATACCGCTTGTACCTGTCAATCGCGGCGTAGGCCTCCGCCTGGGGATAGTTGGCCGCCAGGATCCAGTTCGTCGCACGCAGCTGCTTGAAGGAGGCGAGCACCGCCACCCCCCGCGAATTGACCGTATCCACGGTCCCTTCAAAACCGCCCAGAGCCCTGTCGAACCCCTGGTTGGCCCCAGCCGGCGTGTCTTTGGTCAGCATGCGCGCGGGGTCGGGGTGCAGGATCAGGGTCCGGTCGGTGTCGAACAGGTAAAGATAGCCCCCCTTGCCGATCGCCAGGCGGGTGACGCTCCCGAGGAAGTTGCGCCCCGTCAGGTCGATGCTTCCCGCCAGCACCCCGACTACTGCGCCCGCGGAGTTCATTATGGGCGCGGTCAATGCGACCACCGGGTGCCGGGACGCTTTGGAAGAGAGGTAAGGCGCGGAAATGGTCGGCTTGGCGGACGCTAGGGTTTTTCTGAAATGGTCGCGAAAGGAAAGGTTTATTCCTCTGCGGCCCGGGACAAACGGGGTCTCCGCGACCAGGTTTCCCTGCCGCGAAAGCAAAATCACCGCGTTATCGAAGGTGGCTTTATGTTCGGACTGGGATTCGAGGAAGCGCTGCGCCCGGACGGGATTCTGCAGGATTTCAGGGGGGATGCTTTTCGCAATCTGGACCAGCTCGCCCTGGGCAAGCATGAGGCTGTCATCGAGATGTCCCGCGATGGACGAGACCAGGACGAACTGCTGCGCGGCCACGTTCTCTCTGAGTTGACGCTGGAAATGAGACAGGGAAAAATAGGCCAGGGCTGACGTTGTCCCGGCCACCACCAGGCATATCCCGACAATCAATCTCGCTCTCAAGCCAAGGGCCGCCCGCTTATTCATCCTCAGTCCTATTTGATCTTCATCAGTGCGACCTTTCGTCCCTCCCGGCTATTCCCTGGCGCCGGGCAAGCTATATCAGTTTCAGGGCCCGCAGCTCCTCTTCGAGCTTCTGTAACCTGATCGGCTTGACGAGGTAGGAATCGGCGTCCGACTCGTACAGTGCCTTCATGATGGTACGGGGATCATCCAGTGCCGTCGTCATGATGATCTTCGCCCTCTGCACCGGGGGGACCTTCAAGGATGCCTCCTTGGCGCGTATCGCCTGCACCGACTGCAAGCCGTCGATTTCAGGGATCATGATGTCCATCAATATCAGGTCAAATGGGCGCTCTGCCTCGTGGGCCTCCAGGAACAGATCCACTCCCTTCCGGCCGTCGGTGGCGCTGGCAAAGCTGCCATGTCTGGAGATCATCTTCTCCAGGACCTGACTGGAAATCCGGTCATCCTCTACGATCAGGCATTTCATCTCTGCCCCCCCTCAGCGTGTCGACTAACGTCGGGCCGCCGCCATGGAATACTCAGAAAAGCTCTATCTTCCGGCCTGCGCCGTCCGAAGCCCCGCCGCCCTGCCCCGTGACGGCGTCGTGGGTGCTGCGCTGCGCCTGCATGACGTATCGTTTGCTCAGCGCGTCCAGGTGCTCGCTCAACCGCTGCTCAGGCAGTTCCTCCGTGCCGTCCAGCCAAAGCAGCGTGTCCCGTGCAAGACCGTTAAGGTAATCCAGCCCGTCGTTCACGTGCTCCACCCTTTGCCGCAGCACATCCTGGAACTGCAACTCCCCCATGACAATGGAGATTTCCTCCACGATAACCCGGTTGGACTGGTCGATGCTTTGAATGGACTCTTCCAGGTTGGCCGAGGCGGCCCTGAAGCGGTCCTCGATTTCCGACAGATTCCCCGCCATGTTTCTGAACTGCTGTGATTCGGCGTCGTGCTCGATCAGGCGCCTGGCATTGCCGGTTTCGGTTTGCGCCTGCCCGGTCACCAGGGTGATCCTGTCGGCTATCTCCTTCGCGGACTTGTTGGTCTGGGTGGAGAGCCTGCGCACCTCGTCGGCCACGACGGCGAATCCCCGCCCCGCCTCCCCGGCACGGGCCGCCTCGATCGCCGCATTGAGCGCCAGCAGGTTGGTCCGGTCCGCTATGTCGGAAATATCGTTCACCATGGGACGCATTTGCTCCATTTCGTCCGAGAGCTTCTGGATCCGGATCAGGTTGTCCTTCAACTGGTCGGACTGGGTACAGGAGAAGGCGTTCAAGGCCTGGATGACCTGCTTGTTCTTGCGAATCTGGTCCTGGGTGACTTCCATCAGCCCATTGGAGGACGTACCGATCCGGTCCGCCTGATAACCGGCCTTCTCGTGGACCGTGACGATCCTTGCCACGACAGCCAGCAAAGCTGTTTCGCTCTGCTCGATCGCCTCGCTCAACTGTCTGCCGAGCACGGCATTGTACTGGGGCAAATCCGCGACAGTCTGGCGCAGGTAGTTATTGATCAGGATGTTTTGTGCGGAGCAGCGCTGATGAATGTCATCCGAGTGCCTGGCCGCTTTGGAAAGGAAAGCGTTGTAAATCAAAAGGACGACAGCCAGTGTCGAGAACGAGGACACCAGGGCAGTCAGCATGACGTCGAGATCATTGGGAAGCGGCAGGAGCCTGTGGGTCACGGGATGGATGAAATAAGAGATCGCCGTCACGAGCAACATTCCCAAGATCAGCAGGATCAGTGATCGTTTCAGAGTGTCGGGGCCTCTGTTAATGTCGCATGGCAAAGTAAGATCCAGTTTCATCGAATAACCTCGCGATTGTCATGCACCGGGCAGTACCTGCTTGATGACCTTGATCAGGTCGGGGCCGGAAATCGGCTTGACCAACCACCCGGTCGCACCGTTTTTTTTAGCCTCGTCCTTCTTTGCTTGCTGGCTCTCCGTGGTCAGCATGAGCACCGGTATAAAGCGGAAGCCTGCCAGGGTCCGCAGGGTCCGGATTAATTCCAGCCCTCCCATGTTGGGCATGTTGACGTCGGAAATTATCAGGTCGGGCTTGGCACCGCCCTTCAGCTGCGCCAATGCCAGGACGCCGTCTCCGGCGAACTCGACCTTGTAGCCACCCAGTTCCAGGTTAGCCTTGAGGCTTGCGCGCATTAAGGGTGAATCGTCCACTATCATGATGGTCTTTGCCATTGGGCTCTTCTCCTTTGTGATGCTTGGTCATTACGACGGACCTTTCGGATCGGGCCGGCCTGTCGGGTCACCGGACGGTCGGGCCAAGCTCGAATACCGCGCCGGGGCGGGAGGACGAGTGCTCCGCGGCCCCTGTGCTCGCGGGCTACCCCTTGGGACGCGGGGCCAGCGCCGGATCGAGCCAGGCCGCCAGGCCGGGGTCGTCGGGAGGCAGATAACGCGACCGCCCCGCGGCCATCAGCACCTGCAGGTTCGCCGGGTGCAGATGGCTGCAGCCGGAGAGGTCCACCTTGCCCGCCGGCTTCTTCAAAAGCCATTCCAAAAGCCCTTCCGCGTCCTCGACGGTGACGACACCGGTGAGCAGGGCCTGGTTTTTTTGGTAGGTTATGGGCATCGCACGATCTCCTTCAGGTTGAGCACCATCAGCACCGTGCCGTCACCCATCAGTGCCGAGCCGGAATAGGCGCACAGGCCTGCCAGCACGCCGCTCAGCGGTTTCTGGAGGATGTCCACCGTTTCGCAGAAGTCGTCCACCAAAAGCCCGACCACTTCGCCCCCCACCCGGGCCACCAGCACCGCCAATTCGCCGTCGTCATTGGCCCGGGTTTCCGCCGCTATTTCCAAAAGCGCGTTCAGCGATTTGAGCGGCACGATCCTGCCGCGCAGCACGGTGGTCCTGCTCTGCTTGATGGTGTGGATGGAGGTTTTGGGGACCCGCACCGTTTCCACCACGTGGTCCATCGGCACGCCGAAGATCTGGCGGTCGCTTTCCACGATTATGACGCGGGTGACCGCCATGGAGAGCGGCAGCGATATCCTGATGCGCGTCCCGCGGCCGGCTTCGCTCTCCAGCCGGATGACGCCGCCCACCCTTTCCACCCCGGTGCGCACCACGTCCATCCCCACCCCGCGCCCCGAGAGGTCGCTCACCGTGTCGGCGGTGGAAAAGCCGGCGGCGAACACCAGGTTCACCGCCTCGCGGTCGCTGATCCGCTCCAGGGTCGCCTCGTCGATGACCCCCTTCTGGTACGCCTTCCTTTTGATGAGCTCCGGGTCGATCCCCCTGCCGTCGTCCCGGATCTCTATGACCACCCGGTCGGCCTCCTGGGCGGCGCGGATGGTCAGCGTCCCGACCGCGGGCTTGCCGGCGGCCAGGCGCACCTGCGGGGTCTCCAGGCCGTGGTCCAGGCTGTTGCGCACGATATGTATCAGCGGGTCGGCCAGGCTCTCGATGATGTTCTTGTCCGCCTCGGTCTGCTCCCCCTCGAGCACCAGGCGCACCTCCTTGCCAAGCTTGTTGGAGAGGTCGCGCACCAGGCGCGGGAAGCGCTGGAACACGAAGGAGACCGGCATCATCTGCACCTGCATGATGGCGTCCTGCATCTCCTCGGCGATCCGGTTGATGACGGCGTACTGCGCCTTGATCTCGCGGGCCAGCTCGCGCACCCCGAAATGGTTTTCGGCACGCTGGGCGAGGTAGGGAAGCGCGTTTTTGGAAACCACCATCTCGCCGATCAGGTTCATCAGGCGGTCGATCTTGACCTGGTCCACCTTGAGGCTTTTGGCGCTCAGCTGGTCCTCGGCGCGGCGCCCGTATTTCGGGCCCTCCCCGGGGGCGGCTTCGGCCGCTGTCGGGGCGGCGTCTCCGGGGGCGAGCCGTGAGGTCGCAGCGCCGTGGGCCGTCATCGGGACACCCCCGCCGGGAAACGGCTGCCAGCGGTCGCAACCGGAAAGCCAGGCCAAAAGAGGGGCGCCGTCGCCGGCGGCCAGTGCCTGCGCCAGCCCCTCCGGTATCCCGGCCTGCGCCGTCGGATCGCCAACGGCCCGGAAGCAGTTGCTCAGGGTGGCGGCGACCGCCTGGAGCCTCCCGGCAAACCAGGGGGGGCGGTCATCCAGCGCCAGGATCTGGCGCTGGGCGGTCAGAATGGCCTGGAACGCCTCGTTCTCCCCGCTGCTCAAGCGGGGCCCGGTGTCGACCGCCACGAGCTCCGGGTCGACCTCCCGCAGCTGCAGCTGCTCGGGCACGTAGCGGTAATACTCGACCAGCTCCCGGTACGGGGCGTTGCTCAAAAGGTGGAAATCCAGCAGACAGCGGTAGGCGTCCAGCTCGGCCAGCGGCGGCCAGGGCTCCCGCGCCGCGATCTCGCCCCAGACCAGCCCGGGTGTCTGGCGGGCCTGATGAAAGGGGTCGTCCCCCTGGAAAAAGCACTCCTCGATCGGTGAGTAGCTGAGCCAGTGCAGCCGTTCCCCTGCCGCGACCCGCCGCTGCGCCTCGCTGCGGGCGGCCTGCGGCAGCTCGCCGATGCGAAGCGCCGGGACCGGCTCGGCACCTGGTGCCGCGGGGGTTCCCGCAGCGGGATCTTCCGCGGGACGGGGCTCCTGGCTTGCCATCAGCTCCCGCAGCGACTGAGCCAGGCGGGCCGAGTCGGTGGCGTGGGACGCCCCGACCTCTCCCTTCTGCTCGATTTCGTCGCACAAAAGCCCGATGAAATCCATGGCGTCCAGCAACATGTCGGCGAAATCCCGGGAATAGGCGACGCGCCCCTCCCGCACCGCGTCCATCAGGTCTTCACCGGCATGGAGCACGCGGGTCATTTCGGGGAAATCGAAGAGGCCGCTGTTCCCCTTCAGGGTATGCACGTAGCGGAAGAGCTCGTTCATCAGCTCGGTATCGGCGGGCTCCAGCTCCAGTTGCAGGAGCTTTTCGGCTATGCCCTGCAGGGCGTCGCGCGACTCGGAGAGGAACTGCTCCAGCAGGGGGTTCATGGGGACACCTCTCCCAGCATGAGCCGGACGTGGGTTAACAGCGTTTCCGGCCTGACCGGCTTGACCAGGTAACCGTTGGCCCCGACCCGGTAGGCGACCGTCTGGTCGCAGGCGGCGGCCTCGGTGGAGACCATGATGGCGGGCGCCTGGGGCATCTGCTCGCTGCGCAGGTCGGAGAGGAAGCCGTAGCCGTCGCGCTTGGGCATGTTGATGTCCACCAGGTAGAGGTCGAACCCTTCCTGCAGGGCCTTCTCCAGGGCCTCGATGCCGTTGATCGCCTCCTCCACCAGGTAGCCCGCGGACTCCAGGATGCTGCGGTGGTACATGCGCACCGTGGCTGCGTCGTCGACAATCAGGATGCGTTTCATCTGGCCTCCGTGGACTTCTGGTACACAATCGCTGCCGGGAACTTGCGCACCTTGTAAAGGCTCGAGATGCGGCTCATGGATTCCGAATGCCCCAGGCAGATGTAGCCCCCCGGTTTCAGGGCGTCGAAGAAGGTCTCAGCGGCCGCCTTGCGCGAGACGTCGTCGTAATAGATCAAAAGGTTGCGGCAGAAGATGACGTCGAAATTGCGGTAGGGCCTGGTGTCGGCCGGCTCCGAGAGGTTGACGCGGGTGAACTCCACCGCCTGGCGCAGGTCGTCGCAGAGCTGGTATTCGCTGTCGACGCGGCTGAAATACTTCTTGAGCCAGGCGGCGGGCACGTGCTGCACCGAGCGCGCCGAGTAGCGCCCGGCGCGCGCCTTTTGCAGGATGCTGGTATCGATGTCGGAGGAGATGATCTCCACGTCCCACTCCTTGATCCCCGCCCAGCGCTCCGTCAGGTAGAGCGCGATACTGTACGGCTCCTCCCCCGACGAGGAGGGGATGCACCAGATGCGGATCGGGCTTTGGTCGGTCTTGCGGTCGACGATCTCCGGCAGGATGGAATCCACCAGGCACTGGAACTGGTACTCCTCGCGCAGGAAATAGGTCTCGTTCACCGTCATCAGGTTGGTGAGCGCCTGCAGTTCCTCGCCCGAGGCCTGGAAGCGCAGCGTGGCGAAGTAGGAGCGGAAGGTGCCGCTCGCGGTCGCCTCGACCCGCTCCGCCAGGCGCTTGTCCACGAAATAGCGCTTGGTCGGCTCGAAGCAGATGCCGGTCTTGCGGTAGAAGTACTCCCGGAACTTCTCGAAATCGTCATCGCTTATGATAGTGGTCTCTGTCATGGCGCTGTTCAGTTTCCCGCGATGCGCTTCAGCGCCAGGTCGGCTGCGAACTGGATGTAGGGGTCGTCCCCGAAACGTGCCTTGAGGCGGGAGAGCGGTTCCCGGGCCGCTGCGGACCCGACCTCTCCGAGGAGGTCCACCGCCGTGGCGCAGACGTTCAGGTGCGGGTCGTTTTCGATCACCTCTATCAGCCAGGCCTCCACCCCGGGGTGGCGCAGCGACTCGAGGATGTTGACGGTGAAGATCCTCACGTCGGAGTCGGGGTCGCTAAGAAGCTGCCGGATGATGGGGGCCACCTCGTCGGGGAGCTGCTTCATCGCCTCGACCACCTCGTTTCGCACGGCGGCGTCGTCGCTTCTCAGGCAATCGACCAGCCCGGCAATCGCCGCGGGGTCCCCGAGGCGGCTCAGGGTGGTGAGGATAACCTCGCGCACCGACCCCTCCGGCTCTACCTTCAGCCGCTCGACGAGGGCGCAGGCCGCCTCCGGAAAGTCCCGCAGGTCCCGCGCCGCCCAGCGTCTGGCGGCCGGGTCGGGGTCGCCAAGCTGGGCCAGGAGTCCCGGATAATCGCGCCCGTGCAGGCGCTCCTCGACGGCGACCGGCTCGGAGCCGTTTTTTTTGACAAAGGCCATCGTTATACCCCCGCCCAGTTGTTCAGTTGCCCGGCGATTTTTTCCCGGGGCAGCACCAGGCCGGCCCCGCCGCGCTTGATCAATTCCGCCGGCATACCGAACACGACGCAGGATGCTTCCGACTCGGCGATGGTACGCGCCCCGCGTTTCTTCAGCTCGGCAAAGGCGTCGGCGCCGTCGCATCCCATGCCGGTCAGCATGACCGCCGTCACGTGCGCCGGGTCGCAAAACTCCAGAACCGAGCGGCCCAATAGCTCCACCGAGGGGTGCCAGAGAAACTGCGAGTTTTCCGGTTTGGGGAGCACGGTCAGCTTTCCCGAGCGCAACGAAAGCACGACGTCGGCCCCCCCTTTGCCGATATAGACCGTCCCCTGCTCCAGCGGCATGGGCGAACCGGCTTCGACGATCCGAAGCGGGCAGCACTGGGCGAGCCGGCAGGCGAACGACTTGGTGAACGCCGCCGGCATGTGCTGGGCGACGACCACCGGCCAGGGGAAGCTGGCGGGGAGTCGCGGCAGGATCTCCTCCAGCGTGCTCGGCCCGCCGGTGGAGACTCCGACGATAACCAGCCCTTCGGCCGCCACCCCGCGGCGCAGGGCCACCGGCGGGGGAGCTGCCTTGGCGCGCTCGTCGCGTATCCGCTGCACCAGCCCCGTGCGCCTCGGCTTGGCGCGGACCGCGGCGCGCACCTTCAGGACCAGATCTTCGCCGATATCGTCGATGGAAAGCGAGATGGTGCCGCCGGGCTTGGCGACGTAATCCACCGCCCCCAGGTTGAGAGCCTCGAAGGTGACCAGAGCCCCCTGCTCGGTCAACGAGGAGACCATGACCACCGGCACCTGCCGCTCGACCATGATGAGCGACAGTGCGGTGAGGCCATCCATCTCCGGCATGTTGATGTCCAGGGTAACCACGTCAGGCAGGAAGCGGAGGTTTTCCTCCACCGCCTCGCGGCCGTTACGCGCCTGGCAGATCTGGAAATCGCCCTCCGCCTCGAATATCTGGGTCAACTGGCGCCGCATCAGCGCCGAGTCGTCGACAATCAGGATTTTGATCATAGAGCCTTCCAAGACCTAAGTTAATTTGCTATCTTTCAACTCTTTCGACAGATTCCTGGGTATTCCGCGTTCCCTTGCCAACTCGATTTCTATCTGTCCCCTCCTCGGTTCTTTCCTCTGCAATCTCTTTTCGCATCAGCAGGGACTTGGAGTATTGCATAATAATGAGCAGGCATGGTCCCTGCTGCCGCTGCGGTGACTAAGAACAGAAATCAGGCTGCCTAAGCGACCTTCGCACCCGGCATTGCCGGGTAGGAAACGCGGGAATGCTTTCACCGCCCGGCACCGTCGTCGTCCGCAGGGGCGACCTGCCGGTCGCCCCTACCTGGTTCAATTTCCGAGCCCCCTGCTAAGCGACCTTTTTGAGCTGTTGCAGTTGCTCCCCCTCCACCAGGTGTGCAGGCTCGATCAGCTGGATCATCCTTTTCTGCTTCTCCAGGTTGGCCATGCGGGCCAAGAGTTTGCCCTGCTGGCTGGAGAGCTTGGGCGCCGGCTCGATGGTCGCCTTGGCGATCTTCAACACCTCGGCGACCTGGTCGACGATGAAGCCGGTGCGCACCCCCCCGATCAGGAACACCATGATCCTCTGGCGGTCGTTCCTATCGATCTGCTGCAGCCCGAGCCTCAGCCGCAGGTCGATCACCGGGAGCACGGTGCCGCGCAGGTTGATGACCCCCTCGACGAAGGGCGGGGCCTTGGGCACATGGACCAGCTCGTCGGGCACCCGTACGATCTCCTGAACCCCGGTGATCGGCACCCCGAACTCCTCCTTGTCCAGACGGAACACCACCACCTGCTCGTCGTCGTCCAGTTCCTCTTCCAGCTCCGCATCCTCGCGGCTTCTTTCCTGATCCATATCGTTCACCGAGCTTAACGCTTCCTTGACTGCGGAGTGATCAAACAGGTTGCGGGCGGTGATGATGGAGACCAGCCGTTTCCCCCCGTCCAGCCGGCAGATTTCCGAGATTTCCGACAGGTCGCCGTCGCTTGCCAAAAGCGCAGGCATGGCTTCCACCACGGTCTTGGCGACCCGCAGCACCTCGCTCACCCCGTCCACCGCCATGCCGACCGAGGCGCTCCCCAGGGTCAGCACCACGATGCGGCTTTTGTCATCCAGGGGGCGGTCCGGCAGGCCGAACATGCGGGAGAGGCTTACCAGCGGCAAAAGGCGGCTCCTCAGGGTCATCACCCCCATGACGTGGGACGCGGAGTGAGGGATGTGGATGATGGTTTCCGGGATCTGCACGATCTCCTGCACGTCCTCGATGGCGATGGCGTACTCCTGCCCGGCCACGTCGAAGCTCACCAGTTGCAGTTCGTCGCTCGCTTCCTCCTCCTCGTCACCGCCTGAACCCGAGGTCGAGGCGCCCGTCAGCCCCTGGGCCTTGGAGCAGGCGGATATTTCCGCGAATTCGCGCTGGATCAGTTTTTCAAAATCGAGCACCATGATCATGGCGTGCCCGCCGACCCCTTTGATGAGTCCGGTCAGCAGATCGGTATCCACAGTGGAGCGGATGGCGTCCACGGTCTCGATCTGGGACGGCTCCACCCCGACGACGCTTGCCACGCGGTCCACCACGAAACCGAGCGGCTGGCCGAAATCCACCACGACGGCCCGGGTGGCGTCGTCGTGCTCCTGTTCGGGGAAGCCGAACATGCGGCGCAGCGAGATGATGGGAAGCACCTTGCCGCGCAGGTTGGCCAGGCCGTCCAGCACCCCCGGGGCGAGCGGGACCCGCACCACGTCGGGGACCCGGATGATCTCCTGCACCGGTGCCATGTCCACCGCGAACACCTCGTTGCCGGCGAAGAAGGTGACAAACTGGCGGGTGTCGGAGACGACCTCGGCGAGGCTCTCGTCCGCCAGGGCCTGGGCCACGACCTCGACCTCGGCTTGGGCCTCCGTCGGCAGTTCCACTTTTTCCTTTTTCATAATGCCCCCTTACGCGCTTTGCAGTTCATCGGCCAGAGAGGCGATCTCTTCTATGGCGGCCGCCAGTTCCTCCGCCCCCTTGGACTGCTGCTCGGCGGCGGCGGCGGCTTCGGTGGCTGCTTTCTCGGCCTGCTGGGAGGCAGCGGAGATCTGCTCGATCCCCTTCTTCGCCTGCCCGATCGCCGCGGCGATCTCGGCGGAGGCCGCCAGGATTTCCTGGGTGCCGCGGTCCACCTCGATGATGTCAGTTTCGATCACATTGAGGTTAGCGGTGGAGGCCTTGGCCAGATCCACTTCGCTGATGGCGGCCTTGACGATCTCGTCCAGGTCGGTGCTGACGACGCGGATCTGGTCCTGCACCGCCTTCACCAGGTCCTTGATCCGGTCTGCGTTTTCCGCCGAATCGTGTGCCAGGTTGCGGATGTCGGTCGCCACCACCACGAACCCCTTGCCGAACTCGCCGGCCCGAGCCGCTTCGATGGAGCCGTTTACCGCCAGCATGTTGGTCTGGATCGAGACGGTCGTGATGGCGTCGACGATCTTGTCGATGCGCCGAGAGACCATCTCCAGGTCCTTCACCTGCTTGATGCTCCCCTGGGTCCCCTGGACCGAGGCGAGGATGCCGTTGATCATGCCGTCCACCGCCGTCTTATTGGTGGCGATGATAGACTGCACGTTCTTCACCTTCTCGCCGCAGACCGTGGCGCGCGCCTGCGACACTTCAAGCCCCTTCTCGATCTGGTTCACCGCGGCCGCGGACTCTTCCGAGGCCGCCGAGGCGGTCTGGGCACCCTTGCGGATCTGCTCGATGGCGGTCATGATCTGCGCCGAGGCGCGGTTGATCTCCTGCACCGCCGAGGAGAGTTCCTCCGCGGCGGAGGCAACCTCCTCGGCGCTCTTGGCGACGTCGGTGGAATTCTTCAGGTCCTCCGCCAATTCCGACAGGGACTGGGCCGTCTGGTCCCCCTCGGCGAGGGCGGAGGACTGCTCGTTGATGGTCTTGGTCGACTCCTCGGCTGCGGCCGACTGTTCCTCGGAGGCGGCGGCGATTTCCTCGGACCCCTTGAGCGCCTGCTGGGCGGCGGTGTTGGACTGCATGGCGCCGGCGGCGATTTCCGTCACGCCGCGCACGACCTCGATCATGTCGATGCGGACCTGCTCCAGCTGGGTAGTGATCCCCTTGCCGGTCTCGACCTCCGCCTCGACCGTCTTGGAGGAGGCGTTGATGCCGTCGGCGATGACCTTCACCTCGTTCTGGATCTGCGCCACCAGGTCCTGGATCTGCTTGGCGCTCTTCTCGGAGGTTTCCGCCAGGGTGCGCACCTCGTCCGCCACGACGGCAAATCCCTTGCCGTGCTTGCCGGCGCGCGCCGCCTCGATGGCCGCGTTCAGTGCCAGGAGGTTGGTCTGGTCCGCAATGCGCACCACCGCCTTGACGATGTCCCCGATGTTGGCGGCCTGTTTTTCCAGCTCCACCACCATGTCCACCGAGGCGGCCTGGCGCTTGGCGGCGATGCCGACGTTAGTCACCAGCTTGCCGATGTCGTCACCGGTACGCTGCGCCAGGGTCTGGATCGCCTCCGACTTGGTCTGGCTCACGTTGGCGAACTGCAGTTGCCGGGTGATGGCAACGGTGACCTGCTTGAAGGCCGCCAGCGACTCCTGCGCCGCGCCGGACGACTCCTCGGCGCCGGCGGCGATCTGCTCGGAGTTGCGTTTCAGCTGCTCGGCCGCGGAGGAAGCCTCGTTGATTCCCGAGGAGAGCTGCCCGGTGGCCGCCGCGATGCGCTCCGCCGCCTGCTGCTGCTTGGCCAGGGTGCGGGCCTTTTTGCGCTGGGCCTCCGCGTCGCGGGTGGTGACGGCTGCGGTCCTGCTCCCGGACGGGGCTACGGCGGAAACTGCGGTTTTCTTGACTAGTGCCATCGTGAAGCTCCTTTTAGGTGTGTTGCATTGATTGGATAACGCGGCCCGCGGCAGTCCAGACCGCTGTCACCACAAACAGAAAGTGACAGGGTTAATCATCATGTTGCTGCCGACGACTTTAACCGCCACCGATACTCGCTGCCGATTAAGGCGGGATTATTGGTGAGAATATTTCCATTCGTTCGATAGGACTGGTACTGAGTGAAAGCCCAATATAGTTGATATCTAATTCGGTACAGGCGACATAACGCTAAATAGGGGATCGGTTGCGTCGGGGGGGCTAAAAACCTTATGCCAGCAGAGAAAGGAGGGGGGAGATGCTAGATGCTGTCATTGCCGGCAACGGGGCATGATTTTTGTTAATTCGGGAATTGTGGCAATGGAGCGAGTCCGGGGGGAGAGCGTGAGAGGTTTTTTGGGATGCCTGAGCTTCCCGCCGCGCCTGCTAATCAGCAGAGGCGAGTCCTTCGCGGATGGCGTATCTTGTCAGTTCCGCGACGCTGTGCAACTGCAGCTGGCGCATGATATTGTGCCGGTCGCCTTCGATGGTTTTCACGCTCAGCTTCAAGGAAAGTGCGATGTCCCTGGCATTCCCCCCGGCCGCGATCAACCGGAGCACCTGGAGTTCACGGGGATTAAGGGAGAGGTGCGGAGCGTGAAACTGCGGGGCAAGTCGATCTGACAGGATGATGCCGGTCATTTTCGGACCGGGGCTTTCATTTTTCCCTGCCACGGTGAGAATTGCGCGCGCCAGGTCGTCGAAGGCGCACTCCTTGAAGAGGTAGCCCCGGGCCCCGGCGTCCAGCGCTTCTATCACCAGTCGCCTTTCGGAATGCATCGACAGTGCGATGATCGGCAGGGCCGGGCGAACCTTGGTGATGCGGCGAATCGCTTCGATACCGCTCATGCCGGGCATGGAGATGTCCATGACCATGACGTCCGGGAGGAGGTCGCTGGCGTAGCCAATGGCCGTCTCTGCGTTGTCGGCCTCGGCGATCACCTCGATATCGGGGTTACCCTCCAGCAGCGAGGTCAACCCTTCCCGCACCATGGCGTGATCGTCAACTATGATTACCCTTACTCTCATCCGGTCCCCGGTACTTTCGGCCCGCTAAGGCGAAACAAGCCCTTCACGAAGGGCGTATTTGGTCAACTCCGCGACGTTGCGCAGGTTGAGTTTCTTCATGGCTTGGCTGCGCTGACTTTCAATGGTTTTGACGCTCACCCCGAAGACGAAGGCGATTTCCTTGGTGCTTTTCCCCTCGGCTATCTTCTGGAGGACTTCTCGCTCGCGGCGCGAAAGCTGTGCCGCGCCGAGCGCCGGCGTCCCGGGCGGCGCCTCGGGCTGTCCGGCCAACTCCCACCCCGGCAAGCTCTTGCTGACATAGATGCCGCCGCCTGCAACTTCCCGGATTGCTTCGACAAGTTCGGGCATTGCGCCATCCTTGACCAGATACCCCTTGGCACCCGCTTTCAGGGCTTCGCTTATGAATCTTTTGTCGGAATGCATAGTGAGGGCGATGACGCTGACATCCGGAACCTCGGTTACGATGCGCCGGGTCGCTTCAATGCCGTTCATGTCGGGGAGCGTCAGATCCATCAATACCAGGCCTACCTTTAATTGAGCCGCCCGCGCGACCGCTTCGAGACCGGTTTCCGCCTCGGCGACGATTTCCATGTCAGGCTCCCTTTCGAGCAGAGAGCGCAGACATTCACGTACAATTTTGTGATCCTCGGCCAGCAGAATCCTGATCCCCATGAACTTTCTCCTCGACGCTCCTGTTGGATCCGCCGCCTGTCCTGTCTTATTTCGGCAGGGGGACTTCAATCGTGACCACGGTTCCCTTTTCCGGTTCCGATTCGATCTGGAAGCTGCCCCCCAGATGGCCGATACGCTGCCTGATGTTGAAGAGCCCGAAACCGCACCTGTTCTCGGCAACTTTTTTCATGTCGAAGCCGACGCCTTGGTCGCTGACCCGCAGCACCAGGTTGTTGCCGCTTTTCTCGATGGCAACCGCGGCTATTTTAATTTGAGCATGCTTTGCGGCGTTTATCAACAACTCGCGCACGGCTTGAAAGAGCGTGCTGCGGACCTCTTCGTCCAACAGCTTCGGCTGTCCGTCGTCAAGAAACTGAACCCTTAGCCCGTGGTTGTCCTGCGCCCACTCGCAAAGCCAGTCAAGGGCGGCCTCAAATCCGAGTTCGTAGAGCAGCGGCGGGCTGATCTGGAAGGTCAGCGTGCGCACCTCCTGAATCGAGATCTCGATAGCCTTCCTTATTTTCCCGACCAGCTCGGCATGCCCGGTAGATTGAAGCAAGTGGTGCAGCACGTCCAGCTTTATCTTGGCGAAGGCGAGGGTCTGCCCGATCTGGTCGTGCAGTTCTCCCGCGATGCGGCGGCGTTCCCGCTCCTCGTTGAGCGAGATCTCGGCGGTCAAAGCTGAGAGCAGTTCCTGGTGGTCCCGCAAGGCATCTTCGGCCTCCTTTTTTCCCGAGATGTCGATCCCGATGCCACAGAGCAGTTCCGGTTCCCCGTTTTTGCCAAGGATAGGGAACTTGCTCACGATCATCCAGAGTTTCTTGCCGTCACCGCGATGGAAATAGGGCTGTTCGATCTGCAGAGGGGCCCCGCTGGCTAGCACCTGCCGGTCGTTCTCCATGTAGCGCTCGGCCATTTCAGGCGGCCACAGCTCGGCGTCGGTCCTGTTGAGTATCTCATGGACGCCGCTTTTGGCGAAGGCGGCCTGGCAACCTTTGTTGCAAAAGATATAGCGGCCCCTGGTGTCCTTGATGAAGGCGACGCCGGGGAGGTTCTCCATGAAAAGGGAAAAACGCTCCTCGCTCAGGAAAAGCCGAGATTCCAGACTCCTGCTCTCGCGCTCTCTGATCTCACGCAGCGCTTGCTCGGACATCTTCCGGCCGGTGACGTCCATCATGGCGACGCGGCACAGCTCGCCCGTGGCAGCGGCCAGGGCCTCCAGCTGCACGAAGCGCGATTCCGGCGCCTGGTTCAGAAGTGCCACCTCACACACCTCCTTGCAGCGGCCGGTGAAGGCCTTGCCGAGGAACCCGGTGAAGGCGGACCGGTCCGCCACGGCGACGAACTGCCCGAAGTGACGACCGACCAGCCGGGAGCGCTCGACGCCCAGGAGGCCGGCGCCGGTGAGGTTGGCGGCAGCGACGACCCCGTCGCGATCCAGGGTGAAGTAGCCGACCGGGGCGAATTCGTACAGCTCGGTGTACTGTTCCAGGGACTTCTCCAAATCGTCCCTAATCTGGCTAAGAGCGGTGTTCTGCAGCTCCAGTTCGATGTGGTGCACCTGCAGTTCGTGCAGCAGACGCAGGTTTTCGATATCTGGCCGGGGCAACCCTGTCTTAGCCGCCTCCTTTGCCAGCTGGTCCTCTGCACGGCGGCGCAGCTCGTCCGGTTCGACCGGCAGGTGCTCCCTTTTTTCCATTGTTTGGCCTCGGCACTTGTGGACTACGGGTTCGCGTCATCCTCAGAGATACCACAGATAACCTCTAAAAGAAAAGGACTCGCGGAGAAACGCTCCGCAGGTATCCGTTCATGCCCGTGGGGATAGTTGGAAAATACCTATAATCGGGTTGGCCATTGGCTCATTACTGCGGACACAGCATTCGGATGTAGCCTTCGGATTTGGGTTACTTTCTCTACCCAATGGATTCACCATTAGCATGGCGCATCTGAAGGCAACAAATGACCAGCGGGCAAATCCCATAAGATAAACCTCACAAACCAATAAGGATAATAAACCTTTAGAAGTCACCACCCAAGTCCGAATGGTTTTCATGAATAGAAGTTTTCCAAGAGATGACAATATCATGTCGTCCGTCACGCAGGGACGTCATTCTGGAGCCAGATGAGTCAGTGCGCTGGTTTCCAATCACACAGAAAGTGAGGTTTCTCATGGAACCAATGGTTATCTTCAGTGCGGGTTTGCTGGTTTACTTCACGTATTGCACAGTCGCTGAGGCGCTCGAAGATCTGCAACGTGAGCGAGCCGGGGAAATGTTGAGGGCGACCATGAAGAAGGCGCGGTCCGCCGGGAAGGAAACCGCGGCAGTCGCGTGTGTGGTGGGGATGGAAAAGTTGTCGAAGATACTGGCAATCCGCAGCAAGAGGTTCAAGCAGCTCCCGGCACACAGCTCCCTCACCTGGCGACAGGGGGCACTTTAACCCGAATAAAAATGACTCCGATAAAAAGGTCCAGCAGGGAGCGGCTGGACCTTCCCTTCTCCTAGACCAGCTTGAACTGCCCCACCAGACGCTGCTGCTCCTCGAGAACCGAGAGCTGCTGGGCAGAGGCGGCCGACTCCTGCGCGCTGCGCGCCGTCCCCTGGACCGTGTCGTTGATGGAACGTATGTTGTTGCTGATCTCGTCGGTGGTCGCCGTCTGCTCTTCGGCTACCCGTTTGCTCGTTTCAGTCAGGTCGTTTGCCATCAGTTCCTTCATGGCGCCGTCGCTGTTTTTGAGGATGGCCGTGGTGCGTACGCTGTTCAGGTAGGGGAGGTTCGCCCACTCCGTCGCCAGGCGCTCTTTGTTGGAGTGCTCCTCCGGTTTGCCCACCATCTCAGAGGTGAAGCTCCCAAACCTGTAAATGGAGAATGATGCTTGATGCTGCGCTGATCAGCAGAAGGACCGCAAACGCAATTCCCAACCTGCTGGCTATGGTCCATTTCATGAGGCCTCCTCCCGTTCTGCCTGGTGTGGGTCGCGCCATTCGATCGGCACGCCGCATTAACGTATCCACATACTATCGTTCCAAACTGAGCTTGGCAAGCTGCGCCGGTCAATATACGGCGGGGACAAAAAAACTCCCCGGAGGTTTAGCTCCGGGGAGTTTTTCATGCTGAGGGGGGGGGTAGCTGTGTGTTTGGTTCAGCCATGACGCGGCCGGCTGCCGGCGTGAGCGCTACTGAGCTGAAAGGTGCATCAGGCAGTCTGCCCGATACAGCGCGGCATCCGCCGAGGAGGTCGATTTGGGAAATTTGCGGAGAAAGCCAGAGAATAACGTCAGCGATTTCTGATAGTCGCCTGATATATACGCGAGCTTCGCCTGCAGGAAGCTCTCCTGCTCTGCGGTTGAGGCAGACCGCACATGGGTCCTTTTCGTTCTGCTAGCTCCCGCCTTGGAGATTCTACGCCTGGCGCCCTCCGGCTTCGCGATCTCAGGTTTGGCAGACTCCGGCGCTGCTGTTGCCGGTTTAACCGTATCCGGCTTGGCAGCAGCCTCATGGTGTTTTTTTGCCCGATGAGCACCGTGGCGCTTCTTGGCCTTGGCATGTTTAACTTCCGGAGCAACCTTACTCTCTGATGCTGCCGATTGTCCAGAAGGCACGGGAACCAGAAGCTTGTCGCCGGTAATTATCAGGTCGGGATTCTTGATGTCGTTAAAGAGCAGCACCTGCGGATACCAGCTTGACCTGCCAATATACTTATGAGACAGGTCCGCCAGAGTGTCGCCGCGCTTGACCGTTATGCTTCGGACCAGAATACCCTGATCAGGAGAAGCCGGAGCCCGATCGCCCTCCGCCGGTTTCGGCGTATAGAGAAGGAGATCCTCCCCGAAGGATAGTACCGGGACAAGGAGCGTCGCGAGCAGGCAGGGAAGTGTCAGGAGCGTCGCTTTATTCATGCTTAATACCTGTTTCCGAGTTGATCCTGGTAGTTTAGCAGGTTCTTCATCTGCATGTTGGTTCCAACGGCAATTCCTGGCTTCACCCGATAGGAGACCTTGATGCTGCGCTTCTCGCCAGCCCCGAGTTCATCGAAGCGCCAGGTATAGATACCGCTATCCGCCCTGGTGAAGACCGGGTCGGCGGCGACCAGTTCCATCTGCGAGGGGAGGATGCTCTGCAAGGTGACCTGCTTCGCCATGTTGGAACCGCGGTTGACGCAGTTGAGTTCCAGTGAGGAGACTTCGCCCGGCTTCAGCCTGCCACCCTTGGCGATCATCGCCAGTTCCAGGATGGGGCGCGAGTAGGTGAGCTGGAGGTTGACGGCGGCGGACTTATCGGTCGCATTTTCCGGTTCGAAGCTGACCGATAGCGGCGCGACAGTCCCGTCGCTTGCCGAGGTCGGTGTCGATATTTCCAGCACGACGTAGGCTTCTTCTTTCGGTGACAGCGGACCGACATGGTTGATGATCGGTTCGTTCGGCTGCCGTTTCCCATCGCGGTTTATGTCGTCAAAGAAGGTGTAGGTCGCATTGCCGGGGACGTTCGCCTTGATGTTATAGACTTCGCGGCTGTTCCCGGTATTGGTGACTATCAACGGGATCGCAATGACCTGGCCAGGAATCACCACCAGCTTGTCGGCTGTAGTTCTCGCTGCCACGCCACTTACTCTCTGCACCACGCTGGTGCTTGAGACAAACGATTCCTTCTTCTCCAGATCGTTGTTAATGACGTCAGCTCTGAGGAACAGTTCCTGTTCAGCCAGCGCCTCATCCTTCAACTGGAAGGTGACGTTATAATCATTGTTCCCGCCTGATTTGAGCTGCAAGCCGTCAAGCACCAGAGCAGCCCTGGTTTCCTGCTTAAATCCGGAGGGGAGGTTGCCGACCGGTTCATACTGAGGAGGATAGTTCAGTCTCAGTGTGACGCCCCGTGCCGCAGCCGTTCCGATATTCAGCAAGGAGATCCGGTAGGAAATCTTTTCTCCCGGGAGCAGTTTGGTCTTGTCGTTCTTCACCACAGCCCGCAGCAGCGGAGCGGAGGAAACGAGTGCAATTTCCCTGGACTGGGAAACCTCCCTGGCAAAGGTGGAGACGATTTTGATCGGATAGATATTTCTCTGCCCATCGATATTGCCGCGCGGGATAGTACCAACGGCGACAGCCCTGAACTTTTCACCAACAGCCAGGTTCGGCGTGCTGTTGATCGGGGTATCGGGTGTCATCGACGACGCGAAATGGAAGTCGAACTCGGCCGGGAACCCTGACTCAAGATAGAAGCTATCACTGCCATTGCCCGTGTTCACGATAGTAAACGGAATAATGAAGCGCTTGCCGACCTCCTCCGACTCAGAGGCGGGACCGAACTGGATATCGAGGTCAGCATATTGGGCGACTTCAAGATTAAACACCTGGGAGACTTCTACCTGCGGCGGTGCGGATGCGGCCGCCTGGAGAATCGGGTACTCTATCCCCAGTTGGTGTAATTTAGCAGTAGCGCTTGATGCTGCGGGTGTACCGGGGTACCTGTCGACAACAGCCTTATATGCATCGATAGCCAGGTTCCGCATTTCGGCAGACTTGGCCCGCTTTTCTTCGTTCAATTTTGCAGCAAGGGCCGCCATTTTCTGCTGTCTAGCCTTCTCAGTGGCAGCCTTATCGGCAGCGACCTTTTCAGCAGCAGCCTTTTCAGCAGCAGCCTTTTCAGCAGCAGCCTTTTCAGCAGCAGCCTTCTCGGCAGCAGCCTTCTCGGCAGCAGCCTTCTCGGCGGCAACCTTCTCGGCGGCAACCTTCTCGGCAGCGACCTTTTCAGCAGCAGCCTTTTCAGCAGCAGCCTTTTCAGCAGCAGCCTTTTCAGCAGCAACCTTCTCGGCTGCAACCTTCTCGGCTGCAACCTTCTCGGCTGCAACCTTCTCGGCTGCAACTTTCTCAGCAGCGACCTTTTCAGCAGCAGCCTTTTCAGCAGCTGCCTTTTCAGCAGCTGCCTTTTCAGCAGCTGCCTTTTCAGCAGCTGCCTTTTCAGCAGCAGCCTTTTCAGCAGCAACCTTTTCAGCAGCAACCTTTTCAGCAGCAGCCTTTTCAGCAGCAACCTTTTCAGCAGCAACCTTTTCAGCAGCAACCTTTTCAGCAGCAACCTTTTCAGCAGCAACCTTTTCAGCAGCAACCTTTTCAGCAGCAGCCTTTTCAGCAGCAGCCTTTTCAGCAGCGACCTTTTCAGCAGCGACCTTTTCAGCAGCGACCTTTTCAGCAGCGACCTTTTCGGCAGCAGCCTTTTCAGCAGCAGCCTTCTCGGCAGCAGCCTTCTCGGCAGCAACCTTTTCAGCAGCAGCGATCTCAGCAGCAACCTTCTCAACGGCAGCTTTCTCAGCAGCGGCCTTTTCAGCAGCGGCTTTTTCGGCAGCAACCTTCTCGGCAGCAACCTTCTCGGCAGCAACCTTCTCAGCAGCAACCTTCTCGGCAGCAACCTTCTCGGCAGCAACCTTCTCGGCAGCAACCTTCTCGGCAGCAGCTTTTTCAGCAGCGATTTTCTCGGCTGTACCCTTTTCCGACGCCGGTGCTTTGGCAACCGCTTTGGGCGTTGCCTCTATGGTCTCGCCCTTCAGATAACGCTCGGCCAATGCAGCCAGTCCTTCCTCAACAGTCCCCTTCAAAGGACTATCAGGGTATTCCTGAAAAAATTGAGCCATGTATTTTGCCGCTTCCTGCTGATGTCCCGCCTTATAATTCGCCCTGGCAAGCCAAAAAATCGCCATGTCCTTGAGGGGAGTATCCGGGTACTTTTTCAGAAGAGTGGACATGGATTCGATTGCCGTGCTGAAGTCCTTCCGCTGGTAGGCGTTGAAACCCGAAATGAAAATCTGCGAGTCTTCCGAATCAAGAGAAAAGGCGGGCGCAGGGAGAAGAACCGCAACGAGGAGGAATATAGCCAGAACTCTCAGGACTGAGGCACGGAAAATTTTATATGAATGCACGCGTTGAACCTTCCCGAGCTATATAAGATGAAGAATCGCCGAACTTGACGGAAAGTATCATCATAGACAACTATTGTCAACGCAGAATGGCACCGGCATTTCCCCTGCCAGAGCCCAATTGGCGGCACTTTTCGGGTACTCGGCACACTCCGATTTACCTTTCTATTTATCCAGAATTGCGTACCGCCCAGATCCGCTTCTTCATGAAATTAGCGAGCACCTTCCTGGCCACTCCCCAGGGTTTACAATCTTGCCCCTGATTGTATTTTGTACTATGATCACAGTAAACTCCCGCAGCATCATAGGTACAAAATGGAATGGAAAGCAGCAAATCTGAAAACTCGCCTGTATATCGTAACAGCAACCATCCTGGTTGTTGGCGTGACTACCGCTATTTTAATTTATTTCACTGTTGGTGAGATCGACACTGAAAACATTTTCTCGAATCAACTCGATGAATCAAAGAGTTATCAACGCAGCCTGGAGCTTTATGGAGGGAAGGCGAACCTCTTGGCCAGCCAGTTCATGCAGTGGTTCAACGGCCTATGGCATGGCAAATCCCTCGGGATTACGCTGGGCTGGATCACCGGGATCGTCTGTTGCCTGCTTTTCCTGTTCGCCTACAACCTGCCTTCCGATTCCGAGTGATCCGCCGGCACAACTATCTAATTAACGCCAACCGGACCCGCCCCAACGCACCTACCAAATATTCAAGCGCGCTACTAGCACACGGTGCCCTGCGCGGGTGGTGCGCCGTCACGCTGGTTGTTGACATAAACCGTGGAGTTCGCTACCATCGGCTGCGTGAAAGGACATGCCACCCCTCTTTTTTTGCAAAGCTGAAAACGTCAATCGTAACCTTTATTTACGGCAGATTTGAGCCCAGCCATAAGCTAGCACCGTCAGTGGAAATCCAGACTACGGCAAACACCGGAGACGACAAATGAGCGGCAAGCCGACCAGAGAAGCGACGTGGGAACTGATCAAAGTGTACCTGCCGAGCGAGCAGATGAGGAAACACTCCCTGGCCGTTGAGGCGGTGATGCGGCACATGGCGCGCAAATGCGGCGAGGATGCCGAGATGTGGGGGGTGATCGGCCTGGCCCACGACATCGACTACGAGCGCTACCCGGAGGAGCACTGCTCTCGGGCCCCCGAGATCCTCAGGGAAGCCGGCTGGCCGGAAGAGTACATCCGCGCCGTCGTCTCCCACGGTTGGGGGCTCTGCAGCAGCGTCGAGCCGATCTCGAGGCTGGAAAAGACCCTGTACACCATCGATGAGCTGACCGGTTTGGTGGCGGCCGCGGCGCTGGTGCGCCCGTCCAAGAGCATCCTCGACATCCCGGTAAAAAGCGTCACCAAGAAGTGGAAGGACAAGGCGTTTGCCGCCGGCGCGGACCGCTCCGTCATCGAGAAGGGCGCCGCCCTGCTCGGCGTGGAACTCGCGGAACTGATCGGCGACACCATTGACGGAATGCGCAGCGAGGCCGAAGCGATCGGACTCAAGGGGAACCTCTAGATAAAGGAGAAGTAGATGTCAGCATTTCGCCGCGGACCGAAGACCGTCACTCCCAAGAGTGCCGCCGAGATCGACGAGATCGTCCGGAAGATGAGAGGGGAGCAGGCGCGGCCCGAGAACTACCGTGAGAAATCCCTCAAGCTGCACGGCTGGATTTGCGGCAAGTGCGGCAGGGAGTTCGAGCTTGCCAACCTGCATCTCTTGACCGTGCACCACCGGGACGGCAACCACAACTACAACCCGCCCGACGGCAGTAACTGGGAGAACCTCTGCGCCTACTGCCACGATGACGAGCACAGCCGCACCATTCTCGCCGACTACCTGTCTGGCAATGGAAAGGAACAGAAGCGCTGACGTTTCGCATGCTCCTAATCCCCGAATAGGTGGCTGTGAAGATGCCCAAAGGACCCGTATGTCAGCTGCAAACCTCCTGATCCCCAACGTGATTCTGGACTCCCTCAATGACGGTCTCTACGTCTGCAACACCGAGCGCCAGATCGTCTACTGGAGCAAATCTGCCGAACGCCTCACCGGCTGGGCTGCGGCGGAGGTCATCGGACACCGCTGCATGGACAACATCCTGAACCATGTCGACATGAACGGTCGGCAGCTCTGCGGCGAGGAGCTCTGCCCGCTGCGCCGCTGCATGGTCACCGACAAGCCCAGCGACTCGCCCACCATCATCTTCGGCAAGACCAAATCGGGCGAGCGCCTCCCCATGGCGGTGACGGTCGCGCCCTTGCACGACGAGGAGGGGCAGGTGATCGGCGGCGTGGAAACCTTCCGCGACTTTTCCGAGACCTATGCCAACCTGGAGCGCGCCAAGCAGATCCAGACCCTTTCCCTGGAACACGACCTGCCCCAGGACGACCGGGTCGGATTCTCCACCTTCTATCTGCCGCACGACATGATCGGAGGCGACTTCTTCGCCATCCGGCAGCTCGACGCCGACCACTACGGCTTCATCCTGGCCGACGTCATGGGACACGGCGTGGCTGCAGCCCTGCACACCATGGAGCTCAGCTCGCTTTGGAATCGCCACTGTCCCTCGCTCACGGACCCGGCCCATTTCGCCCGGCTGCTTAACCGCGACCTGTGCAGGATCGTCAAGGACGAGTCCTTCGCCACCGCCCTGTGCGGCATCCTGAACGCGAGCCAGAAATCGCTGTGCATCGTCTCCGCCGGCGGCCCTCCCCCGATCGTTGTCCGGGCTGACGGCCGGACCGAGCAGGTGGCGGCCGCGGGGCTCCCCTTCGGGCTGATCGCGGATGCCGACTACGACGAGGAGCAGTTCAGCTGCCTGCCGGGAGATTCCCTGCTGATGTTCACCGACGGAGCGGTCGAAATCGCCAACCCGGCTGGGAGCCTTTTGGGAGGCGAGGGACTGGTCGGCATCCTGAGTTCCCAGGGGTACCCGAAGGCCGGCATCCGGATGGAGGCGCTCCAGGAAGCGCTGCTGACCTTTTCCAACGACATCTCCCTGGCTGACGACCTGACCCTGCTCGAGGTCCGGTTTTCCTGAGGAGCGCGCGAGCGCCGCCCTCCCCTGCCTTGTCCCCACACGCACCCTGCCGAGTTGAAAATGACTGTTTGTGGTATCCCCCCTGCGCAGTAGGGGGGAAGGCTCGCGCAGCGAGACAGGGGGGTCCTGCTCCCCGAAGGAAACACCCCCCTGCTTCACTACGTTCAGCTTCCCCCCTATTTCATAGGGGGGACAAGGCTCACATTGCCCTCCCCCCCATCCTCCGGCAGCCGGAAACGCACTCAAAAATTGACAAATCCGCCACTCTCCACCTACAATGCCCCGTTGAATCGTGGTAATGACGCGCCCACCCCTCACGACCCGGGGCAGTGCCCCAAATAAATAGCTACCAAGGAAGCCCGCCCCATGCTGCATCTGAAAAAACTCTCCAAGGATTTTGCAGGAAAACCGCTGTTCACGGAACTCAACTGGCACCTCAAGAAAGGGGAGCGGGTCGGCCTCGTCGGGGAAAACGGCGCCGGGAAATCGACCCTGATGCGCATCATCGCGGGCGAGGTGGAAAGCTCCAGCGGCGAGATCCAGATTGCGCGCGGCGGCACGGTCGGCTACCTCCCCCAGGACGGCATCGTCGCCAAGGGGCAGCCGCTCTTCGCCGAGGTGATGACAGCCCTGAGCGAACTGCAGTCGATCGAGCGGGAGATCGCCGAACTGACGACCCGCCTGGAGCGGGAGCCGCACGACGCCCCGGGGCACGACGCGCTTTTGGACCGCTTCGGCCACCTCCAGGAGGAGTTCCGCCTGAAGGGGGGCTACGCCATGGAGAGCGAGGTCGGCAACGTCCTGTCGGGTCTGGGCTTCGCCCCGGCCGACTGGGAAAAGGAGTGCGGCGAGTTCTCTGGTGGCTGGCAGATGCGCATCGCGCTCGCCAAGCTCCTGCTGAAGAAGCCCAACGTGCTGCTTTTGGACGAGCCGACCAACCACCTGGACATCGAAGCGCGCAACTGGCTGGAGGGGTACCTGCAGAACTACCCCTACTCCGTCATGCTGGTCTCCCATGACCGCTTCTTCCTGGATCAGGTCTGCTCCCGGATCGCCGAGGTCTGGAACCACGAGATCTCCGATTACCACTGCAACTACAGCCGCTACCTGACCCTGCGCGAGGAGCGGGTCTCCGCGCTGCGCGACGCCAAAAGGCGCCAGGACGACGAGATCGAGAAGATCGAGGACTTCATCTCGCGCTTTCGCTACAAGACTGACAAGGCGCCGCTGGTGCAGTCGCGCATCAAGCAGCTGGAAAAGATCGAGCGCATCGTCATCCCACCCGAGCGCAAGCGGATACGCTTCAGCTTTCCGACTCCCCCCAAGAGCGGCAAGACCGTCCTGGAACTCACCGGCGTCCGCAAGGCCTACGGCGCCAACGTGGTGCTGGACGGCATCGACTTCACCGTGGAAAGCGGCGAGCGCATCGCCCTGGTGGGGCACAACGGCGCCGGCAAGTCCACCCTGATGCGGATTCTCGCGGGCGGCGGGGTCACGGCCGGGAAATTGACGCTCGGCCACAACGTGATCTTCGACTACTTCGCCCAGGACCAGGCCCAGGAGCTGGACGGCAGCCGCTCCGCCTACGACGAGCTCTTGGCCGACTCCCCCTTCGACATGGTGCCGCAGCTGCGCGACATCCTGGGCGCCTTCCTCTTCTCCGGCGACGACATCAACAAAAAGGTGTCGGTCCTCTCCGGGGGGGAGCGCAACCGCCTGGCGCTCGCCAAGATCCTGCTGCGCCCCTCGAACCTGCTGTTGATGGACGAGCCGACCAACCACCTGGACCTCTTCAGCAAGGAGGTGCTCCTGGAGGCCCTCAGGAACTTCCCCGGCACCGTCGTCTTCGTGTCGCACGACCGCCACTTCATCGACGGCCTGGCGACCCGCGTCGTCGAGGTGGGGGGCGGCAAGCTGGAGAGCTTTCACGGCGACTACGAGTACTACCTGGAGAAGGTCGCAGAGCGGGAAGCGGGCGGGCAGGGCCTGGGATCGGAAACCGGTGCCAGCCGAAAGGGGAGTGGCTCCGCAGGTGCCTGCCCCCCTTCCGAGCCGAGTTCCAAGGAGGACCGGCAGCGCCTGCGCGAGGAGGAGAAGCTGCGCCAGAAGGAGGAGCGGGCCCGGGAGCGCGCGCTCTCCGAACTGGAGGGGCGCATTGCCGCCGGCGAAGCGGAACTCGCGGAACTGGAGGGCGCCATGGCGGCACCGGACTTCTTCAAGGACCTCGAGGCGGCCCGGGTGGCCGGCGAGCGGCACGCGGCCCTGACGGCCGAGATCGCCGGGCTGTACGAAGCCTGGGAGGCCGTTTGAAATAGGCGGTCCCGGTTGACAGGAGGCCGGCCTAATGTACTCTTAAGGGGCTACCTTGAACCTTCCGAGGATGGGGCCCCAATGACCGAGAACATCACGATTAACATGCCGGAGATCGTCCCCCTCTACCCGCTGAGGGAGATCGTCGCCTTTCCCTACATGGTCTTCACCATCTTCCTGAAGCCCGAGGAGATGGCCCCCTTCGAAGAGGCGGTCCTCTTCAACAACCTGGTGGCGCTGGTGAAGCTCAAGCATGAGCCGACCGGCGAGCTCTTCTCCGCCCTGCACGAGATCGGCACGCTCTGCAAGGTCATGCAGATCAACAAGCTCCCCCAGGGTGGCGTGAAGGTCGTCCTGGAGGGGGTGGTCCGGGTCCGGGTGCTCGCCATCGTGCAGCAAACGCCGGTGGCGCTCTCGCGGCTCGAGCCGGTGCGCGAGTTCGCCGAGAAGTCCATGGTCTCCGAGGCCCTGGTCGGCTCGCTGAACGCCCTTTTGAAGATCGCCCTCTCCTACGGCAGGCCGCTTCCCGACGACGTCATGAAGATGATCGACTTCATTGACAACCCGGCCCGCCTCTCCGACCTGGTCGCCCTCTATCTGAACCTCCCCATCGACGAGCTGCAGAAACTGCTGGAGACCGTCGACCCCCTGGAGCGGCTCAAGAAGGTCTACATGCACCTCACCAACGAGGTGCAGCGCCTGCAGATCAAGGGAGAGGTGCAGGCGGAGGTCACCAAGAAGGTCGGCAAGAGCCAGAAGGAGTTCCTGCTCAGGGAGCAGATGAAGCAGATCCAGGAGGAGCTCGGCGAGGACGACTCCCGGCAGGGCGAGGCGAACGACCTGCGGGGCAAGGTGGAGAGCGCCCACATGCCCGAGGAGGTGCACAAGATCGCGCTCAAGGAGCTGAAGAGGCTGGAGCGCATCAACCCCGCCTCCCCCGAATACACGGTGTCCCGCACCTACCTCGACTACCTGACCGCGATCCCCTGGCAGGTGAGCACTCCGGACAACAAGGACATCAACCAGGCCGAAAAGGTGCTCAACGAGGACCACTACGACCTGAAGAAGGTGAAGGAGCGTATCCTCGAGTATCTGGCGGTCAGGAGCCTCAAGGAGAAGATGAAGGGGCCGATCCTCTGCTTCGTCGGCCCCCCCGGCGTCGGCAAGACCAGCCTCGGCAAGTCGATCGCCCGCACCCTGGGGAGGAAGTTCATCAGGATTTCGCTGGGCGGCATGCGCGACGAGGCGGAGATCCGCGGGCACCGGCGCACCTACATCGGGGCGCTCCCCGGCCGCATCATCCAGGAGATCAACCGGGCCGGCTCCAACAACCCGGTCTTCATGCTGGACGAGGTGGACAAGATCGGCGCCGACTTCCGCGGCGACCCGGCCAGCGCGCTCCTCGAGGTGCTCGACCCGGAGCAGAACTTCTCCTTCACGGACCACTACCTGGACGTGCCGTTCGACCTCACCAACGTCATGTTCATCACCACGGCGAACCAGCTCGACCCGATCCCCGCCCCCCTGAAGGACCGCATGGAGGTGATCTCCCTGTCGGGCTACACGGACGAGGAGAAGCTGAACATCGCGCAGACCTACCTGGTGGGGCGCGAGGTCGAGGAGAACGGCCTGGCGTCCATGGCTCCCGTCTTCAACGACGAGGCGATCTACCGGATCACCCACGACTACACCCGGGAGGCGGGGGTGCGCAACCTGCAGCGCGCCATCGCCTCGGTCTGCCGCAAGATCGCCAAGGAAGTCGCCCAGGGCAAGAGCGCGCGCCAGCAGATCACCCCGGAGATCGTGTCGGAACTTCTGGGCGCCCCCAAGTACTTCGACGAGGTCGCCTCCGAAAAGGACCGGATCGGCGTCGCGACGGGACTGGCCTGGACCGAGAGCGGCGGCGACATCATCTTCGTGGAGGCCACCAAGATGAAGGGGAAGGAGGACCTGATCCTCACCGGGTCCTTGGGCGACGTCATGAAGGAGTCTGCGCGCGCCGCCCTCTCCTTCGTGCAGGCGAACTGCGAGGAGCTCGGCATCGAGAGGAAGGACTTCGACAACACGACCATCCACATCCACGTCCCCGCCGGGAGCATCCCCAAGGACGGCCCTTCGGCCGGGGTCACCATGGCGACCACCATCGTCTCGCTCTTCTCGGGGCGCCCCGCGCGCCGGGACGTCGCCATGACCGGCGAGATGAGCCTGACCGGCCGGGTGCTCGCCATCGGCGGCCTCAAGGAGAAGGTGCTGGCCGCCCGGCGCGCCGGCGTCAAGACGGTGCTGGCGCCCGCCAAGAACAAGAAGGACCTGGAGGACATCCCGGACAACGTGAGGAACGAACTGGAGTTCTTTTTCGTGGAGGACGTGCGCGACGTGCTGACCCACGCTCTCAAGTAGCTGTCGGGGAGTCCCTCCCCGGAATGGCAGGGGGACCTTCCGGCCCGTCCCCCGCTGCATAAAAGAAGGGTCACGGCTTGAGGCTGTGACCCTTCTTTCTCTTTGATCCGCGGCCTGCCTGGCCGCGTTACTGGCTGGCGTCGGGCCCCTCCCCCGCCTCAAGCGCCCCACGGATTGAAGACGGGGGCCCGGCAGCGCTCGAGGTCTCCGACATTGCGAGTGACCACCAACCGGTGAGCCATGGCAGTCGCCGCTATCAGTGAATCCATCACCGGCAGCGTCTGTCCTTTTGACTCGGACTCACCTTGGAGCTTGCCCCAGGCAGATGCCGTTCCCAGATCCAGATCCAGAATACGACCTGCAAAACGATCCACCAGGTCATGCTCAGCCCAGACCTGAAGCAGGCTCTTCCGGGTACTGTCTGACAGCTTGCAGATGCCTTTGTGCAACTCTCCCAGTGTAAGAACGCTCAGGAAAAGGTTATGTTCATCTTGCTCAGCAAGCCAGCTGACCACCGCTGCTGCCGGTTCCTTCTTCACCAGTTCAGAGATTATGCATGTATCAAGCAGGTATCTCACATGTCAACATCACGGCTAAAATCAGGACTGCGGCTGAGATCAAGATCAAGATCATAAAGTGGCGAGGCCTTGAAAAACTCTGAGAGTGAGGTCTGCGGCTGTGTCAACCTCTTGAATTCCTCGAAGGAGACGACGACAGCAGCAGGCTTGCCGCGCAGAGTTATGGTCTGAGGACCATCGCGGAGCGCCGAGTCCACCACTTGGCTCAAGCGATTCTTAGCCTCCTGAAGCTGCCATTCACGTTCATGAGGCAGACGTACCTGTCGTATTCCTTTCATGTCACCCCCCAAACTAGCCAGTCTAACCAGAATCATCTCATATATTCCCTCAAGTAAAAAAACAATCGTTCCGTATCATGCGCCGGGCGTCAGCCAGGTCTGCGCAGGTCCATAACCTCCTGCCACGCCCCGGCCAACCAAACAGGGATACCCACGGACGGCAGCTTTTTCCGCATTGCATTGCCTGCGGCTTGGTGCTATCTTTTTTGGCGTCGCTAATGATTCTCAATGCCTTCGAGGTTGTCATGAAAATAGTCTGCCGGAGCGTCCTCCTCCTCGCCCTGTCGCTGTGCGCCGCCACCGCCTTCGGCGAGGGGCTCGCCGACAAGGTGCAGGAATACACCCTGAAAAACGGCATGAAGCTCCTGATGGTGCCGCGCCACACCTCGCCGACGGTCGCCGCCTGGATCCGCTTCAAGGTCGGGAGCGTGGACGAGCGCAGCGACGAGCGCGGGCTTGCCCACCTGCTGGAGCACATGCTCTTCAAGGGAACCACGACGCTCGGCACCAGGGACTACGCCGCCGAGAAGCCCCTGCTGGATCAGATCGAGGCGACCGCGGGGCTGTTCATGGCCGAGCAGGCGAAAGGAGACCTGGCCGACAAGGCGGAACTGGCTCGGCTCACCAAGAGCCTCGACCTGCTGGAGAAGCAGGCCGGCAGGTACGTGGTGAAGGAGGAGTTCGCCGACATCTATGCCAGGAACGGCGGCTCGGGGTACAACGCCTTCACCAGCAAGGACGGCACCACCTACATCATCAACCTTCCCGCCAACAAGATGGAGCTGTGGGCCGCCATCGAGTCGGACCGGATGCAGCACGCGGTGCTGAGGGAGTTCTACACGGAGATGAAGGTGGTCAAGGAGGAGCGGCGCCGCTCCTACGAGGCGGAGCCCGAGGGGAAACTCTGGGAGACCTTCATCGCGGACGCCTTCAACGCGCACCCCAACGGTCAGCCGACCATCGGCTGGATGTCCGACATCAACTTCCTCACCCGGACCAAGGCTGAGCGCTTCCTGCACAAGTACTACGCCCCCAACAACGCCATCATGGCGATCGTCGGGGACATCGATCCCCGGCAGACCATCGACCTGGTGGAGAAGTATTTCGGCGCCATCCCCCCGGGGACGCCGGTGCCGCCGATAGCCGTCGTGGAGCCGCCCCAGTCCGGCGAGAAGCGGACCGAGGTGGTGGGCGACGCCGAGCCCGAGCTGATGATCGGCTTCCACAAGCCGACCCTCCCCGCGCCCGACGACTACGTCTTCGACGTGATCGACATGCTGCTGACCAACGGCCGCACCTCGCGGCTCTACAAGAAGCTGGTCCAGGAGAAGCAGCTGGCGACCTCCGTCTCCGCCTTCTCGGCACCCGGCAGCCGCTACCCGAACCTCTTCATCATCGACGCCTCCCCGCGCGCGCCGCATACGGTGGCCGAGGTGGAGAGCGCCGTCTACGAGGAGCTGGAGAGGCTGAAGACCGAGCCCATGACCGACCGGGAGCTGCAGCAGATACTGAACCACCTGGAGTTCGAGGAGTCCCGCCAGATGATCTCCAACGGCGGCCTGGCCCGGAACCTGACCGAGTACGAGGCGGTCGCCGGGAGCTGGCGCTACCTGATCGAGCACCGTCAGAAGGTGGCCCAGATCACCGCGGCCGACGTCATGCGGGTCGCCAGGCAGTACTTCACCCGCGAGAACAGAAACGTCGGCTTCATAACCAAGAAGTAGCCCCGGCTCCCCCCGGGAGCTGCCGGTCCAATCAAAACTTTCGCGAGGTCACCTCATATGAACAGCATGAAAAGGCTCCTTCTCCTGGCTTGGTGCGTTGCGCTGGTCGCCGGCTGCGCCACGACCCGGGGAGCCTCGCCGCAGCAAGCCGCCGCCCGGGTGGGCGCCGCCACCCAGCAAAAGGCCGATCCGCGCACCATGACCTTCCCGGCGCTCAGGTTCGAGATCCCGAAGTGCGAGCGGGTGCAGCTGAAAAACGGCATGATCGTCTACCTGCTGCAGGACCACGAGCTCCCGATCGTTAGCCTGACCGCCTACCTCAACGCCGGGAGCATTTACGACCCTCCAGGCAAGGCGGGGCTCGCCTCGCTCACCGGCGTCGCGCTGCGCAGCGGCGGCACGCTGGAATCGCCGCCGGCCCAGCTCGACCGGGAACTGGAGTTCATGGCTTCCTCAATCGAGTCGACCATCAGCACGGAGAGCGCCAACGTCTCCCTTTCGACGCTCACCAAGAACCTGGACCGCACCCTGGCGCTCTTCGGGGAGCTCATGATGCGGCCGGCCTTCGAGAGCTCGCGGGTGGAGTTGGCGCGGATGCAGGCACTCGAGGGGATCCGCCGCCAAAACGACGACCCGAAGGGGATCGCCAACCGGGAACTCAACCAGGCGATCTACCCGGACCACCCCCTGAGCCGCATCCCGACCATCGCCTCCGTCAAGGCCATCACCCGGGAAGACATGCTCGAATTCCAGCAGCGCTACTTCTACCCCGCCAACACCATGATCGCCGTGTCCGGCGACTTCGAGCGGGAACGGATCCTCAAGAGCCTGGAGTCGCTCTTCGGCGCCTGGCCCAACCGCCCGGCCTCCTTCCCGGCGGTTCCGGCACCCAGCGAGGACAATAGCCCCGCGGTGCTCCACGTGCAGAAAGAGGTGAGCCAGTCCGTGATCAGGATGGGGCACCTCGGCATCGACAAGAACAACCCGGACCTCTATGCGCTGAAAGTCATGGACTTCATCCTGGGCGGGGGCTTCACCTCCCGGCTGACCCAGGAGATCCGCTCCAACCAGGGGCTCGCCTACAACGTGGACAGCTACTTCGAGACCGGCCGCCGCTTCCGGGGCCCCTTCATCGCCGAGACCGAGACCAAGTCCGAGACGACGGTGAAGGCAACCACCCTGCTGCGCTCCATCATCGCCGGCATGACCCTCGCGGAGGTCTCCGACCCGGAGCTGAACCTCGCCAAGGACTCCATCATCAACTCCTTCATCTTCGGCTTCGCCCGCAGCGACGCCGTGGTGAACCAGCGGGCACGGCTCGAGTTCTACGGCTACCCCGAGGGGTACCTGGAAAACTACCGGGACAACATCGCCCGGGTGACCAGGGCCGACGTGCTCAGGGTCGCCAGGAAGTACCTGCATCCCGACGCGATGAAGCTTGTCGTTGTGGGGGACCAGAAAAAGTTCGACCAGCCGCTTTCGACCTTCGGGAGCGTGCGCGAAATTCCGCTGGACAACAACAAATAGGAGGAAGTTATGGCCACATGGAAATGCACCAGTTGCGGATTCACCAAGGAAGGGAGATGCAAGCCCCAGAAGTGCCCCCAGTGCCAGGAGAAAGGGAACTTCGAAAAGACCGAGTAGCGGGGAGTCGTCACCTCCCTGCCGACCAGTAAAAAGAGGGCCCCGTCGCCGAGACGGGGCCCTCTTTTTGTCCTTCGGGGCAGGCGGGCAAGCCGCGCCAGGCGGGCGCTAATCGCCGGTAAAAATCGGGTGTCGCTTCTCCAGGAAGGCCTTGATCCCCTCCCCGTAATCCTTGCTGTCATAGACGGTGCGGCGCAGCCCCTGGATCCTCTCGAAGGTGAGCGGGCTCAGCGGGTGGGCGCTCGCCAGCAGACGGATCTGCTCCTTCATGACCCCGATGCTCAGGGGGCTGTTCCTGGTGATCTTGGTTGCGATGTCGTAGGTGAACTCCTCCAGGATGTTCTCCTCCACCAGGTGGTTCAAAAGCCCAGCCTTGCTGGCCTGCTCGGCGGAAAGCGGCTCGGCCGTGAAGAACATCTCCTTGGCGATGTTGACCCCCATGATGTTGATGAAGTGCAGGATGCCGGAGGCGTTGTACGGCACACCGATCTTCGCCGGCGTCATGCAAAACGATGAGGTCGGGCAGCCGATCAGGATGTCGCAGGAGAGCGCCAGGTCGCAGGCCCCGCCCCAGACGCTCCCTTCCACCATCGCGATGACCGGGATCGGCAGACTCTGGATCGACCTCAGGATGGTCACCAGAGGGTCGTTGTAGGCCAGGGGGTCGCGCCCCGGCTGCGGCAGTTCGTGCACGTCGTGCCCGGCCGACCAGACCTTGGAACCTTTGAGCGCCCGCAGGATCAGGACCCGCATCTTCCCCTTCTGCAGCGCGCCGATCGCCTGGATCATCTCGTTGATGGATGTCGTGCTCAGCACATTGCGCTGCTCGGGGTTGTTGAAGGTGATGGTCCCTATGTTGTCTTGTAACTGGGTGTTGATAACCGCCATGAATGTGCTCCCCTTGCTGAAAAATGGCCGGCAAGGCCCTGGAAGAAAACCTCCCAGGAGCGGTAGCCGGCCGGCTCATGCTAGAGCCGCGTCAATTGTACCATAATTTTCCCGGTGCTCCGGCTCGGCTGACATTTTCCCCGCCGGGGGGTGAGCCCCCCCACCGGAGCCGCCGCCCGTCCCGTCCCGGGCAGGCGGCTACCAGGGGGAGCTTACGATGATGTGCACCAGGATGATCTTGCCGATGGTCGCCACCGGGTAGACCGAGGCGTACCCCTGGTCGGGGTAGTCGTTTCGGGACTGGTCCTTGGCAAAGCCGAGCACCGCGATCTGGGTGTGCATGCCGGCCACCATCCCGGACAGGAAGCTCATCGGGATCTTCATGATCCGGTAGCCGACCCAGAGCACCGAGAAGGAGGCGAAGAAGGTGATGACGGCACCGGCGAAAAAGATGGCGGGGCCACCGCCGCGGCTCAGCGTCTGGATGAAGGTGTAGCCGGCCCTGGTGCCGACGCTCGCCAGGAAGAGCACCAGGCCGATCTGGCGCACCGTCATGTTTGCGCTGTAGGGGAGGCTCCAGACCATCCCCCCGACGCGTCCGTAGGTCCCGAGGATCAGCGCCACGATCAGCGGGCCGCCGGCGAAGCCGAGTCTCAGCACCCCGCCGCCGGGAAAGGGGAAGGGAATCAGCCCGACGCACATGCCGAGGACCAGGCCGAAACTGAAGGTCATGATGTCGACCTCGCTCACCTTGCGGTAGGAGTCACCGAAGAAGGTGGAGACCTCGTCCATGTGCTCCCGGTGCGTGAGCACCCGGACGATGTCCCCAAGCTCCAGCACCATCTCGGCGTGGGGTTGGAACTCGTCGTCCCCGCGCCGCACCTCCGTCACCACCTCGCCAAAGCGCTCGCGCAGGTTGAGCTGCCCGATGGTGCGCCCGACCACCCCCGGGTTCGAGACGAAAATGCGCCGGTATTCGTACTCGGTCCGGTCGATGCGGATGCCGCGCCTTCGCTCCCCGAAGGCGACCGCCACCTGGGCCAGTTCCTCCGGGTCGCCGACCGCCATCACCAGGTCGCCGTTTTCCAGCTTGGTGTGCGGCGTGGCCATGAAGAATTCGTCGCCGCGCTTGATGCGCCCCAGCAGCACGCTCCAGCCGTGCAGCTTCCCCAGTTCCGCTATGGTGGAGCCGGGGGGCTGCAGGTTGTGAATCTTGAGGGTGCAGGTAACGTTCTTCGCGGTATCGTCGTCCGTGCCCCGGTGCACCGCCGCCTCGGCCTGGTAATCCACCTTCCAAAGCCGCTGCGCCAGGCTGATGGCGAGCACCACGCCGATGACCCCGAGCGGATAGGTGACGGAGAACCCGACCACCGGTTCGGCCAGCAGCTGCTCCATGAGCTCCGGCACCGCGGTCTGTTTGATGGTGTCCAGCACCGCGGCGAGGGCGGGCGATGTGGTCAAGCTCCCTGCGAACATCCCGGCGGCCACGCCCGCGTGCAGGTGGAGGGCGTGCTGCAGTGCCACGCAGATGATGCCGGCCACGACCAGCGCGCCCGCGACCAGCAGGTTGTTCCTCATGCCGTCGCGCCTGAAGGAGGTGACGAAGGCTGGGCCGGCGGCCAGCCCCACCGTGTAGACGAAGAGGGCCTGTCCCAGGACGTAGACGATCTCGGGTGCCTTCAGGTCGGGATGCAGGGAACCGACGGCGATCCCCACGAAGAGGACCGCCCCGACGCCGAGGCTCATGCCGAAGAACTTCAGGCGGCCCAGCGGGTACCCGATGGCCGCCACCAGAAAGACGAAAAGCAGAGGGTTGTCAATCAGGACCTTTACCATAACGCTCACCACCTTGCTCTTTGCTTGGATTGATGCCACGGCAGCAGGAGACTCCCGCGGGGTAGCAGCGGAGCGGCCACGTTGCCGGCGCCATAACATTAACAGCACCTAATTTGTCCAGTATAGCAAACGAAGCCGAACAAGCAACGCCAACGGGTGAGATTTATCAACCGGCAGGGCGGGGAGGCGGGCTCGAGAGCCGCGCCGGGCTGGGCGGGAGATGGGGCAGCAGACGCGCAAAAGGGGACAAGTCGGCGTGACCTTGTCCCCTCGTGAACCGGGTGAGACAGCTTTCCAGGGCGCAAGCGGCAATCCCGCGAGCGCGCCCGGCATTACGCCAGAGGTCGCTCCAGCAGCTTGAGCAGGCGGTCCACCCGATAGCCGGCGGCCTGGGCGCTTTCCAGCAGCAGCGCGCAGCTCCCCTCCAGGGCGGCCTGCGGCTGGGGCATCCCGGTCACCGCATACGGGGAGAGCCTCAGGAACCAGGCAAGCAGCAACTCGAAGCGCTCCTTGTTGAACCAGCGCACCCCGCCGCTTTCGTGCAGCTGCAGGAAGTCGGCGGCGGCCGGTTCGGCGAAGAGCGAGGTGCAGCTCTGCAGCCCCCCCTTGGCAGCGAACTCGGCCAAAAACGGCTCGTGCCGCAGCAACACGCGCAGCAGGTCGCCCCAACCCCAGGCGGGGAGGGCACCGGACGGCTCCTCACCCGCCGGCACCAGTTCGAAGACCTCCACGACCGGGCGCACCAGGCCGAAGGAGTCGAACAGCAGCGCCGACTCGGCGCCGGTGAGCTCGCCGATCCGGTGCAGGGCGAGGAAGGCGCAGAGCAGCAGGTAGCCGCTGGGATCCTCCGCCACCCCGGCGGCCTCGGACTTGAGCGCCTGCGTCATCTCCGTGCCGAAGGAGACCAGCAGCGAACGCTGGGCGGACTCCTTCGCCTGGGGAGCGAGCGCCTTCAGGTAGGCGGCCATGAGCGGCTCCAGCAGGGGGACCATCATGAGCGCCTCCGCTTCGGGATCGTCCGCGGCGGCGACCGTCTTGGCCAAAAGCGCCCGGAGGGAGTCGTTGATGGGGGCGAAGCGGACCTGTTTCACCTCCTCGTCGATGCTCTCGACCCCGGCGCCGTTCAGCTTGTAGCACAGGGAGCCCCAGGTGCCGTACTCGTCGTCCCGGATTTCCTTGAAGTCCAGGAAGGCGTGGTATTCGTAGCCGCCCATCTTGACGAAGAGCCCCTGGTCGCAGAGGTCCCGCCCGCTCCTCAGGTAGCAAAGCCCCGTGGCGAAATCCTTGAAGCTGTAGTAATGGCGGCCGTCGCCGTTGAAATCGAGCGCCTCGCCCAGGCTTCTCTGGGCCAGGGAGCTGGCGCCGGCGTCGTCCTTCCTGGCGGAGGCGCAGGAGTACTTGATCCAGCCGGCGGTGTCGGCGAAACAGTTGTGGTACAGGATGAGCCCCCGCTCCCCACCGGCCCGGTTGGAGTAGGCGAAGACGTTTTCGTCCACCTGGGAGCCGGCGAAGAAGTCGTAGAGCACGAACTGCTCCGACCCGGAGAAGACGTGGCGCCTGCGCATGAGCGGGAAGATGCTCGCCTCGTGGCGCGCCACCAGGCTCTGATCCACCGGCTCGTCCCAGCAGGCGCGGCGGTACTCCATGCCGTATTTCTCGTGGAACCCCTCGATCTGACCGTGCCCGAACATCGGGAGCCCCGGCATGGTGACCAGCAGCACCGTGGCACCGAAGTACTTCCCTTCCTTGCCGAACTGCTCGACGGCGGTCCGCTCGTCCGGATTGTTCATGAAGTTGACGAAGCGCTTCAGGATCTCCGGTTCGAACTCCAGCACGTTCTTGAGGGTCTGCCGGTACTTGGCGTTCTCCTGCATCTTCAGCATGTTCATGAAGGCGCTGTTGTAGACCCGGTGCATGCCGAGGGTCCGGACGAAGTACCCTTCCATGAGCCAGAAGGCCTCGGCGAGCAGCAGGGTGTCGGGCGCCTCGACGGCCACCCGGTCCACCACGTCGCGCCAGAACTCGCTGGGGAACACCTGGTCGAAGGTGGGGCGGTCCATGCCGTGCTCGGCCCGGGAGGGGACCCCGCTGCCGTGCCCGGGAAGCGGGTACCAGAGCCGCTGGTAGTGCTTCTTGGCAAGGGTCATGGCCGCGTCGAAGCGGATGATCGGGAACTGGCGCGCCACATGGAGGATGGTCCCGATCACGGCCTCGCGCACGTCGGGTATCAGGTAGTTGAGCTGCGCGGTATCGTTCCAGGGGGTGCTGGTGCCGTCGTTGCCGTGGTAGATGTAGCGCACCCGGCCGCTCGAGCGGTCCAGATGCTTGAAGACGACGGCCGCGTCGCTCTTGTCCCAGTAGCCGTCCTCGATGAACAGGCCGATGCGCCCGTCGGCGGAGAGGTCGGGTCCCGTGAAGCTGTAGTCGGGATAGGGAGGATAATCGAGCTGGATGAACCAGTCCGGGTGCTCGATGATCCACTTGGAGTAGAGACCGGTGTGGTTGGGGACCATGTCGCTCGCCAGGCGGATGCCCCGCTCGGCGCAGCGCCGCTTCAGGTTCTCCAGCGCCCCCGCCCCCCCCAGGTCACCCGCGATCACATAGTCGTAGAGGGAATAGGCGGAGGAGATGGCGTCCAGGTTGCCGCCGATGTGCTTGATGTGCTGGGAGGCGGGCGAGCGCTCCCAGATGCCGATCAGCCAGAGCCCGGAGAAGCCCCAGCGCGACAGCCGGTCCAGTTCCGCGTCGGGAATCTGGTCCAGGGTGTGCACCTCCGTCCCGTAGGTCTTGGAGAGCTGGCCGAGCCAGACGTAGACCATCTTGGCGATCATCACCACGTTCGCCATCCAGTCGGCGTCGCGGGAGAAGCGCTCGTACTCCGGGTAATCGTACCCCCCGACGTCGCGCCGCCCCGCGGCGCCCCTGCCGAAGCCGAGCACCTGCGCCTCCCCGGGCCCGCCGCTGCGGGCAAAGGAGCGCTCCTCCTGGGTGACGATGTCGATGGCGGTCAGGATCTCGGCCAAAAGGTCGCTGGGGAGGATGGCGGCCCAGTGCTCCTTGATGTAGGCGATCTGCCCCGCCAGGGAGTCGGGCGAGGCCTTGATGGGGGCCCGCAGCAGTTCCGGCAGGGAAAGCCCGATCGGCTCGAAGCGGGGCGCCTTGGCGAGGCGGTGGTCCAGCTCGCCGGACAGGGTGAGGAAGGGCGAGGTCGCCGCCAGCTCGGCCGTGTCGAAGATCTGGCGGAAGCTGTCCAGCGCGCGGTTCTCGCCGGTGAGCCGCAACAGGAACAGCTCGGCCGCCAGGGCCCCCCTGCGGCTCAGGCCAGCGTCGTCCCCCGCGAGAAACCCCGCGACCGTCTGCTTGCCGCGCACCATCCCCTGCGAGGGGAAGAGCGCCATGAAGCGCACCAGCGCCTTTTCGGCGTCCCCGGTGAAGCGGGGGTAGCCGGCCTGCGCCATCAGCGCGGCCAGGACTCCGGGCTGCTGCTGCTCGCAGTAGTGCCCCATCAGGTAGCGGTACACCCGGTTCATGACCGAGTAGAGGTGCAACAGCCCCGGCTGGACAGCCGGCTCCGAGGGGGCCAGCTGCCGGTTCAGCCGGGCCGCGACGCGCCGGGCGTAGATGATGCCGGGCGCCCCGCCGAGCTCCTCCAGCAGGGGACGCAGGGCGATCTTGTCGCCGCACTGAGCAGAAATCGGTATGTCGAACGGGAAATAGTCGGAATTGAGCAACCGCTGCTTCATGAATGCACCTCGTCAGGAACTACGCAGGGTGAGATTCCTCCCAAACCGGGAGGCAATAGGGCCGTATGATACAATGGATTTGGCCGGCTGTCTTTAAAAAAAATGTTATTAAGAGTTTGGCATCTCACCTCACGGGCCGGTGCCGGCAACGGCATTTGCCCTTGACATGATTGCAGATTTGCCCTAAAGCTAAGCGTATCACCAGCTAAGGCATCGTTTTTTAACAGGGTCACTGCCATCATACCTTCTCCCTTCACAACCCTGCTCCGCAGGCGCCGCGCCCTCCTCCTCCTGGCGCTGGCATTGCTAATTATGGTTCCCGCGGGACGCTTTTTTCTGTTTCTCCAGAAACCTTCCGGAAAGGGCTCGAGGCTGGAAATCGTGGAGCTGGAACGGGGCGGCTCCCTGCGCGCCCTCGCCAAGGGGCTCGAGTCACGCGGCATCATTTCCAGCGCCCGGCTCTTCGCGCTGTACGCCCGCCTGAAGGGTGGCGACGCCCGGGTGAAGGCCGGGACCTACCAGTTCAACGACGGCATGCGCCCGGGAGAGATCCTCGCCAAGATGATCGCCGGCGACGTCTACCAGCGGCTCTTCGCCCTGCCCCAGGGGTACTCGAGCTACCAGGTGGCCGAGATGCTCGACAAGCGCGGCATCTTCCCGAAGGAGTCCTTCCTCAAGGCCTGCCGCGACCGCGGGCTCCTGACCCGGCTCGGAGTCGACGCCGCCAGCGCCGAGGGCTACCTCTTCCCCGGCAGCTACAACATCCTGCCGGGCAGAAGCGAGCAGGACCTGGTCCGGGAGATGGTGCAGCGCCAGCGCGAGCTGCTGGCCACCGGCTACAGCCGGCGGGCCCAGAAAGCCGGGCTCTCCCTGGGCGAACTGCTGACGCTCGCCTCCATGGTCGAGAAGGAGGCGGTGCTCCCCGCAGAGCAGCCGCTGATCGCCGCGGTCTTTCAGAACCGGCTCAGCAAGAGGATGCGCCTGCAGAGCGACCCCACCGCGCTCTACGGCGTGCGCGCCTTCGCGGGGAAGGTGTCCCGGGACGACATCCTGCGGGCGACCCCCTACAACACCTACCTGATCGACGGGCTGCCGCCCGGGCCGATCGGCAATCCTGGCTCCAGCGCCATAGAGGCGGTCCTGAGCCACCCGGCCGTCCCCTTTCTCTACTTCGTCGCCCGTGGCGACGGCAGCCACCAGTTCAGCAGCGACCTGGCCGCACACAACGCCGCGGTCCGCAAGTTCCTGCGCCCCGCCTCCGCGGCCTCCCCAGGGGGTCCGTGATGGGCTCCCGCATCCTGCTGGTGGAGGATAGCGAGCGGCTGGCCGCCATGCTGCAACTTTTCCTGGAGTCGCACGGGCACCAGGTGGTCCCCGCCGCGGACGGCAACGGCGCGCTGGCAGCGCTTATGGGGGGCGGCTTCGACCTGGTGGTCCTGGACCTGAAACTCCCCGGGATGAGCGGAGTCGAGGTACTGCAGAAGATGCGCAGGAACGCCGCCTGGAGCGGGCTGCCGGTCGTGATCATGACCGGGGTGTATCGCGGGGCGAGCTACGCGCAGGCGGCCGAGAAGCTCGGCGTCAAGGCGTACCTCGAGAAGCCCTTTACCCGGGAGCAGTTCCTGCAGGCGGTCAGCTACAGCATGGAGCAAGCCACGCCCCCCCGCGAGTTGGCCGACCTGCTCGTCGAACTGTACACCTGCCGTGCCAGCGGAACCCTCGAACTCTCCCCCGGCACCCGGGTCAGCCTGCTGCTGGGAGAGCCGGTTTCCTTTTCCTCCGACGCATTTATCCCCTTTCTGCTCTCCACCGGGCACCTCGCCCCCGCCGACCTGCAGGTCTCTCCTCCGCACGGCTCGGGCCGACTGCTGCTCACCGAGGCTGGGCTGTTGAGCTATGACGAGCTGCTCGACCAGTCGCGGCTCTTTCTCTCCAGGCGGCTGGGCGAGGCGCTCGAGGCCGGCCGCGCCGCGCGGTTCAGCCCGGAGCACCGGGAGATCGAGCTCCCCTTGAGCCCGGTCTCCCTGCCACGCCTGCTGCACCAAGCCTCCCGGGCGGGAGCGTCCAGATCCGCCGTCAGCGGTTTTCTGGCCCGCTGCGGCACGCTCTATCCCGCCAAGACCAGGCAGTACTTTCGCCAGGCCAACCTGCTCAGCATGGGGCGCGACGAGATCGAACTGCTGGAGCAGCTCGCACCGGGTCGCACCGTCGGGGAGACCTGCGCGGCCTGCGGCGAACCGGGCGGCGGCGCCTCCTTTCTCAGCTTCCTGGTCAGGATGGGGATGGTCGCGCTGCACCCCGCGCCGGTGCCTGACGAGGCCGCCGACTTCCCCCAAAGACGGCTCTTCAACCGTCCCATTGAGGAGCCGGGCGAGGCGGACACCGGGATCATGAGCTTCGAGGACCTGGTGGACGAGGTCTCCGACTCGGTGGAACTGGTGGTCGGCGAGGAGGGGATGGCCGCCCCCCTCTCACCCGGCGAGATAGATTTCGAGCAGGAGGTCCAGCGCGACTACGCCGCCATCCAGGACAAGAACTACTACGAGATCTTCTCGCTCACGCAGGGGGGGTTCAATTTCGCCGCACTGAAGGAGGCCTACTTCTCCAAGACGCGCCAGTACTCCGCCGAAAAATTCATGGAACTCTCCGGGGCGACCCTCTCCCGCGCCCAGGACGTGCTTTCCCATTACGCCAACGCCTACAACACCCTCTCCAGCGTGGTCTCCAAGGAGCGCTACGACGAGATGCTCGACGCCAACAGCATCGGGGTGGGAGGCCGGCGGGACGACGAGCTCCAGGCCCGTATCCAGTTCCAGTCCGGCAAGGTCTTCCTGGAGATGGGAGATTTCGCCAGCGCGGAGCGCGCCCTGCAGGACGCCTACACCCTCGACCCGCAGGACGCGCGGACCTGCGCCTTCCTGGCCTGGTCCATCTACAAGAATCCCTCCAACGCCGGCTCCCGCGCCAGCCTGGACAAATGCCGCATGCTCCTCTCCAAGAGCCTCCAAATGGGAAGGTGCGCCGAGGCCTTCTCCTTCCGCGGCTGGATGCTGCTGGACGAGGGGAGGGATGGACTGGCCGAAGGCGAATTCCTCAAGGCGATCAAGTTCAACGGGCGCGAGCGCCTGGCCCTGGCCGGGGTGCGACTGATCACCGAGCGCCGTGAGGCCGAGAAGAAAGGGCTCTTCAAGCGGATTTTCGGCTGACCCTCTTCCGCCCCACTCTGCATGCTTTTGCTCCACGCCTGGTGGGTTCCACCTTAGCCGCGAACTTCCCCATGGCAGCGCCGCGCCCCCGGCCCGGCTGCCAGTCTTCCCCGTAAAACTGGCCCGGCCGCGCCCATCCGGCAGCTCCACCCTGGATCGTCACGTTTAACCTGAGTAGCGCCGATCTTCCGCTCTTCACCTCCCTCCCTTTCCTGCCTCCCCGTACCTTAGCCCGGCGCGCCAACCTTTTAATGACACCTTATTGGCCCAGCAGCTTGCCAGGCATGCATTAATTTGTTTTACTTAAATTACTTTAAACTTTTGTGCTCTTCCGCCGATAGATACCTCATGGCCTGGTGCTGGGAACCCCCGGGCCACTGCAGTCGCACCCGGCGCGGAGCCGCTCATGGGCATGCCGCCCTGCCATCTCAACAGGCCAACGGGCAAAAAAAGGAGGCGTCGTTATGAGAATCGCGATCTATCTTCTGGGTATGCTGGCTCTCGGAACGAGCGCCGGACTGGCGGCGGAACCGGTGGGGGACGCCGTCAAGATCGGCATGGTGAACGACCAGTCCGGCCCGACCAAGGGGTCCGGGCGCGGCATGAAAATTGGGGTGCACGCCTATTTCAAGGCGATCAACGAGAAGGGAGGGGTCAACGGGAGAAAGGTAGAGCTCCTGGTGGCGGACGACCAGTACAACCCGGACAAGACCGTGGACGGTCTCCTGAAGCTGATCGAGCAGCAGAAGATCTTCGCGGTGGTCGGCACTGTCGGCACCTCCAGCGGCGTCTCGATCATCCCCGTGGTAAAGGAGTACAAGCTTCCGTTCGTCGCTCCGCGCTCCGGGGCGGCCAACTTCCGCACCCCGGTCATCCGCGAGCTGTTCAACATACGCGCGAGCCACCAGGAGGAGGTCGACAAGCTGGTCGACACCCTGGTGCAGGGTGGTGCCAAGCGCTTCGCCTACTTCTACCAGAACGACACCTTCGGGCTCGACGTGCTGGCCTGCACCGAAAACGCGCTCAAGCGCCACGGGCTGACCCTGACGGCAAAGGGGTCCCACGAGCGCGGCACGGAGGCCGTGACCACCGGTCTCGCCGCCATCATGGCCGGCGGAGCCCCTGACGCCATCGTCATGGGATCCAGCTACGCTCCGGTAGCCGAGTTCGTCAAGGTCGCCCGCAAGGAGGGTTTGAAGAGCTACATGGCGACCGGTTCCTTCGCCAGCGGCTCCAACATGCTGAAGATCGCCGGCAGCGCGGCCGACGGGGTGCTCATGTCCCAGGTCGTGCCGCACCTGCAGGACCTCAGCCTGCCGCTCACCAAGGAGTGTAAGGAAGCGATCGACAAGAATCCCGAGGAGATGGGGTTCAACACGGTCACCATGGAAGGGTGCATGGCGGCCAAGTCGATGATCATGGCGCTGGAGAAGGCGGGCAACCCGCCGACCCAGGAGGGGTTCATCAAGGCCTATGAGGCGATGCAGGACGCCGACATGGGCGGGGTGAAGCTGAACTTTTCCCCGCAAAATCACCAGGGGCAGAGCAACGTGTACCTGGAGATCGTCCAGGGCGGCAAGCTGGTCCCCTTCACCTCGCTTAAGTAGCGAGCGGCCAGAACCGGCCCCGGAGCCGGGTTCCCAGGGGGCCCAGGGGGGCCGGGGCCGCAGGGACAGGCAGCAGGTCCCGGGGAACTCCGGCCAACCGCACACGATGTCAGGAGAAGCACCATGACCGTCAAAAACAAGCTGCTCAGCAATGTCGTCTTGACCATCACCGGCATAGCGGTCATCGCCGGGATCGGGCTTTTTTCCATCGGCAAGGTCAAGTCAAGCATCGAGATACTGACCGGCAAATCCACCCCGCTGCACCTCAAGATGCTGGAACTGCAGCAGACCGTGGAGAAGGTCTCGGCCGACTTCATGCGCCTGGAGATGACGACGGAACCGGCCGAGGTAGCCCGGCTCTCGGAGACCATCACCGGCCGCATCCAGCGCATGGAGACCCTCAACGAGGAGATCAGGAAGGGGGGGGCGGAATCGACGGGGGTCGACACCGCCGTGCTGCGCGGCATCGAGAAGACCGTGGTGCAGGTCGCCTCCCAGCGGCTCAAGGACATGGCCCTCTTCAAAAGCGAGATCTCCTCCGTCAACTCCGAACTGTTGCGCGCCGAGGCCGGCGTGAGCGGCATGCGCAAGAGCATAAGCCAGCTCGGCTCGAGCGCCCTGGTCGCCATCAACACCTCCCAGGCCGCCAACCTGCAGGTGAACTCCAGCATCAAGAAACTGCTCACCCTGCAAAGCCGCCTGAAGGACATCAACATCATCCTGGGAGACCTGGAACTGCTGAAAAACAAGTTCAAGATCGGCCCTCTCAAGGAGCGGCTGAAATACACCATGGAAATCACCCGCAGCATCGAGGTCGAAAACGGCGACAACCCTGCCATCAAGGAGGTCAAGGGGGTGGCTGGCGACCTGCTGAACAAGATCGGCGCCGAGGAGGGGGGCCTGGTCGCGCTCAAACTGGAGATCCTCGGCACCCCGGACAAGGCGGAGACCGAGCAGTACGCCTCCAAGCTGAGGGAGGTCACGAAGCCCTTGGAGGAGAACAGCCGCAAAATCTTCGACACCATCGACGCCCTGGAACTGCAGATCGTCAAGGACCGCAACAAGGTCGTGGCGTCTCTGGGCTTCCAGAATGCGGCAGCCGGCGTCATGGAGGCTGGGAGCGCCATCAGCGTCGACGTGAAGGAGCTCAGCTCCGGGGTGCGCCAGATCATGCTGGGTTCCTCCGAAGCCGAGGTGGCTAAGATCTCGGCCGGGCTCTCCCAGACCGCGCACAGGATCGACGGGAACATCGGCGTCGCGCGCAAGATGCTGCAGCAGACCGGGCAGAGCGCGCTGGCCGGGAACATCGCCGAGGTCTCCGGCATGATTCGCCGGGCCGCGGCCTCCATCCAGAGGATCGAGACCACCAAGCTGAGCGTCATCAAGAGCAACCAGGCGATGCAGAAGGCGCTCGATTCGGCCCGGGGCATCTCCCGGGAGCAGGCCCTGAAAAGCGAGGAGCAGGTAAAGAGCATCGGCGAGAACCAGCAGCAGATTCTGACCGGCGTCCGCCAGGCGGTGCGCAACGCGACCACCCTCTCCTACGCCATGATCGCCGTCTCGCTCGCGGTCGCGCTGGTCTCGCTGTTCATCAGCCTGCGCATCATCGTCTCCATAACGAGGCCGCTGGGACACGCCAAGCTGGTCACCCAGGAGATCGCCTGCGGCAACCTGACCAAGCGGATCACCCTGGGAGGCAACGACGAGATCGGGGAGATCTGTGCCAGCATCAACAACATCGTGGTTCACTTCCACGAGGTGATCACCCGGGTCGCCCAGAACACCCAGCAGGTCTCCTCGGCCTCCACCCAGCTCTCCTACGCGGCCGAGCAGATGGCCTCCGGCGCGGCGCGGGTCGCCGGCCAGGCGGACACCGTCGCGACCGCCAGCGAGGAGATGGCCGCCACCTCCAATGAGATCTCCCAGAACTGCACCTCGGCCGCCAGCAGTTCCCAGCAGGCCAACGCGGCGGCGGCGGCCGGCGCTGAGGTGGTGAAGGGGACCGTCAAGGGGATGAGCCTGATCGCCCAGAACGTGCGCGCATCGGCCCTCAGCATCAGCAACCTGGGGAGCAAATCGGAGCAGATCGGCGGCATCGTCGGCACCATCAACGATATCGCCGACCAGACCAACCTGCTCGCGCTCAACGCGGCGATCGAGGCTGCGCGCGCCGGGGAGCACGGGCGCGGTTTCGCCGTCGTGGCCGACGAGGTGCGCGCCCTGGCCCAGAGGACCACCAACGCCACCAAGGAGATCGGCCACCTGATCAAGTCGGTGCAGACCGAAACCAGGGACGCCATCAAGGTCATGGAGTCGGGCGTGCGCGAGGTGGAGCGGGGCACCGTCGAAGCGGCCAAGTCGGGGACCGCCCTGGAGGAGATCCTGCAACAGATCAGCTCGGTCACCATGCAGGTGAACCAGATCGCGACCGCGGCCGAAGAGCAGACCGCGACCACCGACGAGATCACCGGCAACATCCAGTCCATAAGCGAGGTGGTGCAGAGCACCGCCTCCAGCGCCCAGGAATCCGCGGCATCGGCCCTGCAGCTCTCCCACCTGGCGGAGGAGCAGCAAAAGCTGGTCGGCCAGTTCACGCTGGCCTGAAGCTCGGGAACCGCCCCGTGCCGAAATGGAGAGGGCCGCCTGACACCGAGGCGGCCTTTTGACGTCGGTCGGCCGCGAAACGCCCGCTCTCCCCTCCCGTATAGCATTACTATACACCCCCGATCGCCCCCTAGAACCGCTGTCCGCGCGGCCTTATCCGCCCCCCCAGACAAAACGCCCCCCCGTCCCCCCCGCGACCTGTATATTTTTTTTATACAGCCGCCTCCTGGCGGATAAGCCAGCGCCGGTACATGAAAATAAATAAAGGCAGCAAAACAGCATGTTATGAGAATTACACGGATTCGGCTCAATCAAGGCACGCCTGATGCTAGGGAACGGAGGGAAAGGACGCGCGAACCCGTGCCGCCGCCGCAGTGACGCAAGGGCGAGGGGTGGCAGCCCGCACCGCAACCGCGCTCGAGGCAGAAGCTTGGCAAACTGCAGAGTAGGACATTCAATTCAGATCCTGGGAGGGAGCACAACATGAGATTCGCATCGGTCATCTTCACCCTGGCTGCGCTGGCAGGCCTCGTTTCCGGAGCAGCCGCCCTGGAAATCAAGGATATCACCTTCGACACCCCGGGGGCCGGCAAGGTCGTCTTCAGCCACAAGTCCCACCTCAACAAGAAATCGGTCAAGACCGCCGCGGTGAGTTGCAAGGCCTGCCACGCCACCCTCAAGCAGTCGGGCAACCCGCACTTCTCCATGGCGGACATGGAAAAGGGGAAATCGTGCGGCAAATGCCACGACGGCTCCACGGCCTTCCCGGTCAGCAAGTGCACGGGATGCCACAAGGTCAAGGAGATCACCTACCAGGTCAAGGAGACCGGCGCCGTGCACTTCAGCCATGCGCGGCATCTGAAAAGCATGCAGTGCGACGCCTGCCACAGCACGATCTTTGCGGCCGGCCCCAACCGGACCTTCACCATGTCCGAGATGGAGAAGGGGAAATCCTGCGGCGCCTGCCACAACGGGACCAAGGCATCCAGCATCGACAAGTGCGGGACCTGCCACCCGACCAAGGAAGTCGTCTTCCAGGTGAAGCAGACCGGCCCCACCCGCTTCAGCCACACCAAGCACACCGAACTGTACCAGTGCAGCGCCTGCCATTCCAAGCTCTATCCCATCGGCCCCAGAAAGCACGCCTCCATGGCGGCCATGGAAAAAGGGAAGTCCTGCGGCGCCTGCCACAACGGCAAGGAGGCCTTCGCGGTCGCGCAATGCGCCAAATGCCACCCGGTCAAGGAGATCGACTTCAAGCTCGCCACGGCGGCGAACGTTAAATTCAGCCACGCCACCCACCTGGGGATGTACAAGTGCGGTTCGTGCCATACCGGCACCTTCCCGCTCAAAACGGGGAACAAGCCGGTAACCATGTCGGAGATGAGAAAGGCCAAGTCCTGTGGCGCCTGCCATGACGGCACGACCGCCTTCACGGTGCGCGGCAATTGCGACAGCTGCCACGTCCGCAGCTGAAAGGTGTCCCGGGCGGCTCGAGCCCCGGCGCAGCACCCCAAGGCAGGAACCCGCAGCTAGCCGCAGGGGAGGGGAACGGGTCCGCGCCAGGGGCCGGAATCCGGATGTGAGGAAAGCATGGGTGAACGAGAGATCATAATAGCCGACGGGGATGCCAGGTACCGCAGCCAGGTGACCGACTTTTTCCGAAACGACGGGTACCGTGTCGCGACGGCCGACTCCGTAGAGCAGGTGCTCGCCAGCGTTCAGGAAAACCAGACCCAGGTCCTGCTGCTGGGCAGCGGCTTCAGCACGAAGATTTCCGCCTCGGACCTGGTGCACCTGCTCAAGAAGTGCAGCCGCAGGCTGCGCATCATCCTGGTATCGGACGGCATGCCGCTGGCGCTGGTCCGCCAGGTACGCCAGGAGGGGATTTTCTACCAGGCCCTGAAGCCGGCGGCGCCGGGAGATACGGAGGAACTCGGGCAGGCGGTCGCCTGCGCCTTCGACAAGCGTCGGGCCAGCGTGCTGGCCGGTCCCACGCTGGCCCTGCAAAACCAGCCGGCCCGTCCGGGAAACGAAGAGAAAAGCGCGCCGGCGGGCACCCATCTCATGAAATCCATGCCATGGGTCGCCGCTCTGGTCGCGGCGCTGTACAGCATAGGCTCTGCAGTGCTGGGCTCCCCGGGGGAAAAGGCGCAGGACGGTTTCGTCCTGACCAGCACGATATTCCTCGGCTTTTGCACCATCATCGTGGCGGGCCAGCTGCTCACCATCTTCCGCATCAGGCTGGCACCGTACCGTGCCCGCCTGCCTCATGCCATGCAAGCATGTACGCCTCGGGGCGCAAAATGGGCGGTAGCCCCGAGCAACGACTTTAATTCCAATTAAAAGGAGGAAATCACGTGAAAGCAGCGACGACACACCGGATGTCCCGGCTCCTCATGACCGCGGCGCTCGCCGCGGTGCTCGGCGCCAGCGCGGCGGCCGCCCAGGATGGGCCGGGCTACTCGTTTGGCGACTCGGCGGGGAAAAACGAGGCCTGCCTGACCTGTCACGGCGACGCCCAGAAGGTCAAGGGCGCCTCCCTCATCAACCAGACCCAGTTCGCCCACACGACCCACGCGCGCATCGGCTGCCCCTCCTGCCATGACGCGGTCGGCGCTGGCCACCCCGACGGGAAGCCGACGCCCAGGGCCAGCTGCCAGCAGTGCCACGCCGATGTCAACAGCGAGTACGCGCTGAGCATCCACGCCGGCAAGGCGGCGTGCGCCGGCTGCCACAACCCGCACAAGGTGGAGTCGCCCCGGGAGATTTCCGGCATGGAGATCAACCAGATGTGCGGCGGCTGCCACGACAAGTTCAAGATGTCGGCGAAACACGGCGAGTGGCTCCCTCAGGCCGACCTGCACCTCTACATGCTCCCCTGCATCACCTGCCACACCGGCGCCAAGAGCTACTTCGTCAGCATGTACATCGTCAGCACCAAGAACGAAACTCGGCTGGGCAAGCCCGAGGTGGCGAGCTACCAGGAACTGCAGAAGGTCTCCGGCGGCAGGGACATCCTCTCCCTCATCGACACCAACGGCGACAACTACGTCTCCATCGCGGAGCTGCGCAACTTCAACACGAGCAAACAGCACAAGTTCTTGCGCCTGCAGGGGATGATGACCCCGGAAACGGCTTCCCACAAGTTCGAGATCCTGGACAACCGCAGGAACTGCACCTTCTGCCACGGCTCCGGATCCAGTTCCATGCAGAAGAGCGTCCTCGCCCTGCCTGAGGAGAACGGCACCTACCGGCGGGTGGCGGTCGAGCAGGGAGCGGCGCTGGACGCCCTCTACGGCACCCCCGACTTCTACATGATGGGCTCCAACAAGAGCACCATGATGAGCGTCATAGGCCTGTGCATCATCTGCGGCGGCCTGATCATGCCGGTTTTCCACGGATCACTGCGCTTCCTGACCCGCAAGAACAGAATTAAAAAGGAGCACCATTCATGAGCGAGAAAAAAATGGTCTACCTGCAGCCTATCCCGATCCGCATCTGGCACTGGACCAACGCGGTCGGCATCATCACCCTGATCGTGAGCGGCGCCCAGATCCGCTTTCCCGAAGTCATCACCATCCTGGGAAGCTACCGTACCGCCGTCTGGGTCCACAACATAGCCGGCCTGGTCGTGGCGGTGTTCTTCGCCTTCTGGCTGGTCTACTACCAGATGGTGCGCGACACACTGGACAAAATCTACATACCCAACGCCGAAGACCTGTTGCACGGCATCCTGCGCCAGCTCCTGTACTACTGCTTCTGGTACTTCGTCGGGAGGCCGAGCCCGTTCCACGCCTCGCCCGAGGTGAAGTTCAATCCGATGCAAAAGGCCGCCTACCTGGTGGTCATGTTCATGATCGTGCCGCTGGTCGTGCTTTCCGGGATCCTTTTGATGAACGTGACCCCGCTGCGCGTCCTGATCCTCATGTCGGGCGGGATCAAGATCATCGACACGGTCCATTTCGTGATGGCCTGTTCCATTTTCGCCTTTCTCTTTACCCATGTCTATCTGGCGACCCTCGGCGCCACCCCCCTCGCCTACTTCAAGCCGATGATATTCGGCTGGGAAGAGGTGGAGGAGCATCACGAGGAACCGCACCACGAGGGGCCCCCCACCAGGTACCGCCCGGTGCGCCACTTCCCCGAATACCCGGGCAACACCCCGTAAACCCACAGTACCCGCAGGCGCGCCATCCCGGCACGACACCGGCCACTTGCCTCCGCAAGTGGCCGGTTTTCGTCGGCGGCCAGCGCCGGGACTTGCGCGTGGCAAACCGGAGGTTCCCTGAAGAAAGCCGAGGCGGGCTCGGCAACTGACCGCGGCTAAGGGTTCCGGCGGTCCTTGAGCGAGTTGGAGGTGGCGCAGGAAGGGGGAGTTTCGGGGGGCAGGAAACCGGGAGGCGCGGGCGCCCCGGTGAGCCCGAGTGTGTTCCGGATCGAGCGCCTGCCGCAGGAGGGGCGGGGCGTCGGGGGAGAGGCCGGCAGCGGAGCGGCTTACCTCTCGAAGTAGTCTTTCACCGAGATGCCCAGTTTCTTCAGCATCGTTTGGAAGTTGGGACGCAGCATGCCGGTTTCCTCGGCGGCCCTGGAGATGTTCCAGTTGTTGCGCTTGAGGGCGCTCATGACGAAGGCCTTCTCGACGTTTTCCACGGAGCGGTCGCGGATGTGCCGCTTCATCTCCTTGAGGGCCTCGGCGTTGGTGGGAACGTACCCTTCGAAATCAGGCTCGGGCTCCGCCGTGTCGAAGAGCTCCAGGTTCTCCTTCTGGATGATGTCCCCCTCGGTCAGGACGACGGCGCGCTCGATGGTGTTGACGAGCTCCCGCACGTTGCCCGGGAAGGAGTAGCTTTCCAGGAACTGCATGGCGTCCGGCGCGATGCCGCGCAGGTCTTTGCCGATATCCTGGACGAACTTGCTGACGAAATGGCGGATCAGGATCGGGATGTCACCCTTGCGCTCCCGAAGCGGCGGGAGTTCCAGCGGGATGATGTTGAGCCGGAAGAAGAGGTCCTCCCGGAACTTCCCTTCGGTGACCATGGTCTTCAGGTTGCGGTTGGAGGCCGCCACCAGGTGTATGTTGAAGGAGACCGGCTGGGTCCCCCCGATCGGAGTCACCTGGCGCTCCTGCAGGACCCGCAGCAGCTTGGCCTGGGTCGAGAGGCTGATGTTGGAGACCTCGTCCAGGAAAAGGGTGCCCCCGTCGGCGACCATGAGCAGCCCCATCTTGGTCTGCATCGCGCCGGTGAACGACCCCTTCACGTGGCCGAACAGCTCGCTTTCCAGCAGGTTTTCCGCCAGGGCGGTGCAGTCCACCGCGACGAACGGCTGGTCCCGGCGCGCGCTATTCTTGTGGATGGCGCGCGCAGCCAGCTCCTTGCCTGTGCCGCTCTCGCCGGTGATCAGCACGGTGGAGTCGGTCGAGGCGACCTGGATGATCCGGCGGTACACCTTCTGCATCTCCCGGCTTTCCCCGATGAACTGGTCGAAGCCGTGGTGGGTGTCGATCTCCTTCTTGATGAGGATCTCTTCGGGCGAGACGCTCCTTTGTTCCAGGGCCTTGGTCACCTTCTCCAGGATCTGGTCGGGGGTGAAGGGCTTGACGATGTAGTCGACCGCGCCGCACTTCATCGCCTCCACCGCGGTCTCCACGGTGGCGAAACCGGTTATCATTATGACAGGCACGTCCGGCTGCATCGACTTGACGGCGCTGAGCACTTCAAAACCGCTCATGCCCGGCATCTTGAGGTCGGTAATGATGAGGTCGTACTCTTTTTGCTGAAGCATCTCGATGGCGACATGCCCATTAGTGGCAGTATCGGCAACAAAGCCATTCATTTCCAGGGTACGGGTAAGCCCCACTCTGATCACAGGTTCATCATCAACCACAAGAATGTTCATAACCCCACCTTGTCTAAAATGCTTCGACCGTTCCTGTCGGGCCGGAATTAGCCCAGTGACAGCAGGGGATTGCACGCCGGCCTGGACCAGTCATCATGCAGCTATCAATAGCACCACAGTGAAGCCCGTGTCAACTAAAAGACATGAAGATATGCTTATCGCACCCGGTGTACAGCCCCTTCCGGAGCGCGCCGGCCGCCCGGGATGCTCGCCCGGCCCGCCGGGGTGACCGCCCAAGCGGTCTCGTCCGGTGTATAGCATCCCCATACACCCCCTCTGGAGGCGGCGGCGGCGGATATCCCCGGTTTTTCGCACCCCTTGGGCGCCACGACGGCTCGCGCCCCCCGACCACTGTATAGAAACAGTATACAGCAAAGAGGGAATCTGGCTGGGCCGAGACACCGGCAAAATCATCAATGACGCAATATCAGCACTTTAATTAGCCCCGACTTCACCGGCACGCAACATGCAGGATGTCAAATGACCGCCGGACCGGCCTCAGACGGCTCCGGAGGTCGCCCCCCGGGGACCGGGGGGCCGGCTCGTGCCAGAACCTAAATCCATACCGATCTGAAATGCGCGACAAGGGGAGATGGTGCCATGTTTGACAGAATTGCAGGTAGGGCTCTTATTCCGGTTGGAATCGTCGTCACTGGCTTCCTGGCCGTCTGCTTCGTACTGCTCTACTCCGCCATCAAGACCGTCGTCATCAAGGACTCGATCGGACACGCCAACAACCTGGCGGGGATCGTCCTGAAATCGACGCGCTACGCCATGCTGAAATCCGACCGAGAGCTGAACAGCGCCATCGTCCAGAACATCAGCCAGCAGAAGGGGGTCGAACATGTGCGGATCTTCAGCCAGACCGGGATCGTGGCGTTCTCCTCCAATGCGGCGGAGGTGAACAGGCAGGTGGACAAAAAGGCCGAGGGGTGCATCCTGTGCCACGCCAAGGGGGAGCCGATTACCACCTTGGGGAACATGGAGAAGGCGAGGACCTTCAAGAACCACCTCGGCGAAGACGTGCTGGCCATCACCACCCCCATTTACAACGAGCCGGAATGCTCCGACGCCGCCTGCCACGTGCACCCCGCCAGCCAGAAGGTTCTGGGCACCCTCGACATAGGCCTTTCCCAGGATGCGACGCTCAGTTCACTCTCTTCGATACGCGGAGAGATGGTCCTCTTCTCCTTATTGACATTGATCTTGACCACCGCCGGGGTCGTCGCACTACTAAAAATGATCGTGCTCCAACCGATGAGGAAACTACAAGAATATACCGAACGGAGTGAAACTGACAGCCAGCTGGAGCACCCGCACAACCTGCCGTATGAGCTTGACAAAATAGCCCGATCCTACTATTTTATTAGAAATAAATTAGCCGAAGCCGAGCAGCGGGCCCCCGAGACAGAAGCAAACTTTCAGCACCCCCAACAATAACTTTCACCATGCCGGCTGTCCGCGGAATCGAGCTTAACATGGAGCAGGCAGACAACAACCGACCGGTGACCGCAGCCACGACGCTGGGCGACACGCGCGCGTCCCTGCGCCAGGGCCTTCTTGACGAGATACGCGGCCTCAAGCGGTTCTCCAACCGGGGCCTCTGGGCGCTCTCCCTTTTCCTGATGGTCAGCACCCTCGCCTGGCGCAACTTCCCCTTCTTGCCGCGCCCGGAGAAGATCGTGGCGTCCCTGGGCCCCCCCCCGACCGCCCAGATCATCAGCCTCGTGCTGATCCTGTACACCTTTTCAGCCATCATCCTGAGCCTCTGCCGCATGATGGCGAACCTGCGCCACCGCAGCAGCTTCTGCCACGTGGCATACCTGAGCGTCTTCTACCTCTTCTACTACCTGGCGGACGGGCTGGCCGACAACTACTGGGCCGTATTCGGCGCAGGTTTCACCATTCTGCTCATGGAGAGCTACCGCATCTGGACCTTCTGCAACGAGAACATCGGCAGGAAGCACGAGCAACTGGCGTATCTCGAGCGGACCGGCCGCCTGCCTCGGGACGACAGCTACGAAACCTGAGCACCGGGTCCTCCGGAGCACCGGCCCCCGAGCGAGACACCCGGCCCTGCCGGGACGCAGAAGGGCCCTGCAGACGCACGAAAGCCCCGCCAGTACCTGGCGGGGCTTTCGCTTACGTTGAGCCGATTGATTGCTGACCTGCTCCCCCGGCGCGACCCGGGATCGAGCGGTGCCGAGCTCTCCAGCCGTCCTTGCGAGCCAGGGTAGCCGCCGTCGGGCACCGGCTCACCCTTCTTTCACCTGGGCCTCGTAACGGTCGCAGGGCTGGCCCGTCCTCATGCGCGGCACGTCCAGCACGGTGAAGATGGTGCAGCGCCCTTTGGTGCTCAGCCTGCAGTCCAGGAAGTTGCAGGTGACATAGGCGCGGTCGTTCGGCCCCACCAGCACCTGATCCAGCTTTTCCGCAATGTCCGGGTTCATACCGACCGTTTTAGCCATATGACTTAATCTGTCGTCCATAGTTCCCCGCGTAAAGAATTGAAATTCGGCAGTCGGCTCCCGGCCCGAAATCGCCTGCGGAGCCAAAGCGACCCCACGAATTTACCACAGCCGGCCGGCAATCGGAAAGCATAAATGCGCCGGCGCTCTTCAAAAAGGAGAGAGGCCCCGTTTTTTGGCGGGGCCTCTCCCTAAGCAACAGCTTTTGCCGGGCGGCTGGCTACCCCCGCTCCACCTGCACTTCGACCAGGTTGCAGTTCCCCTTGAGCAGGGCATTGGCGTTCAGCTCCCTGAAGTGCGAGGGGGCAAAGAGCAGGCCGGGCTGGAGTTTGCCGCTGATGCGCGCCAGCGCGGTCAGGGCGCCGGCCGCGGAGCTCACCTTCACCGGGCCCCCTTCGACGACGCCGAGCGCGGCGGCATCGCTTGGGTGCAGTTCCAGGTACCCCGCGGGCGACACCATCAGGTTGTTTTCGGACCTGGTGGTCGAGGTGCCGTTGTGGAAGCCGATCGGGCCGACCAGCAACTGGAACTTCGGCAGCGCGCCGACGGCGCCCCGAACCACCGGCGCAAAGCTCGCCGGCTTGGCAGCCGCGCCCGCCTTGACGACGGCGCAGCCATCGAAGGCGTAGCCCGACGGCAACTGGGTGATCTCCTTCATCAGCTCGGCGGGGCGGCCGTGCTGGATGGACGAGGTGAGCCTGCTGTAGAGCTCGGCGATGATCTCCCCGTCACTCCTGGCCTCGCCGGGGGCGCTCACCGCCTGGGCAATCGCCTGCACACGGTTGTCCAGCGACGTGAAGCTGCCGCTCTTCTCGGCCGCAGCGGCCGCGGGGAGCACCAGGTGGGCGAACGCGAGGGAGTCGCCCTCGAAAATGTCCTGCACGATCAGCAATTCCAGCTTGGCGAGCGCCTTCTTGATCCGCGCGTTGTCGGGGAAGCCGGCCAGGTCGCAGCCGAGCAGGTACAGGGCCTTGATGCTCCCCTGCTCGATCCCCTCGACGATACCCCAGAGGTCCTTGCCGGGAGCGGCCGGCAGTTCCTTGCCCCAGAGCTTGGCAAACGCGGCGGCGCCCTCCGTCACCCCATGCAGGCCGGGGAGGGAGTCGGGAGCGACCCCCATGTCCAAAAGCCCGACGGTGTTGTTCTTGGAGTCGACCGGGAAGACCCCTCCGCCACCCGCGCCCGCCGAACCGGTCAGCAGGGCGAGATCGGCCAGGGCGGAGACCTTGCCGGCGGCGTCGGCGCTGCGCATCAGGTCGGAGCCGAACACGATGGCGACCCGGCTTTTTCCCGCCACCAGGGCCGCTGCGTCCCGGAGTGCGCCCTCGGCTACGCCGCACTCCTGGGCCAGTTGCGCCAGGTTGAGCGCGGACAGCTCCGCCTCGATCTGCTCGCTCCCCGCGGGGAGCGCGGCTCCCGCCTCGATGATCGCCTTCATGAGCCCCTGGATCAGCGCGAGCTCGCGCCCGGGGAGGTTTTTCAGGTGCAGGTTGGCGAACTTCTTCAGCTTGACGTCGCGCATGTTGACCAGCACGAGCTTCGCGTCATGCTTGGTCGCCGCCTTGATGACCCGGTACTCCGCGCCGGTGGCCTCGGCGTTCAGGTCGGTCCCGAAGACGATGATCGCCTGCGCCGTGTCCAGCCTGTCGAGGCTGGCGGAGGCGCCGGAGAAGCCGAACCTGCGCACCAGCTGGGACTGGGCCTGGGCGAACCCCAGACGCGCCTCGGAGTCGATGTTGTTGGTGCCGACCGCCACGCGTAGGAACTTCTGGAACAGGAAGCTCTCCTCGTTGGTGACCCTCGGGGAGCCCAGTCCGGCCACGGCGGCGGCGCCGCTCTTCTCGATGATCCCCTTCAGCCTCAGGGAGGCCTCGGAAAGCGCGGCGTCCCAGCTGCAGGTTTCCAGGGCCCCGGCCTTGCCGCGCAGCATCGGCGCAGTGAGACGGTCGGGGGAGCAAAGGTAGCGGTAGCCGAAGCGGCCGTTGATGCAGAGGTTGCCGCTGTTGTAGCTGCTGTCCTCGCTGGTGACCCGCTCCACGCGCCCCTTCTTGGCGTGGTACTCGATCTGGCAGCCGACCCCGCAGAAGGCGCAGACGCTCGGCACCTTGACGAAGTCCCAGGGGCGCCCCTTGAACTTGAAGGGGGTGGAGATCAGGGTGCCGGTCGGGCAGGCGGCGATGCAGTTGCCGCAGAACTCGCAGTCGAGCGGCTTGCCGTCGACCGTGTCGATGATGGTCGCCTCGCCCCGGTTCACCACGGCGATGGCGTCGCAGCCGACGATCTCGTGGTCCACCTTGACGCACTTCTCGCACAGGATGCAGCGGTTCGGGTCGCTCTCCAGGAGCCGCCAGTCGTAACGGATCGGGCGGCGCTCCAGCAGGGCCGCGAAATCCTGCTTGGTGACGCCGAGGCCGTAGCAGGCGTCCTGCAGGTCGCACTCGCCGGCGGCGTCGCAGACCGGGCAGTCCAGCGGGTGGTTCACCAGCATCAGTTCCATCACCTTGAAGCGCATGGCCTCCAGCGCGGGGGAGCTCGTAGTGACGACGATCCCCTCCTTGACCGGCGTGTTGCAGGCGGTCATGGTGCGGTCCACCCCCTCGACCTCCACGGCGCAGATCCGGCAGGCGCCCGTCGGCGAGACCTTCTGCAGGTAGCAGAGCGTCGGTATCTTGATCCCCACGGTTGCCGCGGCCTCGAGTATGGTGCTGCCGGCTTCGACCTGCACGCTCTTGCCATCAATGGTTAAGCTGACCATATAAAAACCCCAGTTTTCAGTTGTGTTGTTTGGTTGCAGAACCCGCCCGGGTCTCCCCTAGACGGCGATCATGGCGACGCGGTAGCAGCGCAGGCAGCGCTCGGCCTCGCGGACCGCCTGGCTGTCGGCAAAGCCGAGCTCCACCTCGCAGTAGTTCTTGTAGCTCGCCCGCTCCTTGCCGTGGATCTCGCCTTGGTGCTCACGGGCCGCCGAGTCGAGCCAGGGGACCTGCTCGTTCTTGTCGTAGACCCCGAGGTAGGAGAGGATGTCTTCCATCCGCTCGTCGTCGGTGAGGGAAACCCCCTTCCCCTCCAGGTAGCGCGCCATGACCTTCGCGGCGCGGTGCCCGCTCCCGACGCAGGCCACGACCGTCAGCGGCCCGATCTCGGCGTCGCCGCCGGCGAACACGCCGTCGCAGTCGGTGATGAGGGTCCTGGAAAGCATGTTCCCCATGCCGTCCTTGAGGTCCTTGCCGTCGGACCCCTTGAGTGGCACGTACTTGGTGACGACGGTGCTCCACTTGGTGGTGTCGATCCCCGCGTCGGCCGGGATGAAGGAGAGGTCCGCGTCCTGGCCGATGGCCGGGATGATGGTGTCGCACTCGATGATGAACTCGGAGCCCGGCACCGGCTCGGGACGACGCCGGCCGGAGGCGTCGGGCTCGCCCATCGCCATCCGGATCAGCTCGACGCCGACCACTTCGTTCTGCTCGTTGGCGACCACGCGGGTCGGCAGCACCTGGAACTCGAAGCGCACCCCCTCGTCGTCCGCCCCGTCGACCTCCCAGATGTCGGCCGGCATCTCCTTTCTGGAGCGGCGGTAGACCAGCACCGATTCCTCGGCCCCCTCCCGCAGGGCTACGCGGACGCAGTCGATGGCGGTGTTCCCCCCGCCGACCACGAAGACCTTCTTCCCCATCCCGGTGGGAAGCCCCAGGTAGACGTTGCGCAGGAAGTCGATGCCGCCGGTCAGGAACCCCTTGTACCCCTTGTCCTCGCCCTCGACCCCCATCGGCTTGGAGCGGTGCGCGCCCGGAGCCAGGAAGACGGCGTCGAACTTGGAGCGCAGCTCGGCGAGGGTCACGTCCTTGCCGACGCGGGTGTTGTAGATGATCTCCACGCCGAGGTCGGCGATGATGTCGATGTCGCGCTGCAGGAGCTGGCGGGGCTGCCGGTAGGGGGGGATGCCGACCGCGACCATGCCGCCGCCCAGCGGAAGCGCCTCATAGATGGTGACCGGGTACCCCTCAAGCGCCAGGTAGTAGGCGGCCGCCAGTCCCGCGGGACCCGCGCCGACGACGGCGACGCTCTTGGACTTCCTCGCCTTGGGGACCATGGGGGGCGTCACCTCGTGCTGCCACTCGTAGTCGGAGGCGCTCCTCTTGATGGTCATGATGCTGATCGGCTCGTCCACCTGCTTGCGGCGGCACGCCGTCTCGCAGGGGTGCGGGCAGACCCTGCCGCAGACCGAGGGAAGCGGCATGGACTCGCGCACGGCGGCGAGCGAGTCGCCGAACCGGAAGTCCTTGACCGCCTCTATGTAGGCCGGGATGTCGATGTGCGCCGGGCACTTGTCCATGCAGGGGGCGGTGTACTTCTCGATGTAGCGGAATTCGGAGGAGAGGCTCTTGGCGCCCCGGATGTAGTTCAGGAAGGCGTCCCGGAAATGGGTCACCGCGTCCAGCACCGGCACCGACGAGGTCGGGCAGAGCGTGCACTTGCAGTGTTCCAAAAGCGCGCCGACCTCGGCAATCGTGTCGAGCAGCGCCTCGGAGCCGCGCCCCTCGACGATGGCTGCCAGCGCGTCCATGATGACGCGGGTCCCCTTCTTGCCCGGGGTGCACTTGCCGCAGACGTACTGGGTCTGCACCCGTTTCATGTACTCGGCGACCATGGCGGGGATGTCCACATCCTTGTTGTACAGGATGATGCCGTCCCAACCGATGAAGGCGGACAGGGGCCGCTCGCCATCGAAGGTCGTCGGAAGCTTGAAACTGGCCGCCTTCACCTCGCCGCCTTTGCGGTTGTCAACTATGCTTCTGCCCCAGCTGGAAAAAACGACCTCTGCCACTTAGGCCTCCGAAATAGCTGTAAATTGCGCCGTTCTTCCGGCTAAATATTTACATTTATTAAATAAATTAACTGTGTCAGATTGTATACAGTATCCAGTTTTTACCACATCACACCACTCTAATCAAGGGAAAAATCATGCGAATAATCGGCTCTCTAGGCCCCGTGCCGGAGCGGAGCGGGCGTTGCGCCCGGCCGGGGCCGCCGCGCAACAATTAACAGTTGTTTTTGGAGCGGTTTCGACCTAACATCGCCCGAGGGGAGATTCCCCGGCAAGAACCGGGCCGGGCGCCCCCGCCCTCCCCCGCCGTGGCGTCGCAATCGGGCGGGAGCGCCCCTTTTGGACACCGGGTTTGGGCGTCCCGCAGGGCGCGGAGGAGATCCTGGCCCCGGAGCAGGATTTTTCTCATTTTTTTGCCGCCGCGTCCGATAAGGTGGGTACAAGCCGCAGCCAAATCCGTCCCGTAGCAGGTGAAGCATGGTCAACAGTGAACTTGAAGGTAGTGGCTTGCAGCTTCAGCTCAGCCCCGACGGGGACAAGCTCCTGGCCGTCTTCACCCCGACCGTCCAAAGGCGCAGCCTCGACGCCGCAGCGCTGCGGCGCGCCGCGGCCCTGGAGGGTTACGGCGAGCTCTACCTGTCCGAGGATGCGCTGCAGGAACTGCTCAGGCGCTGCGAGGTCACCCCGATCCACTGCACCCTTCAGATCGGCGAGCGGCGCCACGCGAGCTTCGCCCTGGTGCTCTCCGACGACTACATGTCGGCCTCGCTCAGCATCACCCCCGCCTGCGGCGGCAGGACGGTCACCCGGGAGGAGATCCTCAAGGAACTCTCCGCTAGCGGCGTGGTGTTCGGCATCCTCGACGAGGAGATCGACGCGGCCGTGGCAGCAGGCCAGGCCTCCAAGCAGCTGATCGCCGCGGGGGTCCTCCCGAACCCCGGCGAGGACAGCCAGTTCGTCAGCCTGATCCCGGAGGCGCGCGAGATGGTCCCGCAGCTAAGCGATGACAAGGAGACCGCTGACTACCGAAACCTCGGCAACCTGGTCAGCGTGAGCCTCGGGTATCCGCTCATGCGCCGCACCCCTCCCACCCCCGGGCTCCCCGGCAGGAACCTGCTCGGGGTCGAATTCCCTACCAGCGACGGCTGCAAGATCCCCTTCGCCGACAACCTGACCGGCGTGGCCTGCGACCTGCACGACTGCGACCTGCTGATCGCCGCCTGCTCCGGCTTTCCGGTGGCCGTCCCCAGGGGGATGATCGTCGAACCGGTCCTCAAGCTGAAGCGGGTGGACCTCTCCACCGGCAACCTGAACGTCAAGGGGTCGCTGGAGATCGCGGGCGACGTCAGCGAGGGGATGCAGGTGAGCGCCACCGGAACCATCTCGGTCGGGGGGATCGTGGAGGCCGCCCGGCTGGAGGCGGGGGGCGACATCGAGGTGAAGGGGGGGGTGATCGGCCACGGCAAGCTGACGCTGGGAAAGAGCGAGGGGAGAAAGGAGGCCGCCCAGCTGACGGCAGGGGGGCGCGTCACCGTGCAGTTCGCCGAAAACGCGCTGATCGTGGCCGGAGCCGACGTCACCGTGCGGGAACTCGCCATGCAGAGCGAGCTCACCTCGGGGACCAGCATCAGGGTCGGCGAGGCGGGGGGGCGCAAGGGGCACATCATCGGCGGGCTGTGCCGGGCCGCGAGCCTGGTCCACGCCATCGTCGTCGGTTCCCACGCCGGAGTCCCGACGGTCGTGGAGGTCGGCTTCGACCCCTCCATCAACCAGAAGCTCGGCTTCGTAAAGGATGCCCTGGACGAGAAGGGTGGCAGGCTGGAGGAGCTGACCAAGACGCTCGCCTACGTAAGGGAGAATCCCGGCTCCATGGAGCCCGGCCTGCTGCAGCTCAAGGAGCGGGTCTACGCCAAGCTCCAGGGCGAGGTCGCCGAGCTCGCCGGAGAGAAGAAGCGGCTGCAAAAGAGGTTGGAGATCAACGGCCAGGCCCGGATCGAGGTGGAGCGCGACGCCTTCCTGGGAGTCCAGGTGCGCATCGGGAACTCCACGCTGCAGGTCGAGGACGACCTGGTGGGCCCCACCTTCAGGCTGGGAGAGGACGGGGTGGAGTTCACATGCTGACCGGCGCTCAGGACCAGGGCCGCAGGGACCGGGGGGGTGCGCCGTGCGCGTCATAGGCTTGACCGGCGGGATCGCCTCGGGAAAGACCAGCGCCGCGGCCCTGCTGGAGCGGCTCGGAGCCAAGGTGGTGGACGCCGACCTCTTGGCGCGGGAGATCGTGGAGCCCGGCGAGCCGGCGCTGGGGGCGATCGCCGCTGCCTTCGGGGCGGGGGTGCTGCAGGAGGACGGCAGCCTGAACCGGGCGGCGCTGGCGGAGATCGTCTTCTCCGACCCGGCCGCGCGGCGGGCCCTGGAAGCGATCACCCACCCCGCCATCCGGGCCCGCGCCGAGCAGAAACTGGCGCAACTGGAGCGAGATGGGGTGCAGACGGCCTTCTACGTCGCCCCGCTGCTGATAGAGGCGGGCAACGCGGCCCGGGTCGACGAGATCTGGGTGGTCTACCTGGACCAGGAAAGCCAACTGGCCCGCCTGATGGCGCGGGACGCCCTGGGGCGGGAAGCCGCGCTCAGGCGCATCGCCTCCCAGATGCCGATGGAGGAGAAGAGGCTCCTGGGGAGGGTCGTGATCGACAACCGGGGGACCCGCGAGGAGCTGGACGCGCAGGTGGAGCGGCTGTGGCGCGAGGAGGTCCTCAAGGAGGCCCCGCCGGCAGCCGGAGACGAGAGCTAAAAAAAAGCCCCGCAGTAGCAGCGGGGCTTTTTTCGTTATTTATGGTAGCCAAGCTTGTGGGAGATCTCCTCGCCCGAGCGCATGACCAGCGGGATCAGCTCCTTCTCCAGCCTCTCGTCGGTGAAGCGCATGGAGGGGCCCGAGATGCTCACCGCGCCGATGATCCTGCGGGTGTAGTCGCGGATCGGCGCGCCGACGCACTTCACCCCGACATCCATCTCCTCGTCGTCGATGGCGTACCCCTGCTCGGCGATCACCTTCAGGTGCCGCTTCAGCTCCTCCCGGTCGGTCACCGTCCTCGGGGTATAGCGCTTCATCTCCTTGCCCGGCAGGTAGTTCTCCAGCTCCTCGTCGGTCATGTAGGCCATCTGCACCTTGCCGGCGGCGGTGCAGTAGGCGGGGAGCCTGGCGCCGACCCGCGGCACCACACGGACGGTGAGATCGGTCTCGACCACGTCCAGGTAGACGATGTGGGCCTCCTTCAGGATCGCCACGTAGGTGGTCTCGTTGCACTCCTTGACCAGCGCCTCGAGCACCGGACGCGACTGGCGCAACAGCCCCATCTGCTTGATGAAGGTCTGACCCAGTTCCAGCGTCTTAAGTCCCAGCCGGTAGTTTTCCGTCACCTTGTTCTGCTCGATATAGTTCCGTGACTCCAGGGTCGCCAGAAGCCTGAAAACGTTATTCTTGTGCAGCTTCAGCCTCTTACTCAACTCCGTCACGCCAAGTTCGTCCACCTCGTCGTGAAACTGTTCCAGAAGATCGAGTGCATGGGACACTGCCTGGATGATGTACTCCGATTTCTCTTTTTTCGCCATTGATTGCACCTATCTAGTATAAAAAATTCAAAACACTTTTAACTAGGCCTTTTGAGAGCGGGTGTCAAGGAAATATATTACTTGATAATCCGTTTTAATGTGAGTACACTCCCTGAGGTCTAGCGCGGAGGGGAAAGCGGCCACGCCTTCCCCGATAAAACAGCCGCAACGTTTATGGAGCGGGGTGCCAGCACCGATACTGCACCTGACTATATACAAGTTATAGAATAACGTTCTATATAAGTCAAGCGACAAAAAAACAAGCCGTTAACTTTACAGGCCCCCGCCCGGCAGCAGTCCGGCGCGACCCGGGGCCCGCAGCCGCGGAGAGCCTACGTGCGCCTCAACCTGATTTCCAAGCTCACCATCGCCACCGGGGTGGTACTGCTCTGCACCATGGCGCTGTTCGCCTACCTGAACCTGAACAGCCTGAAGGACCTGCTGCTGCAGGAGGCGATCTCGGAGGCCGACAAGATCACCGACACCATCATCCGCAGCTCCCACAACCAGATGCTCAGGGACGACCGCCCCCTGTTCTACAAGACCATCGCGGAGATCGGGAGCCAGCGCGGGGTGGAGCGGATCAGGCTCATCAACAAGAGCGGCCGCGTCATCTATTCCACCCGCGAGGAGGAGACCGGCACCCTGCTGAACAAGCAGGCGGAGGTCTGCGTCATCTGCCACGGGGCGAAGGAGCTGCGGGTGACCGCCTCGTCCAGGAACCGGAGCCGGCGTTTTTACTCCAAAAGCGGGGAGGAGTTCCTCGGCATCACCAACGCCATCTACAATGAGGAGAGCTGCTTCACGGCAAGCTGCCACTTCCACCCGGAGCGCTCCAAGGTGCTCGGAGTGCTCGACGTCGTGGTCTCCCTGGACCAGATGCACTCCCTGATCGACGCCTACCGCAACCGGAGCATCGCGCTCATCCTGCTGCTCATCGCCCTCACCTCGCTCTCCCTCACCCTCTTCACCCAGAAGCTGGTGAACCGCCCGGTGCGGGAGCTTTTGGCACACACCAAGATGCTCTCCCGCGGCGAACTGGACGGCCAGGTCCCCTCCTTTGCCAATGACGAACTGGGCGAACTGGCGGAGTCCTTCAACGACATGACCCTCAGCCTGAAAAAGGCGCGCGGCGAACTGGAGGGTTGGGGCAAGACCCTGGAGCAGATGGTGCAGGAGAGGACCCACGAGCTGACCCAGATCCAGGCGCAGCTGATCCGCAGCGAGAAGCTCGCCTCCCTGGGCGAGGTCGTGGCGGGTATCGCGCACGAGATCAACAACCCGCTCACCGGCATCCTGGTCTTCTCCTCCCTGATCCACAGCAACCCGAGGCTGGACGAGACGCTCAAGAACGACATCGAGACCGTCATCAGGGAGACCAAGCGCTGCGCCAGCATCGTCAAGGGGCTCCTGGAGTTCGCCCGCTGCTCGACCCCGCAAAAGGGGCTCAATTCGGTGAACGAGGTCTCCGACACCGCCCTTTCCCTGATCGAGCACCAGATACTGTTCCAGGACATCACCGTCGTCCGGGATTACGCCAAGGACCTCCCGGCGCTCATGCTCGACCCGAACCAGATCGAGCAGGTGTTCATCAACATCTTCATCAACGCGGCCCACGCCATGCAGGGAGAGGGGACCCTGAAGCTGCGCAGCTGGGCGGACCGCAGGGTCGGCTTCGTCTTCTTCAGCATCTGCGACAGCGGCTGCGGCATCCCCGAGGCGCACCTGGCGAAGATCTTCGACCCCTTCTTCTCCACCAAGGAGAACAAGGGGACCGGCCTGGGGCTCTCCGTTTCCTACGGTATCCTGCAGGAGCACGGGGGCGGCATCGAGGTGCAGAGCGAGGAGGGGGTCGGGACCACCTTCACCATCAAGCTCCCCCTGCAGGAGGAGCAGCCGGCCGGGGAACCGGCCCGTGCCAGCGCGCCCCTCCCCTGACCGCTCAAAGCAAGGAGTCCCCGCTGCCGGCAGCGTCCGGGGACCCGGCCGGCCAGCTCCGCCATGCCGGGGGGGGATGCGGCGGGCCGCCGCACGCCGGTGCGCGGCAGAGCCTCCCGGAATCCCCCGCGCAGGCGGGCCGGGAGGCCGGCTCGGCCCGGCAGCTCCCGGGCCCGGGCCTGCAACCCCGCGGAAGAAAACAATTGACATCCGAGAGCCAAAATTGCTAGTTTACGGTCAGGCCATCCCCGGCTGCCGGACCAGGTTTGCCGGGGCGGCACTTGGCTCAGAGCCCGCAGCCGGTTGCTACCCAGCACCGGTTTTTTCATTCCCAGCCACGAAATTCGGAGCAAGCTGTGAACATCACCATTAACGGCGAAGCCGCCTCAATCGAGCCGCTGTCGGTCCTGGACTACCTTTGCCAGCTCGGCATCGACCCGCGCCGGGTCGCAGTCGAACTGAACCGGGAGATCCTCCCGAAGGGGGCGTATCCGGACACCGCCCTGAAGGAAGGGGACAGCCTCGAAATCGTCCATTTTGTCGGCGGAGGCTAGACCACCCCGCCGGCTCTGCAGCATTCCAGACACACGATTGGGAGACCACCAGATGCCTGAAAACAACGACAAGCTCGTCATCGCCGGACGCGAATTCGACTCCCGCCTCATGGTCGGCACCGGCAAATACGCGGATTTCCCCCAGATGGTCGCCGCCATCGAGGCCTCCGGGGCCCAGATCATCACCGTGGCGGTGCGCCGGGTGAACATCTCGGACCGCAACAAGGAGTCGCTGCTCGACCACATCGACCTGAAGAAATACACCCTGCTCCCCAACACCGCCGGCTGCTACACCGCAGAGGACGCGATCCGGACCTGCCGCCTGGCCCGCGAGGCGGGACTTTCCGACTTCGTCAAGCTCGAAGTGCTGGGAGACGAGCAGACCCTCTTCCCCGACAACGAGGAACTCCTGAAGGCGGCGGCCGTGCTGGTCAAGGAGGGGTTCACCGTGCTCCCCTACACCAGCGACGACCCCATCGTCTGCCGCAGGCTCGAGGACCTGGGGTGCGCCGCGGTCATGCCGCTGGGCGCCCCGATCGGTAGCGGCCTGGGCATCAGGAACCCTTACAACATGAGGATCATCCTGGATACGGTCAAGGTCCCGGTCATCGTCGACGCCGGTGTCGGCACCGCTTCGGACGCGGCCATCGCCATGGAGCTTGGCTGCCACGGCGTGCTGATGAACACGGGGATCGCCGGCGCGAAGGACCCGGTCGCCATGGCGCTCGCCATGAACCTCGCGGTGCGCGCCGGCAGGCTCGCCTACCGTGCCGGCCGGATCCCGATGAAGCTGCACGCCAACGCATCCTCTCCACTTGCCGGACTCATTGCGTGAGGAGCCTGGAATCTCCCTGGATCGACTTCAACCTGCTCCTGATCACCGGGCGTTCTGAAACGCTCGGGCGCAACCTTGAGTTCGTGGTCGAGGAGGCGCTGCGCGGGGGAGTGCGCGCCGTCCAGCTCCGGGAGAAGGATCTCACCAGCAAGGAGCTCTACGAGACGGCCTACGAGCTGCGCCGCCTGACCTCGCGCCATGGCGCCAAGCTGTTCATCAACGACCGCGTCGACGTGGCGCTCGCCGTCGACGCGGACGGGGTCCATGTCGGGGGGGGCTCGCTGCCGATCTACAAGGTGAGGAAGCTCTTAGGCGAGCGCAAGCTGATCGGCGTTTCCTGCCACAACCAGGTCCAGGCCATCACCGCCCAGGAGATGGGGGCCGACTTCATCACCTTCGGGCCGGTCTACTTTACCCCTTCCAAGGCGCCCTTCGGCGACCCGGTCGGCCTGGAGCTGCTGCGCACCGTCGCCGACATGCTCCAGATCCCGGTCTTCGCCCTGGGCGGGGTCAAGCGGGACAACTGCGCCGAAGTCGTCGGTTGCGGGGTGCGCGGGGTTGCCCTGATCTCGGCCGTCATGTCGGCGCCCGAGCCGCGCGATGCCGCCAGGGAGCTGCTGGCGCTGCTGCCTGCCCTGGATTCGGTCGACTGAGATGACCAGCGAGCTGATCCATCACGACCTGCACATCAACTCCTACGGCTCCTATCTGCGCCGGCGCTTCGGCTGCCGGGTCAGCAAGGTAAACGTGGACGGCGGCTTCACCTGCCCCAACCGTGACGGCAGCCGCGGCACCGGGGGGTGCATCTACTGCGACAACAGCTCCTTCTCGCCCAAGGGGACCGAGGCGCTCATCCCGATCGAGGAGCAGATGGCCTCCGGCATGGCCTACCACCGCACCCGCCTCCGGAGCGAGAAGTTCCTGGTCTACTTCCAGAAATTCACCAACACCTACGCGCCGGTCGACCGGCTCTCGGACCTTTACCGGCGCGCCCTGGACCATCCGGACGTGGTCGGCCTCTCCATCGGCACTCGGCCCGACTCCATCACCGACGAGGCGATCGATCTTTTGGCCGAACTGGCCCGCGACCGCTACATCTGCGTCGAACTCGGCCTGCAGTCTATGGACGACGCCATCCTGGCCGGGATCAACCGGGGTCACAACCTCTCGGAATACCTGCACACCGTGGAGCGGCTCGCCGGGCGCGGCATCGACATCTGCACCCATCTCATCTACGGCTTTCCGGGTGAGACCCGGGCCGGTTTCCTGAAGAGCGTCCGGCTCATCGCGGGGCTTCCGGTCAACTCGGTGAAACTGCACCAGTTGCATGTCGTCGAGGGGACCCGCCTGGCCGACCTGTACCGAAGTGGCGGATTCACTCCGCTGACCCTGGACGAGTACCTGGGCGGGGTCTGCGATTTCCTGGAGGAGCTGCCGCCCCAGGTTTCCATTCAGCGGCTTTACGGCTCCGCGCCGCTGGCCATCCGGGTCGCGCCCAACTGGGACCTGAAGAACAACCAGATGTGGTACCGGATCGTGAACGAGTTGAAGCGGCGCGGCACCTGGCAGGGATGCCGGGCCGAGAGCGAGGCGAGAACAGCCAACGGCGAGTGGTAGAGAGGCGGGGAAGGTCGTCGGGTCGTTGAGTCGTTGAGTCGTTGAGTCGTTGAGTCGTTGAGTCGTTGAGTCGTCGAGTCGTTGAGTCGTTGAGTCGTCGAGTCGTTGAGTCGTTGAGTCGTCGGGTCGTCGGGTCGTTGAGTCGTCGAGTCGTCGAGTTGTCGAGTTGTTACGTCATCTAGTCCTTTGGGTCCTTTGAGTCCTCGAGCACGTTGGGGGGGAGCATGAAAACCGCACAACTACTGGGAAGCCCGCAAGGCCTACCTATCGGCAAGATCCTCTGCATCGGGCGAAACTACGCCGACCACATCAAGGAACTCGGCAACGAAATGCCGGAGCGCCCGGTCATCTTCATGAAACCCGCCTCCTGCGTCATCGGCGAGGGGGAGCAGATCGTCATCCCAGCCTATAGCAGCGACTGTCACCACGAGGCAGAACTCGCCTTGTTGATCGGGACCGGCGGCAAGGACATCCCGGCCGCCGATGCGATGAGCCACGTCGCCGGCTTCGGGGTCGCCATAGACCTGACGCTCCGGGACGTGCAGGCTGAGCAGAAAAAGAAGGGGCTCCCCTGGGAAATCGCCAAAGGGTTCGACACCGCCTGCCCGCTCTCTCCCTTCGTTCCCGCCGCCTTCGTGAGCAATCCGCAGGACCTCCGGATCACCCTCTCGGTGAACGGCGCGCCACGCCAGGACGGCTCTACCGCCCTCATGATCCACCGCATGCCGGAGCTGATCAGCTACCTCTCCTCCATCTTCACCCTGGAGCCGGGCGACCTGATCCTTACCGGCACCCCGGCCGGAGTGGGGCCGGTAAAAAGCGGCGACCGGGTGGTCGCCGAGATTGCGCAGGTGGGAAAGCTGAGCGTGTCGGTGGCCTGACGGCGAGACATCCGAGGGCCTTTCACCCTTGCAAGGGTGGAAGTCCTTCGCAGGCCGGCTGAAATATAAAAAGGGACTCGACGGAGTCCCTTTTTCGTTGCTGCGCCACGGAAGACTCCCGAAGGGGAGCGGCTACAGCTGGATATCCACCACCAACCCCTTGATCTTGATGATCTGGGCGATGATTCTGATATGGTCCTTCTGCTCCCGCATGATGAGGTGGTAGAGCAAATCCGCTTCTCTGTCGATGACGGTGATCACCTCGTGAGTCCGCCCGGTGAAACCGCCGCCCACCAGCTCGACGCGGTAGGCCTCGGCTGAAACCTTCTTGGCCAGGGAGCCGAGCAGCTCGCGAAACGCCTTGAAGTTGGCGATGGTCGGCTCCTGCTCCAGCGCGGTCCCCGCCTTGTCGATCTCCTCCTTGAGCCGCTGCAGTTCGCCGGGATAGTCTGAACTGCTCTTGGCGACCTGGGTGAGCCGGCCGGCAAAAAGGGCGCCGCTTTGGCTGGCGACCCCCTTGGCGGTGGCCCCTTTGCCCTTCTTGACCACGCCGCGGGACTCGGATTTTTCGTCTATTCGCATGAGGCTTTTCCGATTTCGGGTGAACTGGGAATTTCAGGCAAAACAAGGCCCCGATAGGTACGCCTCGGGGCCTTGTTTTGTCAGACTTCAGCTAGGCTCGTACCACGTTGGAGGCCTGCGGCCCCTTGGCGCCCTGGGTAACCTCGAAGCTGACGGCATCCCCCTCTGCCAGGGACTTGAAGCCCTCCGACTGTATCGAAGAGAAGTGTACGAACACGTCCACGCCGTTATCCTGCTCGATGAATCCGAAACCCTTCGCGTCATTGAACCACTTTACCACACCGTGTGCCATGTATCTCTTCTCCCGTATCCGGACTTTTTGGGACGGAGGCGCCGACCAGCGCGCCCCTGGGACCCTATGCGGTATTTACACGTTTCGCGCCGAGGTGTCAAGGCGATAGTTCCCCCCTCCCCGCCCCCTTTCCGGCTTCCGGGAGGGGGGGAACCCGCTACGAATTCAGCGTGGCGTGGGCCGCGGCCAGCCGCGCGATGGGAACCCGGAACGGCGAGCAGGAGACGTAGTCGAGGCCGATCGAGTCGCAGAAGATGACCGAAGCGGGATCTCCGCCGTGCTCGCCGCAGATGCCGAGCTTGATGGAGGCCCGCGCCGAGCGCCCCTTCTCGCATCCCATCCGGACCAGCTCTCCCACCCCTTCCTGGTCCAGGGAGACAAAGGGGTCGTCCTCCATGATGCCGTTCTCCACGTAGAAGGGGAGGAACTTGCCGGCGTCGTCCCGGGAGAGGCCGAAGGTGGTCTGGGTCAGGTCGTTGGTGCCGAAGGAGAAGAAATCGGCCTCGGCTGCGATCTTGTCAGCCGTCAGGGCGGCGCGCGGCAGCTCGATCATGGTGCCGATCAGGTACTCCACCTTGACGCCGTAGCGTGCGATGACCTCCTCGCAGACGGCGACCGCGTTGGCGCGCATGAGGGCGAGTTCCTTGGTGACCGACACCAGCGGGATCATGATCTCCGGCACGATGCTGAACCCCTCGTCGCGCACCAGCTCGCAGGCAGCCTCCATGATGGCCTGCACCTGCATGTCGTAGATCTCCGGGAAGGTCACCCCGAGGCGGCAGCCGCGGTGACCGAGCATCGGGTTGAACTCGTGCAGGAACTCGACCTTGTGGCGGATGGTCTGCGCGGAGACCCCCATGGTGCTCGCCAAGGCGTCGATATCCTTGGCCTCCTGGGGGAGGAACTCGTGCAGCGGCGGGTCGAGGAGCCGGATGGTGACCGGAAGCCCCTTCATCTCGCGGAAGAGCCCGAGGAAATCCCCCTTCTGCATCGGGAGGATCTTCAGCAGCGCCTTGCGGCGCCCCTCGATGTCGGCCGCGAGGATCATCTCCCGGACCGCGGCGATCCTGGTGGCATCGAAGAACATGTGCTCGGTCCGGCACAGGCCGATCCCCTCGGCGCCGAACTCGCGGGCGGTGCGCGCGTCGTGCGGGGTGTCGGCGTTGGCGCGCACCTTCATGCGGCGGAACTTGTCCACCCATCCCATCAGCTTGGAGAAGTCCCCGCTCACTCCGGCGGCGACGGTGGCGACGGCCCCCAGCATGACCTCGCCGGTGGAGCCGTCCAGGGTGATCAGGTCGCCTTTGGAGACGACCGTGCCGTCCTTCGCCACGAACTTCCCGGCGGCGTAGTCGACCTTGATGTCCCCGCAGCCGGCGACGCAGCATTTCCCCATGCCGCGCGCGACGACCGCCGCGTGAGAGGTCATGCCGCCGCGCGCGGTCAGGATCCCCTGCGCCGCGTGCATGCCGTGGATGTCCTCCGGGCTCGTCTCCACCCGGACCAGGATCACCTTGTGGCCGAGCTTGGCGGCGGACTCGGCCTCGTCGGCGGTGAATACCACCTCGCCGGAGGCGGCCCCGGGAGAGGCCGGCAGCCCCTTGGCGATGATCTTCTTCTCGGCGTTGGGGTCGAGCGAGGGGTGCAGCAGCTGGTCCAGCTGGTTGGGCGCCACGCGCAGCACGGCGGTCTTCTCGTCGATGAGCCCCTCGGCCACCATGTCCACGGCGATCTTGATGGCGGCCTTGGCGGTCCGCTTGCCCCCCCGGGTCTGCAGCATGTAGAGTATCCCCTTCTCGATGGTGAACTCTATGTCCTGCATGTCCTTGTAGTGGCGCTCCAGGATGTCCCTGATGCCGGCCAGCTGGTGGTAGCAGTCCGGGAGCACCTCCTCCATGGAGGGGAGGTCGCCCGGCTTGTGCTTGGCGCGGTTGATCGGCTGCGGGGTGCGGATCCCCGCCACCACGTCCTCGCCCTGCGCGTTCACCAGGTACTCGCCGTAGAAGTAGTTCTCCCCGGTGGAGGGGTCGCGGGTGAAGGCGACGCCGGTGGCGCAGTCGCTCCCCATGTTGCCGAACACCATGGACTGCACGTTGACCGCGGTCCCCCACTCGGCGGGGATGGAGTTGAGTCTCCGGTAGGTGATGGCGCGCTGGTTCATCCAGGAGCCGAACACCGCGCCGATGGCGCCCCAGAGCTGCTCCTCGGGCTCCTCGGGGAACGCGACGCCGAGGGTCTCGAAGATCTTCTTCTTGAAGCTCGCCACCAGCTCCTTCCAGTCGCCGGCAGTGAGGTCGGTGTCCAGGTGGACGCCGCGCGCCTCCTTCTTGCGCTCAAGGAGGTGCTCCAGCTCGTCCTTGTGCATCCCCATGACGACGTCGGAGTACATCTGCACGAAGCGGCGGTAGGCGTCGTAGGCGAAGCGCTCGTCGCCGCTTTGGGCGATGATCCCCTGCACGGTCGTGTCGTTCAGCCCCAGGTTGAGGATGGTGTCCATCATGCCGGGCATGGAGGCGCGTGCCCCGGAGCGGACCGAGACCAGCAGCGGGTTCTTGGGGTCGCCGAACTTCTTCCCCATGAGCTCCTCGACGGCGCGCATGTTGGCTTTCACCTCGGACTCGAGCCCCGCGGGGTACTTCTGGCCGATCTTGTAGTACTCGGTGCAAACCTCCGTCGTGATGGTGAACCCCGCCGGGACCGGCAGGCCGATGCTGGTCATCTCGGCGAGGTTCGCCCCCTTGCCGCCCAAAAGCTCCTTCATCTTCGCATTGCCGTCCGCCTTACCCGCCCCGAAGAAATAAACATACTTCGACCCCATTTGAGACCCCCTTAAGATTAGTGCATAGAAATGTGAGTTTTATTAGTATACCCGCTTTTGAGGAAAAGACAAAAACAGCCGCCGGGCCTTGCGGCGCGGACGGCTGTTTACGTGAGCGTTACGTTGCGGCGCCCCGGCGCCGCGCCTCCGCCTGGCGGGGGAGCACCCGGCTGCCGCGCCGCTGCGGCACCGGACGGGGCATCACGGCGACAGTCTCGCGAAGTCGGCCAGCTGCCCGAAGAGCCGGGCGATGCCGGTCAGGAGCGCGAGCCGGTTGGCGCGCACCCTTTCGTCCTCCGCCATCACCATGACCTTCTCGAAGAAGAGGTCGACCCCTTGCTTCAGGGTGGCTATTTCCGAGAGCGCGGCCAGGTAGTCGCCGCAGGCCAGCGCATCGGCCACCTTCCCAGACACCGCGTGCAGAGCCCAGTACAGCTCCTCTTCGGCGGGGTCCTCGAAGAGATCTTCCGAGACCGGCGAGTCCACCCCGTCCTTCACGATGTTGCAGACTCGCTTGAAGGCAACGGCCAGCGGGCCGAAGTCGTCGCGCTTCCTGAACTCGGAGAGCGCGGCGATCTTGGACGAGGCCTGGACCAGGTCGTCGCAGGAGAGCGCCACCACGGCATCCACCGCGTCCCCGGGGAAGCGGTCGGCCAGGAGGTTCACGAAACGGACCCGGAAGAACTCGAGCACGTCGCGCTGCACCTCCTCGCGGGGGCGGCTCGCTTTGGCCGCCAAGAGGTCCAGCGACGCCGCGATGAAGCCGGCGAGCTCCAGCCGGTACCCCTTCTCCAGGATGATGTTGATGATGCCGAGGGCCGAGCGGCGCAGGGCGTACGGGTCGGCAGAGCCGGTCGGGACCAGGCCGACGGAGAAGCAGCCGCAGATGGTGTCCATCTTGTCGGCGAGCGAGACGAAGGCGCCGATGTCTGAGGCGGGGAGCTCGCCGCCGGCCTGGGTCGGCAGGTAGTGCTCGGCGATGGCGTTGGCCACCTCCCGGTCCTCACCGGCGTACAGCGCGTACTCGCGCCCCATGATCCCCTGGACCTCCGGGAATTCCCCGACCATGCCGGTGACCAGGTCAGCCTTGCACAGGGTCGCGGCCCGTCGCACCTTTTCCTGGACGGCCGGGTTGAGCTTTTCGCTAAGCGAGCCAGCCAGCGCGCGGAAGCGCTCCATCTTCTCGTAGGAGGTGCCGAGCTTCGCCTGGTAGACCACGCTCTTGAGCGCCTCGACGCGGTCCTCCAGCGGGGTCTTCTTGTCCTCCTCGAAGAAGAACCGGGCGTCGGAGAGGCGGGCGCGCAGCACCCGCTCGTTCCCCTTGACGACCACGGAGGGGTCCTCGGTCAGCGTGTTGTTGATGGTGATGAACACGGGGAGCAGCTTCCCCGCGTCGTCCACCAGCGAGAAGTAGCGCTGGTGCTCCCTCATGGAGGTGATCAGCACCTCGCGGGGGACGGCGAGGAAGTCCGGGGAGAAGGTGCCGGCCACGGCGCTCGGGTACTCCACCAGGAAGGTCACCTGCTCCAGGAGCCCCTCGTCCGGCAGCACGTTCCCCCCGGCGAGCTTGGCGACCCGCGCCACCTCGCGCCGGATGATCTCCTTTCTCTGGGCCGGGTCGGGGATCACGAAGTGCCGCTCGCACTCCTGAAGGTAGTGCGCGAAGTCGCGCACCGGGAAGGTCGCGTTCGCCATGAAGCGGTGGCCGCGCGAAACGGAGCCGCTTTCGATGTTGCCGAAGCTGAAGGGGACCACGATCCCGTCGAAGAGCGCGACCATCCAGTGGATGGGACGCGCAAACCGGACCTCCAGGTCGCTCCAGCGCATCGACTTCTTGAAGGGGATGGCGGCGACCAGGCGCGGCAGCATCTCGGTCAAAAGTTCGGAGCTGTCCCTGCCGATCTCGCTTTTGACCGCGGCGAGGTACTCTCCCTTCTCGGTCGCCACCAGCCTGAGCGCCGACACCTCCACCCCCTGGCCGCGGGCGAACCCCTGGGCCGCCTTGGTCGGGTTCCCCTGGGCGTCGTAGGCGACGCTCTTGGCGGGCCCCATGGCGGTCAGCTCGGCATCCGGCTGACGCTCCGCCAGCGCCTTGACCGCGAGCACCAGGCGGCGCGGCGTGCCGAGCGTGACGATCTCGCCGAACTCGAGCCTTGCCCCCTCCAACTCGCGCCTCATCAAAAGCTCCATGTCGGCCAGCGCCTTCGGGATGAAGCCGGCCGGAATCTCCTCGCACCCAATCTCCAGGAATAGATCCTTAGCCATTAGCGGCCTCCTTTTAAAAGCGGAAAGCCGAGCCGCTCGCGCATCTGCAGGTATCCCTCGGCGCACAGACGCGCCACGTTGCGCACCTTGCCGATGTAGGAGGCGCGCTCGGTCACCGAGATGGCGCCGCGCGCGTCCAGCAGGTTAAAGGTGTGCGAACACTTCATGACGTAGTCGTAGGCCGGCAGCACCAGCCCCTTGGCGACCAACCGGACGCACTCCTTTTCGTACATGGTGAAGAGGTTCAACAGCATGTCGACGTCCGCCTCCTCGAAGTTGTAGGTGGAGAACTCCACCTCGCTTTCGTGGTGGATGTCGCCGTACCTGATCCCCTTGGTCCACTCCAGGTCGTAAACGTTGTCCACCCCCTGCAGGTACATGGCGATCCGCTCGCAGCCGTAGGTGATCTCGGAGGAGACCGGTTTCAGGTCGATGCCGCCCGCCTGCTGGAAGTAGGTGAACTGGGTGATCTCCATGCCGTCCAGCCAGACCTCCCATCCCAGGCCCCAGGCGCCCAGGGTCGGGCTTTCCCAGTCGTCCTCGACGAAACGGATGTCGTGCTTGGCCGGGTCGATGCCGAAGGCGCGCAAGCTATCGAGGTACAGGTCGAGGATGTTCATGGGTGAGGGCTTCATGATCACCTGGAACTGGTAGTAGTGCTGCAGCCGGTTCGGGTTCTCGCCGTAACGGCCGTCCGTGGGGCGCCGGGAGGGCTCCACGTAGGCGACCTTCCAGGGCTCGGGTCCGAGCACGCGCAGGAAGGTGGCCGGGTTGAAGGTCCCCGCCCCTTTTTCCGTATCATATGGTTGCTGGATCACGCACCCCTGTCCCGCCCAGTAGTTCTGCAGGGAGAGAATCAGTTCCTGAAAAGTCAACACGCCGCCTCCGATTAAAAAATGGTTTCGCCCGAACAAAACTAAAAAGCATACTGTATCCAAAGAGTTAGGCTCGCCAGATTACAATTAAATTCCGCCAGTGTCAAGGATTATCGCCCGCCAAATCGTTAAATTCCGAGAGCTTGCCTAAGCCCCACTTCGGGAGCCTCGCCTCCTCACGGTTCAAGGAGTTCGGCCCCTTGGTTAGGGATCTGCGCCCGGTTCGGTCCCCCCTATGCAATAGGGGGGAAGCTGAACGCAAGTGACGCAGGGGGGTGCTTGCCCGAGGGAAGACCCCCCTGTCTCGCTAACCGGGCCTTCCCCCCCATGCAGGGGGGATACTGCAAACCCCACCGTGCCGGCATGCTAAATCTACAGCGCCTCCAACCGGACCAAGCCGGTCCCATTTCCCTGTTTACCCGGGCGGCTCTTCAGGGTAAACTGTACCTGGAGGGGAGCAGCGCCATGAGCGAGGAAAGGGAGATCATCATACTCGGATCGGGCTCCACCGCCTTTGCCGCCGCGCTCCGGGCGCAGTCGATAGGGGCCCGCCCCATCATGATAGAAAAGAGCGTCCTGGGGGGAACCTGCATCAACTGGGGCTGCATCCCGAGCAAGACGCTGATCCACGCGGCGCTCTTTCGCCACCAGGCCGAGCTCGGAGCGCAGCTGGGGCTGGGCACGGGGGTCGACGGGCTGGAGTTCTCCCGGCTCGACGCCCACAAGTTCGCGGTGGTGCAGGAGCTGCGGCAGACCAAGTATCTCGACGTGCTGAACAAGGTGCCGGGGCTGCGCCTGGTCAAGGGAAACGCCCAGTTCATCGCGCCCGACGCCATCCGGGTCGGCGACAAGACCTTCCGCGGCGAGCGCTTCCTGATCGCCACGGGAGGCTACCCGCGCATCCCCCCCATCGCCGGCCTGGACCGGACCCCTTACCTGACCAGCAAAAGCGCCCTGCTCATGAAAATCCCCCCCGCCTCGCTCACCATCGTGGGTGGCGGGGTGATCGCACTGGAGCTGGGGCAGATGTTCTGCCGGCTCGGCGTGCGGGTCACCGTACTGGAGCACGGCGAGCGCCTGCTCCCCTCCGTGGAGGAGGAGCCGGTGCTGGCGCTCCGGGAGGCGCTGGTGGCGGAGGGGATCGAGATCGTGGAGAACGCCACCATCTGCCTGGTTACGGCGCGGGACGGGGTTACCCGGGTGGACGCGCAGGTGGGGGGGGTGGCGCGGAGTTTCTTCTCGCAGCAGCTACTGCTCGCGGTCGGCACCGCCCCCGCCAGCGTCGGCATCGGGCTGGAACAGGCGGGAGTGCAGACGGACGACCGGGGCTTCATCAAGGTAGACCGGGAACTGCGCACCTCGGCTCCGGGGATCTGGGCGGCCGGGGACGTGACCGGCGGCACGCAGATCGCGACCATCGGGGCGCGGGAGGGGATCGCCGCGGTCGACAACATGCTGGACTCCGGGTGCCGCTGCGCGCTGGATTACAGCTCCATCCCGATGGCCATCTTCACCGACCCGGAGCTGGGGACGGTCGGCTACGGCGAGGCCGCGGCCCGCAAGGCCGGCTTCGAAGTGACCAGCCACACCATCCCCGCCTCGGCGATCCCGAAGGCCCACGTAACCGGCGAGCTCAGGGGGGCGCTCAAGATCGTCGCGGAGAGCGGCAGCGGCAGGATTCTCGGCGTGCACCTCTGCCTGCACCGCGGGGCCGACATCATCAACGAGGCGGCACTGGCGATCCGCTGCGGCCTGACCGTGGGGCAGCTGGCCGAGACCCTGCACGTCTACCCTTCCATGGGTGAGGGGCTGAAGCTCTGCGCCCAGGCGTTCCGCCGCGACCTGGAGCGGCTTTCCTGCTGCGCCGAATAGCGCCCCCGGCTCGTCGATTCCCTCCCGGGCCATCGCATTAATGGCCGGTGGGCTGCTGACGCCGGGGCGGGAGCCCTCCGGCGTGACCCTGCGCCCCGGCCGCCGGGCCGGCGCCGGCGCGGGGTGTCAGAGCGGAAACCATCTCCGGACCACGAAGGCATGCCGGCCGGCCTCCCCTTCTGGATAGCTGTCCCGGGGCGTCCTGGTCTTCATGAGCCGGCTCAGCGCCTCCCGCACCGGACCGAGCACCACCCCGCCTCCCCCCCGACACCCCATCCTGCTTTGGATGACACTTTCCCGGTCCAGCAGCACCATCACGTGCCCCTTCCAGACGATGAGGTCCAGCGGACGCAGCTTGTGCGCGATGGCCCGGGGCGATAGCCCGGCGACCGGCACCGGTGCGCCGAAGCCGATCAGGTCGAAGCTGTTGCGCGGGGTGCAGCCGTCCGTCGCCTGGTAGAGCAGCCCGGAGCAGTCGACGCCGGCCAGCGCGTCCGACCCGGGGTAGAGCTTGGCCAGCAGCGGCACCCCGTCCCTCAGGTTGCCCCCCCAGACGTACGGGGTGCCGAGCGCCGCCAGGAGTGCCCGCTGCACCTCGGCGAGCCCGGGGAGCGCACGGCTGCGCTCCGGGGCCGGTCCGTCCACCGGCTTAAGGAAGCGGGCGTCCACGAAGAGACCGGCCCGGGAAGGATAAGGGTAGTCGTTGCTGGTCACCCGGTACACCGTCGCCACCCCCTCCCCCTGCTCCCCCTCGACCCTGAAGAGCGTGCCCGGCAGGGCGATGAACTCGATCGGGCGAGCCCCCCCGCAGGGGTCGAGTCGCAGCGTGCCGCCGAAGACCTTGGCGAAATCCGGGGTGTTGAGCACCGGCGTCGGCCCCTGCGCGACCGCGTAGCGCGGGGAGGCCTGGACCGCAAGGGCGGCGCCGGAGCAAAGGGCGAGCAGGAGGGCAAACAGGATTTTTCTCATGGGACCCGGATTACTTGTCGAAGGCCTCGGGAAGCGGCAGCAGGTGCAGCTCCCCGCTGCGCAGCATCGGCAGGAGCAGCTGCACCCCCTTGGGCTCGTTGCCGTTTCCGTGCACCAGGATGAAGCTCCCCCTGCGGGGGGTCTCACCCTTGGCGAGCCAGGCGTCGCTGCCGATCGGGATCAGCGAGAGCTCGCGCAGACGCCTGACGGTGGCGGCGTCGGAAACCAGCCCGGGGAAGCGGAAGAAGGGGGAAGGGACCAGCCCGCGGGAGAGGAGCAGCTGCTCCAGTTCCAGCACCTCGCTGGTGAAATCGGTCCCCGGGGTGAGTACGAAGTTGCGCGCCAGGGGAACCGACGGCTCGTAGCTGTGGTGGTAGGAGTGGTTCACCCAGGTTATGGCGATCCTTCCCGAGGCGGACTCCCGCTCCAAAAAGGAGAGCTCCTCGGGATGCTTCGCGATCCAGACTCCGGAGACCGAGACGGCGACCGGGACCGGCTCGACTTTGCCCGCCGCGGCGATGGCCTGGAACAGCTCACGCTCGAAGGGGCGCCTCGAAGGGCAGAGGTCCACGGTCAGGAACTCCCCTGCGACCCCGGTCTCGGCCCGGGTGGCTCCGCCGTTTTGCAGCGGGTAGGGGGGGGAATCGTAGCGCTTTAGCGCCCTCATCAGGCGCGACGTGCCGAGGGCTCCCTCCGGGGGGACGCTGCCCAGCGTGAGGAGTGCGGCAGGGAGGACCAGGCTCTGGAAGCTCGCCGGATCGACCGCCAAAAGCTGCGGTACGCCGTCGCGTTTGAAGCTCCTGATCGCCAGCAGGAGCCGCCCCGAGGCGTCGCGGGCGGGGGTGCGGATCACCCGGTAGTCGGTGACCTGCGCCTGCGGGCCGGCGCCTGCCGGCTCAGGGAACGCGCCGGCCGGGACCAGCAGCCCCAGCAGCAGGCCGAGCCCCAGCAGGGGCCGCCTGCGTCCGGAAAGGAGGGAGTCTGGCACCGGGATGCCGCGCTAGAGCAGCACGGAGCGGAGCGCCGCGTCGATCTTCGCCACGTCCACCCGCGTGTTGAAGCAGGGGCCGAAGGGGCGGTCGTTCAGGACGCCGATCACCGGCAGGGGGTAGCAGTCCTTGATCCCGGAGGTGAGGTCGCGCTCGCAGGCGACCGCCAGGACCAGCTTGGGCCGTTTCTCGATGATGACCTTGCGCGCCAGGGTGCCGCCGGTGGCGACGGAGATGTCCACATGGTACCTCTGCGCCAGCTCGGCGAGCCCCATGATGTCGCAGCGACCGCAGCGCACGCATTTGCCGATGTCCCCGGTCACCTTGATCTCGCAGTCGGAGAGCTGCAGGCAGTGGGGGAGCAGGATCAGGATCCGGTCCGGCTTGATCTTGAGCCGCTGGGAGGTCACCAGGGAGTTGTTCATGGCGACGAAGGACTGGCGGATGGTGTCCTTGGAGATGCCGAACAGCCTGCCGATCTGCTCGATGAGCGGGAGCAGGAACTTGATCACCACGCCGCGCATGAACTTGGTGAAGAGGATGTCCTTGCCAAGGGCCGTGGTCAGCACCAGGAGCAGGGTCCCGAGCAGCGCGATCCCGGACAGGACGCCGAACACCATGCCGGCCAGGCGCGGCAGGTTCGGGTGGATGTTGGCAAGCCCCTTGGTGGGAATCCACCAGCCGAGGTAGATGAGGCCGACCACCAGGAGGCAGGTGAGCCCCATGAGGCCGACGAAGAGCCGTTTCTTGGGAGGTTTCTGTGATGGTTCTTTATCAGCCAACGAGCGACCCCTTTTTGCCGAGGAAAGCGCCCGGCTCGAGTTTGCACCCTGCCAGGAACTCGGCGGCCGGGAGGCGCTTCTTCCCCTCCAGCTGTAATTCATGAATGATGACGCTGCCGCTTGCGCAGGCCACCTCGATACCGTCGCGGCCGGCACGCAGGACCTCGCCCGGCGTCCCCGTTCCGGAGGCGACCTGCACGCGGTACACCTTGAGGAGCTTGTCGTCCAGGTAGCTGTAGGCTCCGGGCCAGGGGGTCATGCCGCGCACCAGGTTCTTGATGCCGGGGGCGTCCTTGCCCCAGTCGATCAGCCCGTCCTCTTTCTTCAGCATCGGCGCGTAGCAGGTCAGCGCGTCGTCCTGCTGCTCCGGCACGAGCCGACCCTGGGCCGCCAGGTCGACGGTCTCGGCGAGCAGTTCGGCGCCGATCCCGGACAGGCGGTCGTGCAGGCTGCTGGTGTCCTCGTCGGGGTCGATCGGGGTCACCCTCTTGAGCAGCATGTCGCCGGTGTCGAGCCCGACGTCCATCAGCATGGTGGTCACCCCGGTCTGGGTCTCGCCGTTGATGATGCACCAGTTGAGCGGCGCGGCGCCGCGGTAGCGCGGCAGCAGCGAGGCGTGCACGTTGATGCACCCCTTCCCCGGTATCTCCAGGAGGGCCTTGGGGAGGATCTGCCCGAAGGCGATCACCACGATCAGGTCGGGCGCCAAGGCCCGGATCTCCTCGACCGCGTCGGGGTGCCGCACCTTCACCGGCTGCAGCACCGGGATGCCGTGCTCCTGGGCCAGGACCTTGACCGGCGAAGGCTGCGTCTGCTGCCCCCTACCCTTGGGGCGGTCCGGCTGCGTGACGACCGCCACCACCTGCTCGCCGCGCTCGATCAGCGTGCGCAGCGTCGGGCAGGCGAATTCCGGGGTTCCCATGAAAACGATGCGCAGACCCGTCATCAACTGTGCTCCTTGGCGTCTTCCTGGGCGCGCAGGTAGCGCTTGCGGAAGATGCCGCGCTTGAGCGGCGACAGGTGGTCGATGAAGAGGATGCCGTCCAGGTGGTCGATCTCGTGCTGGAACGCGATGGCGAGCAGCTCGTCGGCCCGGAAGATGACCTCCTCCCCCTCCAGGTTGAGCGCCTTCACGACGACCCGGGCGTGCCTGCGGACGTTCGCCGAGTACTTGGGGACCGACAGGCACCCCTCCTCCTCGAACTCCTCCCCCTCGGCGTGGATGATCTCCGGGTTGATGGCGACGATGAGCTCGGGCGCCTCGTCCTTGCCGGAGACGTCGATCACGATGACCCGCTGGTGCACCCCGATCTGCGGGGCCGCGAGGCCTACGCCCGGGGCGTCGTACATGGTGTGCGCCATGTCGCGCACCAGCTCCCGGGTCTTTTCGGTAATAACCGTCACCGGGTTGGAGCGCTTCTTCAGCTCGGGGTCCGGGTAGGTGAGAATAGTTCGTACCATGTGTCCATCCTTTGGCTTCAGGCTATCGGCACACTATATAAACTTGAGGGGAAAAAATCAATCCATTACTCCAGACTCGCCCTACCTACCGGTCGGTAGCATTTCTGTTGACAGCCGGGTGGCGCCATGCTAATTAAGCGGTCGCAGCAGATCAGGGAGGTAGCATGGCACAGGAAGCAGTGACCGAACAGCAGGGTGGCGGGGTGCGGGAGAAGCTGCTGACTGCCGCCCTCGCGCTTTTCAACAACAAGGGATACGCCGCCGCGTCGGTACGGGAGATCGTCGCGGCCTCAGGCGTCACCAAGCCGGTGCTCTATTACTATTTCGGCAGCAAGGAAGGGCTCTATCTGGAACTGATCAACGGCTCCTTCGGCGAATTCGATTTCTTCATGAACCGGATCGGCGACTTGCCAGGTTCCGTCGCGCAACGGATCGACCACTTCACCACCATGATGCTCGACCTCGTCGTGCAAAACATCGAAGTCGTGCGCCTGATGTACGCCATCTATTACGGCCCCCCCCAGGGCGCTCCCTATATCAACTTCGAGGCATATTTCGCCAGGATGCTGGAGACCATCCACGATCTGGTCCGGGAAGGGATCGCCAGCGGCGAACTGCGGCACAACGACGCTGCGGATGCAGCCTGGACCATCATCAGCATCCTGAACGCCGCAATAGCCGAGCAACTTTGCAGCACTCCGGCCCGTATCGACCGGCAGCAGATGGTGCGCATGCTCGGACTGGTGATGGCGGGACTGGCAGTAAAACCGAGCGACGCCCCCCCCGGCGCGAACAATCCAAGGAGATCGCCATGAAAAAACTGGTGCCGATACTTGCAGCAGCCTGCCTGCTGGCGGCTGCGAGCGGCTGCTCGAAAAAAGACCCGGCGGCCGAGACCAAGGGACAGACCCTGGCCAAGCCTCCGGTGGCTGTGGGAACCGGGGTCGCCACCGCGTCCCTCCTGGTGGAGGGAGTGGAGGTGACCGGAAGCCTGGAGCCGAAATTCTCCGCCGATGTGAAGACCCAGATTCCCGGGCTCGTCAAGGAGGTGTACGTCACCGAATGGGTGCGGGTGCGCAAGGGGCAGCCCCTGGGGCGGATCGACGTCGCCGAGACGGAGGCCACGGTGAAGCGCGCCGAGGCGGGAATCGAAAACGCCCGGGCCGGGCTCGCCCAGGCGGAGGTGGCGGCAACCCGCGCCGAACGGGAACTCGCCCGGGCCGTGAAGCTCAAGGAGGCGGGACTCGCCACCGCGCAGGCCATCGACGACGCCAGGAGCGAGGCGGCGGCCAGCGCGGCACGCACCGGAGCCGCCAGGGCGCAGATCAGGGTTGCCGAGGAGGAACTGCGCCAGGCGAAGGCCCGCCTCGCCAAGGGGCTGGTGGTCTCCCCCATCGACGGGACGGTCGCGCTGCGCGCCGTCAACGTCGGCGACCTGGCGAGCGACGCCGCCGCGGGGAAGCCGATCTTCCGCATCGTCGACAACCGGCTGTTGAACCTGACGGTGACCGTCCCCTCCTCCGAGTCGGCACGGGTGAAGGTCGGTCAGCAACTGGAATTCAGCGTCGACAGTTTTCCCGGCACGACGTTCGCCGGCAAGGTGAGGTACCTGAATCCCGAGCTGTCCGAGGCCGACCGCTCCCTGAAGGTGATCGCCGAGGTGACCAACGTCCCCGAGACCCTCAAGGGGGGGCTGTTCGCCAAGGGGAGGATCATCACGGGGAAGCGCTCCGGCGTCCTCCAGCTCCCCCGGCAGGCACTGGCCGGCGTCGACCAGGCTGCCAAGAAGGCGACCCTGTTCGTCATCGAGGGGGACACCGCCCGCCTGCGCCAGGTGGGACTCGGGGCCGCCGCCGGCGATCTCCAGGAAATCGTCTCGGGGATCAAGCCCGGGGAGAAGTACGTCGCCCGCGGCGCTTTCGTCCTCAAGGATGGCGACCGGGTGGCGGCGGTTGCCATCCCGAAGTAGCCGGCGCGGCGCTTGCGGCAGGTGGCGCGCAACGGAAGCGGCTCTCCCGGCGCCCCCCGCCGGTCCCAGACATGATGTTGCAAGAGGAAGCGAACCCACATGATTCTGTCAAACACAGCGATCAAACGCCCCATATTCGCCTCGGTGCTGGTCCTGGCGCTGGTCATCCTCGGTATTTTTTCCTACCGCAGGCTCTCTGTCGAGATGTTTCCCAACGTCGAGTTCCCGATCATCTCCGTGATCACGACCTTCCCCGGCGCGTCACCCGAGACGGTCGAGCGCGAGCTCTCCAAGCGGATCGAGGAGGCGGTCAACCAGGTGGCCGGCGTCAAGCACGTGATTTCCACCTCGCGGGAGGGGGTCTCCAGCGTCGTGGTGGAATTCCGGCTGGAGGAGAAGGTCAACGACGCGGCGCAGGAGGTGCGGGCGAAGATTGCCTCCATTCGCGGCTCGCTGCCGACCGGCATAGAGGAGCCGATCGTCCAGAAGCTGGACTTCAATGCCGCACCGGTTGCGGCCCTGGCCGTGCAGTCCACCACCCTGTCGCCCCGGGAGCTCACCACCCTGGTGGAGAAGAAGGTCAAGAAGCGCTTCGAGAGCGTTGCGGGGGTCGGCAAGGTTGACATGATCGGCGGGCAGAAACGCGAGATCAACGTCGAGCTCGACCCGACCCGGCTGGACTCCCTCGGCCTCGGGGTCAACGACGTGGTGAGCGGAATCAAGTCCGAGAACACCAACACCCCGCTGGGGCGCATCACCCGCGGCACCGCCGAGTACCCACTGCGCATCGAGGGGAAGCCGGACCGGGCCGACCAGTACCGCCGCATGGCGATCGTCCAGAGAAACGGGCGCCCCATCGCGCTTGGGGAAGTTGCCAAGGTGACCGACGGGGTGGAGGAGAAGCGCAAGCTGGCCCTGATCAACGGGGAGCCGGCGATCGGCCTCGACATCTACAAGCAGTCGGGCGGCAACCAGGTGGAACTGGTGGACACGGTCAAGAAGGTGATCGCCAAGGTACAGAAGGAGCTCCCCCCCGGCGTCAGCATCAGTCTCGTGCGCGACGGCTCCATCATGACCCGGGACTCCCTGGCCGACGTCAAGGAGACCCTGCTGATCGGCGGCATCCTGACGGTACTGATCGTTTTTTGCTTCATCAACTCCTGGCGCTCCACGGTCATCACCGGCGTCACCCTCCCCATCTCGGTGATCTCCTCCTTCATCGTCATGAACGCCCTCGGGATGACCCTGAACGTCATGACCCTGATGGCCCTCTCCCTGGCCATCGGCATGCTGATCGACGACGCCATCGTGGTGCGCGAAAACATCGTGCGCCACCTGGAAATGGGCAAGGACCACATGGAGGCGGCGCGCTTCGGCACCAGCGAGATCGGCCTGGCCGTCTTCAGCACCTCCATGTCGATCGTGGCCGTGTTCATCCCGGTGGCTTTCATGAAAGGGATCGTCGGGCGCTTCTTCTACCAGTTCGGCATCTCCGTCGCCTTCGCCGTACTGGTCTCGCTCTTCGTATCTTTCACCCTCGACCCGATGCTCTCCTCCCGCTGGCACGACCCGTCCATCCACCTGCAGGGGAAGCGCCTCGGGCTGGCGCGCTACCTGGAGATCTTCAACAGCTGGTTTGACCGCTCCGCCGACAGTTACCGCGGCGCCATCGGCTGGGCACTGGACCACCGGAAGACGGTCATGGCACTGGCTTTCGCCTCCTTCGTGGCCGGCATCATGATCTTCGGCACGCTGGAGTCCTCGTTCATGGCCCCGGAGGACAAGGGGGAATTCCAGATCTCCTTCAAGACCGCGCCGGACGCCTCCATGAACGAGACCGAAAACCGGATGACCGCCGTGCTGGCCGCGGTCAGGGAGTCCGGCGAGGTCGACCACACCTACGCCACCATCGGAGCCGGCGACAGCGGTACGGTGCGGGACGGCCTCCTGTACGTGAAGCTCAAGGAGAGGAGCGCCCGCAACAAGAACCAGTTCCTGCTGCAACGCGAGATACGGGAGCGGCTCCGGAAGGTGGCCGGCATCACCTTTTCCATCGAGGAGGTGGGGCAGGTCGGCGGGTCGCAGAAGCCGCTCAACGTCAACCTGAAGGGAGACGACCTGGCGACGCTCAAGGAACTGGGCGCCCGGCTCAAGGAGGAGCTCTACAAGGTGCCGGGGATCGTCGACCTGTCCATGACCCTGGAGAACGACATCCCGGAGTACCGCCTGCGGGTGGACCGGGACAAGGCCCTGTCGGCCGGCGTCACCACCAGCGACATCGTCGGCGCGGTCGGCCGGCTGGTCGGGGGCGAGGCGATCTCCACCTACGAGGATGAAGATGGCGACGCGGTGAATGTGCGGGTGCGCCTGCCCGCCGGGTTGCGGCAAAACGCCGGGCAGGTGAGCGACCTGAAGGTCTCCGTCCCCGACGGCAACGGCGGCGTCAAGCTGGTATCGCTGGGAAGCATGACCAACACGCTGGTGGCGTCGTCACCGACCGAGATCAACCGCCGTGACCTGGCGCGCCAGGTTACCGTCAGCGCCAACCTCGACAGGCTCCCCATCGGCACGGCGACCAAATACGTGGAGGCCGCCGCAAAAAGGATCAACATGCCGCCCGGCTACTTCATCAACCTCTCCGGCGAGGCGGAGGACATGGCCGAATCCTTTGGCTACATGGGGGAGTCCTTATTGCTGGCGGTGCTCTTCGTCTACCTGATCCTGGCGGCGCAGTTTGAATCGTTTTTGGAGCCGCTGGCCATCATGCTGTCACTGCCGCTCTCCATCGTCGGCATGGCCGGGATGCTGAAGCTGACCGGCGACACGGTGAACATCATGTCGCTGATCGGACTGATCATGCTGATGGGGCTCGTGACCAAGAACGCCATCCTGCTGGTCGACTACGCCAAAGTCCTGCAGCAGCGCGACGGCATGCAGCGGCGCGAGGCGGTCATTCAGGCGGGGCGCACCAGGCTGCGCCCCATCATCATGACGACGCTGGCCATGATCTTCGGCATGATGCCGCTCTTTCTCGCCCTGGGCGCCGGCGCCGAGGGGCGCGCCCCCATGGCCCGCGCCGTGGTGGGCGGTCTTTTGACCTCGACCCTGCTGACGCTCCTGGTGGTACCGGTGATGTACACCCTGATGGACGACCTGGGCAGCTGGCTGAAACGCCGCTGGAAAGGGAAGGGCAAAGGGCTCGCCGGGGGGCACGGAGGCTGACCGGAGGGGATACGCAGAGGAGTACCCGGAGGCTCAGGCAAAGCAGGACCTTTGGCATTTTGGTCAGCATGCCTCTGTCTCCTCGGGGTTTGGCCTTTGACTTTAACCAGAGGAGTTGTTTGCTCCGATTCCCTTGTGCCCTCTGTCGTAATGCCTTTGACTATATATTCCGTCGTTAAGAGGATTCTCCAGGCACGCTGAAAAGACGCCCGTGTGGCGGCGATGACATCCTTAGAGGAGCAGCCGAAACCGATGAGAAAAAAGCGACCCACCAACATACGATCTGCGAGTTTCCCGCTGATCCCCTGCCTCCTCCTCGCCATCCTCTGCGCCCCCGGCGCGAGCCGTGCCGAGCCGGCCCGGGTGCTCACCCTCGACGCGGCGCTCGCCATCGCCCAGGAGCAGAACAGGGACATCCAGAAGGCGCGCGCCTACGGCGAGCTGGTCCAGGGGAGGTACCTGGAGGAGCGCGCCGCCGCCCTCCCCACCCTCTCCCTGAACGGCTCCGCCGCCTACACCAGGGACGACAGCCAGAGCGCGCTGATGGGGGGGATCACCGGGGAGCAGACCCGGGCGGTCGACCTGCGCCTGACCCAGACCCTCTTCAGCTGGGGCAAGGTGGGGGCGGCGATCCGCGGCGCCCGGGAGGGGCTCAAGACCTCCGGGGACCAGCTGCGCATCTTCCAGCAGGCGGCGCGCCGGGACGTGACGGTCGCCTTTTACGACGTGCTGCTCGCCAAGGAGCTGCGGGCGCTGGCCCTTTCCAACCTGCAGCAGAAGGAGCGCCACCTGGCCGAGGCCCGGAAGCGGCTCGCCGCCGGCGTCGCCACCGACTACGACCTGCTGGCCGCGCAGGTCGCCGTCGACAACGCCCGCCCCGAGCTGATCCGCTCCGAGAACAGGATTCGCACCGCGAAGGAGCGCCTGCGCCTGGTGCTCGCCCTGGAGCAGGGCGACCTCGACGTGTCGGGAACCCTGGAGCCGGTCCCCATCGCGCTCCCCCCCTTCGAGGAGTCGCTCGCCACGGCGCGCCTCATGAGGCCGGAGCTCTCCGACCTGAAGCACCGGGTCGGCATCTACCGGGAGCTGCTCTACATCGCCTCCGCGGAGAACAAGCCGAAGCTCGACCTCAGGGCGGGGATCGGCTACCACCAGCTGGAGGCGGCTGAGCGGACCTATGACGGCCCGGCCTGGGACATCGGCGTCTTCCTTAGCTTTCCCTTCTTCGACGGGTTCAAGACGGCGGGGAAGCTGCAGCAGGCGAGGAGCGACCTGAGGACGCGGGAACTGGAGGAGGCGCAGCAGCTCGACGAGGTATCGCTGGAGGTGCGCAACGCGGGGTTCGGGGTGAACGAGGCGCAGCAGATCCTGACCGCGCTCACCGGCACCGTGAAGCAGGCGGAAAGGCTGCTCGCCATGGCAGAACAGGGGTACCAGCTCGGGGTGAAGATCAGGCTGGAGGTGGAGGACGCCGAACTGAACCTGGTGCAGGCCAGGAGCAACCTGGCCCAGGCGCGCCGCGACTACCAGGTGTCGCTGGCGAACCTTTCCTGGTCCACCGGCGTTTTGGGCGAGGCGCCGCCGGGGAGACCCTGAGGTTTCCGGCCCAGGCGGGCTCGGCGGGGCGGCCGGGGCCGCCCGCCGCCTGGCGCCCGGAGGATATCCGGGGCACCGGGCGGGCGCCGGAAGGCGCTAGAGTATGTCCATCTCCCCGTTGGCGAAGATCTCGCTGGTCAGCTGTTCAGCCCAGCGCGAGACCTCTCTCGGCGTCCCCTGGAAAAGGCCCGCGGCTACCGGCTCGCCGTAGCCGGAGAGATGGCTGTTGAAGCGGTTCAGGGCCGCGACCAGCCCTTCCAGCGCGTCCCTGTCTCCCAGGGCGTAGTCGAAGCAGGTGGTCAGGACATCCTCCATGAGCGCGTTACCCAACGCATCTCCCTTCACCAATTGTGTAACCTCGTAGAGACGATGATGTGCCCTTTCCATATGCCCCCCCTCCTTGCCGGAAAAATATCTCTGGGAAATTTTTTGTTGAACCGAACCGGAAAAGCTGCTACAGTCGGTCCATAACCCTATACTACGGTTATATAGCAAGTTGCGGCGGCATGTCAAGACCAATGCCGAGGGCTGACATTTATTACCTGGAGATATTTTATGATCCCTGAAGAATATCAGCCGGTGACCGGAGCACGTATCCGCCAGGCCCGGCTTGCCTTGGGTTTGACCCAGAAGGAGTTCGCCAGTTCGCTTGGCATCGTGCAAGGGTTTCTAAGCGGCATAGAGACCGGCAGGAAGAGCCCCTCCGAGACGCTGCTGATCGCCCTCACCCACACCCACGGCATAAATCCCGTCTGGCTCACCCAGGGGACCGGGGAGCCCTTCGCCGGCGAACCGTCCGCCGCCACCCCCGCCGGCGGCAAGGCCCCGCTGCTGGAGGTGATCCCGGAAAATTTCCCGCTGGAGAGCGGAGGGACCGGCAGCTACATCTCCGTCCCCAATCTTCCCGACGGCTGCTACGCCATCGTCTGCTACGGCGACTTCATGGCCCCGACCATACGCGACGGCGACCTGGTCATCTTCACCCCGGACGGCGAGAAGAAGAGCGGCGACATCATCCTGGTGAACAACCGCTGGGGCGAGCCGATCCTGAGAAGGTACCGCCTGAAGGACGCGGACGTGTTCCTGGCACCGGACAACCCCGCCTACGCCCCGTTCCGGCCGGACGACGGCACGCGGACCATCGGCACCGTCGTGGAGGTTTGGCGCAAGGTCCTGATCTAGCCGGGTTGGGCGCACGGACCCCGTCGACTCCCTCCGGCGCACGGCAGGCGCCTTGCACCCCCATTTTTCCCTAAAGAATTCTCCCCGCCTGGCGAATAGGTAACAACTGGTGGCTCAGCCACCCGGAGCGACCTGCCGCCCAGATTCCGGAGGATTTGTGACCCACTTCGACCAGTCAAAGGAACAGATGACCCGCAAGCCCGGCGCCGACTCCACCCCGGGGGAGACCGGGGCTTTGGCGGCAGCGCCGGTTCCCAAGCGGGCGCACCACTCCCGCCAGATCTGGACCCGGGCGGACGGCTTCACCATGTCAGGCCCCCGGAGGGTCTGAGGCGGTCGGGGCGGGCTGAGCGGAGGTTTTCGAGGCAGGTCGAGCTGCCCGGGCCGGACAGCGCGGTTTCGGTCAGTCTGGGAGCTTGCGGGGATGGGCCTTCCGGTTTCGGCAGTGGGTGCGGCAGTCACCAAAAAGCCCCCTCCTGTTTCGGGAAGGGGCTTTGCTGGTCTATGCTATCGGCGCCCAATAATCGGACGTACTGGTTCTCTCTATTTCCTGCAACACCGTCTCCTGGTTCTTGGAAGAAAGTATCGCCATACTTTCCTTCACCCGGTGCATGAAACCATCCTTCTTATCAATATCCTTCCCCATGGTAAACTGATCGCATTCACCCTTTAGATTCTTGATCTGGATGAAGAGCTGCGGGCAGTTCCCATTATCGCCTCTCCCCTGTGACATCACCAGCGACTCATAGCCACTCCAGAGTGCCGTCGCAAAAGCGTCGCCGGCGTCACTGTCCGGTACGATGACCCTCCAGTCTATCGCGGCGGTCATGATGATACCCGGCGGCGGCTGCGCCACGAAGAAATGTCCAACCGGAACCGCGCCGGCCAGAAACTTCAGGAACTGGCAGGCAGTCAGCGACTCTTTGACGTGCATAAAGGCACCCTGAATTAGCATAGCAACCTCACTTGAGAGAGTAGGAATGGACCAGGCAAACGGTCCTGGTTACACCACATCACACGGCCCTGCGGACGAGCCTCTTGCCCAGCAGGCGGGCTTGCCTCCTGACCCGCTCACCCGGGTCCTGCCGGTTTTGCCTTGCGGCGCAGCCGATGAAAAGCACGCCGACCGTCCGCGCCCCCAAAAGGCCGGCAGCCTGCTTCAGCACCCTGACGATGGAAGTCCCCAGGCGAGCGAGCAACGCCGGAGCGGCGGACGACGCGACGAGGACGGCACGCCGCGGCAGGTCCCGGGACCGCGCCTTCGGGGCGGCCGCCCCCCAGGGCCAGTAGGCGTAACAGACCAGCCGCTCGATGAACCTTTTCATCAGCGCCGTGACCGTGGCGAAGTTGGTGGGCGAGGCTAGGATGATGGCGTCTGAAGCCTCGACCTGATCCAGCAGCTCCCCCATCGGGTCGACGATAGGGCAGACGCCCCGCGCCGCGCCGTTTTGCTGCGAGCAAAGCCGGCAGTTGCTGCAGAACTCTATCCGGGTATCGACCAGGTAGATCTTGCTGGTTTCAGCACCTGCCTCCCGGGCCGCGGCGAGCATCTCGTCCACCGCCTGGTCGATGATGCCGCCCTTGCGGTAACTGCCGACGATCGCCGTAATCCGTATCGGTTTCTCCATCAACATCCTCAACGCTCGCTACCTGCCAGCATCAGCCGGTGCAGGGCCCACGACCTGAAACCGGCGGACGGAGACACACCGACCGCTGCGGCTCCGCTTCACGACGTGACTCCCGCAGGTATAGTACCAGAGTTGACACGACTGACATTGGCAACCATGCGGCCTGTCACATTGTCCAGTCGAAGCGCGCGGAAGCGTCATACGACTCAGCATTCGCCGGTTTGGGTCGACTGGTACGGGAACAGCGAATCGCACCACTCAGCCTGCTGCGTACCGCCTGGCAATGCCAGTCATTAGCCGTGGCTAAACTACTCCGGCTAATGACTTCATGTCAAGATATAATCACCGTCCATGTAGGAAAACTCTCACAAGACAAAAGAGCTCCGATTGGGTCGCACCGAGGGGGTATCTGGTCGTAATGGAAGCCCTGACACATCAGGGCGTTTTTCGGTCAGGCACAGGCGGGGACCGGCGCTGCAGCCGTGTGCCTGTGGAGCACGGCATGTCACAGTGCAATGGGGCGGTTGCATCAAGCTGTCACAGGGACTGTTTTGGGATACAAAAAAACGCCGTAACAGTCGACACCCAGGTAATTCAACCAGCATGTCTCGGCATTACGGCGGCGCTATCCCAACATTGAGGCGGCCGGCTCAGAAGTACATCACCCCCTGCACCCAGAAACGGTTGTCCAGGTTCTTGCCGTCGCTGTCGTGGCCGGAAGCGCTTTTGCCTGGATTGGTGCCGATGGTGGTCGCCCAGAAGGTCTTCAGGAGAAACTGCAGGCTCCGGGTGCTCCTGCTCAGGTTGAGCCCCGCGCCGGCACCGTTCAGGCTGTAACTGTTCCTGAGCCCGGGGTTTCCTCCGTTCCAGCCGGGCCAGGTGGACTGGTGCTGCTCCACCCAGCCATAGTCATAGAAGGCGACCGCCTGCAGATGGCCCAGGCTCGAACTGCCGGAGAAGTCCTTTCTCAGCTCCAGGTTGACCAGTGCGCCCTGGTCGCCGGTCCCCTCTCCCGGGGGATAGGCGCGCACCCCGGTGGGACCGCCCAGGGTCAACTGTTCCGAGGAGTCGAGCCCCTGGCCGGCAAACTGACCGGAGACCGTTCCGAACAGGGAGAAATCCTCTCCGAGGTTCTGCTGCCGTGCCCCGTTGTAGCTGAGCTTCCAGTAGGTGCCGTTGCTCTTGCGGGTCTGCTGGTCGATGTCGAGGTCGACGGCGACGCGGCTCAGGTCGAGGTCCCCGCCGCTGATCGCCAGGCCGTACCAGCTGGAGCCGCCCAGCCCGAGACCGTCGGTGGCGTCGCCCTGGATGCCGGCCGTCCCTACCTTGACGCGCTTGTCGCTGCTGGTCTCCCCTCCCAGAAGGTTCTTAAGGTTGCGGTTTTCGTAGCTCAGGTTCCCGTACAGGTTGCAGTCCCGCGAGCGGGCCAGCGGATAGCTGGCATTCACCGTCCAGCTCTTGGCCGTACCGCTCGAGTCGGTAGACGCCAACTCCTCGCCGATGCGGTAGTACAGCTGGGTGTAGGCTGCGCCCAATTTCAGCCCGCTGTAGCCGACCGGGACCTGCCAGCCCGCCTTCCAGAGGTACATCTTGCCGCCGTTGGTGTCGAAGACCGGATCGCCTGCCTGCACGCCGTTCAAGGTGACCTGGTCGCCGTAACCGCTCGGGTTGTTGATGCTGACTGCTCCGATGAACCGTTCCGACCCGGTGAACCGGTTGCCGAAGTTGTCCAGGTTCACGCTGCCGCTTGCCCAGGGCCCCTGGTTCGCCTTCACGGTGATCCGGGTGGTTCCCGGCGCACTGCCGGCGGACAGGCTGCTGGCGGCCGACACCCCCGGCAGGTCGTTTACCAGCAGGATGCCGCGTTCCAGGTCCCCGAGGCGCAGCGGCTCTCCCTCCCGGACCGCACGGTTCATTATTTTTTCCACGACTGACGGCTTCAGGCGTCCGGAGGCCTCGACCCGGCTGCCACCCTCGGACCGGCCGACCAGAATGGTCATGGCAACCACGCCGTTGACGACATCCTGCTGCGGGAGGTAGGCTTTGGCCAGCAGAAATCCTTTTCCCTTCAGGTATCGGGTGACCTTGTCGGCGGCCTGCTCCAGTTCAGTAAAGCTCACCTGGCGCCCGGTATAGTCCCGCAGCAGGCTGACAAGTTCGGCCTCGCTCACCACCGGGACATCCATGGTGAAGGAGAAGCGCTGCACCATGACCTTCGCCGCCTCGACCGCCGGCGCGGCCGGCTGTTGCGGCACCGCAAGCTCGAGCTTCGGCTTGACCTGCCTGGGTGGCACGCTCTTCTGGGTCTCTTCCAGCAGCCTGCCGGCGTCGGGAGGGGTCTGGCCCCAAGCCGGATCGCCGGCAAGGGAGGCAGCCGCCACCGCGACGATCGCGCTCAGCATGAAGTAGCCTGTTTTCCGGGTCGTTATCACGTATCCGCCCTCCCTATTGCTTTTCATGGATCATGACCGCCTGCAACTGATCGACCTTCAGGTTGAGCTTGTCCTGGCCGGTCATAATTCCGGTGGCGGTGATGAGCTTCTTGTCCAGGGACCCCACCGCCTTCCAGGCAGCCTCGTTGGCAGGCTGGATGTCCAGGGTGTTGCCGTTTTGGTTCACCTTGAACTCGAGGGTGGCGCCTTCGGGGGTGGTGAGGGTGAAGCTGGCGCTCTTCGGGCTCCCCTCCGCACCCGTCGCGCGCGTGCTTGCGCCCTCCGCGGCTGCCGGGGCGGCCGGGGCGCCGGACGGCGCCAGCTGCACCGCGCCGGCGCTGGTGTTGACGGCGAAGGTCCCCTCGCTCTTGGTGCCTTCGCCCGAGGAGCTGTAGATGGTCAGGTTGCCTTTGGCGGGCGCGCTGTTTTCAGTTGCGGCGGCCTGGCCTCCCTTGCCGGGAGCCACCGAGATGCTGAGCCCGCCTCCCTGCTCCGTCACGACCATGCCCCCCTTGTTGTCCCCGGTCACCGACAGCCTCAGGGTGCCCGCAGTCGAACTGCCGGTTGCAGCAACCGGAGCGGAGCTCGTGCCCGAGGCTGCCGCCGGAGCGGCGCTCGTACCGGCGGCGGGCGCCGTCGCGGCGGGCGCGCCGACCATCGGGGCGGGATTCACCGTGATCAGGCTGCCGGTCCCCGTGGCACTCCCGGGAGTCCCCGCCGTGCCAAAGGAGTGCGCCGGGGAGTCGGGCTGGCTTCCGGAGCGGGTCTGCATGACCACCACGTTCCCGACATCGAGGGACGGGGCGGGCTTCACGAGGAGTGTCGCGCTGCGGTAGCTGAAGTCGTAATTGGCGGCCTGCCCGCCCGAGAGGGTGATCGGGTAGCTGTCGGTCAAGCTGCTCTGCACCGCGGTTGTTGCCGCCGTGGGGAGCAGGGCCAGGTCGGCCTGGCTGTCGTCGTACTTGAAGCTGCCGAACTGGTAGCTCAGGGGCGGGTTGACCTCCCCTTGCAGCCGTGACTTGTCGTCCGCAGTCACGGTCAGGTTGGCCTTCCCTACCGTCAGGACGCCGTTTTCATTGGAAATGCTGTAGTTGTCGGCCGCGCCGTTTGCGGAGACGATGGCGTGGGTCCCGGCAGTCGCTCCCTTGCCGGTGGCCGTGCTGAGGGTGAGCCCGCTCACGACGGTCGGAAGGTCGTCGTAGCGCAGCCCGGTGAAGCTTGCCGTGAGCGCAGGGTCGGCGTCCCCGTAGGTCTTGGCTTTGTTGTCGGCGCTGACAGTCAGCGGCGCCTTGGTAACCGTCAGGGTTCCGTCCACCATGGTTATGGCATAGTTGGCGGAGTTGGCGCCGGAAGCGGTGATGGCATGCGTACCGGCCGACGCCGCCTTGCCGGTTGCGGTATCCAGGACGAGATCGCCCACGACTGCCGCGGTTTCGTTGTTCTTGAAGCCGCTATAGGACGCGGTGAGCAGCGGGTCCGGGTCGCCGTAGACTTTCCCTTTGTTGTCCGCGCTAATGGTGAGCGGGGCCTTGTTGATGGTCAGGGTTCCCGGGAGGTAGCTGGTGAAGTCGTAGTTGCCGGCTTCCAGGGTGCCGAGAGCCGCCGTGATAGGCACGCCGCCAACCCCGGTAGTGGCAACGGCGGTCGTGCTGAGTGCCGGAGTGCCACTGACGCCGGAGCTCCCCAGGTTCTCGCCGTTTTTGAAGCCGCTGAGCTGCGCGGTCAGAGTCGGGTTGGCGTCGCCGTAGAGACGCCCCTGATTGTCGGCGACGACGCTCAGGTGGGCCTTGCCGATGGTCAGGGTACCCGGGGTGAAGCCGGTGAAGTCGTAGTTGCCCGCCGCCAGGGAGCCGGCGGCCACCGTGATCGGTACGCTCCCCACTTCCGTGGTCGCGACGGCGGCCGTGTTCAGGGCGGCGCTCCCGGTGACGCCGGAGCTCCCCAGGTCCTGGCCGTTCTTGAAGCCGCTGAGCTGCGCGGTCAGGGTCGGGTTGGCGTCGCCGTAGAGGCGCCCCTGGTTGTCGGCGACGACGCTCAGGTGGGCCTTGCCGATGGTCAGGGTCCCCGGGGTGAAGCCGGTGAAATCGTAGTTGCCCGCCGCCAGGGAGCCGAGAGCCGCCGTGATCGGAGCGCTCCCCACGTCCGTGGTGGCGACGGCGCTGGTGTTCAGGGCGGCGCTCCCGGTGACGCCGGAGCTCCCCAGGTCCTGGCCGTTCTTGAAGCCGCTGAGCTGCGCGGTCAGGGTCGGGTTGGCGTCGCCGTAGAGCCGCCCCTGGTTGTCGGCGACGACGCTCAGGTGGGCCTTGCCGATGGTCAGGGTCGCCGGGGTGAAGCCGGTGAAGTCGTAGTTGCCCGCAGCCAGCGAGCCCGCGGCTACCGTGATCGGTACGCTCCCCACGTCCGTGGTCGCGACGGCGGCCGTGTTCAGTGCGGCACTCCCGGTGACGCCGGAGTTCCCCAGGTTCTCGCCGTTCTTGAAGCCGCCGATCTGCGCGGTGAGAGTCGGGTTGGCGTCGCCGTAGAGCCGGCTCTGGTTGTCCGCAACGACGCTCAGGTGGGCCTTGCCGATGGTCAGCGTGCCCGGGGTGAAGCTGGTGAAGTCGTAGTTGCCCGCCGCCAGGGTTCCCGCGGCCGCCGCGATCGGGGCGCTCCCCACGTCCGTGGTGGCGACGGCGCTGGTGTTCAGGGCGGCGCTCCCGGTGACGCCGGAGCTCCCCAGGTCCTGGCCGTTCTTGAAGCCGCTGAGCTGCGCGGTCAGGGTCGGGTTGGCGTCGCCGTAGAGGCGCCCCTGGTTGTCGGCAACGACGCTCAGGTGGGCCTTGCCGATGGTCAGGGTACCCGGGGTGAACCCGGTGAAGTCGTAGTTGCCCGCCGCCAGGGAGCCCGCGGCCACCGTGATCGGTACGCTCCCCACGTCCGTGGTCGCGACGGCGGCTGTGTTCAGGGCAGCGGCGCCGGTGACGCCGGAGCTCCCCAGGTTCTCGCCGTTCTTGAAGCCGCTGAGCTGCGCGGTCAGGGTCGGGTTGGCGTCGCCGTAGAGCCGCCCCTGGTTGTCGGCAACGACGCTCAGGTGGGCCTTGCCGATGGTCAGGGTCCCCGGGGTGAAGCCGGTGAAGTCGTAGTTGCCCGCCGCCAGGGAGCCGAGAGCCGCCGTGATCGGTACGCTCCCCACGTCCGTGGTGGCGACGGCGATTGTGTTCAGGGCGGCGCTCCCGGTGACGCCGGAGCTCCCCAGGTCCTGGCCGTTCTTGAAGCCGCTGATCTGCGCAGTCAGGGTCGGGTTGGCGTCGCCGTAGAGCCGCCCCTGGTTGTCGGCAACGACGCTCAGGTGAGCCTTGCCGATGGTCAGGGTACCCGGGGTGAACCCGGTGAAGTCGTAGTTGCCCGCCGCCAGGGAGCCTGCGGCCACCGTGATCGGGGCGCTTCCCACGTCCGTGGTCGCGACGGCGGCCGTATTCAGGGCAGCGGCGCCGGTGACGCCGGAACTCCCCAGGTCCTGGCCGTTCTTGAAGCCGCTGAGCTGCGCGGTCAGGGTCGGGTTGGCGTCGCCGTAGAGCCGCCCCTGGTTGTCGGCAACGACGCTCAGGTGGGCCTTGCCGATGGTCAGGGTCCCCGGGGTGAAGCCGGTGAAGTCGTAGTTGCCCGCCGCCAGGGAGCCGGCGGCCACCGTGATCGGGGCGGTCCCCACGTCCGTGGTGGCGACGGCGATTGTGTTCAGGGCGGCGGCGCCGGTGACGCCGGAGTTCCCCAGGTTCTCGCCGTTCTTGAAGCCGCTGAGCTGGGCGGTCAGGGTCGGGTTGGCGTCGCCGTAGAGCCGCCCCTGGTTGTCGGCAACGACGCTCAGGTGGGCCTTGCCGATGGTCAGGGTCCCCGGGGTGAAGCCGGTGAAGTCGTAGTTGCCCGCAGCCAGGGAGCCCGCGGCTACCGTGATCGGGGCGCTTCCCACGTCCGTGCTGGCGACGGCGATTGTGTTCAGGGCGGCGCTCCCGGTGACGCCGGAGCTCCCCAGGTTCTCGCCGTTCTTGAAACCGCTGAGCTGCGCGGTCAGGGTCGGGTTGGCGTCGCCGTAGAGACGCCCCTGATTGTCGGCGACGACGCTCAGGTGGGCCTTGCCGATGGTCAGGGTCCCCGGGGTGAAGCCGGTGAAGTCGTAGTTGCCCGCCGCCAGGGAGCCGGCGGCCACCGTGATCGGTACGCTCCCCACGTCCGTGGTGGCGACGGCGCTGGTGTTTAGGGCGGCGCTCCCGGTGACGCCGGAGCTCCCCAGATTCTGGCCGTTCTTGAAGCCGCTGAGCTGCGCGGTCAGGGTCGGGTTGGCGTCGCCGTAGAGACGCCCCTGGTTGTCGGCGACGACGCTCAGGTGGGCCTTGCCGATGGTCAGGGTCGCCGGGGTGAAGCCGGTGAAGTCGTAGTTGCCCGCAGCCAGCGAGCCCGCGGCTACCGTGATCGGTGCGCTCCCCACGTCCGTGGTCGCGACGGCGGCCGTGTTCAGTGCGGCACTCCCGGTGACGCCGGAGTTCCCCAGGTTCTCGCCGTTCTTGAAACCGCCGATCTGCGCGGTGAGAGTCGGGTTGGCGTCGCCGTAGAGCCGGCTCTGGTTGTCCGCAACGACGCTCAAGTGGGCCTTGCCGATGGTCAGCGTGCCCGGGGTGAAGCTGGTGAAGTCGTAGTTGCCCGCCGCCAGGGTTCCCGCGGCCGCCGTGATCGGGGCGCTCCCCACGGGGGTGGTCGCAGTCGCGGTGCTGCTTAGCGCCGCGCTGCCGGTGACACCAGAGCTCCCCAGGACCTCTCCGCCCACGAAACCGCTGATCTGGCCGGTCAGGGCCGGGTTGGCGTCGCCGTAGAGCCGGCTCTGGTTGTCCGCGGTCACGGTGAGGTGGGCCTTGCTGATGGTGCTGCTGGAGTTGCCGGCCAGCGTGACGGCGTAGTTGTTGCCGCCGTTGCCGTCGTTGATGGTGACGTTGGAGAGCGTCACCGCCTTGGTTCCGGTGCCGGCGTTCTTGTCGAGGTAGGCGATGGTCGCTGCAGTGACCGTGTTGCCTCCCACCAGGCTCCCGGAGAGGGCGCTCAGGTTTCCTGCCGTCGTCGTGTAGAGCAGCCCCCCGTCATAGGTCTTGGTGACCTGGGGAGCGCTGAGAGTGACCGCCAGGGGTGAGATGGTGCCGCTGCCGGTAGCCACAGTCGGCAGGGTGTAGTTGCTCAACACCGTGCCGCCCACCGGTGAGAAGTCGCTGTCGGCCAGGGTCACGCTGACGGTCCGGGCGCCCGCGTTGGCGCTGTCATAGGTGCCGGAGGTCTTGGTGACGGTCGCCGAGTCGCTCCCCACGAAGCCGAGCAGGCTGAAATTGCCGCTCGCCAGTGTGGCGGCATTGTTGCCGTTGTAGCTCTTGGTCGGGTTGCCGATGATGCTGGCGGTGACGATGGAGAGCACCGCCGGGTTGACGGTCAAGACCCCGTTCACGTAGGAGATGTTGTAGTTGGCGGAGCTGAAGCTCCCACCGGTGGCGCCGGAGATCAGGATCGGGTAGGGGCCGCCCGCCACGGAGGCCCCGGCACCCGCGCCGGTGCTGGAGAGCGTGACCGAGCCGATGCTCTGGCTGTTTTGCAGTCCCGAGGAGCTGAATTCGGTCCCGGCGAAGCTGAGTGTGCTGCCGAAGGTCTTGGAGGTGCTGTTGGCGGTGACCGTCAGGTTCGCCTTATTGATGGTCAGCGTTCCGCTGTTGACGTAGGCGAGCGAGTAGCCCGTGTTGGCCACGGCTCCGGAGGCGGTGATGGCTGAGCTGCCGACCCCGGCGCTTGCGGCAGCCCCGGAGGAGCCGAGCGTCGGTGCGCTGCTCCAGATATCGGCGCCGGCCGGGTCCAGGAAGACGCCGCCGTAGGTCGAGCCGCGGTTGGCTGCCAGCAACCCCAGGGTGTAGTTGCCGGAAAGGTCCGCCGTGGCGCCGTAGGTCTTGCTGGCGCTGGTGGTGGTCAGGGTCACCGCGTCGCTGCCGGCGAACAGGTAGCGGTTGCCGGTCTCTGCCACGCTCGGATAGCTGCCGTAGCTGCGCCCCCACAGCGCCGTGTTGCCGCTGGATAGGCCGCCGAAGCTGTCGGCCGCCGGGGCGTTGGAATACACCAGCCAGCGGGCGGAACCGTTGGAAAGGCTGAGCGAACCGGCGCCGTTGCCCGAGTTGTTCACGAAATTGCCCAGGGCCGCCAGGGTGAGCGCGCTCCCCGCACCGCTCGCGCTGAGCGCCGCCCCGGCGTTCAGCACCACGTCGGCGCTGGTGCCGCGGTAGCCGGGGTCCATGCTGCAGGTGGCGCAGCTGAGATCGGGCAGCCCCGAGGCTCCGTTGCCGTTGCCGTTGTTCACGACCTTGATGCTCCCGGCCGTGATGCTGTTCAGGCTGATGGTCCCGGCGTCCTTGTTGGTCTTGTCGGCTCCGGCCGCGAGGGTGATGGATACGTTGCCGCTCCCCGCGTTGATGGTGGCCTTGTGCCCGAAGCTGTCGGCCCCCATGCTGATGGTCGCCACGCCTGCGTCCCGGTTCGCGTTGGAGACACCGTTGGCGGCCGTCTCGTTGGCGACCATGGTCAGGTCGCGGTTGCCGGTCACGATGTCGCCCATGATGGCGATGCTGCGGCCGGCCTGCATGGTGAGGGAGGAGCCGGCGGTCCCGCCGCTGGCGTCGATGCCACTCTTCAGGTAGATGTCGTTGTTCGCCTGCAGGGTAAGGCTGGTCCCGCTCTTCAGGATGCCGGCGATGTAGTCCGGGGTGATGGCCTGGTTGCCCGAGGCGGAGTTGCCGAAGCCGGTGGCGCCCGCGATCGACATGCCGGGCTGGGTGGCGAGCGGTTGGCTGAGCAGCACCACGTGGCCGTTGTCTCCGGTGAATCCGGCCAGCCAGCTGTTGGCCGCGCCGCCAGGGGAGATGGTGATCGGGTTGCCGGCCGCCGCCCCGGTCCAGAAGTTGCCGTTGGGGTCGCCCAGGATGCTGTTGGCCGCGCTCACCACCCCGGTGAAGGGGTGGGTGGCGTCGGTGACCCAGGTCAGCGCGCCGGCATTGCAGTTCCACCCGTTAGAGGTGACGAAGTAGCTGGTATCGCTCGTGCTGTAGGGGGGCTGGTAGGCGGCCAGCCCCAGCCCGGAACCGACCTTGTCATCGGTGTGGGTCCCCACCAGGCTGTTGGCGGCGGAGACGGAGTTCAGGTTGCCGCTCGCGGCGTAGTCGGAAAGCCGCCCGGTCGTGCCGTCGATCCAGCTGACGTACCCCGCGTTGGAGACGCTGCCGTTGTCCCAGGTGCTGTTCGCCACCAGGTAGTTGCCGTTGATGAGCGGGGTGTAGCTCCCGTACCCCCCGAGTCCCTGGCCCGCCTTGCTCCCGAGGATGCTGTTGGAGGCGCTGATCGTGCCGCTGACGCCGGAGACGCCGCTCCCCCAGGTGACGGCGCCCGCCGCCGCGAGGGGGCCGTTGTTCCACAAGGAGCTCAGCACCAGGTAGTTGCCGGTGTAGGTGTAGTTCCAGTTGGCGTCCATGCCGCTAAAGAGGTAGTCGATGCCGTAGCCGACCTGGTCTCCCGCCTGGGTTCCCACCAGGCTGTTGCTGGCGGAGACGATGTTGTGGCTGCCGCGCGCCGCGTAGTCGGAGAGCCTCCCGGTGGAGCCGTCCACCCAGGTGGCCGCCCCCGCCTGGCTCACGGCGCCGTTGTCCCAGTTGGGATTGGCTACCAGGTAATTGCCGGTGCCGTAGAGCGGCGTGATGTTCCAGTTGTCCCTCACGTCGTTGGTCTTGAGCCCCAGGAGACTGTTGGCGTTGGAGATCGTCCCGGTGAGCGCCGAGCTGCCGCTCCCCCAGGTCAGGGCGCCGGCCCCGGCGATGGAGCCGTTCTTCCAGGAAGCGCTGGTTACCAGGTAGTTGCCGGAATAGAGCTGGGCGCCGCTGCCGTCGTAGCCGCCTAACAGCGGGGCGACGCCGTTTTGGCCGTATTTCCCCAGTCCCACATAGTCGTTGGTGTTGCTCCCCACCAGGCTGTTGGAGGAGCTCGGCGCTCCCAGCGTCGGGGTCCCGGAGCCGTCGCTCCAGGTGACCGCGCCGGCCCGGGAGGCCGCGCCGTTTTTCCAGAAGTCGCTCACCACCACGAAATTGCCGTTGGCCAGCGCGGTGACGCCGTTGCCGATGGCGTCGACATGGCTCGTGCTGAGGGTGGTGGTGTTGGTCACCACGTCGTAGGGGTTGCCCAGCCCGCCGACGAAGTCGCCCACGGAGCTGCCGACCAGGCTGTTGCCGGACGAGATGCTGTTGCTCGCGCTGCTGGTGGCGCCGGTCGCGCCGTTCACCCAGGTGACCGCGCCGCGGGTGCCGTTCCACATCGGGCTCGACACCGCGTAGTTGCCGTTACTGAGCAGCGTGACGCTGCTCCCCTCGGCGAGTTGGGGAGCCGTGCTGCCGTAGTTGTAGTAGGTGTACTTCTCCGAGCCGATCAGGTCGTTCGCGCTGGCGCCGATCAGGCTGTTGCCGCCGGACACCGCCCCGACCACGGGGGTGGAGCCGCTGGACCAGGTCACCGCTCCCGCCTTGCTGTTCGCCCCGTTGGCCCAGTAGGGGCTCAACGCGACGAAGTTCCCGTTGCCGGTCAATTCCAGGACGCCGTTACTCCCCACCTGGTCGCCCGACTGGCTGCCGACGATGCTGTCGGCGCCGGAGACCGAGTAGCTCTGCCCCAACTTGGTCTTGCCGGTGCTGCCGTCCATCAGGGTGACCGCCCCCTTGGTGGAACTCCAGTTGGGGCTCACCGCGACGTAGTCGCCGTCGGCAAGCACGGTGACGGCCTTGGAGCTCAGCAGATCCCCCGTGCTGGAGCCGACCAGGCTGCTGCTGGATACGGTGACGTCCTTCACGTTGCTGGCGTAGGGGACCCAGGTCACCGCCCCCTTGCCGGAGCCCCAGCTCGGGCTGCTGATCACGTAGGCGTTATTGCCGGGCAAAAGGGAGATGCCGCCGCTGGAGAGCCAGTCGTTGGCCCCCCCCACCAGGGAGTTGGCCGAGGAGACCACACCGGTCACCGGGGTCACCCCGTCGAACCAGGTGACCTCGCCGGAACCCACGTTCCAGCCGGAGGAGGAAACCAGGAACTTGGAGCCGCTCAGGGGCTGGAAGCTGTAGCCGACCTTGTCGGTGCCGCTGCCGTTGCCGGTGGCGTCGCTCCTCGTGGTGGTGCCGACCAGGCTGTTGCTGGAGCTCACCACCCCCGAGATCCCCGTCGTGCCGCTGGCGAAGCTGACCGCGCCGACCCCCTTGTTCCAGGAGCTGTCCAGGACCACGTAGTTCCCGTTGGGAAGGATCTGGACATTGCCTCCCACCTGGTCGCCCCATTTGTACTGGAGGTATTCGCCGCTCACCTGGGTGGAGGCGGTGCTGCCGACCAGGCTGTTGCCGGAGCCGACCACCCCCGCGGCACCGCTGCTGCCGCTGCCGAAGGTGACCTCCCCCTTGCCGTTGCCCCAGCCGGGGTCCGCCACCAGGTAGTTGCCGTTGGGGAGCACCTTGACCTGGCCAGAATCGCCGACCTTGTCGGTGGCGAGCGAGCCGACCGTCGAATTGGCGGAGGAGACCGCGAGAGGCGAGGAGCCCCACCCGGTGCTGCCGCTCCCCCAGGTCGCTGCTCCCAGGCCGCCGTTCCAGGTCGGGATGCCGAGCACGAAGCTGCCGTTGGTGAGCGTGGTGACCGGGGAGTAGGAGCTGGATAAGAGCCCCCCCACCTGGTCGTTGGCGTGGCTGCCGTACAGGGTGGAGATCAGGGCCTGGTCGCTTTGCCGGAACAGGTAGGCGGCGCCGCCGTTCGCCGCTCCCAGGTTGTCGGTGGGGTTGGTGACCACCACGTAGCCGGTCGGGGTGACACTGCTGCCGGAGGTCGTGGTGAGCGCGGTGCTGCTGGCGCCGAAGCTCCCCCCGGCCGTCGGGTGCGGGTCGAGGAATTCGAGCTGGCCGGTTACGTTGCTGTCTATGTAGATGTTCTTCGGGTCGAGCAGCAGGTTGCCGGAGCTCCCCTGCGGGGCATAGCCGTTGGCGAAGCCCGCGAAGTGCAGGTCCTGCTTGCCGGAGACCTCCATCACCCCGCCGTCCCCCCCCTGGCTTCCCCCCTGGGCGCTGATGCTCCCCGCGAAGGCCGTGTTCTGATCGGACCAGACCACCACCTTGCCGCCGCTCCCCTGCCGGACGGCATCGGCCGCAAGGGTGACCCCGCTTCCCACCGTCGTGTTCCCGGCGTTGGGCACCCCCGCGTTTTTCCCCTGAAAATCGCCCCCCACCAGGATGCTGCCGCCGCCGGAGTCCCCGCTCGCGCTGACGCTCGCTCCCATGAGAGCCACCCGGTTACCGGTGAGCGTCACGCTCCCGCCGGTCTGGCCGGCCAGCAGGCCGTCGGCCCGGTAGCTGCCGGAGCTGAACAGCTCCCCCTCCCCCGCCTGCACCGTGATGCTCCCCTTCCCCCCCCGGGCCGAGACCAGCGCCGAGGCGGTCTCCACCAGGCCGTTGTCCAGGCGCTCCTCGATGCTGCCACCCTGGCTGTCGCCGTCGGCGCTCAGGGTGCCGGAGTTCACCATGCGGTCGCCCCGGACGCTGAGGCTCCCCCCCTGGGCTCCGGAGACGTCCAGGGTCCCCGAGTTGGCGACCAGGCCGCTCCCCTCCAGCCGGATGACTCCGTTTTTCTCGCCGATCCCCCGGGCGCGCACGATCCCTTCGTTGTTGACCACGGCGGAGGTGAGCGCTCCCGCCCCCTGGGCGCTCATGAATACCTGGCCGCCATCGGCCTGCACCAGGTTACTGTTCTCAACCAGTGCGTCCACCGTCCCCGGGTCCACGGCCAGGCTGATGAGGCCGTCCCCGGTCAGGTCCAGGGTGATCCGGTCTCCGGCGGCCAGTGCCACCGATCCCAGGCGGGCGCTGATCACCCCCTCGTTTCTGACCTCGGGTGCCAGCAGCGCCAGGTAGCCGCGGTCGGAGGCACTCAGGGAGCCCTGGTTGACCACGCTCCCGGCCGCGCCGTCCCGATAGAAGCGGTAGTTTCCCTGCAGGAAGTCGCCGTCGGAAAGCCTGAGCGAGCTCGCCACCATCCCCCCCACGTTCACCTGGGCGCTCGGGCCGAAGAGGATGCCGGAGGGGTTCAGCAGGAAGACCTGGCCGTTGGCGCTCAGACGGCCGAAGATCCCGGAGGGGTCGCTCGAGATGACTCGGTTCAGGGTCACCGAGCCGGCGTCGGGCTGGGTGAAGTTGACCCAGGCCTGCTGCCCGATGTTGAAGCTGTTCCAGTTGATGACCCCCCGGGTGCTGCTCTGGCTGATATCCATCCGGGAGCCGTTGGTTGCGATGGAGGCCTGACCAGCCGCGACCTGGCCGCCGGTCGGCAGCGCTGTCGGGGACGGAGGGGCTCCCCACGCCGTCCCGGCGAGCGGGGCCAGCGCCATGACCAGGCTCAGTACGGCAGCCTGCAGTTTCATGAGCATTTTGCGCCAATAATCCCTACCTGCACGACACCTCGTTGCAGCTCGTTCCATGCTTTTGCCTCCTCACACGCAGCTCGCCCTCGGGTGGCCCGGCTTTTGAACTGGCTCGTCCCTGCATCTCTTCCTGCGCCGCGGGAAGGATTCCCCCCGGCCTGACCTCCATACCCATTGGCCACGGAAATGGATCTCGGCCGGCGGGGCAGCTTATTTCCGATGCGCCGTGTTGAAAATCCGGACCAGTTCGTCGGTCAGGTCCCGCTTCTCGCTGGCGAAGGCGAAGGGCTCCATCGACTTGAAGAGGTAGTCGTAGTGGTTCGCGGCGGCGAATTCCCCCACGACAGGCGTCAGCTCCTCGAGCACCTTGCGGGTAAGCTCGTTGTCGTAGAGCTTCAGTTCCTCCTGGTACCCCCCCTGCAGGCGCTGGAACTCCCGGAAAAGCGCCGCGTATTCCTTGTCCTTCTCCACCAGCTGGTTCGAGGGGCGCTCGCTTTCCTTGAGCTTCTTGGCCTCGCCCTCAATGGAGTTCTTCAGCTCCTTGAGTTTCTCGGCGCGGCGGTTCATCTCGTCCTGATAGCTGCTCACCCGCGCCAGGTATTTTTCCCGGCTCTCTTTGCCGGCGTCGGACTGTGCCAGCATGCGCTGCAGGTCGAAGTGTCCTATCTTGAGGTCGGCGGCCAGCAGGTTACTGTTTGACATAAGGATGAGTACAGCGACCATGGGGATGAAACGCACAGCGATACCTCCATAGGTGTGGTGGGCCAGGGCGCCCCGGATCGCTTGAAAACACGGGACACAGTCAGGCTCGCGACCTTGACGGGAAGGGATGTCATATAAAAAACGATTCTGTGTGTTCTTCGGCGGGGAGCAAGGAAACTTTAGGCAGTAAATATGGCATGGGACCTAAATTGATGTCAGATGGACATCAACATCAGTCAGAAGTGGCAAACCGCGTTGACAATATTACGATAATAACCACGAATCAGTTTTTTCCCCACCTTAGGATGACAATGTTCCAACAGATCGGTGGAGCGACAGCACCCTGAGGATCTCTCCACCGCGGGAGAGGTCCTCAGGGATTCGTCAGTGGAACTTGCGTTGAGCGGCAGATAGTCGGGGGAACTCCGGGGAAGAAATCGGAGGGAGGCTGGCAAATTGTCTAGGACTTGCCGATTCCCTGGGCGTCGCGCGCCTTTTGCTGCAGGCGCCGCCTGCGGCGCCCGCCGAGGAAGCTCTCCTCGATGACAATTGCGACGAAGAGGACGACGAAAAGAAAGAAAATGATCCCGAGGAACTTGAACATGCGTCACGGACTCCTTTGCTTTTTAGTTGCTGATTAAGATCGTAAAGATCGTTCCCACGCTCCGGCGTGCCGGTTTGGAAGCGGACGACACCCTTGGCGGTGGGCAGGGGTTGTCCACCCTACGTCGACATGTCCCCCCTGTGGTTCTGTCCCCCCTATGAAATAGGGGGGAAGCTGAACGCAGTGAAGCAGGGGGGTCTTTGCGCCGGCAGGAAGACCCCCCTGTCTCGCTGCGCGAGCCTTCCCCCCTACTTCGCAGGGGGGATACAGCTAAAGTCCCCTCGGATGCGTCCCGGTTCGCAAGCGGACGACACCCGTGGCGGTGGGCAGGGGCTGCGCCCACCCTACGTCGACATGTCCCCCCTGTGGTTCTGTCCCCCCTATGAAATTTGGGGGAAGCTGAACGCAGTGAAGCAGGGGGGTCCTTTCGCCGGCAGGAAGACCCCCCTGTCTCGCTGCGCGAGCCTTCCCCCCTACTTCGCAGGGGGGATACAGCTAAAGTCCCCCCGGTGCAGTGTCCCGGTTTCGGGGCATAACCCGGCCCTGCGTTAGCTGGCGACCTGGTTCCTGCCGCGCTGCTTGGCCCGGTAGAGCGCCTTGTCGGCGGCCTTGATCACCTCCGCCGGGGTCCGCATCGCCTCGCTCGAGGCGGCCACCCCGATGCTGATGGTCACCGATACGGACTTCCCGCCCCCCGGGCTCCCAACGCCCCCCGAGCGCTTCGCCTTGCCGACCTCGGGCTCCTTGGGTCGGTCGCCCCCCCGGATCCAGAGCTGGTAGCTCCCGATCGCCTGGCGCAGCTCCTCCAGGTGCGGAGTCGCCTCCTGCAGCCCCTTGCGCGGAAAGATGACGGTGAACTCCTCCCCGCCGTAGCGATAGGGCCTCCCCCCGCCCTTCACGGCCGCGATCTTCGCCCCGACCATCTTCAGCACCTGGTCGCCCACGTCGTGCCCGTAGGTGTCGTTGAAGCGCTTGAAGTGGTCCACGTCCAGCATCGCCACCACGTAGTTGCGCCCCAGCCCCATCACCTGCTCGTTGAGCGCGCGCCGGGAAGGAAGCCCGGTCAGGTCGTCGGAGAAAGCCATGCTGTGGGAGTCCTGCAAAACGCCGATGGTGAGGAGCAGGGCGGCCGCGGTGACGAAGAGCGGGGGGACGAACTCGGAGCCGATCCCGTTGCAGGTGATGCCGAGCGCGACCAGGGTCCCCAGGATGGCGACGTCGATCGGATAGCGCCTCTTGAGCGCGCGGATCAGGACCAGGAGCCCTGCCACCAGGAAGGTCAGCTGGGCCGACTGGGGGAGCAGGAATCCGGAGAGCGCCGAGCTCTTGACCAGGGGGCGGGCGATCAGTTCGGGGATGGCGCCGTAGTCCCGGGGATAGCGGGCGATCCAGTACACCGACGCAGCCTGGGCGGCGAGAAAGCCCAGCCGCAGCCGCCCGGCGTGGCTGAAGATGCCCCGCTCGCGCATGAAGCAGAACAGGCAGAGGTTGGCGGGGATGATCAGGGACAGGCAGAGGAAGAGGGTCCGCGGGACCGGCTCGCCCACTCCCTGCGCCAGGAAGTTGCGGTCCACCAGGTAGAAGGCGCCCAGCAGGAGCAGCATGAAGAAGACCCGGCCCCGGTTGAAGGCGAGCCCCAGCCCGAGGCCGCCGGCCAGCGCCAGGTACGGGGCGTAACAGGCGAGCTCCCTTTGCGCGGCGGGAAGCAGCGGAACCCGGTGCAGCGCCGCGAAGGCTGCAATCAGCAGCCCTGCGGGAAGCGCTATCACGGTCAGTCTTTTGATGAGGGCGTACGACAAGGGGCTGGCGGTCTCCGTCGCTTATTTCCAAGGGGCTCGGGCCCCCACTATACCTGCCACGTTTTCTCTGTCAACGGCAAAGCGTCAGAGTGCCCCGGTGTCCGTCCCCGCTGCTCCGGCCGCTGTCCCGGCCGCGGCTGTCCCGGCGCCCGCTCCGGCGCCGGTGAGCTTTTTCCACCCGGTTCCGGCCAGTTCCAGCACCCCGTCCAGCGTCCGTTGGTAGAATTTGCGGACCGGGATCCGGTTCACCAGGATGACCTCGCCGTCCTTCTCCAGGCTCACCCGGTCGCCCGGCGCCAGCCGGACCACCTCCTGGTAGTGCTCGCCCCCCACCCCGAACAGGAAGGAGTACCTGCTCCCCGCCGCGGCGCAGGAGACGATGATGATGATCCCCTCGGGGGCGCCGGTCCTGAAGTCGAAGCGGGTGGTCGCCGCGACGAAGCGCCCCTCCACCTCGCCCTGCCCCGCCAGAAGCTCGGCCACGTTCACCTGCTTGGGCTTCATCCGGCCCAGCTGCGGCAGCCCCCAGTGGGTGATCTCCGGGCGCGGCCGGCCGCGGTAGTGGCTGGTCCGCTCCAGGAGCGTCACCACGTTGTTGTTGATGGGCCCCCCGATGGAGTGGGCGAGCCCCATCTGGAAGGCGCCGGATACGATGAGCCGGTGGTTCTCCACGATCTGGATCATGCCGGTGGCGCCCAGCGGGTGGCCGCGCCCCTTGAGACCGCCGGTGATGTTGGTCGGGAAGCTCCCCTTGAGCCCGGTCAGCTCGTCGTTCAGGAGCCCCTCGACCATGCGGCGCCGGGGGATGAAGCCGAGGTCCACCATGTTGACCGGGCCGAAGCCGTTGAAGGGGTCGTGCATGTTGACGTGGATCTTCCCGGCGAATCCGGTGATCTCCTTGATCCCCGCCATCGCGTAGGCCTCGGCGGCCGCGCGCACCGTCGCCGGGAAGCTGTGGAAGTAGGGGCGGTCCGCGATGGTCGGTATGTCGGTGGCGCTCCCCACCCCCGAGATCATCACCTCGTGCGGGGTCGCGCTCAAGAGGACCGCGGCGACCCCGTCCGACATGGGGCAGAAGTCGTGGTAGCGCAGCGGCCACCAGTAGCGGTAGTTCTTGCCGTTGGCGATCTGGCGGTAGTACTCCTCCAGCGGGATCTCGAAGTTCAGGTGCGCCTCGGGGTTTTGCGCCGCGAAGCGGTGCGCCCTCTGGGTCAAAAGGGCCGAGAAGGCGGTCCACTCCTCGGTGGAGAGCTTCAGCTTCTCGATGAGCGCGCGCGCCACCAGCGCCCCGCAGGCGGGCATGGTGAGCCCGAACTCCGCCTCGTCCCGGTCGATGACGCCGGCGACGATCCGGGTCGCCTGGGCGGTCGGGACGTCGCTCATCTTCTGGATGCCGAGCGCCAGCACGTGGTCGCAGCGGCCGGAGGCGATCTGCAGGTAGGCGTACTCCAGGGCCGAGGCGCCTGAGGAGGAGGCGGTATCGATCAGCACCGATTTGGCTCCCGAGATGCCCAGCACCCCGGCGACCTTGGCGGCCGTGTTGTCCACCCCGGAGAAGGCGACCGGGTTTTGGCAGCCGACCACGACGGCATCGATATCGGCGCGCCGCAGGCGGCTGCCGGCGAAGACCTCCCCGGCCTTTTCCGCCATCTCCAGAAAGCTCAGCGCCTCGCGCTCGCGCCCGTTAAAGCGGCCGACCGGCGCCATATATGAGGAGGCGACGAACACCTCCCTGGGAATGAATGCCTTACTCACGTCCCCCCCTGCGCAGGCGCCCTCACCGCCGCTTGCCGTCAATAACAGCTTGCCAGCGCCCGCCCACTCTGATATGTATTAAAACGCTGTCACAACATATCATTTAAGGCGGTTCGCATGGTAGAAAAAATAAAGAACATCGTCGTATTTGTGCACGACTTTCCCGCTGCACGGCTCTTCTATCGGGAGTGGCTGGCGCTCCCTCCGGGCCAGGAGACCGAGTTCATGATGGAGTTTCTGCCGGGTCAGGGCACCTCGCTCGGCATCGCCATGGCGCTGCACGATGACGCCAAGAAGCTGGTAGGCCGCCACACCGGGATCACCCTGAGCGTGAAGGGGCTCGAAGAGCTCTGCGCCAGACTCGAAGAGAAGGGCGCCCGTTTCAGCGAGCCCCTGGAGCGCACCCCCTGGGGCAAGATGGCGGTCATCGCCGACCCGGACGGCAACGAGTTCGCCCTGGTGGAAGCGTGAGCGAGCTGCAGATCGTCGACCGCGAACTCCTGGACGCCCTGAGCGCTGCGGCCCGCACCGCGCCGCGCCTCAGGAAGAACCACAACCTGCACCAAAGCGACGCCTCCGCCTGCCACCGGCTCCTGAACGCCGTGGAGCCCGGCTCCTACATCCGGCCGCACCGCCACCTGGACCCGGAGAAGGACGAGAGCTTCGTCCTTTTGCGCGGCTGCCTGGGGGTGCTCACCTTCGACGCCGCCGGAGAGGTGACCGGGAGCGTCCTTTTGCAGGCAGGCGGGGCCAGGATCGTGGCGGATATCCGGCACGGGGTGTATCACGCCGCGCTGGCACTGGAGAGCGGCACGGTTTTCTTCGAGGCGAAGGCCGGGCCTTACCTGCCGCTTTCCGAAGAGGAGAAAGCCGGCTTCGCCCCCGAAGAGGGGTCGCCGGAGGCCACGCGCTACCTGGAGGGGTTGGCGGCCCGCTTCGCCTAACATGAGAGCCCTCCTTTTGCTGCTGGCGCTCGTCGCGCTTGGGCCGGCGGAAGCCCAGGCCGCACCTACCCCCCCGCGCCCCTACAGCGGCCTGGGCGTGCTGGCGCTGCACCCGGCCCCGGAGGGCGAGCGCACCCCCATCCCCGTCTACCAGGAGCCGGGCCTGCAGAGGATCGCGGAACCCGAGCTCGGCGCGCTCCCCCGGCTGGCCGGCGACGCTCGGCAGCCGATCGTCGCGGTCCACGCCACCCGCGGGGGCTGGCTGCGGCTTGCCTACGACGACGCCGGCCGCGAGGGATGGCTACAGCCGTCGCGGGGCTGGCAATACCGGCCCTGGGAGGAGTATCTCCCGGGGCGGCTGGTGCGGGTGCTCCCCGGCATGAAGAAAACCCTTTACCTCCTGAAGGGTGAGCCGCGCGAGGCAGGGCCCGAAGTGGGGGTCCTGGCGCGGGACCAGCAGGTCCGGGTGGTCCGGGTAGCGGAGGATTGGGCGCTGCTCCAGGCCCCCGCCGGCTGGTTTCGCTGGCGCGACGGCGACGGCCGGCTCACCGTCTCCCCCTGAGCCCCGGACGGGAGAAAAACGTTGACTTTAGCCCACCTCCATGTTATTCGAAATTCATGCATACTAACAGCGTTACATCGGGTGGCCGGGTCCACTCATCGGCAGCAGCGGCCAGACCTTAACAGAGCCGCCACTGCTGATTCAGAAAGAAAAGATTTTTACTGAAGGCCGTGGGGGACCCCCGCGGCCTTTTTTTGTTTTTCGGTTAAGCACGGCGCGCATTTAAATCTGACCGATCAGTCGGATCGGACCGATCGGTCGGATCCGACGCGCGCCGCACACAACGGGCTTGCTAAAATACTCGCGAATATCGCGAATTCATTGGGGGAAAAAGATGCGCAACGAGATAGTCGCTCCCGGCGCGGGAGAGCTCACCTACGAGATCAGGAACATCGTCACCGTCGCCGAGAAGCTGCAGCGCTTCGGGGTGAAAATCAACTGGGAGAACATCGGCGACCCGATCGTCAAGGGAGAGCTGATCCCGGCCTGGATGAAGGAGATCGTGGCGGCCGAGGCGATGCACGACGACTCCTACGCCTACTGCCCGACCCGCGGCGTCCTGGAGACCCGCGAGTTCGTCTGCGACATCACCAACCGCCGCGGCGGGGCGCAGATCACCCCGGACGACATCATCTTCTTCAACGGCCTAGGCGACGCCATCGCCAAGGTGTACGGCAACCTGCGGGCGGAGAGCCGGGTGCTGATGCCCTCCCCCACCTACACCACCCACTCCATCGGCGAGGCTTCCCACGCCCACGCCATTCCGGTCTGCTACCGGCTGAAGCCGGAGGACAACTGGTACCCCGACATGGAGGACCTGGAGAACCACGTCAAGTACAACCCGCAGATCTCCGGGATCATGATCATCAACCCGGACAACCCGACCGGCATGGTCTACCCGGTGGAGATCCTGAAGAAGATCGTCGCCATCGCCAAGGCGTACGACCTCTTCATCGTCGCCGACGAGGTGTACAACAACATCGTCTACAACGGCGAGCATACGGTGCCGATCTCCGACCTGATCGGGGAGGTCCCGGCCATCGCCATGAAGGGGATCTCCAAGGAACTCCCCTGGCCGGGATCGCGCTGCGGCTGGATCGAGGTCTACAACGGCGAGCGGGACCCGCGCTTCAAGAAGTTCATCAACGCCATCCTCTCCACCAAGATGAACGAGGTCTGCTCCACGACGCTGCCGCAGCGCTGCCTGCCGGCCATCATGAAGCACCCGAACTACCAGCTCTACCTGCAGGAGCGCATCGAGCGCTACCAGCGCATGAGCAACATCACCTTCGAGGCGCTGAGCAAGGTGCCGCAGCTCGCGGTCTGCCGGACCAACGGCGCCTTCTACATGGCGGTCCCCTTCCGGGACGGGGTGCTCAACGACCGCCAGAGCCTCCCCATCGAGAACGCCGAGGTGCGGGCCCTGGTGGAGGGGATCGTCAACGCGCCCGGGGTCGCCCCGGACAAGCGCTTCGTCTACTACGTCCTGGCCCACACCGGCATCTGCGTCGTGCCGCTCTCCTCCTTCAACACCAACCTGCTCGGCTTCAGGGTGACGCTGCTGGAGCGAAACGAGCAGGAGTGCCGGAGGATCTACGGCACCCTCACCGAGAAGATCGCCCAGTACCTGGCGTCCTAAAAACGCACCCCAAAGCCCCGCCGGCATCCTGGCGGGGCTTTTTTTTGGACGCTGCCAGGAGGAGGCAGTGTCCCCCCTATTGCATGGGGGGGACAGGACCGCAGCCTGCCCACCTGCTCCGCTTTTCTTTTGCCGGCGCGGGGCGTCGGAATTGACTTTTGACGCGCAATTTGTTATGAATTTTTCACTTGTTCCGGCTTTCTCATTGATTTCCCCAGCAGAGGTTCCCAGATGTCCCCGACTGCACCAGGAAATCGGCACCCAGCGCCCGCCTGCGGCGCCGCCCCATGCTGAACCGCCTGCCGCGCAGCTGCGACCCGGAGATCTCGCCCGAGACCTTCGAGCTGATCGGGCGCATCCTGAAGGCCGGCTGCGGCTTCAGCCTGTACGGCTACAAGGACAAGTGCGTCAAGCGGCGCATCAACATCCGGGTGCGGGCCACGCAGTCCCCCACCCCCGAGGCCTACGGCGAGCTGCTGGCAGGCGACGCCGCCGAGCGCGAGCAGCTGCTGCGGGTGCTCACCATCCACGTCTCGCACTTCTTCAGGAACCCCTCGACCTTTGAGAAGATCGCCCGGGAGATCCTGCCCCGGCTGTTCCGGGAGCGCGGCGGGAGCCGGGAGATCCGGATCTTGAGCGTCGGCTGCGCGGGGGGCGAGGAGCCCTACAGCCTGGCCCTGATCCTGCGCGAGCGCTTCGCCGAGGCGCTCGCCGGCGGCCTCGTTTCGATCCGCGCCACCGACGTGGACGCGGCGACCCTGGAGGTCGCCAGGGAGGGGCTTTACCGCCCCGACCGGCTGGCGGAGGTGGCGCCGGAGCTGTTGGAGCGCTGGTTCACCCCGGAGGGGGAGCGCTACCGGCTCGCCCAGGAGATCCGCTCGCAGGTCAGCTTCAGCCAGGCCGACCTGAACGACCCCGGGCTTCCCGGCGGGGAGTGCGACCTGATCATGTGCCGCAACGTGCTGATCTACTTCGAGAGGAACTGCCAGGAGGCGATCCTGAACGGCTTCGCCGACGCCCTGGGGAGCGGCGGGGTCCTGGTGCTGGGCAAGTCCGAGACCCTGTTCGGCTCGGCCCGCCGGCGCTTCCGGACCCTCTGCCCCGTGGAGCGGATCTACCAGGTGATTTGAAGCGTGGCTGGCGCCGGGTGGTTCACCTGACGCCTTTGCGCCGGTTATTAACAAAGGAGCTCTTTAGCCATGTACATCCAGATCGGGTACAAATTCATCCTCGGATTCCTGACCGTCATCGCCTGCGTGGCGTTCATCCCCGCCTGGGTGAAGCTGCTGGACTACTCCCCGGAGCTCACCCACATCCTCTCCTACGTGGTGGCGCTGACCGTCGGTCTGATACTGGGCTCCTTCTTCTCCAAGAGGTTCACCAAGAACATCTCGCTGCTGCGCGGGGCGACCGAGGGGATCAGCCAGGGGGACCTGGCCCGCGACCTGGAGTTCCCCCCCACCCGCTTTCCGGACGAGACCCACGACATGGCGCTCTCCATCAACACCATGCTGGAGAGCCTGAGGACCCTGGTGCGCCAGATCCGGGGGACCTCGGAGCGGGTCTCGGAGAGCTCCCGCACCCTCTCCTCCTCGGCGCTGGAGATCAACGCCTCCACCGAGGAGGTGGCCCAGGCGATCGAGCAGATCTCCCGGGGGGCCGAGAACCAGGCGGAGATGGTCTCCAAGAGCTCCAAGGTGATCCACGACATGGCGATCTCCGTCGACCTGGTGGCGCGCCGCGCCAAGGAGACCGCCAAGGCGGCGCACGAGACGAGCTTCACCGCCCAGCGCGGCGGCGAGCTCGCCAACGACTCCCTGGAGCGGATGAAGAGCTTCTTCGACTCGGTCGAGCTGATCAGCATGCAGTTCATGGACCTGAACGCGAAGCTGCAGCAGGTGGGGAAGGTCGCCGACTTCATCGTCGACATGGCGCGCCAGACCAACCTCCTGGCGCTGAACGCCTCCATAGAGGCGGCGCGGGCCGGCGAGTACGGCAAGGGGTTCGGCGTGGTCGCCGAGGAGGTCAGGAAGCTGGCCGACGGCAGCGCGAAGTCGGCCACCGACATCGTGGACATGATCGACGTGGTCAAGGTGGAGAGCCGCCGGCTGCAGGAGACCATCACGGAGAGCTCCAAGAGCATCGGCGCCGGCAAGAAGAACATCGACACCACCGCGGACTCCTTCAGGCAGATCCTGGCCACCGTCATCGAGACCGAGCGCAAGGCCAACTCGATCGCCGACCTCTCCCAGATGCAGACCGCGGGGGCCGAGAAGATGGTCGCCATGGTTGACGAGATCGCCAAGGTCGCCGAGGACAACGCAGCCTCCACCGAGCAGGTCTCCGCCGCCACCGAGGAGCAGAGCGCCGCGATGCAGGAGATGGTCTACGCCACCCAGGAGCTCGCCAAGCTGGCCGAGGAGCTGCTGGCGTCGGTGGAGAGGTTCCAGGTCGGCGAGGAAGAGGTGGATTGATGGAGGAACGCCTGCTCCTTTTCACCCTGACGCAGCAGGGGTTCGCCCTCGACCTGCAGGACGTCGCCGAGGTCATGGAGCCCCCGGCGAGCTATCCGATCCCCCGCACCCCCGGCCACTTCGTCGGCCTGATCAACTTCCACGGGGCGCTGACGGCGCTGGTCGACTTCGGGCTCTTCCTGGGGCACGACCGGTGCACGCCGGGGCAGGGCAAGGTGCTGGTGTTGGACACCCGGCTGGCGAACCTCGCCCTCTGGGTGGACGAGGTCACCTGCGTGGTCGCCGGGAGCGCGGTCGCCGCCCGGACCCCGGGAGAGGACGACCTGACGGCGGCGCTTTTGGAGACCGACTACGGCACGGTCCGGCTGCTGAGGGTCGCGGCGCTCCTGGACGCCCTGGAGCAGGGGCTTTAACCGGTGGCGAGGGCCGCCGCGGAAGCCGGCGAGGGGTAACGCATGGACATGTCGCAGTACCGAAATCTGTTCCTCTCCGAAGCGAGGGAATACCTGAAGACCATCAACGCCACGGTGGTCGCCCTGGAGGAGTCGCCGGAGGACCGCGCCGGGATCGACACCCTCTTCAGGGGGTCCCATTCGCTCAAGGGGATGGCCGCCTCCATGGAGTACACCGACATCGTCGAGGTCGCCCACGCTATGGAGGACCTGATGATACGGGTCCGGGACGCGGGGCTCCCCTTCGACACCGGGGTGGCGGACCTCCTCCTGGAGGGGACCGACCTGATCGACCGGCTGATGAGCGAGGTGGAGGCTGAACGCGAGCCGCGCACCCCGACGGGGGACCTCCCCCAGCGCCTCTCCTGCTACCCCCCCGCGCCGGCGGCCGCAGCGCCCGCAGCGGCCACCGGGAGCGCCGCGGACGCCGACACGGCCGCCGCCGAGACGAACCTCGCCGGGACCGGGGGCGCCTTCGGTGCCGGGACTGCGGAGCAGGAGCGGATGCCGGCGCAGCCGCCGGGCGATGCCGAGCGCGGCAAGGACGCCGAACTGAGCACCGTCAGGGTCAGGACCGAGCTCCTGGACCACCTGATCAACCTGACCGGCGAGCTGATCACCAACAAGCACCGCCTGCTGAACATCGGACGCGACCTCGGCTCGGCGCCGCTCAACGAGGCGGTCACCGAGACCTCCAAGCTGTTGCGCGCGCTGCACGACGAGGTCATGAAGGTGCGCCTGATGCCGTTTGACGCCATCTGCGACCGGTTTCAGCGCTCGGTGCGGGCGCTTGCCAAGAGAAGCGGCAAGGATCTGCACTTCGAGCTGGAGGGGCGCGAGATCGGACTGGACCGCGGCATCCTGGAAGGCCTCACCGACCCCCTGAACCACATGCTGAGAAACGCCGTCGGCCACGGGATGGAGGAGAGCTCCGAGCGCCTGGCCGCCGGCAAGCCCGCCAAGGGGACGGTGAAGCTCTCCGTCGCCCGGGACCGGGACCGGGTCCTCATCACGGTGAGCGACGACGGCCGCGGCATGGCTCCCCAGCAGATGATCGCCGCCGCCATCCGCAAGGGGCTCATCACCCCCGAGGAGGCGGAGCAGCTCTCGCCGCGCCAGGCCCTGATGCTCTGCTGCATCCCGGGTTTCTCCACGGCGCAGGAAGTGACCGACGTCTCCGGACGCGGGGTCGGCATGGACGCGGTCAACTCCTCCATCCAGAAGCTGGGGGGGAGCCTGACCATCGAGAGCGAGCCGGGCCGGGGCACCCGGTTCACCCTGACCCTCCCCATGACCATCGCCATCATCCATGCCCTGGTCGTGCAGTGCGGCGCCATCAAGGGGGCCGTGCCGGTGACCGCGGTGCTGCGCACCGTGGAGCTGCGGCGCGAGCAGATGGCGACCGTCGGCAAGCGCCGGGTGTTCTACCTGGACGACGAGGCGATACCGCTCTTGAGCCTGAACCGGGTGCTCGGGCTGCCGCTCGGGCGCTTCCCGGACGGCATCGTGCCGCTCTTCGTGACGGAGGCCAAGGGGCGCCGGGTCGGCATCATCGTGGACCGGCTGCTGGGCCAGCACGAGCTCTTCATAAAGCCTTTGGGGAGGCCGCTCGCCAAGCTGCAGGGGGTCGCCGGAGGCGCGATCCTGGGTGACGGCGAGGTGGTGACCCTGCTGGACGTAGCGGATCTGCTGTAGGGGCGGGGGCGAGTCGTTGAGTCGTTGAGTCGTTGAGTCGTCGAGTCGTCGAGTCGTCGAGTCGTAGGGTGGGCATCCCGTGCCCGCGCGGCATCCGCGCTGCGGCCTCTCTGCGAAGGGTCATGTATGCAGGGCAGAGATTGCCGGGCCGTGTCCCCCCTGCGAAGTAGGGGGGAAGGCTCGCGTAGCGAGACAGGGGGGTCCCCCTGCCGGCGAGAGCACCCCCCTGCTTCACTACGTTCAGCTTCCCCCCTATTTCATAGGGGGGACAGTTCACCCCCCCGCCGGCCGAGGGGGAGTTCGGAACGTGGTAACAGATGAGGAAACGACAACTCCCCCTAAGCCCAATGAAAAGGGGTTGCGCGATATGCGGTTGTGTGACAAAATCTCCGGTCATCCGGCCCCACTAGTTGGCAGCTGCGACTTGAAGTCCGGGAGTAGCCCGGTCCAAGACCGCAACGCCGGTGGGAACAAAATCAAAGCGCAAGGAGGCGACAGCACACGGGTCGCCTTTGCAGCTTTTCAGAGGAAAATCCATGAAACTCGCTAGAATATTCGCGCTTTGCTTTGTCCTGGCCTCCCTGGGCGCCACCCTCTGCCCCGCTGCCGAGCTGCCCCAGGTAGTACGCACGCTGGAACAGGGGTACGCCACCTTGAACGACCTGCAGGCCGACTTCAGCCAGAGGAGCTCCATAGCTGCCATGAAGCGCGAGGAGAAGGGTGGAGGCGAGCTCTTCATCAAGAAGGGGAGCGGCAAGGACGCCATGTTCCGCTTCAACTACAGCAAACCCAAGCAGCAGATCATCTCCAACGGCAAGAAGGTCTGGTACTACCTGCCCGACCAGAAGCAGGTCATGGTGATGGAGCTCTCCCAGCTCTTCGAAGGCGGCAACGGGGTGGCCCTCAACTACCTGACCGGCATGGGGCACGTCTCCCGGGACTTCAACATAACGTTCGGCACCGAGCCGCGCGACAAGAAGGGAAACTACCTCCTGGAGCTCACCCCGAAACAGAAAAGCGCCGCCATGGCCAAGATCGAACTGAGCATCCAGGCCGAAGCCGTTGACCAGTTCGTCGCCAAAGGGCATCCGAGCACGCCGTTTCCGATCGTCTCCTCCACCGTCTTCGACCAGGTCGGCAACGCCACCAGGATAGAGTTCAGCAACGTGCGGACCAACCACGGCGTCGACAGCGGCAAGTTCAGCTTCAAGATCCCGGCGGGCGTGGAGATCGTCAAGAACAGATAAAAACAGGTAGAGGTCAAGGTCGAGAATTGACCCAATGCTCTTAACCTTAACCTCAACCTTAACCTGATATTCCGGAGGAATATATGCCGTCATTCGACATCGTTTCAAAGGTGGACATGCAGGAGGTCGACAACGCCATCAACCAGACCGTCAAGGAGATCGCCCAGCGCTACGACTTCAAGGGGTCCAAGAGCGAGGTGACCCTCGAGAAGGAGACGGTGAAGATCCTCGCGGACGACGACTTCAGGCTGAAGGCGATCGTGGAGATCCTGCAGGCCAAGTTCATCAAGCGGAACATCTCTCCCAAGGCGCTGCAGTACGGCAAGGTCGAGCAGGCCTCGGGCTCCATGGTGCGCCAGATCGTCACCCTGCAGGTCGGCATCTCCAAGGAGAAGGCCAAGGATATCGGCGCCGTCATCAAGGAGAGCAAGCTGAAGGTGCAAAGCCAGATCCAGGACGACCAGATCAGGGTGACCGGGAAGAACATCGACGACCTGCAGGCGGTCATCGCGCTCCTGAAGGGGAAGGATCTCGACATCGAGATGCAGTTCGTAAACTTCAGGAGCTAGGTGCTTTTCTGTTTGGTCACTTGCAACCTCCCCCTACCCTCCCGGAGGAAGAAGGAGAGTTTAAGCCCCCCTCGCCCTCCGGGAGAGGGGCAGTGGTGAGGGAGTTGCCACCCGGTAAGGTGGCCCGAGCAGCATCACGACGTACCGGATAATCAGAGGAGTATATTTTTGAGCGAGAAGAAGACGGAAAAAGTGAGCCTGGTGAGCCTGGGCTGCCCGAAGAACCTGGTGGACGCCGAGGTCATGCTCGGCTACCTCTCGCGGGCCGGCTACGCGATCACCACCGATGAGACGCAGGCGGACATCATCATCGTCAACACCTGCTCCTTCATCAAGGAGGCGAAGCAGGAGAGCATCGACACCATCCTGGACCTGGCCGACCGCAAGCACGACGGCCACTGCCAGCTGCTGATCGTCACCGGCTGCCTGCCGCAGCGCTACCAGGAAGAGCTCGCCAAGGAACTTCCCGAGGTGGACATCTTCGTCGGCACCGGCGACTACCCGCGCATCGTCGAGATCGTCGCCGAGAAGCGCACCAGTTCCGAGCAGCTCTGCTACACCGGCGACCCGAACTTCGTCTACAACGACGAGCTGCCGCGCCTGCAGTCCTCGCCGCACTACACCGCCTACCTGAAAATCGCCGAGGGGTGCTCCAACCGCTGCGCCTACTGCGTGATCCCGATGCTGCGCGGCGACCACCGCTCGCGCCCGCTGGAGAGCCTCCTGACCGAGGCACGGCAGCTGGTGGCCGGCGGGGTGAAGGAGCTGAACCTGATCGCTCAGGACATCACCGCCTACGGCAAGGACCTGCCCGACACCCCCTCCCTGGAAAGGCTCATAAAGGAGCTCGCCAAGCTGGAGGGGCTCAAGTGGATCCGGCTCCTGTACGCCTACCCGGACGGGGTGACCGACTCACTGATCGCGCTCATCAAGAACGAGCCCAAGGTCTGCAAGTACCTCGATCTGCCGATCCAGCACATCAGCGACCCGATCCTGAAGCGAATGAGGCGCAGAAGCGGCGAGGAGGAGATCCGGGTCCTGATCGCCAAGCTGAGGAGCGAGATCCCCGACATCGCGATCCGGACCTCACTCATCGTCGGGTTCCCGGGGGAGACCCCGGAGGACTTCAAGAAACTGCTGCAGTTCGTCGAGGAGACCCGCTTCGACCGGCTGGGCGTGTTCTGCTACTCCAAGGAGGAGGGGACCCCGGCGGCGGAGATGCCCGAGCAGGTGTCCGAGCGGATCAAGCGGGAGCGCCACAAGAAGCTGATGCGGACCCAGGCGAGGGTATCCTTCAAGCACAACAGGACCCTGGTGGACAGCGAGGAAGAGGTGCTGGTCGAGGGGTATTCCGAAGAGACGGAACTGCTGTTAAAGGGGCGTTCCTCCCGGCAGGCGCCCGATGTGGACGGCCAGGTCTACATAACCGCGGGCAACGCAAACGTGGGGGAGATCGTCCGATTGAAGATCACGGACTCGTCAGACTACGACCTGATCGGCGAGATAGTCGGTTAAGGCTTTTAACTTGACATGACCCTTTATTGCTGTATTATTGCGTCGCTTTGAGGGACAGTCGAACAAACGGAGTGGATTATACATGACAGAAAAACCCGAAGAAATGAAGGCGATGCTTCTGAAGCTCAAGGAAGAAACGCTTAAAGAGATCAACAAGACCGTGAAAAGCGGTTCCGACATCCCGGTGAACGAGCCGAGCGGGGACATCTACGACCAGGCCTCCAGCGAGCGCGACCGCGAGTTGGGGCTTTTGCTGGGCGACCGCGAGCGCGAGAAGCTGCGCAACATCGACGAGGCGCTCTTGCGGCTCGACGAGGGCGAGTACGGCATCTGCGAGGAGTGCGAGGAGGAGATTCCCATGGGCCGCCTGAAGATCGTCCCCTTCGCCCGTCACTGCGTGAAGTGCAAAGCAGACCTCGAGAAGCAGCAGGCGCAGACCAAGCGCTTCGAGGAAGACCGGGCCTACCGAGAGATCTCGCTGGGCGAGGAAGAGGAAGGGTAACGAGGACGGTTTCACCGCGAGATGGCAATCAAAAGGGGGGAAGGCAGCGATGCCTCCCCCCTTTCTGCATCTATGCCACGGCCCGACACGGTGCTTCCGACCTTTCGGATTCGCTACACGTTTTTCCGGAGCTCCGGCAACTTCGGGACCCCGGCAAATCCGCTCGCGAGCCCCATACCTCTATTTGCGATGGGCATTCCGACCCTCTCCAGGAACCTGCTTCAACTTGGGACGGCTTTCCCTCGTTGACGCAGGACCGCGAATCATCTCGTGAAACCCATGGTTCCCCTTGTGAAGCCTGAGGTAGCCTGACGACAAGGGTCACTCCCCTTTGTGATGCCCATAGTTCCAGCCGTGATGCCCATAGTTCCAGCCATGATGCCCATAGTTCCAACCGTGATGCCCATAGTTGCCGCCGTGATGCCCATAGTTGCCGCCGTGATGCCCTTGGTTCCCGTTGTGATGTCCCTATATCAATTTGTGAAGAACATCGAAATTTGCCGAACAGCCGGGCAGATCAACCTGGCAAACGGGCACCTCGACCGGCGACGCACTCCCGCGGAGCACCGTGCTCGTTCTTGAGCCGTTTTAGGGTCTCAAAAGTATAAACATGGGTAGGAATCCATTCGCGGGACCAATACAGGCGACCAAAGTTTCGCATTCCGAGAAATGAGAGAAGTGCTTGGTCAACTGGCAAGGTCATCAAAAGTTTATCGATGCAGGCCTTTCAACGTGTGAAGCCTATAAATAGTGGAACTATCCCCTTGCCAGCCGGAGTTATGCCCTTGCCAGCTGCAACTATGGCCATCGGACGCAAACCTAAGGCCTTGTGGCAACTCACCCCCGACCAAGTTGTCCCCAGGGGACGCACCTCTCCTCTGCCCACCCCTTTTTTCAGGGTTCAAATTGGAATCTTTTTTACATTAATTTTCTTCCGCTTTAATGTGCATCGGTGGAAAATCCTCTGGCCATCCCCATGTGGTAGTGTGGATGTCGCCGTGACATGAGACCATTGGCAACGGGTTCGCGCCCACGCAGCAAGGGGCCAGCAGGGTGGCCGTCCCACCTGGCCTTCCCTGAATCAGGTCCAAGGAAGTTTCCCCATGCGCTACATCAATATCGACAAGATCATCGCCGCACAGCTCACCACACCTGCCGAGAATCCCTTCGTGGGGACGGCACGCGCCTCATCGACGTCTGGTTCGATGGCAGCTCGGTGCGCAAGCAAGTCTTCAAGAAGGTGAATAAGGCCGAGCAGGAGGCAACGGCACAGGTACTTGAGAAGAGGGGTTTCATCCGCTCCGGCAATCTCCTCCTCAATCCGCGGTCGGTCCTTTTTGCGGAAATGGAGCACGAGATCGTCGGCGGTATGGTCACAAGTGGCTACCAGGACAACGGCAAACCGGTGGAGCTAAAGGTGGACAGCGAGGCGTTCAAGGACCTGTGCGAGCGACTTGCGGGAGAGAAAGGGTAGGCAATTGCAAAAGGGGCGTTAGACCAACCAAAACCCGCTCGGTCGGCTCCCGCCCCGCCCTGTGTCGGCGTCACATTACTCCTTTACGATCAGCCTCTGGTATTCTGTCTTGTCCAGCGAGGTGTGCCAGTGGCCGGTGGCTCGGCCGACCAGGCTGCCGCCGACGAAGATGATCACCACCAATGCCGCGAACAGCAGGCCGCTCACGGTCTTGCCGCTCCCGAGGCGGACTTGCAGCGCCTCCGGCTTCGGACAGCTGCTGACGCAGCGCAGGCAGCCGATGCACTCCTCGGAACTCACCCTACCCCGGTGCATGACGTCGATGTGGGACGGGCAGGCCTTGTTGCAGCCGCCGCAGGAGATGCAGGCGCTTTCCCGCCGCTCCACCTTGGCCGGCGAGAAGCGCGACACCAATCCTAGCAGCGCGCCGTAGGGGCAGAGGAAACGGCAAAACGGATTCCTCAGGAATAGCGACAGCAGGAGCAGCGTCGCCACCACAACCAGAGGCGTGCCGGAAATGTGCAGGAAGAAATCCAGCAGCTTCACGTCCGCCGTCTTGTTGTAGTCGGAGTTGATGAAGGAGTTCACGCTCTCCGCGTTCATCATCAGCACGATGGAGAAGAGGAAGAAAAGGAGCAGCAGGTACTTCACCGGCCTCAGGAGCCAGTCCAGGAAAAGCGGCAACTGGAAGTTGCGCCCGAGCACACGGAGGCCCGATTTCCAGAACAACTCGGTGATGGTGGAGACCGGACAGATCCAGGAACAAAAGGCGCGCTTCAAAAGGAGCGAGACCGCCAGCGCCGCCAGGAAGACCACCAGGGCGGCGGGATGGATCGTGTTGATGCTCCCCGAGGCAAGCCACCCCTTCAGGCTCAGCAGGGCCGAGATGGGGAGGAATGCCTCCACGCCGTCAGGCCGCTCGACGAACGCGGTGGCGCCGCCGGAGCGGAAATGCAGCACGAAACGATAAAAGGTTACTCCGAGATACAGGGAGAACAAAAGAAAGCCCCACTGGACCGCTATCCTTACCCGCTGCACGTTTTTCTCTGCCATTGACATCGTGTCCTTTTTGCCTTTGCTAAAGAATGCACCTTGGATTTGCTGAGATCTCTTTCGCCGACCTCATTTACACCTGCTGGAATCTGGTCGAACGCCGTTCGTCCCTACGCGCCGCACCTCTCAGTTATTTATGCCACCCGCCCTGCCAGTTGTGACTTATTCTGTCACTGCCCCATGCTATGGTAACATCATCAAACGATGGGGAGGTCGTCCACATGGAACCAATGGTCGTATGCGCTCTGGGAATCGTCGTCTACTGCGGTGGTCTGACAGTGAAGGATATCCTTGCAGATCTTCGTCAGGAAGGCATCCTGGTGAGGCCCTTATCCAGCAGGTGGCGCGGGTGCACGTTGGATAACGCCTTCAGGAGGCTCTTCTTCACCAGGGGGTTGTCGCGCTCCAGGGCGGTCAACAACTCCTTCATCTTCTTGCGCTGCAAGTCGGCGGTGCCGCAGACCGGACAGCAGCAGCAGACCACGGGGAAACGGTTGTTGCGCGAGAACGGGATAATCTCCTTCTCCGGGACGTAGACCAGCGGCCTGATGACCGTGGTGACGCCGTTGTCCGCCAGCATGCTGGGCGCCATCGACTTTAGCGACCCGACGAAGAACTGGTTCAGGAGCAGGGTCTCGATGAAGTCGTCCATGTGGTGCCCGAGCGCCAGCTTGTTGCAGCCGTGCTGCTGGGCCAGGGTGTAGAGCGTCCCGCGCTTGAGCCGGGCGCAGATGGAGCAGTAGGAGGAGTTGGGCCGGCGCTTCTCGGAGATGATGTCGTAATGGTCCGTCTTCTCCATGTGGTAGCTGAAGCCGTGCTCCTGCAGGTGCTCCTCGATGATGTCCGCGCGGTAGCCGCGGTAGCCGGAGTCGATGTTGATCGCCACCAGCTCGTAGCGGATCGGCGCCCGCCGGCGCAGCGTCTCCAGCATGTGCAGCATGGCGTAGGAATCCTTCCCGCCCGAAACGGCGACGGCGATCCGGTCGCCGTCGGAGATCAGGTCGTACTCCGAAATCGCCTTGCCGACCCGGTTCTTGATACGCGTGTAAATGGAGTCCTCAATGAGCGCCACCGGCACCTCCCTCGCGGCGCTGTGCCGTCAGTACATCGCAATATCGCATCATGACGCGCTCCCGGCGCAGGACCGAGGCACCTCGCCGAAGATGGCGTCCCTGAAGGCGTCGATCCCCATTTTCTCCACCAGCCTGCCGAGGCGCCCTTCCTCGGGGGAAGCCTTGTAGAACTCGACGACCCGGGCCACGATTTCCAGCACGCTCTCTTCGTTCGGGACGTTGTCGATCAAAAGCTCCCCGAAGCGCGGGCGGGGGCCCGCATTGCCGCCGACCAGGACCCGCCACCCCTTGTTGGTCCCGAGCACCCCGATGTCCTTCACCGCGGATTCGGAGCAGGAAAGCAGGCAGCCCGAGATCCCCATCTTCATCTTGTTGGGGAGTTCCATGGCGTGGTAAATCCGGTCCATCTTGAGGCCGAGCGAGGCGGAGTCCTGTACGGCCCTTTTGCAGTGGGTCGTGCCGGGGCAGATCTTCACGCTGCGCACGCACAGGCCGATCGGCGCCCCCTGTTCCTGGGCGAGCTCGCTCCAGATGGCGTCCAGGTCCTCCTCCTTGACCCCCATCAGCGCGATGCGCTGGGCCGAGGTGATCTTGAGCGAGGCGCCGTATTTATCGGCGACGTCGCAGATCTTCCTGAGCGTCGCGCTGTCGGTGAAACCGCCCGGGATGTGGGGGGCGATGGCGTAGCTGACGCGGTCGCGCTGCAGTATCGCCCCCTTCTCCAGGATGTCTTTCTTCATCATCTGCTCCTTCGGTGGTTTTGGCTTTGATGCAGGTCAACTTTTGTCATTGCCCTAATCGGGAATTGGCATTTGAGGCCCATTCGGGAAAAGGACTCAAAGGACCTAAAGGACCTAAAGGACATAAGGGACTCGACGACTTAACGACTCGACGACTCGACGACTCGACGACTCGACGACTTAACGGCTCGACGCTATTGCCTTGATGTACTTGACCAGCTCCAGGGCGATCTCGTACTTGCCGAAGGGGGGTATCAGGTAGAAACCGCCCACCCGGTCGAAGGCGGCTTCGATGAACTCGCGCGCGATGGCGAGCCCCTCACTGACGCCGTCGTCCCCGCTCCTGCCTGCCATGCGCCGGCGCATCTCCTCCGGGATGACGATCCCGGGCACCTCGTTGTGCAGGAACTCGGCGTTTCTACCGCTCACCAGGGGGAGCACCCCCGGCAGGATCGGGACGTTCAGATGCGCGGTCAGCGCCAGCATCTGCTCGAAGCGCCCCAGGTCGTAGATCGGCTGGGTCTGGGCGAAGGTGGCGCCGTTCGCCACCTTCTTCTCCAGCCGCGCCACCTGCACCTCCATCTTCTGGCTGTTCGGGTTGAAGGCGGCGCCGATGGTGAACCCGGTCCCGGCTCCGATCGGGCTCCCCAGGGCGTTCACCCCGCGGTTCAGGTCGCTCAAGAGCTTGATCAGGGTGAACGAGTTGAGGTCGAAGACGGAGGAGGCCCCGGCCTCGTCGCCCAGGCTCGCGGGGTCGCCGGTGACGGCGAGGATAGAGGTCACCCCGAGCAGGCTCGCGCCCATCAGGTCGGACTGCAGACCCAAGAGGTTCCGGTCCCGGCAGGTGACGTGCGCGATCACCTCGATGCCGACCTCGCGCCGGATCGCCGAGGCGAGCGCGATGTTCCCCATCCGGACCCGCGCCAGGGGGTTCTCGGCGAGGTTGATGGCGTCGGCGCCGGCTTCCTTGAGGACCCGGCTCCCGGCCAGCACCTTGCTGCAATCGAGCCCCTTGGGCGGATCGAGCTCGACCGTGATGACCTTCCTTTTCCCCCACCCGGCCAGGAACCCTGGGCCGGCGCTGGGCAGCGCGCTCCCGCTGCCGGCGGCTCCTGCCACCGGGGCGGCCCGGCGCGGGGCGGGCTTCACCCCTCCTAGCCGTCTGGCGACCTCGCGCACGTGCTCGGGAGTCGTGCCGCAGCAGCCACCCACCAGCGCGGCTCCGGCCGCGACCATCTCCTGCGCCATGCCGGCGAAATAATCGGGGGTGGTCAGGTAGATGTAGCGGCCGTCGACGTATTCGGGGAACCCGCTGTTCGGGTAGGCCGCCAGCGGCAATTCCGTCACGGCGGCGATCCGCTTCAGGGTGGCCAGGAGCTCCAGCGGACCCGCGCCGCAGTTGGCGCCCACCAGGTCGGCCCCCGCGGCTACCAGGCGCAGGGCGGCCTCCTCGGCCCCGTAACCGCCGGCAAGCCTGGAGCCTTCCCCGAAGGCTAGGCTGGAGATCACCGGCAGCCCGTGCTCCTTGGCGGCCCGCACCGCCCATTCCAGCTCCTCCAGCTCGCTGAAGGTCTCCAGCAGGAAGAGGTCCACGCCCCCTTCGGCCAGCGCCAGCGCCTGGACCCGGAAGCACTCCTGCACCTGCTCCGGGGAAAGCTCAGCCTTGCCGCGCCCCAGGGGGCCGATGGAGCCCGCCACGAAGGCGTCGCACCCGGCCGCCGCGCGCCGCGCGAGCAGCGCGCCCTGCCGGTTGATCTCGGCCACCTTCCCCCCAAGGCCGATGGCGGAGAGCTTCACGAAGTTGGCTCCGAAGCTGTTGGTCTCAATCACCTGCGCCCCGGCGTCCAGGTACTCGCCGTGCAGTTCCAGCACCAGGTCGGGGCGCACCAGGTTCAGGTGCTCGAAGTTCGCCTCCAGCGGCACCCCCTTGGCGTACAGCATGGTCCCGATGGCGCCGTCGCCGACCAGCACCTCCCCCCGCACCCTCTCCAGGAAAGAGACCCCCATCAGCGCCCTCCCAGGACCTTGATCAGGTGCGGCACCAGCTGCTTCTTGCGGGACATGACCCCCTTCATCTCGAAGACCTGAGGCTCGGGCTGCGGGTACCCCATGAAGCGGGTGAAGGCCTGCCCCCCCTCCATGAGGAACATGGTGCTCTCCGTGGAGATGTCGGTCACCATGAGTCCGGCGAAATCGAGCGCCTCCTTGTCGCGCAGGGTCGCCAGCGCACCCTTCAGCTCGCGCTTCATGGCGTTGAACTCGCCGAAGCCGAACACCTCGACCTGGCCCACCCCGAAGCGGGTTTCCCCCTGGCTGAACAGCTTGAAGTCGGAGCCGACCACCCGCTCGGCGGAGCCGTAGCCGGAAAGCGCCCCCGAGGCGGCGAAGATCTCGGCCCCGAAGGCCTCCCAGTCGAGTCCGGCGCATTCCGAGAGCCGGCGCACCGCGGCCTTGTCGCGCTCCGTCGTGGTGGGCGACTTGAGGATGACCGTGTCGGAGAGGATGCCGGCCAAAAGCAGCGAGGCGGACGCGACGCTGGGGGTCACCCCGTGCTCCTGGTAGAGCGAGGCGACGATGGTGCAGGTGCTCCCGACCGGCGCGGTGATGAACGGTATCGGGTTGGAACTCGGGGAGTTGCCGAGCTTGTGATGGTCGATGACCTCGAGAATCTCCAGGTCCTCCGCCCCGGGGACCGACTGGGACAGCTCGTTGTGGTCCACCAGGATCAGGGCGTAGGGGAGCGGGGCGAACAGGGAGGACTTGGTCGCCACCCCGGCGAGGGTCCCGTCGTCCTCCAGCACCAGCACGGCGGTCTCCCCGGAGTGCAGCAGCTTTTCCCGGAGCCGCCCGAGCGGCTCGCCCACCCCGACGCTCTCGAACAGGGGCTCGGCCAGGTAGCCGGCCGGAGTGGAGAGCCTGGCCAGCGACACCGCGGCGACCGTGTCGACCTGGGTGGTGAGCAGGGCGACTCCCCGCTCCCGGGCCAGGCGCACCAGGTCGGGCTCGACCGGGAGACCTCCGGTCACCACCAAGAGGCGCACCCCGCGCTCGATGGCGCAGAGCTGGATGTTGCGGCGGTCTCCGGTCACCACCAGCAGGCTCCTGGGGTCGAAACCGGCGATCCGCGCGGAGAAGGACCCCTCCCCCATGGCGCCGACGAATAGGTGCAGGGTCTCCACCCCGGGGTCGGGCGCGCCGGTCAGGAACTCACCCTCCAGGCAGGCGGCGAGCGAGGCGAGCGACGCGGTCACCAGCCTCAGCGAGTCGACCCCGGTCCTCAGCGAGCGCTCGGCGATCTTCAGAAGCGGGATGACCCCGACCGGGCTCCCCGCCGCGTCCAGCACCGGGAGCATCCTGACTGAGTTGTGGTGGAAGAGCTGCAGCGCGTTCAGGAGCGGCGCGTCCGCCGGCACGGTGACCGGCGTGCGCCCGACGACGTCGCGCACCTTGGGGTGCACGTCGGCCAGGTAGAGCGGCGCTTCCAGGCCGAGGCGCGCCAGGAGCCAGGTGGTCTGCGGGTTGAGCGCTCCCGCCATGGCGGCGGTCACCCCCTCGACTCCGAGGGCCCGCTTCAGCTCCGCATAGGCGATTGCCGACGCAACCGAGTCGGTATCGGGATTTCGGTGTCCGATGACGAAGATCTGTTTTTTCATGGCTTCCCCGGGATTATTTAGTCGTTTTTTTGGCGCGACCTGTATAATATGGCGCTTTCAAAAGCAAAGATTGAGGGGAGTTTCGCATGCACGCAATCGTAGACTGGCTGGTACAGACCATAGGGTCGCTGGGATATCCGGGGATTTTTCTCCTGATGGCGATGGAGAGTTCGGTGATCCCGATACCCAGCGAGCTGGTCATGCCCCCCGCGGGGTACCTGGCCCAGCAGGGGCAGATGAGCATGGCGCTTGCCATCCTGTGCGGCACGGCGGGGAGCCTGGTCGGCGCCTACGCCAACTACTTCGCCGCCAGGTTTCTCGGGCGCCCGCTGGTCCTCAAGTACGGCAAGTACGTCTTCATCACCGAGGAGAAGTTCGCCAAGGTGGAGACCTTTTTCCTGCGTCACGGCGAGATATCGACCTTCATCGGGAGGCTGATTCCGGTGGTCAGGCACCTGATCTCGCTACCCGCGGGCCTTGCCGGCATGAACCACCTGAAGTTCTCGCTCTACACGCTGCTGGGAGCCGGGATCTGGGTGACCGTGCTCACCTGCATCGGCTACTTCATCGGGAGCAACCAGGACCTCATCATGAAGTACTCGCACCACGCCCTGGGCGTCGTGCTCCTGGTCTGCTCCATCATCGTGCTGATCTACGTCAAGATGCAGCGCAGGAACGGGGCGCGCCAGGAGTAGGGCGCCGGGCGTAGACATCTTTCCGGTACAACAAGGGCGGGTCGTGAGACCCGCCCTCTTTTTTTCCTCACTGCGTGGCGATTCCCCCCCCGCCCCTCCACCCCGCCGGGGGGGAGGGGGGGTCAGGCAAAAGCTCCCCGCTTATTTGGGCACCTTCTCCCAGTCTTCCAGGAACTTCTTGATCCCCGCGTCGGTCAGCGGGTGCTTGGCGAGCTGCAGCATGACCGAGTAGGGGATGGTGCAGACGTCGGCGCCCAGCAGCGCCGAGTTCATCACGTGGATCGGGTTCCTGATGCTCGCGACGATGATCTGCGCCTCGTAGCCGTAGTTGTCGAAAATGGTCCGGATTTCTTCGATGATCCTCATGCCGTCCTGGGAGATGTCGTCCAGGCGCCCCACGAAGGGCGAGACGTAGGTGGCCCCCGCCTTGGCGGCGAGCAGCGCCTGCATCGGCGTGAAGATCAGCGTCACGTTGGTCTTGACGCCACGCGCGGTGAGCGTCTTGGTGGCCTTCAGCCCCTCCGGGGTCATCGGGAGCTTGATGACGATGTTGGGATGGATCTTGACCAGCTCGGTGGCCTCCGCGATCATGCCGTCATGCTCCAGGGAAATCACCTCTGCCGAGATCGGTCCGTCCACGATCTCGGTGATTTCCTTGATGACTTCCTCGAAGCGCCGGCCGCTCTTGGCGATCAGGGACGGGTTGGTCGTCACCCCGTCCACCAGCCCGAGTTCGTTTGCCTCGCGAATTTCCTTCACGTCCGCTGTGTCGATGAAAAACTTCATTATTCCTCCGCTTTTGTGTGTGGTTACCTCTGCTGCAGGCTCTTCTCGAATTGGTGCAAACATCCGAGGGAGCAGAAATGGTAGCGCTTCCCCTCCAGGTTCCCGACCACCGCGTCGGCTTCCGACAGGTACACACCGCAGACCGGGTCCTGGAAGGTCTCCGTCGCGGACGACTGCTTCTCTATCTCGGGGGCCGCCTTGCCCCGCACCATCCGGTACACCAGGTAGCCGAGCAGTATCCAGACCAGCAGTCGCAACATGCGCCCCCCTAAATCCTCACCACCTTCTCGGTGGCCGTAAGTGCTGCGAGTAGCTGGGCCACGCTCCTCCCGAGGGAGGGGTGCACCAGGCAGGGTGCGATGTCGGAGAGCGGCTGCAGCACGAAGCGCCGCTCGGCAAGCCGGGGGTGCGGGACGACGAGCCGGTCGTCGGCAAGCACCAGGTCGCCGTACAAAAGCAGGTCCAGGTCCATGGAGCGCGGCCCCCAGTGTCCGGAATCCTTGCGCTGAAAGACCTTCGCCTCGATCCGCTTCAGCTCGTCCAGCAGCGCCAAAGGAGGCAGGGTGGTGCTAAGGCGCGCCACGGCGTTGTAGAAGTTCTCCTGGGGCACGCCCCCCACCGGCTCCGTCTCGTAGAAGTGCGACAAGGCGGTGACCCGCGTGCCCGGCAGCCTGCCGAGCTCGGCGACCGCCTTGAGCAGCCTCAGCTCGCGGTCTCCCAGGTTGCTTCCCAACCCTATGTAGGCGCACTCTTCCACAGCGTGCGATTAGACCACAGATAGCTTTTTTTTTCAACCCCGGCACTTGGCGGCCCGATGCCGCCAGGGGCGCGGGTTCCCGCCCCCGCGGCATTTAACTTTATTCCGAATTAATAGTGTAGTATAAAATTTGGTAGTATTAAATCCAACGGCTGAACGAACAGCCGTTTTCCAGGCGGGACGACGCGGGCTATGCAGCATCACGGGGCGCCCTCAAAAGGGCGCGCAGTCAGGATGAGGATGTCTCACATGACGAAAGCTAACCAAGGGGAATCCCTGGCGGAAATGGACGGAGCGGAACTTTTCAGGCTCGGCAGCGAAGCGCTCGACGCCAAGGACTACGCCCTGGCGCAGCGCTATCTGCAGGCGGCTTTGGGAAAGGAGCGCACCCCGAACCACCTGTCGCAGTACGCGCTGGCCCTGGCGGCCCACACCAGGGAAATCGAACCGAGCATCGCCCTCTGCCAGGAGGCGATAAAGAAAGAACCTAAGAATTCCGAGCACTTTCTTCGGCTGGGCACCGTGTACCTGGTGGCGGGAAGAAAGAAGGAGGCGATCAGGATTTTCCGGCTGGGGCTTCGGGTCGGCAAGAATTCCACCATCGTCAGGTGGCTGCAGGTCCTGGGAGACCGGAAAAAACCGCTGATTCCCTTCCTGTCCCGGACCAACCCGCTCAACAAGTACCTCGGCAAGATCCGGATGTCGCTGACCCGGGGGAGATAGCCCTCTGGCGGCGACAAGGTGAAAGAGGGCGGTACTGCCCTGGGATGGGGGGGACCATGATCAGCTATCTGACGCTGAGAAGCAGGGAGAAAACCGAGCTGATCGACATCACGGCCCGGGTCGAGGAGCTCCTGGGCGCCGCGCGGGTCACCAGCGGCTGTTGCGACATCTTCGTGCTGCACACCACGGCCGGGATCACCGTCAATGAGGGGGCCGACCCGGCGGTGCAGCGGGACATCGCCGAGTGCCTGAACCGGCTGGTGCCCAACGCCCACTACTTCACCCACGCGGAGGGGAACTCAGCGGCGCACGTCAAGGCGAGCCTGGTCGGGACCTCGCAGCGGCTGCTGGTGGACCGGGGCAAGCTGCTGCTCGGGACCTGGCAGGCCCTGTACCTCTGCGAATTCGACGGCCCCCGGGAGCGCAAGGTGGCGGTCAGGATCTGCGCCGACGGGTAAGGGAAAGGACAAAAAGACGTAACGCAAAGACGCAAAGGCGCAGAGAGAACCAAACGGAAGGGTTTACCCCCTTTTTGTTTTGGTTGTAACTTTTCCGTCTTGCGTACTTGCGTTAAAGCCTTTGACTTTCAGCCGAAGTGATCGAAGCCGAGCCTGCCGGGCCGGTAGCTGCCGCCCTCCGGGGTGACCAGCTGCACGCCCCTCTCCCGGGTGATCTCTCCCGCCACCGAGAAGCGCAGCCCGAGCCCCGTTACAAGCTCTTCCGCCTCAGCGCGGCTCCCCCTCGGGACGCAGAAGAGCAGCTCGTAGTCCTCCCCGCCGCTCAAGGCCAGGGCATAGGGATCCGCCCCGCAGGCAGCAAGGTACTCATCCGAGAGCGGCAGCCCCGCGAGCTCCAGCCGGGCGCCGACACCGGAGAGCTCGCAGATGTGGCCCAGGTCCCCCAGCACCCCGTCGCTCACGTCGATCATGGCGGAGGCCAGCCCGGCTTCGGCGAGCGCCACCCCGGCCGCGACGCGCGGCGTCGGATCGTTCTGGCGCGCCACCAGGAACCCCTGCCGCACCCCCTTGTTCAGTTCATCAAGCCCAGCTGCCGCGTCCCCGACGGTCCCGGTGAGGCAGACCAGGTCGCCCGGCGCCGCGCCGCTTCGCTTGACGACCCGCTCCGGGGTCTGCTCCCCGAGTGCGGTGATGGAGATCGCCAGGCCGCCTCGCGAGGCGCAGGTGTCGCCACCCACCAGGGTCACGCCGAAGCGCTCCGCCAGCTCCAGGACCCCGGACATGAAGCCGTCCAGGAATTCGAGGGAGAGGGTCGGGGGGAGTGCGATGCTGAGCAGGAACTGGCGCGGAACGGCGCCCATGGCGGCGAGGTCGGAGAGGTTGACGGCGAGCGACTTGCGCCCCAGGCTTTGCGGGTCGCAAAAGTCCAGGTCGAAGTGCACCCCTTCCAGCAGCATGTCGGAGGTGATCAGGGTGAGGGTTCCCGGAGTGGGAGAAAGCGCGGCCGCGTCGTCCCCGATGCCGAGGACGACCGCCGGTGATGTGCGGACCTGCCGGGCGATCCGGTCGATGAGACCGAACTCGCCCAGCTCTTTGAGCCTCACGCCTTGCCCGCCGTCACTCCCTTGCCGGGGGCGACCACGATCTTCCTCCCGACCTTCACCTTGGACGGCTCGGTCTTGGGCGGCTTGGTGGCCTTGGGCGCCGGCGGCGGGAAGTTCTCCAGCGCCACGGCGAGCACCTCGTCGATGGAGGAGGCGGTGACGATCTTCAGCTTCTTGAGGATGGTCTTCGGCACGTCTTCCAGGTCCTTGAAGTTCTGCACCGGGATCACGACGGTGCCGACCCCGAGGCGCGCCGCGGCGAGGATCTTCTCCTTCAGCCCCCCGATCGGAAGCACCTTGCCGCGCAGGGTGATCTCGCCGGTCATGGCGACGTCCTTTCGGACCGGGATCCGGGTCAGCGCCGAGACCAGCGCGGTCGCCATGGTGACCCCGGCGGAGGGGCCGTCCTTCGGGATGGCACCCGCCGGGACATGGACGTGGATGTCCATGGTGGAGTAGAAGTCCTCGGAGAGCTGCAGATCGACCGCCCGGGCCCGGATGTAGGAGAGGGCCGCCTGCACCGACTCCTTCATGACGTCGCCCAGCTGTCCGGTCAGGGTGAGCCCCCCCTTCCCCTTCATGACGCTCGCCTCGACGAAGAGCACCTCGCCACCCACCGGGGTCCAGGCCAGGCCGGTGACCACGCCGACCTCGTTTTTCTCCATCTCCTCCTCGCGCAGGAACTTGGGGGGGCCCAGGTACTTGGCGACGGTGCCGGCGGTGATGCTGAAGTTCTTATCGGAACCCTCGGCGACCTTGCGCGCCACCTTGCGGCAGACGCTGCCGATCTCGCGCTCCAGGTTCCTGAGGCCGGCCTCCCGGGTGTACTTGGCGATCAGCACCCGGAGCGCCTCCTCGGAGAAGTTGATGATCTCCTCGGAGATGCCGTTTTCCTTGATCTGGCGCGGCACCAGGTAGCGCTTGGCGATCTGGAGCTTCTCCTCCTCGGTGTACCCCGCCAGGCTGATGACCTCCATCCGGTCCCTCAAGGGGCCCGGGATGGTGTCCATCTGGTTCGCCGTCGCGATGAACATGACGTTCGCCAGGGAGAAGGGGAGGTTTATGTAGTGGTCCGAGAAGCTGTTGTTCTGCTCCGGGTCGAGCACCTCGAGCAGCGCCGATGAAGGGTCGCCGCGGAAGTCGCTCCCCAGCTTGTCGAGCTCGTCCAGCATGAAGACCGGGTTGTTGGTGCCGGCCTGCTTGAGCCCCTGGATGATGCGTCCGGGAAGCGCGCCGACGTAGGTGCGCCGGTGCCCGCGGATCTCCGCCTCGTCGCGCACCCCCCCAAGCGAGATCCGCACGAACTTGCGCCCCATGGCGCGGGCGATGGACTTGCCGAGGCTGGTCTTGCCGACCCCCGGGGGACCCACGAAGCAGAGGATCGGCCCCTTCATCTTCTTCTTGAGCTTCCTGACCGCCAGGAACTCCAGGATGCGCTCCTTGATCTTCTCCAGGAAGTAGTGGTCCTCGTTCAGGATCTCGGAGGCGCGGTTGATCTCCAGCGCGTCCTTGGTCGACTTGCCCCAGGGGATCTCCACCAGCCAGTCGAGGTAGGTGCGCAGCATGCCGGCCTCGGCGGCGTCCGGGTGCATCTGCTCCAGGCGCCCGAGCTGTTTCAGCGCCTCCTTCTCCACGGCCGCCGGCATCTTGGCGCTCTCGACGCTCTTCCTGAGCTCTGCGATCTCCTCGCTCCGGGCATCGGTCTCGCCCAGCTCCTGCTGGATGGCGCGCAGCTGCTCGCGCAGGTAGTACTCGCGCTGGCTCTTGCCCATCTCCTCCTTGGCGGCGGACTGGATGCGGGCCTGCATGTTCAATAGCT